>OBEQ010376331.1_pt1 | contig 25568 bp, 25 predicted proteins | sample 1670901 | NCBI WGS metagenome assembly OBEQ01 (sample SAMEA104232315, study PRJEB22302) | groundwater metagenome | biome: forest; feature: aquifer; material: groundwater | place: USA | collected 2011-08-07 | depth 5.4 m | reverse complement strand
GTTTGCCACCTGGTTGGAGTGGTGAAATTGTAAATCTTGATTCAAAAATATATGTTGGTCTTAGTAGTGAGGGGATATTTATATCTTCTGATAATGGAAATACTTTTGAGGAATTTAACAAAGGATTAATTTCAGCAGCTCCTCGAGAGGTGCATGTAAACCCACATGATGAAAATGAGATTTATGCATCAACGTGGGACCTAGGTTTTTATTGGTCAAAAAATGGCGGGAAAGGATACTATCGCCTCGCCACAGAAGACCTTGTTCTTACAATTACACCGGATCCCCATGATTTTTCCCGAGTCTATCTTGGGGGTAATGTTTTTGTTGTCGGTCAGGTTTCGAGGGCAGGAAGCCAGTTTATCGAAAAAAAACGACCAGGAAGCGAATCAAGTTTTATTAAATCCATTGCTGTTGATCCTCATAACAGCAATCATATTCTTGCGGGAATATCTTCAGAAGTTGCAGAACTGCCTTCAGGAGAGGGAGTATGGTACTCAAATGATCAAGGAGAACACTGGACTAGGTCGCAGGGAATTGGTGATTTTGCCGTGAGTTCTCTTATTTTTCACCCAGATAATCCAACTATAGTCTATGCATCAGCATTAGGTGGAGGAGTCTTCAAGAGCATTGATGGAGGAAGTCATTTTACGCCTCTGGGAGGAGATCAGCTCAAATATACATACAGGCTTGCAATGTCTCCTTCCGATCCAAATGTACTGGTTGCATCTTCTAATCTCTTTTTTGCGCAACTTTCTACTGATGATCAATATTCAGGAAAATATGGGGGAATTTTTCAAAGCAAGGATGGAGGAGTTACTTGGAAAGAATTGACCAAAGGAATTCGGAATTATGAGGGCGGGGAACGGGAGGAGGACTTTTTGGGATGGTTATATAATTTTGGCCATCTGCCAAACTATGAAAATATTCTTATTGATCCGAAAAATCCAGATCATCTTGTAGTTGGCCATCATGGGGAGAATGTAATAGAGACAACGGATGGCGGAGCTACGTGGAAAAAAGTAGGGGCAAGTGAGATGGTGCCAGGAGGCGTCCATAACTATGCTTATTGTTTGGGCGCATCTGCAAGTTTCAAAAAATTCTATGCCTGCACTTGCGGACGCGGATTGTTTCGAGGCATCATGAATGAAAATGGCTACATTTCTTCTAGTTTAACTGGTGATGTAGTCTACGCTGATGATGAAGAACATCACCAACCTCGCAATGCTACAGAAGCAAGAGAATTGGTTTTATCTGGAGAATATAATCACCCGCATTGACTAAAAATTTATTTTTTCCATTACACTTGCACCTCATGCCAAGAATCTTCATGTTTTAAGATGTGGTAAAATGTTAAAGGCTTTTGTTATAGGTGTGGTATCCGATAATTATTTCCTAACGATAAATTATTCTTCCTTGCCATATTTATCCTATTCTCCTTTTTCTTATAAATGCTTGTTCTGGTGTTTCCAGAACATCAAAGTTTAAGCTTCTATGGGGCCTAACACCATTATACCAATGTACGAAATCTTCGGATGTTTTGAACGCCTTTCTATGCTTATCATAGCAGTCAAACCATTTCTCAATCTTTCCATTTGATTGAGGATGTTTAATTCTGCATTTGATATGTTTTATTCCATTCAGTTTCAGGAATTCCTGAAACCCTGAATAACCTTCCATGTTATTCATAAATTGAGCTCCATGATCTGAAATAGCCTGCTTAATCTTTCCAAATTTTAAAGCGATTTTCATTCCCTCGATTGATACTTTTGTCGTCGGAGAATTGCATTCTATCTCTGCAAGAATCTTTCTGCTTGCATCATCAATTACTGCAAACACCCATTGTCTGCCGTCATAATGCCAGTCAATATGCACAGCAGTCAAACTATGCATTCTTTCGTATCTTACCCACTTCTTTTTTCTGACATCTGTTTTCTCCTTCTTTTCAGCAAATCCTAACTCTAAAAGTATTTTATGGATTCTATAATGGCTGAGATGAATGTTATCATCTCTTTCTATCAATCTTTCCAGAGTATCCGCAGATACTCTGTATTTTTCATAAAATCTCTTTACAAGTTCTCTCTCCCAATCTTCTATAGGTATCATGGGCCTTCCAACTCCTTTTCCTACTTCTGGAATCGCTCCAGAAGTTAAATATTCTTTCCATATCTAGTCAACCCTTCTTACAGAAACTTTAGCTATCTTCCTCGCCTGGTAGCTTGTTTTTCCATCTGATTTTGCCCTTAGAGTCTCAATCAAGCTCTTTTTTGTAAATTTCATAGGCTGATTAAAATCAGCCTTGAGAACTAATTTTCGGATAACACAGCTTTTGGATAAAGGAAAAATTTAAATAGTACCTTTTCCCATAAGTACTTATGGGAGAATTAAAAATAAAATTATCTGATCCAATTGAAAAAGCTTTTAGGAAAATGGCAATGAAAAGATTTGGCTATCAGAAAGGATCTATGAGCGAGGCGGCTAGCGAGGCTATTGGAGAATGGACTGAAATGTATGAATCTACAGAGAAAATTGAAGATCCTATAGAGGCTATATCAGGAATTATGAAACATATTAAAAAAACTTCTGTTGAGTTGCAGCACGAAGCAGGAGATTACATATATGAAAAATATTTGAATAAGAATAGGAAGAAAAGATGATTATTGATGCTAATATCTTTCTTGAGGTTATTTTAGATCAGGAAAAGTCAGAAAGATGCAAGATTTTTTTAAGAGATATTCTTAATGGAGATAAACAAGCAGCTATGCTTAGCGTTTCTATAGATTCGATTGTTATTGTTATGTTAAGAAATGCGCTAGAAAGTGCAAAGATCAAAGTTTTTCTTGAAAGTTTGATTAGATATAAAGGATTAAAATTTTATCAGCCTAAGATCAAAGACAGGATTAATGCTTTGCACTATATGGATATTTATAGATTAGATTATGAAGACGCACTAGTTCTACAAAGTGCAATTTCTACGAAATCAGAAGAGATTGTTAGTTTTGATAAACATTTTGATAAAGTTAAAGAGATAAAGAGAATTGAGCCTTAACCAAATGCCCTTCTATAGTCTTCTATTTTGGCTGAAGAGACGTGCTTGATTTTTGCTAGAGAATTATCTATAATATCTGTATTTTTTTCTTCTGGCCAGGCGAATTTTATCTTTATTGACTTTATTCCAAATGCTATTGGAATTTGCTCGAAGGAAATATTTTTCGAGCCTTCTTTTTCTAATATTGATCTGGCTTCTGATTCTATTTTTTTAAGATCTGCTTCAGGAGAATCTGGAAGCATTTGAACTATTACTGCTACTATTCCTGCCATTGTTGGAGGTAGAGAAATGGCTTTAAAAGGTTTATTATTCCCATTAGGAGTTAGAAAAATGGGACAATAATGCTTTTAAATAGACTTTATTATTTGATTCTATGGGTGATAATTATGAGCAGCTTGTTTTGAGAATTTCAGAGTCTGCAAAAATTAGTGTTGATGATATTGAGAGGAGAGTCGAGGCTAAGAGAGCTAAACTTTCAGGGTTAGTAAGTAAAGAAGGAGCTGCGCAGATTGTTGCTGCTGAGTTGGGAATAAATTTTGATCAAGAAAGGATGAAGATTGCTCAATTGCTGCAAGGAATGAGAAAAGTTAATGTTATAGGGAAGATTATTGAAGTTTTTCCCATTGCAGAATATAATAAGAATGGCAGATCAGGAAAGGTTTGTAGTTTTAGATTAGGAGATGACAGTTCAAATACAAGAGTCGTATTATGGGATAATCATCATATTTCTTTAATAGAAGAAGATAAGATTGGCAAAGGCAGCTTTGTAGAAATTTCTAATGCAAGCGTTAGGAATGGAGAGATACATTTGTCTTCTTTTTCAGATATAAAAAAGAGCAAAGAAGAATTGAAGAATGTTGTTGAGGGGAAAGTTTTTAATTATAAAAAATTAAGTGATGCAAAAGCGGGCGATAATTTTACTACAAGAGCAGTAGTTGTTCAAGTTTTTGACCCTAAATATTTTGAGGTTTGTCCTGAATGCGGAAAGAAAGTTAGTGGAGGAAAATGTGCAGTGCATGGTGAAGTTAAAGGGAAGAAAAGAGCCATTTTAAATATAGTTTTGGATGACGGAAACGAAAGTATTAGAGGAGTTTTATTTGGAGAGAATATTAATAAATTGGGTTTAAACGATGAAGAGATATTTTCTTTGGAACTTTTTAGCGGCAAGAAAAAAGAGCTTTTAGGAGAGGAGAAATTCTTTTCTGGGAATATGAGGAGTAATCAGATATACAATACTAACGAGTTTAATATAGATGGTATGGATGAGATAGATACGCAAAAATTGATTAAGGAATTGGAGAATAGATAGATATTTTTATAAGGTTGTTTTTGTTTTATTAATCATGAATTTTGGGAGAAAGAGGAAGCATATTTTTAATGTATTTTTAATAATTATTTTATTTATTTTTATATTCTTTTTTATTTTTTACTTAAATGAATCTTTCAAAAGGCGAGATTTTGAAAAAGATAGAGAAGAAAATAATTTAGGGAAGAGCATGACCGGGCCTAATGCTCCATTAGAGGAGCGTATTTTTGGCAAGTATAATAGAGAGCCAAAGAATAAAAGGACAGCAGAGAGTCGTGATGAAGAAAAATCTGAAGATTCTAGCGAAATTTCTGCCTCTAAGGAGCCCCCCCTTTATGCGCCAGAGATATTGCCTTTAAAGCCACTTAGAAATAATTTTCATGATAGTTATGGCGCTGAAATGTATGTACAGGGGATGTATCTTGATCTTGATGAGACTCTTCTTGCGGCTAAAGGCGTTGTTAGCTCTCTTTCTTATACAATTACTTTTACAGAGACCAATACTCTTCAGAAGATAATTAAAAGCGATTTTGTTTATGATGATGGGCAGCATGATGATGGTTTAGCAGGCGACGGTATTTTTGGCAATCATGTTCTTTTGGATATGCCTATTGGAAGTTATAGGTGGAGTGCTCTTATTGGCGGCAAATCAGGGGAGCCTGCTTCTTCAACTAAGGCTGGAAATGTAAATCTTTTGGCATATATTCCTGGAGAATGCAAAGAATTTGTTGCTGGCAAGAACGATCCCAGCGATTTGACTAGAATTAATATTGTTGCTTTGGGAATTAATATGGGCACTGCTTCAAATCCTGATTGGAATAGTTTTTTTGATAGACTTAATTTTGGCTTGTATTTCGATACTGGGGCGAAACTTCCTTATTATACTGCTGGAGAGTGGGGATGGAATAACTATGCTTTTTTTAATCTGGAACCTATGAAAAATTACAAGAATAAGTTTAATGTGTGGTATATTGATCCGATGTATTTTGGCAGTCATAGTATGGTTAATGATCCTAGTGGCGGCCAAATATTTTTCCGTCAATATATTATTTCCAGATGCCCTTATTACAATAATTATCCTGTTGTATACGACCCCAATGTTATACGGGCTTTTGCGGCTATGCCTGTTGCAATGGAGGTGAATAGCATGCAATCAGGGGTTTTGGCTCATGAATATGGGCATGCCATGGCTGTGTTGGCTGACGAATATGCTGACTCAGGAAAATGTTTGTCTAGCGATCAAAAACCTTCTCTAAATCCTCTTGGAGAGCCCAAGAAAGCTAATGTATATTGGGCTTCTTCTACTACTAATAATCAATTTAGTTGTCAAAAATATTCTCAATGGAATTATTTGAATGGGTCTTGTTTCACCAATGCAGGAGGTTTTAGCAATGGCAAGTTTTATTTTCAAAATTGTCCTAGTACAACTGAAGCTGTTGCTTGTTATGCTGGCGCTGCTTATTGCGATCCTTCAGAATATTTTTGGAGACCTGCTTTTGTAACTTTGATGAATAGTTTTGGCTCTGGTGTTTTTAGCACTGTTGATATGACTGCTTTTTGCAAGAAATTTATAGAGATTACGGGAGAAAGCAGAGGGACTTGCAGCAGTCTTTGTGTTGCTGGCTGTCCTAGTGGTTATTCTTGTAGAGATGTTAATAATGATGGAATTGGAGAGTGCATTCAGCCTAGTACTGGCTGTGCCGATGCTGACTTTGACGGAATCTGCGATTCTTTTGATAATTGTGTTAATGTAGCTAATCCAAATCAGGCTGATCTTGACGGTGATAAGAAGGGGGACGTTTGTGATAATGATGCTGATGGAGATGGATTCATTAGTATTGCTTCTGGAGGAGCTGATTGCAAAGACTTGAATAGTTTAATTCATCCAGGCGCTTCTGAAATTTGCGGCAACGGCATAGATGAAGATTGTTCTGGCAGTGATCTTGTATGCCCTGTTCTATGCATTGATAATGATAAAGATGGCTATGGTGCTAATTGTCCTCTTGGGTTTGAGAGTTGTGATGATGATAGCCATGTTAATCCTGGAGTGGCTGAGATTTGTGATGGTGTAGATAATAATTGCAACGGGTTGATAGATGATGGGGTTATAAGAACCTGCGGTATTAATGTAGGAGAATGTAAATACGGGACTGAAAGCTGTATTAATGGACAGTGGACTGGAGTATGCAGTGGGGGCGTACAGCCTATAGACGAGGTTTGTATTGATGGAAAGGATAATAATTGCGACGGTATTTTAGACAATTGCGCATGTACATTTAGCAATTTAAGGTGGTCGAGTAATAGGGCAAACGAGGGAGACGCTGTTCAATTGTTTTATGATCCAGATTATAGTAAGTGCAGTATTCTCCAGAGGTATTCTTTAGATATTTATTCTAACGATGGAAAAATAATTCAAGCAGAGGGAGGCTCTATAATTAATATGCCTCAGTTCGAATCTTTTCCTTCATGGAAGCCTTATTTTGCTTTGGACTGCAATGATACAACAAGAATTTGCAAAGCAGCCCAATTTTACTTTAGCGTTAGCAAGTTGTATGATTCTAAGAAGATTAGTTCTAATATGTTAACTGTTTTATCTTTCCAGGATGCCGACGGCGATTTGTATTTGAAGAAAGATGCCATACCTACTTTATATGACTCCAGCGTTTACGATTGCGATGACAACAATCCTAACGTTTATCCTGGAAACGGATGTTATGTCTGCAATCCTAAACAAGAGATCTGCAATGGCATAGATGACGATTGTGATTTGCAGATTGATAATGGAGGAAATTTGGATTGTATTGGGGGGACGCCTTTTTGTACTGGCGGCAGATGCGTTCAATGTACAACAAATTCGCAATGTGATGATAATAATTTGTGCACTGATGATATTTGCAACTCAGGAATATGCACAAACTTGGCAGATAATACTAACGTCTGCAGCGACAATTTATTTTGCAACGGTGCTGAGAATTGTGTTTCAGGCAGCTGTGTTAGAACACCTTTAAATATTAATGATGGGATTGTTTGTACTGTTGATTCTTGTGATGAGACTAAAGGCATAATAGTTCATAGCCCAGATAATACACAATGTTACGACGGATTATATTGCAACGGCTTTGAAATATGCGACTCTAATTTAGGCTGTAAAGCAGGAATAGCCCCTATATGTGATGATGGAATAGCATGCACCACAAACGATTGTTTTGAAGGCCTCAATATGAAAGATAATGCCGGCCAATGCGTTTTTTATACATATTCTTGTCAATGCTCTACAAATGCAAACTGCAACGATAACAATCCATGCACTAATGATTTATGTAATCCAGATAAAACTTGCAGCCATATAAATGATGATACAAGAACATGCAACGATAATAGATATTGCACAATAAATGATAGATGTTCTGCTGGAAATTGTGCAGGCGATTTGAGAAGTACAGATGACAGCATAAGCTGCACTGATGACAAATGCGATGACGCAATAGGTTCAATAGTCCATACGCCAATTAATTCTAGATGCGATAACGGATTATATTGCGACGGGGTAGAGGCATGCAGTTCAACACTAGGATGCGTTGGCGGAACAGCAATAACTTGCTCTGATAGTCTTGCCTGCACTTTAGATTCCTGCAATGAAAATATTGACAGCTGTTCATTTATAAGAATAGATAATGACAAGGATGGATACGGAATTTGCAGCGGTGCATCCTACGATTGTAACGATAATTCAGCTACAGGTTCAGGTGTTCATCCAGGTGCTGCTGAATTATGCAACGGTATAGATGATGATTGTGACAATATTATTGATGAAGGATGTACTTGCACTGATTTTGGCGGAGATATTTGTACTGCAAACGAATTATGCCCAGGAAGTGAAATTAAAGGCGATGGAAGTTTACAAAGATGCTGCAATTTGGGCTGTGTTTTACCTGTCTGGAATTCCTGTTCTGAATGTGGAAATGGATTGTTTAACTTATGTGATAGAACAGAATGTTATAGTATCAGCGAGGGATGTAGTTTTGAGCAGGGATTATTAGGAACAGGCGCTTGCAAATCCTGTTTAAATGTAAATACTTGCGGAAATTATAAAGATCAACAAAGCTGCAGCGATAACAAGTGCGGGATAAATGCATGCAGTTTTGTTGATGGCTTATGTAAAAATGCTTGTATAGATTTAGACGGAGACGGATTTGGAACAGGCGATGTTAGTTTATGTACTCGCTTTGGGGTTGATTGTGATGATTCACTTTCTGGAAAGGATATTTATCCTGGTGCTATTGAGTTGTGTGATGGAAAAGACAATCAGTGCCTTGGCGATAATGGGTTCGGGCAAATTGACGAAAATTGCGCTGCTGTTTTGAATGTATTTTCTCCTGAAAATATAAATTATATAGACAGGCCTGTTTTATTAAGTTATAATGCAATAAACGCTGATAAATGTTTTTATGTTTTAGATGATATAAAGAAAGATACAAGTTGTGATGTTAATGAATTTTTAGGAATTAATAGCAGATTGAGTTCTGGAGCGCATAAAATTATTATCGGTGCAGAAAAGCCCTTTGGAAGTATTAATAAAACCATTTACTTTTCAATTGACTATATCAATAAATATCTCGTTATTTATAATGAATTTTATGGAAAAGGGCAAACTACAAATTTGAATGGATTAAGCGATATTGATCTACAGAATGTTTCTTTAATTTTGCATATTCCTGGCTCAGGAAAAATTGAATTTTTTGGAAATGTTAATCTTACCAAGAGCGCTGATCTAGCAGATAGGATTAATTTAGATGATAATGTCAATATATCTATTAAGAGAATAGAGGTTAATTCTTTCAGTTTAAATGAATTAAATAGGAAAGCTAGGCTAAATTTTGAGGGAATTAGTTTTAATCAGCCCAAAATTAAGAGAGATGGAAGTGATTGTACTTCTTGCGTTGTTGAAAGTTATTCATCTGGAACATTGATTGTGAATGTAACTGGATTTAGTGTCTATACAGTTGAAGAAGGCCAAGTGCAAACGCCACCTAGTGGACAGCCGTCTAACGGTGGTAGTTCTGGTGGTGGAAGTAGTAGCGGCGGTGATGTTATAGTTGCTAAAAAGAATGATACTAAAGTAGAAAATACGACGGTAAATGTTATTGTGCAAAATGAAAATGAAGAGATAAAAAAAATAGAACTTAGCGATAATGCAGAATTATGGAAAATAAACAACGGTGAGAAAATATCTTTTCAATTAAATGGAAGCGATATCATATATGTTATTTTATTTGAAATTATAAACGGTAAAGTTAAGATTAATGTAATTAAAGACAATAAGGTTTATGATGTTAATAGAGAAAACATTTTATCATTCTCTATAGGGGATAGAGAAGTATATCTTGGAATAACTGAACAGGAAAATACAAATGCTGTTCTTGCTTTTGGATTAGACAGGGAAAATGTAAGAGAGGAAGTATTTGGAGGAATAGCTAAGGCAAGAGCAATAACTTATGTTTTGATTTCAGTTGTTGTGTTGTTGATAGGGGCTATTAGCTTTTTGATATATGTTTATTGGAAAATTAAATAGGTTTGTTTTACTAATTGTGTTATTGAGTGCGGATATATTTATAAAGTGAAATTTTTATGGGATTAGTATGGTAAAAGGTGAAGTTGGAAAAGAAATTTCTGGAGAAGATGGGAATAAGCTGACAGATGTTCCTGGAATTGGACCTGGCATTGCTACCAAGCTGGAGGCGGCAGGTGTTTATGATCTTATGGGGCTGGCTGTTATGAGTCCTAGTGCTTTAAGTGAAATGGCTGGAGTTGGAGAGGCTGTTGCTAGAAAAGCTATTCAGGCTGCTAGGGGTATGATGAAATTAGGTTTTGTAGATGGTATAGAATTTGCTAAAAAGAGAGAAGATGTAGGGTATATTTCTACTGGGTCGGAAAGTCTTAATAATTTATTAGGGGGAAAAGGTGTTGAGACTAAGTCTATGACAGAGGCTTATGGCGCTTTTGGAAGTGGAAAGAGCCAATTAGGGTTTACATTATTAGTTAATGTTCAACTTCCTAAAGAGCAGGGAGGAATTGAAGGAAAAGGAGTTTTAATCGATACTGAAGGGACCTTTAGACCAGAAAGGATTAAACAAATAGCAGAAGGTGTTGGGGCTAGTCCTGAAAGGGTATTAAAAAATATTTTAGTAGCAAGGGCTTTTAATTCAGACCATCAAATTTTATTGATTGATAAAATAAGTGAAATGATTAAGGATGGAGAACCTATAAAGTTGGTTGTTATTGATTCTTTAACAGCGCATTTTAGAGCTGAATTTGCTGGGAGAGGACAATTAGCTGATAGGCAGCAGAAGTTAAATAGATATTTACATAATTTAATGAAAATGGCTGAGCAACATAACTTGGCGGTTTTTGTTACTAATCAAGTTATGGCTAATCCTGCAATGATGTTTGGAGATCCGACAGTTGCTGTTGGGGGGAATATTATTGGACATGCTTCTACTTATAGAATATATTTGAGAAGAGGAAAACAAGGGAGTAGAGTTGCTAAGCTAATTGACTCTCCTAATTTGCCTGATAATGAGGCGCAGTTTTTTGTGACTGTAGCTGGTGTGAGAGATGAAGGGGCTAACGACTAGTTCCTTAGTTGAACAGAAGGCTTAAATTCGTGTGTTTCTTATAGAGGTTATGAATAAATTTAAAGAAAATTATCCGAAGATATTGCTTGGGATTTATATTATCATATGGATTTTGGCAGCTATTGCTCCAAATTATAGAAGCGTTTGGATGGATGAAAATATTCTACCTGTTTTATTTGTTTTATTATTGGTAGTTAGTTATAAGAAATTTAGATTTTCAAATATTAGTTACAGTTTATTATTTATTTTTATGATATTGCATGTTATAGGCGGGCATTATAGCTATACTGAAGTGCCTTTATTTGAATATTTAAAAAGTATTTATGGTTTGAGCAGGAATTATTATGATCGAGTTGTGCATTTTTCATTCGGTGTTTTATTTTTTGTTCCGGTTTATGAAATTGTGACAAAAATATTTAGAGTTCCTGAAGGATGGAGGGGATTAATTATGGCTTTTTTCGTGGTAGCTGCTTTTAAAGGACTTTTTGAAGTTATAGAATATGGTTATGTCTGGGTGAGAGCGGATCCTTTAAATGTGACTAATTATTTGGGTGAGCAAGGGGATTCTTGGGATTCTCAGAAGGACGTTTTTGTGGGAGTTTTTGGGGCTTTGATAGCTTGGTTTATTGTAGGGATAAGAAAGTCTTTTAGGTAAAGTTTAAATTAGTTGATTTTTTGTTTATTTTATGGAACTTATTAATAAGGGAGTAGCCGATAAAGCCTTAGAATTAAATAAAAAATTTATTTTTGGAAAACCCTATAAACATATTCTTATTAAGGATTTTTTACAAGAAGATAAGGCTAAAGAGATTTTTGGAGCATTAAAGAAAGAGAAATTTGATCATAAAGAGAGTGATTTGTTTTCTTTGAATCAGACAGAAGATTTGAAATTTAGCCAGAATGAGGTTTTGAAAAAATTCTATAAATTTTTTAGTTCTAAAGAATTTGGAGAGTGGATTATGGTAATTAGCGGGATTAAATTGAAAATTGGAGAGATTGATATGGCTGGTAGCTTATATGATAGTTGCGATTATTTATTGTGTCATGACGATAGACTAGAGAATCGAAAGATAGCCTTTGTTTATTATTTAAACAAGAGCTTTAATGAAAAAGATGGAGGAAGTTTTGTAATGTTTGATTCTGAGAAAGGAAAACCTTGGAGAGTTTCTGAAAAATATTTGCCTTTATGGAATTCTCTTTTAATTTTCGAAGTTTCTGATAAAAGTTTTCACGAGGTTGAAGAGAATTATAGCGATAAGAAAAGATATGCTGTTGGAGGTTGGTTTCATTAAATGGATTTTAAGAAATTTGTGAATGGGGTTTATTTGGATGATAAAACTTTGAAAGAAATGAATAAAAGTTACTTGAATTCTGGAGTTTTGAAGCTAGAGAGATTTTTAAAAGATGAAATTTATAGCGAATTGAGCAAATTATTGAAGGGTTTGAAGGGAGAGCATGTTAAAATTGCCGATAGATATTCTTATTCTGAAATGGGAGATCTTAGTGGTGTCGGAAAATTATTTTCTTCTTCTGATTTTTTGAATTTTACTGGCAAAATTGCTGGAAAGAATTTTGATAAAATTGATTTACAGATTTTTGGATTTGGACATAAAGATTATACTTTACTGCACGATTCTGAGGATGATAGAAAAGGAACTGAGTTTATTTTTATTTTTTCTGAAAAATGGGATAAAAAATGGGGAGGATATATTGTTTATACTGATAATGAAGATAAGAGTTTGATATTTTTACCTCAAGGAAATAACTTTGCTTTAGTAAATAAGGAGGGTTTAGGGAGATTTGTTAAATATATTAATCATTTAGCTAAAGAAGAGAGTTTTATTTTGGTTTTGGGAAGGTTTCAGTAAGGTTTTTAATCTTTATTTTTTTAATTTAAGACTGGTTATTTACAAATTGGGGTTTATAATTGTTTTGGTGTTTTTTCTGTAAATCTATCTAAATGTTCAGAAACTATTTCATCAATTATAATTATTTCACTAATGTTTTTAACATGCTTATAATTAATAATTATTCCATTTGTTTTAAGTTTATTTTTTTTCTTTATTTTTATTTTCAAATTTGCAATTTTGTTCTCTCCTAAAATTACTTCCTTTAATTTTCCGATATAATTTCCACTTTCTGAATAAACTTTCTTATTTATTAATCCCAAAACTCTGTTTTTTTGATATCTACCTTTTTTAGATAAGAATTGAATAACTTTATTACGAATTAAAACAAGCTTTTTTCTTAGCATAACTAATAAAATAATGATAAAGATTATTAGTAATATTAAAATTATTTTTCCGTTGTAGTAGGGTATATCATTTATGACGCCTCCAGTTATATCTGGTTGGGATATTTTTTTATCTCTGATTTTAAACTTTTGTTCGCTGAAAGCTCTCTGTAAATTGCCGTAGAGAATGTCTACTCTTAAAGTATAATCTCCATCTTTTAATTCTATGCCTCTTATTTCTTTTTCATATGTTAAATTTTCTTTTACTGCTTTTGTTTCTATTTGACTAAAAATTTCAGAATTACTACTATTAACAATAGAATATTTTATATGGACATCTATTTTTTCTAGATCTATCTTTTCTACTAGTTCGATATCGAATTTTAATGTATCACTTTGCGTTAATTCTAGTTTTTTTAGTCCTATAAGGATGTCAAATAATTTTTCTGAACATTTTATTTCTTCGTTTGGCTTGTTTTCTTTTCCTGCGCAAGTTCCTATATTTTTACATTCTCTTATTTGTTTACCTTCTGAACATAAACTCCACGGGGTGCAATCCCAGACGTAAGTACATTTTTCTATTATTTTTGTGGTTTCTTTGTTGTTTGTTTCTTTACTAGATCCCCCACTAGCTCCTTCATTGGTTGGTTGAGAAGGTGTTGTTTGTTCTGTTAAATCAAAATAGTCTACAATGCTGGCGATTGTTCCGGAGGAACTGTTAGCATAAAATACTATATTATATCTTCCTAAAGCAGAAGGACTTGGAAGATAATTAACAAATTGATTATTTGTTAATGTTAATGTTTGTTCCTGATTATTTGGGGAAGTTATTTTAGCCCATACGTTTTGCACATTCGATGCTGAAATGTATAGACCTATAGTTGATCCGATAACCGCCGATTTAGGGGATATTGAATAAGAATTTATGCTTACTGTACTGCGATAGACTACATTTTCAAAGAAACCAATGTTTACTATGAGTTGGTCATTTTTTCCATTAGGTGTTCCTGCGTTTGCTACTAAAATAGCTGACGACTGATGTGTTTCTGATGAGGGGTTAGACGCTTGCAATCCAGAGTCGAATCTCCTAGTAGAATAGCTGTCAGATTCTGCAGTTAGGGCAGAAATTTTCTGTAATAAAAGTAATGTGATTAGTAAAAAAATTATTAAAATGAAATTTACTCTCTTTAAAGTAATGTTTTTAAAATTCTTCATTTTTACTAGTTTATTATGGTTCGACAGTAGCATAACAATAACTCTCTCTTTTTACAGTTACAGCACTACTTTGAACTTCGCTCCTTAATGTTATATTTATTACTCCTGCGTTTGCTCCATTAATTAATCTTCCACTTATTTTTATAGGGAGGGCCGTAGTAAGACTTGCTGTTCCTAATGAATTGCATGCTCCAACTGCATTTCCTGAACATCCACTGTATAGAGTGGCTGTTGCTGATGTTGGATTAATGAATCCCGCACTAATGTAAGTAGGTGAAGCTGGTACAGTTAGGTTTAGTTGGATTCCTGTAGTTGCAACAGCAGATAATACAATTAATTCGCAATCAAATGTGTAATTAAGGTTTGCTGCAACTGACATAACTAGTGTTTGATTGAAGAAGTTTGTAGCGTTGGCTGTGGATATGTCTGCGTCAAGCTTGACAAATGTTCTTAGTGGCATGCATGAAACATCTCCTGTTATTAAATCGGTTGTCAAGAATTGCCCGACGGGGCATTTATCTGAAGAAATTGTTATATTGTTTGTTATAGTTAAATTTCTGAATGTGGAAGCGTTAGCATTTGCATATAATGTGTCAGTTAGTGATTGATTGAAACTAGCATTACTCATACTACTTGCATACGTAGAATTAAAAGTAGAACCGGAGTAGGTTTGGTTGTATCCAAACTTAATAGCACAATAAAGCCCATCTGTTAATGATTGATTGAATGTTGCATTGTTTACATTAGATGCGTAAGTAGAATTGTAAGTTGATCCTGAATACGTTTGATTATAGTTCCATTGAATTCCTGCATATAAAGTACTTGCGAAAGTTTGATTCCAGGAATTATTAGATACACTGGCTGCATAAGTGGAGTTGAATGTAGAACCTGAATATGTTTGGTTATAAGCAAAGAGAGAATAAGTAAAATTAAAGGTAGAGCCAGAATATGTCTGATTGTAAGCGAATGGGGAGTAGGTAGAATTGTAAGTTGATCCTGAATACGTTTGATTATAGGCCCAGATCTTTGAACCATACAATGAATCTGTTAGTGATTGATTGAATGTTGCATTGTTTACACCTGCAGGGAGGTTTGTTAGCAAAGAGCCGTCCCCTTTAAAATATTTAGCTGAAACGTTCTCGCTGGTTTCTATGTTTCCTGTTGCATTAATATCTGTGATCCACAATTTGGATATTCTTGAGGCAAGGCTTCCAAGCCAGCCAAAGAATCCTGTTTGCGTAGTGGTAATGTTGCCTGCAAAGGTTTCTGATTGATTTTTTAAAGCATAATTTGATAAATTGGTACTTACTGAGCTTAAATTGTTGGTTTCACATTCTACACTTCCATTTTTATTAATTAACCTTATAGAACTTCCTGCTGGACAGGAATTTATTAATGAAAAATTGATAAATGAGACATTATTTATTAACCCTAGAGGAGATTGAAAGGCTAGTCTTTCGTTTCCATCAAAATCTAGGTCTTGTCCGTTTATGCTGTAGTCTTTCCAGTAAGTATTTCCAAATTCCAGATTTGGCGAAAGCATTAAATTCCATGATCCATTTATAATTGCATCTGAAAATGTCTGATTAAAAATTAGATTTCCTCCAGAGGGGTTGTCGTATATTGTGATAGTTAGGTTTCCTAATGAGAGGAGATTTCCTGTAGATTTATTTATAACATTTGTTCCTTGGTCGGATAACAAAACAGCTGAAACTACCTGAAAAAAGAATACACTCATAAAAATAAATGCAAATAGCTTATTTTTCATTTTTCCCCTTCTTTTTTAAATATTCTTTTATAAGTTTTTCGATCAATTGAGAGGAATTTATACATTCTTCTTCAACGTATTTTTTCCATTCAGTAAGAATTTTTTCTTCTACTGTTATGCTTAAAACTTTTTTGCCCATATTTATAATATAAATATTATTTATCTTTTATATATTCTTTATAATATAAATATTATTGTGTTTAAAAAGGTTTGTCTTTTGTTACTGGAAGCTATAAATACAGGTTTTCGTTGGTTCTAAGAATAACGCCCCCACGAGGAATTGAACCTCGAGCTCAACCTCCGCAAGGTTGCATTTTATCCATTGAACTATGAGGGCTTGATATTTCAAGAGAAAAAGGGTTTTTAGGCTTTTGCTTAAGGGCTTAAGGATTAGAAATGTCTATCGAGCTCTTTCGTGTAATTATGAAGTTCGGAGTCTTTAAACCATAAAGATATTTCTCTATTTGCATTATCTGGAGAGTCTGACGCGTGGATGAGATTGCGGAGCACACGCGACTTTTCATTTGCAACTGTGTAGGATTCCATACTTGCATAATCTCCACGAATTGTGCCTGGAGCAGCTTGTTTTGGTTCTGTATGGCCGACTATTTTTCTTGTTATCTCTACTGCATGCGGGCCTTCAATTACTATTGCTACAACAGGGCCTTCACGAAGAAAGTCTATATTCCATTTTTGGATTAATCCTCCGAATTCCATATGATTTTTATATGGGAATTTTTTACCTTCTTTTTCATGAGTTGTTTTTGTTTTTTCAAAAACATTTTTAGCCCATTGTTCGTCAAGAACATAGTGATTTTTTGCTAGCTTTTCATCGGCCCAAATCATTTTCATGGCTATTATTTTTAGACCTACTTCTTCAAATCTTGAGAGAATTTTACCTATTAAACCTCTTAGTACACCGTCGTGTTTTATTAAAATTAAGGATTTTTCTTGATTCATTATGATTTTTAGAAGACAGGGGTTTTAAATATATTGGTTTGTTTTTTTAGTTGGCGAGATATTACCATTATAATCCAGATAGAGCGGTTTGCTTGAATCAAATAAGCGTCTCTTTTTTTCAATAGGATTTTTATTGAATATTTTTCCCATATCTTCTCTAAACCTTCTTATTCTGTGTTCTGTATATGACAGTAATGTAATAATATAATTACTAACATTACTAACTGATTTGTAATAGCTTCTTTTGTATTCTGGCTGGTTGTCAAGATTTGTTTCATACGGAAGAACTATCTTTTCAAAAATAGAATCTGCGGCATTTTTTAGCTTTATTTCTAAGGTGTGAAGAGTAGACTTTTTCATTATAATTTTATTGTTATCTATTATAAAAAGGTTATTAAGGATAAAGAGTTAGAAAGATTTATGAGAATTATAGCTGACATGCAAATACATTCTAAGTATGCTAGGGCAACTTCTAAGAACTTGAGTTTGGCTAATTTGGAAAAATATGCTAGAATGAAAGGTTTGGATTTGTTGGGGGTGGGGGATTTTCAGCATCCATTACATAGAAAAGAAATTGATGCTGAATTAAAAGAAGACGATAAGGGCATTTTGTGGAGCAAAACAGGATTTCCTTTTTTGTGGCAGACTGAAGTAAGTTTAATGTTTTCGCAAGGAGGCAAGAGAAGAGCTGTGCATTTATTAGTATTTGCGCCCAATACTGAGATTGCGAATAGAATTACTGCTTATTTAGGAAGCAAGGGAAGATTAGATTATGATGGAAGGCCTATTTTTGGAATTACATGTAGAAATTTAGTTAATAATTTAAAAGAAATTGATGAAATGATTGAGATTATTCCTGCACATGCATTTACTCCTTGGTTTGGACTTTACGGAAGTGATAGTGGGTTTGATTCTTTGAAGGAATGCTTTGAAGATATGAGTGAGAAGATTTATGCTATAGAAAGCGGAATGAGCGCTGACCCTAGTATGATATGGCGATTAAAGGAAAAAGTTAACATTGTTAGTTTTAGCGACGCACATAGTTTTTGGCCTTGGAGATTGGGAAGAGAGGCGACTATTTTTGAGATTAAAGAATTAAGTTATAAAAATATAATGAGGGCCGTAAGGATAGGGGAGGGATTGATTAGTACTATTGAGACACCGCCTGAATATGGAAAATATCATTGGGATGGGCATAGAAATTGTAATTTTTCTTGTTCACCTTTAGAGACAAAAAAATTGGGTGGGAAGTGTCCTATATGTGGAAAACAATTGACTATTGGCGTAGAGAATAGAATAGATTTAATTGCGAAAGAAAAGGAAGGGTATAAGCCTAAGGACGCTAAAATATTTTATAAATTGCTACCGTTGCATGAAATAATTTCTTTTAAATTGGAAAGCAGTTTAACTTCTAAAAAATGTTGGGAGCTTTATAACGAGCTTATTAATAAATTTGAGAATGAATTTAGAATATTGTTAGATATTTCTAAAGAAGAATTGATTAAAAACAAGGTTGATGAAAAATTGATAGAATTAATCGTGTTAAGTAGGGAAGGCAAGTTGTATGTTAAACCTGGTTTTGATGGTGAATATGGAATTATTCAGGAGCTTGATGTTGGGAAAGCAGATCTTAAACATTCTGAAAAAAATTCATCTTTTGAAAAGCAAGGGAAATTGTTTTAGACTTTAATAATGTTTATAAATAAGTTATTATAGAATTTTAAATGCTAGTAAAAAAATCGATTATTGAACCAGATACGAGAAAATATTTTGAAGAGAGTTTTGATAAATCTTTCCAATATAAAGAGGGCAGCGATTTAGAGCATGTTATTGATGAAGTTTTGCATGATAAGAATATTTTTACTTATTTTGCTTTATATTTTAAAGCGCGAGAGGGATTAAAATTAGGAGAGACTTCTTATTGGGATGACATTAGAGTACATTGTCCCTATGGATTAATAATGGATTTTGATCATATACCTAGGCAGTTGAAGATCTTTAATTACGAGGTTACTAGCCCAAAATATCCTAAGCGCAATATTGAAGTTACTTTAGGCTATAGTATTCGCCGGAAAGATAATGAAATTTCACCAGAATTTTTTATACGACAAGTAAATGATGCTTTAAAAGAGCCAAATAGGCATTTAATAGAATTTAATGATCAGTTTAAAATAAGTTCTTTTTAGAATTATTTATTTTTTGGTGCAGATTTTACTTTTATACCACAAGATTTCTAAAAATCTTGAGCATTCTCATTCTAAGACTTTTTTGTTTGTTGAGAACGAATGTGAATGAATTTATAATGAGCTGATTCTGTTTTTTGGGAGCAAATAGGGCAGGAATCTTTTAACGTGTAGTGGCCATTGAGGCATTTTTTTAGTTTCATTTTTCTAACAGCTCGAAAGTGGCTTTTTTTTCTTTAGCTTTTTTTTCTATGTGTTCTAAGTTTGTAGAAAATTTTTTATTGGCTTCTTTAAAATCTTTTGCTTTTATCGACATAGAAAATCTAGATGAACCTAAATAACGAATATCTATACCTTGAATATTTAGGATTTCTTTTATGTCTGTAAGTGCTGTTGGAGAGGTGGAAGTTAATTTAAATATTTTTTTTACTTCTTTTTCTTTTTCTATTTTTTCAGTTAAAATTTTAGAGAGTTTTTCTACTTGTTCTTTTGTGAAGAATTTTTTAAGTATTGAAGGATCGTTCCGTGCCTCTTCTAGAAAAGTTAGAAGGTCGTATTCTTTAGTTATTTTTTTGGTTATTTCTTCTGGGTTTGGAACAATTGTTTTTAACATACTTGTAAGACTTCTTTCTTTTTTGTTTCTTTCAAGGACTTCTTGTCTTTCTTTTGCTGTGACTCTTCTAAGACTAAGCTCTATGTGTCCTTTGTCTATGTTTAGGATTTTACATACAATTTTTTTATTTGGGAAAACATATTCTCTGAGGTTACGGATTCTACCTGCGGCTACTTCGGATAGGACCATTGAACCCTCACCATAGCCATCTATGTCTAAGAAAATATTTGTTTTTTCTATTTTTTTTACAGTACATAATACCAGAGATCCTTCTGTTAATTCCATATTACTTCCCTTACTGGAGCTTTTATTTTAGCTTTTCCCCCTGTTGTTTTTAATAACATATAATTACATTTTCTACATTTAACTATTGTTGCAGATTTTCCAAAGACTATTTGTATAGTGCTACAACGTGGGCAGCCGATTTTTAGGAATTTGCTTTTCTTCATTTTATTGCATGGAAATGGGGTATTTTAAATATTTGCCATGTAAAGTCTAATGAGATTTCAAGATTATATTTTGATTAATTCTATATCTAAGACTTTTTGGAGTTCTTGGATAAATTGTAATTCTTGATGTTTGGCTATTATGCAGCCAGCTGCGTTTGGATGGCCTCCTACTTCTCCTCCTAGAGGAACTACTACACGATCTAAGACTTCGCGGACATTGCGACCTTGTCTGCCATTCATTCTTGCAGAGACTTTTATTTTATCTTCGTTGTATGCTAGAGCTATGATAATAGTACCTTCTGAATATGTAGGAGATCTTGAAATAATGGAAGCAACTGTTCCTATTATCGTGTCTTTGATGTTGTTCTTTGCGTTTATTATAGTGTAGTTTTTTCCTGAAATCTTTTCTGCTTCTGTGATATATTTAAGAGCAGAAATTAGGTGCTGTTTGTATTCTATGTATATTTTTTCTGCTTTTAATTTAGAGTTTTTATTTCCTAAGCAGAAACCTAAGGCTATTTCAGGGTGACCTATTCTGCTACAGGCATTTATTAAAGCAGATAATTCTCTAGCGTCTTCTAGGCGATTATGGAATTTCAAAAGGTATAGATTACCTATTAATCTTTCAGTGTCCATTTTTCCTGTGTTTTTTAACATTATAGCAGTAATCAGATTAGTCATTTCTTCATTTGTTAATTCGTATAGAGCTTTGTATGAACCATTATTTTTTGGTATATTTGCTTCTTTAAGAAGTTCTATTACACCTCTGTAAGATCCTGTTACGTTTGGTATATAGGGACTAGAGGAATATTCTAGAGCTCTATCTAGTGGTCTTGTAGAGGGGTATATTAATAGTCCTTTTTTCATTGTTGCATCTGCATCCTTTATTATTTCGTCATATTTTTTTCCTATATTCTGATCATGAACATCTCCTACCATTCCTATTATTGCTAAGTTTGCTAAGTCTTTATTCTGCGCTGAAATACTTTTTGCAAATAAATAACATATACCTGCACTGGAGATTTGTTCTTGGCTTTCTAAAACAGGGTTTATCATAAAAACATTATCCGGAATTTCTTGTGTGAGTTCATGATGGTCTAGAATTATAACCTCTGTTTTTTTATCTTTAAGATATTTTAGACTTCCAGATGCTAAATCTAGAAATATCAGAAAGTGGTCATCAGGCAAAGACTTGATAAATTCTTCGTCTAAGTTTTTTGTTATATTTAAGGAGAAAGATTTTCCTAATCTCTGCAACGCACGGGAAAAAATAGCAGCAGAAGTTATTCCATCAGTGTCAAAGTGGCTTATAATTCTTATAGGTTTTTTTTCTGAGATATTTTTAATTCTCTCTATTGCAATCTTTATTTTGTCTAACATCCTCTTTTTAATAGCTATTTATTGTTTATTGAGGGCGTATAAAAGCCAAAGCTTTTTGCTCAAAGATCTTTTTGCGCTCTGATCATATTTGTTCTTTGCTATGTGGTTTTTTAGTTTTTCTATTTTTTCAGATATAATATCTTTTTCTGCTATGTACTTTATATTCGCTTCTTTTAATATTTTGGTTACTTTTTTAGCTAGAACTTTTGTTTTAGGTATAGAATGTTTATCTCTTAAGGTTAAACCTATCTTTGCTGGAGTATTACCTTCTTTTGCCAGATCAACGACTATTTTTTCTAATTCTGCTGGTTTTATTTTTATCCAACTAGATTTTTCTTCTGTTTTTGGTGTCTGATCTTTTGTTTCTGCTTTTTGCATGTTTGATTCTAGATTGGGAGGATTTTAAAGGTTTCTATTTATGTATTCTTTGCAGAAAGTATATACAATTAGTTATTCTTTAGTAGTTACAATACAAACATTTATAAAGCGTTATGTTGGCTTTTTATTATGGAAGAAGGAGAATCTTGTATAAAGAGCATTAGAAATTGTGCTGCGAGGAATATAGGTAAAATAGTCGTAAAAAGAATTATGGAGGATTTATTGGCTAATAATTACAGAGATGTTTTAGATGTTTTAGAGATTAATATTGATTTTTCTAATTTTCAAAATTATTATGGGCTTTATATTGCGCCTAAAGAAAATGGAGGCGCTTTTATAGGAGGAGTTATGCCTGTAGGTTTAGCTTTTAGGGAAGATTTTAACGAAGTTATTAGAGGTTCTTTGGCACACGAATTGGCACATGCTGCTTTAAAACATCATAAAATTAGCGAAGATAATTTATCGAGTATACTTTATTGTATTGGAAGGGATAAAAAATTAGACGAGTCTTTAAGATATCTGCCTGTTAGTGTTAAGAAAGAAGCATTAAAAAAAATAGGCGATGCTTGTTTTGCTAGAATAGAACATTCTACCGATGAAGAAGTAATAAGAAGAGGTTTAGGCTTGGAACTTTATATGGGGAGAGTTTTTTGTGAAGATTTTAGAAGACAGAACGATGGATCGGTGCAGCCGGAATATTACACTAGCTTGGAAATTGCGGAATTGGTGAAGCGTACATTGTAACGTAAGCGGGAGTTATTGAACTCAAAAAATTATTTCTTTTTTCTGGCAGGTTTATCCCAATAAGCAGATTTACAATTTGGGCATAAAATAGGATATTCTTTTTTTCTTGGTATCCACTCATGGTTACATCTTTCACATTTATAGCCCTTAACTTCTATTTTTATTTCTGCCATATCTAAATATAGAAATTTATTCTTTATAAAACTTACTTTTTAAAGTATTAACTATATAGTTAATAATTAACTAACGAAACATTTATATAGTTTAACTTACTTATATAATTAGTAATTAGTTAAGTAAATATAAAGGGGGTATAAAGCCCCCTAGATTCCAAATCGGCTACCAACCAAAATGAAATCCAAAGAGATAATTCAACAGAAGTATAAAAATGTAACCTGCCCTAAATGTATTTCTAACAAGATTAAGAAAGACGGAAAAAGAAAAACACAGAATAGGGGAAAGATACAAAGATACAGGTGTAAGGAATGTGATTTTAGGTTTGTTATTGATGATGGATTTTACCGAATGAGAACAAATGAAAACAAAGTTACTGCTGGAATTGATTTATATTATAAAGGAGTTTCTTTAAGAAAAGTGCAAGAGCATTTTCAAGCTTTTTATTCCCACAATTCAAGCCATATGTCAGTTTATAGATGGATTGTGAAATATTCTATAATGGTCAGCAACTTAATTAATAACATCCCAATAAAATGCGGAAAAGAAATGCAAAGCGATGAAATGGAATATTACAGAAGAAAAAGTAAATATCAGAAAGGTAAAGAGCAGAATTGGTTTGTTGATACTTTTGATGTAGAAACTAAGTTTATGGTAACAGGCGAATATATGAGAAGTAGAACTAATGAGAATTTAATTAAAGTCATGAAGAGAGCAAAGTTTAAGGTTGGTGAACAGGTTGAGATTGTTACAACAGATGGATTAAGAGGCTATCCAAGAGTTTTAAGGAAAGCTTTCAGTTTACAATCTCCTTATCATGCCTCTTCAAGAACTAAGAGCAAGATAATCCATAATGTTGTAATAGCAGATGAAAGAGGTTTTAATTATCCTATTGAGAGATTGCATAATACAATTAGAGAAAGAACAAAAGTCATGCGTGGTTTTCATGGTTGTTTAGAATCTGCTCACGCAATAATGAAAGGTCTAGAAATTAACTATAATTTTAATAGAAAACATATGTCTTTAGGTAAAAAGACACCTGCAGAAGTTGCCATACCTCAATTAGAATTAGGAGTTAATAAGTGGCTAGATTTGATTAAGATGAGTAAGGTTTAGAAAAAGTTATCTTTTTATATAGAATTAGCATTAAATCATCTATGAAACTTATATACAAAAATCTCAATAAAGTAAAGGGATTCTACGTTTGGAATGTCAACACAGAGTTTTTATCAGTTCAAGATTTGAAATCTAAGCTGAATAGTAGTTTAAATGATAAAAAATTGCTAGAAAAATTAGTTAAAAAATATGGATCAAAGCTGTTTCTTGCGTCTGGAAATGAAAAAAGAAATAAATTTTTCTCATGGTTCTCTAGAGTTAAAGAATGGGATAATCAAAAGAAGGTTAAAGTAAAATATTCTATTCAACCAAAAAAATATGAAGTGGATGATAATGGCAATATAATAGATTTATTTGATTTTTCAGATAACTTGTGTAAAGAGTTCCAACTAAAAATAGACTTTGATTTTAACTCTTTTGAAACCGCCCTAGAAATTGATTTTAATAATACAAGACCATATAATAAAAACTCAAAATTATATAAAAAATATACAAAATCCGAGAAACACTTAGAGCAAACAAAGGAAATTAAGAAGTTAGCAAGGAGAATTATTGGTAATGAAAAGGATTATTTCAAACAAGCAAGAAAGATATTTGATTGGATATTAGATAATATAACCTATAAATATCCTCCAGAAAAAAGAGGGGTAATACCAACGCTGAAAAATAAATGTGGTGATTGTGGAGAATTTAACCATCTATTTATAACCTTTTGTAGAAGTTTGGGAATACCTGCCAGATCTATTGTTGGTATGTGGGCGGTTCCCAAAATAAAAGAGGGTTACCACGCATGGGCTGAATTTTATTTAGAAGGAATTGGATGGGTACCGGTAGATTCTTCTATTGCTGAAGGGTTAAAAAATAAGAAAGATAAGAAGTTCATTAAATTTATGAAGAAAATAAAAAATCCAATGAATCCAAACTACTATTTCGGTAACTTAGATAGAAATAGAATAATCTTTTCCAAAGGAAACAATATTCCATTAATAAACTGCCCTAAAAAATTATCTCGATTTGAAATGATGGAAGAATGTAAATCCTTATTCATGCAACCAACATCTATTTATCCATTTGTGAATGGAGCGAAAAATGGAATTTTTATAATAGATATTAACCCTGAATTAAACATTTTACCACGAACAAGCAATTAGAGAATAAAATTACTATTAAGGAAAATTTCTTTTATACTATAAAACTCCCTTTAATGTTACAATGTAGGTGAAGCAGCTTAGTAGAAAGTAAACATAATTCATAGAATAATTTACTATTCTCTCTGCGTTATAAGCTATAATTCTAAACATTAATTCATTCTTTTGCATATGGAATTTTCTAGCATATATTACATGACCAAACCTTCTTTTTATT
>OBEQ011940613.1_pt1 | contig 25591 bp, 18 predicted proteins | sample 1670901 | NCBI WGS metagenome assembly OBEQ01 (sample SAMEA104232315, study PRJEB22302) | groundwater metagenome | biome: forest; feature: aquifer; material: groundwater | place: USA | collected 2011-08-07 | depth 5.4 m | reverse complement strand
GGATTGCCATGGCCGAAAAGGGACTGGACACCGGCTCGCGCGCTGGGGCGGGGGAGCCAGCGGCGTTCAGTCTCAGGGGCCCAACAGCAACACGGTGGCGGCGCTCACGTCGACCGAGCCGAGCTGCACGTGCACCATCCCCGCTTGGGCATACCAGCCTCGTTGCGGATCGCCGGCTTTGATGGTGCCAAGCGGCACACCGTCGACCGACACCTGCCCGATCGTGTCGGCGCCCGTCACCACTTCCACGCTCAGCGTGCGGGTGGCCTTGGCACCCGTTCTGTTGTCGGGTGCCAGCGCGACGCGGTACTTGCCTGCGGACGGCCGTTGCGCACTGATCGTGGTGCGGGCGAGCACACCGGTTTCGTACGCGCGGGTGAACCCGTCGTCCTCATGGAGCACAAAACTTGTCTCGGCGGCCTTCGGATAGGTGCGAATCAGCAAGTCGCTGAACCACTGAATCTGCGGCGCGGACGACGCAATCGCCAGATGCTCGGGGGCCTGCCGCCACATCGGAACGATGGCCCCTTCGCGCAGGAACAAGGGCGCGCGGACCAAGCCGTCGCGGACCACCTGCCGGGTGCTGAACGCGCCGGCCGAACCGAGCACTTGCGATGGGTCGAGGAAGTCGGCCCATGAGCCGCTCGGCAGGTAGGTCTGCACGGTCGCCGCGCTGTTGGTCAGTGCGGTGAAGAGCAGCCAGGGGCCGATCATCTTGGTGGTTGCGACCGCGCGCGCCTGAGCGTCGTCCTGGAAGTGGTAGACCAGCGGCGGGAACACCGGCTGCCCGTCGCCGTACGCCTGATGGGCCAGGCTGTAGAGGTAGGGTGCGAGCTGGTAGCGCAGACGCAGCGCGGCCAGATTGCTGGCCCGATCGCCGACGCGGTCGGGTGCGGTCTCTTTGCAGTTGCACAGGTTTTCGGTGTGCGGACGCACCGGCACGTCCAACAGCGCGCTCGTCACCAGCCAACGGGTGTAGAGCGTGTCGAAGGCGCTGCCAAACACGCCGCGGTGAAACCCGCCCACGTCCGAGCCGTAGTAGTCGAACCCCGACAAGCTCATATTGGCCTGCGAGTTCATTTGCGCGCCCAGCGTGTCGAACGAGGACGCTACGTCACCCGACCACATGGCCACGCCGTAACGCTGGCTGCCCGCAGTGCCGGAGCGCGACAGAATCCACGGACGCCGCGAGGGGTGCGTGCGGGCGGTGTCGACGGCAATGCTCCGGTTCCAGAAAAAGTTGTAGAGATTGTGAATATCGCGGTGCCTTTGCGCCGGCACCCCGTACCAGGCAATGCCCTCATACCAGGCGCGTGAGTCGAAATCCTCGGGTTCGCCCAGATCCGTCCAGTGACCCAGGATGCCGTCGTCGATCAACGCTTTCCGTTTGGCGTTGTGCCAGAAGCTCGCGCCCGTGGTGTTGGACCAGTCGACCATGCCGCCGACGCCCCACCAGGGGTTGGCGGTCAGCCGTATCGGTGTGGTGCAGGGGGGCGGGCAGTTCATGGCCAGGTAGCGCAGGCTGGCAAGCTGCTGGTGCTCGGGCAGATTAGCGCCGATGTAGCTTTCCTCGATCGTCACGATGCCCAAACCGCCGGCCGCGTAAGCCGCGATCTTCGCTGCCGGATCGGGGAATTTGACGGTGTTCCAGCTCAGGCTTCCCATGGCGGTGAGCGCGTCACTGCGTATTCCGCCGAACCATTGCAGGTCGAGCACTGCCCCGTCGATGGGGAAACCGTTCTGGCGAAGGCTGCTGAGCTTGCCGTCGAGTTCGCCCCAGTTGTCGAAACCGTACTCCGAGAGCCACAGGCCGAAAGCCTTCAGCGGCGGTACCGGCGGCGTTCCGGTGAGCGTCAGGTAGTCGCGGCGCAGGTCCGCCAGATCGGGCCCGGTGAAGAAGAACAAACCCAATGAGGCCTTGCTGCTGGAAACCTGCCAGTTGGCGCCGCGCAAATCGAATTGCAGTGCGTAGGGCGTGTCGAAGAACATGCCGTAGTTGCGCATGCCCTGGCCCAGCACATAGGCCACGGGCACCTGCGTGTTGCCCGTTCCGCCGATGTCCGACCCGCTCATCGGGTTCATCAAGTTGCCCCACTTGTTGCCGGTGTTGCGCTGCTCGCCCATCCACGATGGCTTCGTGTGGCTGGTCAAGAGTTGCTGGCCGAGTCCGAAGACCTCGGTGTTCGCCTCGGCTGAGACGCCAAGCCGCAATGAGTCCGGGTTCCAGTCGTTGACGCACAGGCGCGTCATCAGCTGCGCTTGCGGCCCGGCGATGTTGGTGATGCGCCAGCAGGCGCCGTCGAGCTCCACTGCGATGTCCGGGCTCGAGAGGCGGTGCGTCGCCGCGTCGTAGGCATAGGTGGCCGGACCAGCGAAACCCGCGACCGCGAGCATGGGCGAGAAGTAGGGCATGCCGGGGCTGAGCCCCTGGTCGTTGTACGCGACATGAACCAAGTCATTGCGCAGCAATGTCACCATCACCTGGCGCCCGCCCAACGCGATCCGCATTTGCGGCGTGGCCGAGGGGAAGTAGCTGACTTCGACGGTCGTGGGTGGGGGCGCTGGCGTGGCGGCATGCCCAGCGCAGCCGGCAAGCACAAGGCTGCCTGCAATGCCCAGGGCCCATGCGGCTCTGGCCCAGCCAGACGCAGCGAAGGCAAGGGCGGATTCGAAGTGGTGACGCAATGAAGTCATATCGGGTGGGATGAGAAGGGAGTCAAGGCATCGAGGCTGAGGCTGAGGGGTGCCCGTGTGACGATGCAGGCGAGGGCGTTCAGCCCTTGATCTGGTAGCGCTGCGCGTTCTCGCGCTGGTGCTCGTACGTCGCCAGCAACTGCGCCTGGCTCTTGCCTTCGTCGTGCCAGAAGAAGGCCGACTGCGCCTTCAGCGCCGCGTAGTGGTCGCGCGCCGCAGCCAGCAGCCAGTCGGCGCGGCGCAAGGTCATCGGCGTGCAGGTCTTGCCGCGCAAGTCGTCGTCGAGGTCGATGACGTGCGAGCGCCAGCCTTCCACCAGGAACAGCGTCTCCAGGTCGCCGCGCAACGCTTCGACCCAGCGGGCAATGCACGTCGCCGTGTGGGTCAATACCAGCGCATCGGCGCCGCGCGCCCGCAGGGCCGACAGCAGCCGCTCGTAGGCCGCGCATGCGATCTCCTTTTCGATGCGGAACTCGTTCAGCGCGAAGGCACGGCCCTGGCGCGTTTCGCAGTCCAGCAGGTAGCCGAAGTAGTTGCGCGTCTCGAAACGCTCGGCCAGGTGGAACATCGGCACGTCGGTGCCGTGGCCGGCGCTGTTGAGCTGGTGCAGCGGGTCGAAGCGGTACATGTAGCCGAAGTCGAACATCCAGACCTGCCGGCCGTCGTCGAGCAGGTTGCCGGGGCTGAAGTCCCACTCGAACAGGCCGGCGAGCACGAGCTCGGTCCCCAGCTCGAACACCTGGCGCAGGCGCCGCGCATCCCACTGACGAACGGGCTCGCCCTCGATCCATGGCGTCAGGATGACGCCGTGCCGCAGCGAGGCATACAGCGTGTCGGTCACGCCCCGGAAGCGCTCGCGTCCGCCTGGCAAGGCCTTCAGCGCTTCGATCTCCTGGCGTCGCTGCAGCTCGTTCAGGAACGAGGTCTGCCCGTCGATGTTCTGCACCAGGCACTCGGGCCGCGCCTGCTTCAAGGCCCAGGACTGGTCGCCGATGCGGATGTGGTGCACCCAGGCCGTGAGCCCGCTGCTGAGCGTGCGAACCACATAGGGCTCGTCGCCCTTCGTGGCGGCCAGCACCTCGGGTGCGAGGGGGCATGACGCTGCCTCGCCGATCGTCAGGCTGCCGCCGTCGGCCAGGAACTTCAGCTGATCTGCGTGGCGCTGGGCATCGAGGCTGGGGGTGAGGGGCAGGGCGGCGGTTTTCATGTCGGCTTACCTGGCCTTGAACACCATCACCGATTGCGCTGCCATCGTGGCGGGCAAAGCACCTGTACCCTTCTTCGGCGCAGGAAAGACCGGTTCCCACTTCGCCGCCTTCAAGCCGGCGGGCACGGGCACGGCGGCCTCGGCCAGCGAGTAGTTGATCCATACCAGCAGCCTCTCGCCATCGGCTTCGCGAACGAAGCTGAAGACGGGCTCATCGCCCTTCACGAGCGGCTCGAAGGTGCCGGTCTGCAGGGCAGGGTGGGCGTTGCGCAAGGCGATCAGTGCGCGGTACCAGTGCAGCAGCGATGCGGGTTGGCGCTCTTGCAGGGCCACGTTGTGGGTGCGCCAGTTCGTCACCAGCGGGCGGAAGGGGGCGCGGTTGGTGGTGAAGCCGGCATTCGGCGTGTCGTCCCAGCTCATCGGCCCGCGAATCGACGGGTCGGCATATTGCACCGGCTCTGCCAGTGCCAGACCGATCTCTTCGCCGTAGTAGATGAAGGGCCGGCCGGGCAGCGTCAGCAGGGTCGCGGTGGCGAGCTTGTAGCTCGCTTCGTCGCCGTCGAACTGCTTGTACAGGCGCGTGCCGGCATAGGAGTCGTGGCTCGAAAGAAGCGTGCCCATGCGCTCGATGGGCATTCTGCGCAGCGTGTGCAGCACGTCGGGCACCAGGCGCCCCATGTGCACGCTCTTGATGATGTGGTTCTGCAGCCCGAAGGCGAAGGAGCTGCCGCAGGAATCGGCGGCGGCGAACGCGACGGGTTTGCTGGCCGCCTCGCACACCATGTAGCGCTTGCCGTAGGAAGCGAGCAGCGTCTGCGCCCGCTTCATCAGCACGTGGTTCTCGGGCTGGTCTTCCCACGCCGACGGGCCGTTCTCGTACAGCCTACCGACCGCGTCGAAGCGAAAACCGTCGACGCCGCGGTTGAGCCAGAAGCGCAGGTTGTCCAGGTGGTAGTCCACCACCGCCGGGTTGCGCAGGTTCCACTCCGGCATGGTCACATCGAACGGGCCGTAGTACCAATCGCCTCCGTTGCTGCGCCACGGGTTGCCGTAGACATCCCAGCCCTCCACGTCGTGGTCACTGAAGACGTACCAGTTGCGGTAGGGCGAACTCGGGCTGCTCGCGGCCGACGCGAACACCGGGTGCTCCGTGCCGCTGTGGTTGATGACGTAGTCGATGATCACGCCGATGCCGCGCTTGTGCGCCTCGGCCAGCAGCCGGTCGAAGTCGGCCAGGGTGCCGTAGTCGGGCTCGATGGCGCGCAGGTCGGTGGGCGCATAGCCGTGATCGTGGTCCTGGCTGGCGAAGATGGGCATCAGCCAGATGCCGCGCACGCCCAGCGACTGCAGGTAGTCGAGGCGCCGGGTCACGCCGTTCAGGTCGCCGATGCCGTCGCCGTTGCTGTCCTGGTACGCGCGCACCAGGATCTCGATGAACACGCCTTTGCGGTCCCACCCCTCGGGCAGGCCGCTGTCGGTGGGCGCGGCGGCCACCGGGCCCAGGTTGGCGATGGGGGCCGTGCCCGCACCGGCATTCGCGCTGGCTGCGGCCAGCACCAGGGCCAGCGCCGCCCACCAGATCCTGCGAACCGTCATGTCTCACTCCTGTTGTTGTCGGTCAGGCGGGGCCCATTGACGGCAGCTCGCGCACGCGGCGCCGGAGCCGGGCGACAAACGGTCGAACAGTTCCGTGTCGTGCGAGGAGATGTAGGCCATCGTCGACCAGCCAGGGCGCCCTTGCATGAGCCCGGCGTAGCGCGCATACCAGCCCAGGTCCTCGGTGGCGCGAAAGCCTAGACGGCTGCTGTTGAGTCCGTTGCCGGTCAGGTGATTGCCGAAGGCCTTGACTAGCACTCGGATGGAAGAGGCAGCAACGCAGCCGGTGCTCGCCGTCGTTCGATGTTGCTCAGGTCGTCCATTGCGGTCGAAGCGGAGCGCCGCCGCCGAGTCCAAGTCGACACCATTCGAGCCAGGTCCTCGAACACAATGGGCTTGGGCAGCACGTCGTCCATTCCGCAGTCCAGATACCGCTGTACTTGGTTGGGCATCACACTGGCGGTCATTGCGACGATGGGCGTGCGCGGGCGGGACAATGCAACTTCCCATGCGCGAATTGAGCGCGTCGCTTCGAGTCCATCCATCACGGGCATGCGGCAGTCCATGAAGATGAGATCGAACGCGTCGCGCTTGGCCATCATCGAAGCCGTTGCACCGTCTGTCACGACACGTACCCGACACTCGATGCCGCGCAGGACCCATGTGGCGACGTCGGCGTGGGTCGGATCGTCTTCGGCCAACAAGACCTGCAGGCGTCGCAGAGGCTCGCCATCCGCGGAAAAGAAAGACTCTTGCATGATGAAGCCTCCATAAACGGTGAAGTCATCCCGCCGCCTCAAGAGGCGGTTCGTAGCCGAGTTCAGCGACGTTCAAGGCAGCTCACTGACTCGGGTTCATCGTACTTAATCGATTCAGAGCATGGGCAGCGCGATTCTGAATCGATCAAAGCTATAGTCAATGGCACCGCTTTCAGTGTTTTCCCGATCCGGCATGTCGAAACCCGAGTACCGAGAGCCCCATGTGTCGGCCAACGAGCGCGTGCGCCTCACCCTTGCCGACGTGGCTGCGGCGCTGGGCATCAGCCGCACCTCCGTCTCCAACGCTTTCAACCGCCCGGAGCAGCTCTCCAAGGAGCTGCGCAACCAGATCCTCGAGAAGTCGAAGGAACTCGGCTACTTCGGACCGGACGCGAAGGCCCGCGCGCTGCGACGGCATGAGATACGCGAGGTGGCTCTGGTGTTCCACCACGACCTGCCCTATGCCTTCGACGATGCCCTGAGCCTCGACTTCATGCGCGGCGTTGCACGCCAGCTCCATCAGCGTGGGCTGACGCTGCAGCTGATCCCGAAGTTCGTGCGGCAGATCGAGCCGGCCCTCGACGCGGCCTTTCACACGACCGCCGATGCGCTGATCGTCCACGCGGAGATCGGGCCGGAATTCGCACCGATGCTTCTGGCGGCGCCGGTGCCGCTCGTGGTGGTCGACACCTTGGTGCCAGGCGCGCCGTCGGTCTGCCTCGACGATCGACGCGGCGCCGAGCTGGCGATGGCGCATGCGATCGCGAAGCGCCCCGACATCGTGCTCGTGCTGTGCTTCCCGGTCAGCGAGAAAGACATGAAGCGCGCGCTCGGCGCCCGGCCGTCGCGCAGCCCGTACAACGCCGTCGAGCGGGTGGCCGGCTACGGGCAGGCGCTGCGGCGTGCCGGGTTCGACGAGTGCCGCATCATCTGGCATCACGTCGACGACCGGAACCCGGAATCCGCATCGCGATCGGTCGAGCTGGTGCGCCGTCGCTTGGGAAAACATCGTCGCGTCGCAGTCGTGGCGATGAGCGACCGCCTCGCTCTCGCCGCGATGGACACGATGCGCGCATGGAGCGAGATCGAGCTCGTGTCGGTGGTCGGCTTCGATGACATTCCGGCGGCCGCCGCGGCCGGCCTGACGACGGTGCGCCAGGACGCGGTGCACAAGGGCGAAACCGCCGTGCGCGTCCTGCTCGACGGCGAACCCTCGGCGGTGCTGCCGCTCGAGCTGGTGGTCCGGCAGACCTAGTCGCGCCGCTCGCTGCGCACTCGCGCAGATCGTCCGAAGTGCCCATGTTGCCCTCGAACAGGGTTTAGTCGAGCGCGTCCGCCGGCGACCTTGGGAACCCGCCGGCACGCTTCGCCGATGTTGTCGCCGTAGTCAGGTCAAGTACAGCGCCGCCCCGACGATAGACGGGGAGCGTCGCCTGGAGCGCGCCGGCCGCACCGTCTCTTTGGGGTAGTTCATGATCAGGAAACTTCGCATCAGTCATCGCTTGTGGGTCTTCGCCGCCATCCTGGTCGCGCTCGTCGCGGTCGTCGCCTCGGCCGGGATGTTGAGCCTGCGCGAGTTGACGCAGCGGTTCGAGAGCGTGTACCGCCACGACACCGTGCCGCTGGGGCAGTACGGCCTGGCGTTGGACACCCTGTACCGCAGCCGGATGCGGATGACACTCGGCATGGAGGCGCAATACGTCAAGACCGCCGAAGAGCACTTCGCCAAGATGGTGGAACATGAGGCAGAGGCCGTGCGGATCCTGGACGTAGCGTTCACCCAGGCGGGCGACCCGGGGAGCCGCAAGCTGGTCGACACCTTCAGGCTGAACTGGTCGGCCTACCTGAAGGCCCGCGAGGGGGCGATCAAGCTCTTCAGGGATGGCGATCGCGCGCCGGCGGTGTCTGACATGCGGGTCCACGCTCTCCCGCCTTTCAGCGAGGCGGCAGCCGCCGTCGCGACGCTGCTCCAGCAGCGCGTGGAGGCGGTGCGGACCGCGACCGAAGCGGCGAGCGCCACTTCGGCGCACCAGGCGCGCGTGGCGATGCTCATGCTGGGCACGGCACTGCTGGCTGCCTTGGTGCTGTCCATCACGATCATCCGCTCCATCGTGCGGCCGCTGGCGCAGGCGGTCACGGCCGCGCGGACCATCGCCGGCGGCGACCTTCAGTTCCATATCGACGCCGGTGATTCCGACGAAGTGGGCCACCTGCTCCTGGCCATGGCCGAGATGCAATCGGGACTGGGCCAACTGGTTCGCGACGTGCGCGACGGTGCGCAGGCAATCGACGGCGCGACGTCCGAGATCGCGTCGGGCAACCTGCACCTGAGCAACCGCACCGAATCGCAGGCCGGGCAGTTGCAGCAGACGGCGGCGTCGCTGGACCAGATGACCGGCGTCGTGCGCGGGCATGCCGACGCCGCGCGGCAGGCCGAGGGCCTGGTGCGATCGGCCAGCGCTGTCGCGACGGACGGCGGCACACTGGTCGAGCAGGTCGTCTCGGCGATGAAGGACATCCTGACGAACAGCCGCAAGATGTCGGAAATCGTCGGCGTGATTGACGGGATCGCCTTCCAGACCAACATCCTGGCGCTGAACGCAGCGGTCGAGGCGGCACGTGCCGGCGAGCACGGACGCGGCTTCGCCGTCGTGGCCGGCGAAGTCCGCACTCTCGCTCAGAGCTCCGCCGTCGCCGCCAAGGAGATCCGCGCCCTGATCGCGCAGAACGTCGGTCGGGTCGACGTGGGCAACGAGCTCGTCAACTCGGCCGGGCGAACGATGACCGACATCGTGCAGCGGGTCGGCCGGGTGCACGAGCTGTTCAGCGGCCTTGCGCGAGCATCGCAGGAACAGAGCTCCGGCATCGCGCAGGTGAGCGAGCGCGTGAACCGACTCGACGACATGACGCAGCAGAATGCCGCGCTCGTCGAGCAATCCGCAGCGGCAGCCGCGAGCCTGCAGGATCAGGCAGGTCGCCTGTCTCGTGCGGTGAGCGTCTTCCGCTTGCCGGAAGCGCAGACCTGCTGAAGAGACCCGGCCGGTCGGCGGCGCGCTGACGCGGCAAACCGTGATGCGCTCGCGCCGGGGACGGTCACTTGCGTCCCGCGGCCTTCGTCGTCGACGGCGCTGCGGTCGTCCCGCGGATGTTGTTGGCGGCAGCTTCCAGGGCCTGGCGCGGTTTGTCGCCCGCGTTGATGTCGCGCAGCGCGCTCGTCAGGTGCTGCCAGAACAGGGTCATCTCGGTGTTGTTCGGCATCGCCCGGCCGGCATAGATCGAGTCCATCGAAGCCCGGATTCGAGGATCGGTGTACAGCGACCAGAACATCGTCTTGGAGGCCGGCACACCGAACGGACGTGCACGGTTCATCGCCGTCAGGCCGCTGGCCTTCAGCAGGTGCTGCTCGAGGAAGGCGACGGCCTGCGTCTTGTTCTGCGACTGTGTCGTGACCATCGCGCCCAGCACGCCGACGAACGGACGCGCAGGCTTTCCGTTGAGCGTCGGAAGCACGGCGACGCCGAAGTTCACCTTCGCCTGCGCCAGCGATTCCCATGCCCAGGGGCCGGTGATCCACATCGCCTGCTTGCCCGACTTCATGCCGTCTTCGGCGTCCTGGTAGCTCATGCCGCCCTCGGGGAGCACACCGTTCTTCATCAGGTCGGCCAGGAACTCCGCCCCGCGAACGGCGCCCGGGTGCGCGATCCCCGTGTCGCGCGCGTCATAGCTCCCGTCGATCCTGCGCTGGAACACATAGCCGCCGTTGGCCGACAGCAGCGGCCAGGAGTAGTAGGCGCTCTCCGTCTCCCAGCCGATCGCCCGCACGCCCTTGGTCTTCAGTTTGTAGTGCAGAGGAGTGATCTCCTCGAATGTCTTCGGCGGCTCGGCCACGAGGTCCTTGTTGTAGAGCAGGGCGACCGCTTCGACGGAGATCGGATAGCCCCAGGTCTTGCCGCCCTGCGTGAATCCGTCCCAGGCGACTTGCACGATGTCCTGCTTCAGCGCGCTGTCGGGCGTTACCGGCGCGATCCAGCCGCGCTTGATCCAGTCGCCCAGGCGGTCGTGCGCCCAGATCCAGATGTCCGGCCCTTTGCCGGCGGACATCGCCTCTTCGAAGGGCGCGGTGGCGTTGTCGAAGTGCTGGACCTTGACCTTCATGCCGCTCTGTCGGGCATATTCCTGGGCCACCTGCTCGATGCCCTTCCAGCCCTTGTCGTTGCCGACCCAGATGGTCAGCGTGCCTTTCTCAGCGGCGGTGGCCAGCGACGCCCCGAGGAAGAAAGCCGCGGCGGCGATGAAACGAAGAACGGATCGCATTGATGGGACTCCTGACTGAATCGATACAGAGATGGTGCGCGTTGACGCGTTCATCGCAGAGTGGTGTTGTCCCTGACGCTACGTTGACTACATCGTCGGGCGCGAGCAAGTTCGCACGACTGGCCGGCGCTCGTGCAAGTGGCGCGGCCTCACAGCGTCTTCAGGATCTCCGCACGCTTCTGCCGATACTCGTCCTCGGTGATGAGGTTCTCGTCCCGCAGGCGCTTGAGCATGCGAAGCCGCGACTCGATGTCGGTCGGCGCAGGGGGCTGTGCCTGCGCGGGCGCGGTGGCCGGTGCCGGCGTTGCCGCGGGCGCCGCGGGCGCCGCGTGCGCGCCCGGCGTCAGCGGCAGCGCCACCCAATCGGCGCGTGGCTGCTCCGACGAGGCGAGCAGCGTGACGGAGCCGGCTGCGGCCCGGCTGCCGAACGTGAACTCGGGCCGTATGCCGCTCGCGCGCCACGGCGCGTAGTAGTCGAGCCGCGCGTCGTGCACGATCAGCTGCAGCTTGTCGTTGACGACGAACAGCCGCGCGGTGAGGCCCCGTGGCGCCATGAACAGCGCGTCGTCGCGGCGTGACGTGGACAGCAGCAGCAGGTCCTGGTCGGGCTTCGCCGCCGCCAGCGCCTCCGGCAGCGCCTTGACGAGGTCTGCAATCTCGCTCGCGCCGAACAGCGGCTCCGGCTTGCCCTTGGGGTTGCGGAAACGCACTGTGGCGAGTTGCTGGCGCAGGGTCTCGGCGTCGATCGTTCGGGGGTGCTGGTTGGGCGCGGAGCCGGCCTCGCGCGGTACCAACTGGATCGCGCTCAGTTCGGCGACGGGGAACACGAGCCGCTCGCCGCCAGGCCCCCTCGGCGGCGTGCCGCCGACGACGGACTCCAGGGGCTTTTGCGCGAAGGCCGGGGTCGTCGACGCGAGCGCGAACGCCAGCGCGGCCAGCGTGCCGCGAACGAGGTGCAGGGAAGGGTTCATGGGAATTCGTCCTGAAGATTGACTAGAGCACATCGAGTGCACGGCCGGCGCCGATGAGGCCGGGGGAAGTATCTGCCGATACGACGAAGACGGGGATCGTCGCCAGATAGGCCTGCATGCGTCCCTTGCCTTCGAAGCGTGCTCGGAAGCCGGACGAGAGGATGGCCGTGCCCAGTCGCGGGACGATGCCGCCGCCGATGTACACGCCGCCGCGCGCCCCCAGGGACAAGGCCAGATTGCCCGCGACCGATCCGAGGAAGCAGAAAAACGTCGACAAGGCCTCGACCGCGAGGCGATCGATGCCGGATTCGGCCGCGGCGGTGACGTCGGCCGCCGTCATCGGTCGGGTCTCGGCATGTTCGATGGTGCACAGCGCGTCGTACAGGTTGACCAGCCCGGGCCCCGAGAGCGCGCGTTCCGCGGACACGTGGCCATAGCGCCTGCGCAGCGACTCGATGACCGCGTCCTCGCGGGCCGATGCGCCCGCCAGCGTGACATGTCCACCTTCGCCGTTGAGCGCGACCGGGTGGTCCGACCCGCACTGGAGCAGGCCCGACACACCCAGACCGGTGCCCGGGCCGAGCAGTGCGACGGCGCATCCCGGCACCGGCGCGCCACCGCCGACCTGCATCAGGAGGCGGGACTCGAGCTCAGGCAACGACAGCGCGAGCGCGGTGAAGTCGTTGATCAGCAGGAAGCGGTCGAGCCCCAGCGCCTCCTGGATCGCCGACACGGAGAACGACCAATGATGGTTCGTCATCTGCACCTGGTCGCCGGTGATGGGATTGGCGATGCCGATCGCACACCAGCGCGGGGCGGGATGGCGGTGCGTGGCGAGGTACGCACGTATCGCGTCGAGCAGAGTGGGGTAACACGCGGCCGGATAAGTGGCCACGTCCGTGAGGGCTGCGCCCGCCGCAGGCCGCCAGGCGAAGCGGGCATTCGTTCCGCCGACGTCGCCCAGGAGCCGCGGATATGTGCTTTCGGAGTGCAATTTCGGTTGTGACTGGTTGAAAGACCGTGTGGAAATAGGTCGATAGCGTACTCAAGCTACAGACATCATGCAATTTGAACACGTCTGCCGTCCGTGAATTGCGTCTCGATTACTTCACTCCATTGGGGTTTTCACCTGTAGTTTTACTAGGGTTACCCCGCTCTTTCTCGATTCAGCAATCCAACTACAGTCACCACAACCCAGGAGCGGTGGGCAGGTTACGGCGTCGTTGGGTAGTAAAACTACATCTTTATCGATTCATTTGAAGCAATGATTTATCAGGTCCGCGTCTAGTCGCCTTCCACTCCTGCGTTTCACCAACGCCGACCGTGCAGGACCCGTCTGCCGTCGGCACCGAGCAGCCACAAGACAAGGAGTCATCAGTGACGACGATCAAACATTTCAAGAAGTTGGCGTTGGCTGCGGCCGCCGCCAGTGCGCTCGTCGCCTCGGCCGCGCGCGCCGACGGCGTCGAGTTCCACGGCTACATGCGCACGCAGGTCGGCTCCACCAGCAAGGGGGGTGGATTGCAGTGCTTCGGCGGTAGCAGCTATTACCCGATCCGGGCGAAGTACCGCCTCGGCAACGAGTGCGACAGCTACGGCGAGGCGGAGGTCGTCGCCCCCTTCGGCAAGGCCGACGGCGCGTGGGCGAAGTACCACCTGATGGTGGCCCTGCTGGAGAACAACGCCACCGACTTCGAAGGCACCGCTCCCAGCACCAGCATCAACTTCGACGACAAAACGTTCAAGTTGACGCAGGCATTCCAAGTCGCCAGCCGCCAGAACTATGTCCACGCCGGCGGCTTCTTCGGCGAGAACAACGCCTTCCAGGACGCGAAAATCTGGGTCGGCAAGCGCTTCTACAACCGCCACGACACGCACATCAACGACATGTACTACTGGGCCAACACGGGCCCGGGCGCCGGTATCGAGGACATCCAACTCGGCAAGGTGGCGAAGTTCGCCCTGGCCTACCACTCGCGCAACACGAACGGCAGCAACCCCGGCAACGGCAACGCCATCGGCGACGGCATCCACAAGCGGGTGAGCGCGCGCTTCTACGACATCCCGGTGAACCCGAACGGCACGCTCGAGGGCGAGTACGTGTATCACTTCGGCAGCATCGCCGACCCGAACCAAACCGAAGGCAAGGGCCACCAGATCTTCCTCGAGCACACGCAGAGCAAACTGTTCGGCAACGGCTACAACAAGGTCGCCCTCGTGTATGGCACCAAACTCGGCGAGGGCTTCGATTGGTTGCCCGTCAATGCCGGCGCGACCCAGGGTGCCGAGGGCAAGAACTCGTGGCGCCTGCACGAAACGTTCTACTTCGACTTCGGGAACGTCACGGGCATGGCAACCGCGGTCTACGGCGTGAGAAACTTCAACGGCGGTGGCAAACACGAGTGGACCAGCTACGGCGTGCGTCCGCAGTACAACTTCAACGACAACTTCAGCATCGCAGCCGAAGCCGGCTTCGACCAGGGCAAGATGACCGGCAGCGCCACGAAAAAGATCGCCAAGCTGACCGTCGCGCCGCAACTCGCGCTGTCCAAAGGCTTCTGGGCGCGGCCGGTGTTCCGCGCTTTCGTCACCTACGCCAAGTGGAACGCGGCCATGGGCACGGTCGCCAACGGCGTGTTCGGCGACGCCCACAACGGCATGACCTACGGCGTGCAGGTCGAGAACTGGTGGTGAAATCAGGCGGCCGGAGCCCGGCCGCCTGTTGACGACAAGCCGGGTGCGCCCGCCAGCGGCGGCGCACCCGATTTCACTGTATGGATGTCAACTCGCGATTCAGCGAGCCCATTGAACTCGTGTCAGACATGGTCCTCTCGTAGTGAACAATTCGTCCTCGCGCACTGGCGCTTCCGGCAACCTCGACTGGTGGCGCGGCGCCGTCATCTACCAGATCTACCCTCGCAGCTTCGCCGACAACAACGGCGACGGCGTCGGCGACCTCGCCGGCATGATCGAACGGCTACCCTATGTCGCGAGCCTGGGCGTCGACGCGATCTGGGTGTCGCCCTTCTTCCGCTCGCCGATGAAGGACTTCGGCTACGACATCGCCGACTACCGCGACGTCGACCCGCTGTTCGGGACGCTGGAAGACTTCGACGCCCTCGTCGCACGGGCCCACGCGCTGGGGCTCAAGGTCATGATCGATCAAGTGCTCTCGCACACCTCTGACCAGCATCCGTGGTTCGTGCAAAGCCGCGCCGACCGCGACAACGCCCGCGCTGACTGGTACGTCTGGTCCGACCCCCGTGCCGACGGAACGCCGCCCAACAACTGGCTTAGCGTGTTCGGCGGTTCGGCATGGCATTGGGATTCGCGCCGGCGCCAGTACTACCTGCACAACTTCCTCGCCAGCCAGCCTGACCTCAACTTCCACAACGAGCAAGTACAAGACCAGACGCTGGACGACATCCGCTTCTGGCTGGATCGCGGCGTCGACGGCTTCCGCTTCGACGCTTGCATCTTCCACTTCCACGATCGCCTGCTGCGCGACAACCCTCCGGCCGAGCGCCGAGACACGCTGTCGGTCGAGGCGTCGAACCCCTACGGCATGCAGCGTCACCTGTACGACAAGACGCAGCCGGAGAACCTCGCGTACATGCAGCGTGTGCGGGCACTGCTCGACGAATACGGCGCCGCAAGCGTCGGCGAGATCGGCGACGACGACTCGCTGAAGACGATGGCGGCCTACACACGCGGCGGCGACAAGCTGCACATGGCCTACAGCTTCAACCTGCTCAGCACGCGGAACACGGCGGCCTACATCCGCGCTCAGGTCGAGGAGCTGGAGGCGCAGATGCACGACGGCTGGGCCAGCTGGTCGTTCGGCAACCACGACGTGCCTCGGGTGCTCACGCGCTGGGGCGGCCCGGACGCGAACCCGGACTACAGCAAGGTCGCGATGGCGATGCTCGTATCGCTGCGCGGCAGCGTCTGCTGGTGGCAGGGCGACGAGCTCGCGCTGCCCGAGGCCGACATCCCGTACGAGAAGATCCAGGATCCCTACGGCATCGCGTTCTGGCCCGAATTCAAGGGCCGCGACGGCTGCCGCACGCCGATGCCGTGGCTGCGCGCATCGCTGCATGCGGGCTTCAGCCAGGGGCGTGCGGTCGAGCCTTGGCTGCCGGTGCCCGCCGAGCACGCCGAGCGCGCAGTGGACGTGCACGAAGCCGACCCGCGCTCGCCGCTTCACTTCATGCGGCGCCTGCTCGCCTGGCGCAAGACACAGCCCGCGCTGCTGACCGGCGACATCGCCTTCCTCGACGCCCCCGAGCCGGTGCTGGCGTTGATGCGCACGCCGGAGCATTCCGGCCGAGGGCCGGCGCTGCTCTGCCTGTTCAACCTGGGAGCGAAGACGATCGAATTCGACTTGCCCATGACCGATGTCGTTCCGGTCGCCACCGACCTCGACGAAGCGCTGCAAGGCCGGCGGGATGGCGACCGGTTCTGCCTGCCGCCTCACGGCATTTTCTTCGGCGAGCTCCCGGCCGGCGCTCGCGCCCGTTGACTCCGATGGCAAACCTGAACCTCAAAGATCTCCGCAAGTCGTTCGCGGAATTCGAGATCCTGCACGGCATCGACCTCGACATCGAGAACGGCGAGTTCGTGGTCTTCGTCGGGCCGTCCGGCTGCGGCAAGTCGACGCTTCTGCGCTGCATCGCCGGCCTGGAAGAAATCACCGCCGGAGAGTTGTGCATCGGCGGCAAGCGCGTCAACGAGATCGCTCCATCCGAACGCGGCATCGCGATGGTGTTCCAGAGCTATGCGCTGTACCCCCACATGACCGTGGCGGAGAACATGGCGTTCGGGCTTCGGCTGGCAGGCTTCAAGAAAGCCGAGATGAAGGCGGCCGTTCTGCGCGCGGCGCAGACGCTGCAGATCGAGCACCTGCTCGACCGCCGGCCGAAGGCGCTGTCCGGGGGGCAGCGCCAACGCGTCGCGATCGGGCGGGCGATCGTGCGCAAGCCTGGCGTGTTCCTGTTCGACGAGCCGCTGTCCAACCTCGACGCGGCACTGCGGGTGCAGATGCGCGTCGAGTTGGCGCGCCTGCATCGGGAACTGCGCACGACGATGATCTACGTCACGCACGACCAGGTCGAGGCCATGACGTTGGCGGACCGGATCGTCGTGCTGAACGCCGGCCGCATCGAGCAGGTCGGCGCGCCGCTGGACCTGTACCACCGTCCCGTCAACCGTTTCGTCGCGGGCTTCATTGGCTCGCCGAAGATGAACTTCATCGACGCGACGCTGGAGGACGCCGGCCATGTGCGGCTGAAGGACGGCACCTGCCTGGCGGTGGCGAGCGAAGACCCGGCTGCAAGAGCCGTGGCGGTCGGCACCGCGGTCACGCTGGGCATCCGCCCCGAACACGTGCTCGCGGACACGCGAGCTGCCGACGACGCCGTGAAGGCATTCGTGCAGCTCGCGGAGCGCCTCGGCGACAGCACCTACCTGCACGTCACGGTCGGCGACTCGCCTCAGCCGCTGACGATCCGCGCGGACCCCGCCAACCCGCTGAACACGGGCGACACGGCATGGCTGCACCTGCCGCCCAATCGTTGCTTCCTGTTCGATGAACAGGGGCGCACCCTGCCTTGACATGCATCCCGGCCAAGGTAACTCACTGAAGGAGAACGAAAGATGAAGAGACAACGCAACAAGCTCGGGCTTCTCGCTGCCGCGGCGGCGCTCGCCCTCAACGCGGGCTTCGCCCTCCAGGCGCAAGCCGCCGAGGCCGGGAAGCTGCTGATCTGGATCAACGGCGACAAGGGCTACAAGGGCCTGCAAAAGATCGGCGACGAATTCGCCAAGAAGACCGGCGTGCAAGTGACGGTCGAGCATCCGGAAGACGCCCCGGGCAAGTTCCAGCAGGCGGCCGCTGCTGGCAAGGGCCCCGACATCTGGATCTGGCCGCACGACCGCATCGGCGAATGGATCGCCGGCGGCCTGCTGACGCCGCTGAACCCGAGCAAGAACGTTCTGGCCGACATCGATCCGCTGGCCTGGAAGGCCTTCAACGTCGGCGGCAAGACCTGGGGCTATCCGATCTCGATCGAGGCGGTGGCGCTGGTCTACAACAAGGCACTGGTGCCCACGCCGCCGAAGACCTTCGAAGAGGTGATGGAACTCGACAAGAAGCTGTCGGCCCAGGGCAAGAAGGCGATCCTCTGGGACTACACCAACACCTACTTCACCTGGCCGCTGCTGGCCGCGCACGGCGGCTATGCGTTCAAGCTCAAGCCCGACGGCAACTACGACCCGGCAGACACCGGCGTCAACAACCCGGGCGCCATCAAGGGTGCCGAGCTGCTGAACAAGCTGCTGCGCGAGAAGTACATGCCCGAAGGCAGCGGCTATGCCGAGATGGAAGCCTCCATGGCGAAAGGCAAGGTCGCGATGATGATCAACGGCCCCTGGTCGTGGGACAACCTGAAGAAGGCGAACATCGACTTCGGCGTGGCGAAGATTCCGATGGTGGCCGGCAACAAGGCGGCGCCCTTCGTCGGCGTGCTCGGCGCGATGGTCAACAAGTCCACTCCGAACCGCGACGTGGCGGTGGAGTTCATCGAGAGCTACATGCTCAGCAACAAGGGCCTGAAGACGATCAACGAGGACGTCCCGCTGGGCACGCCGGCCAGCAGGACGCTGTTCGCCGAACTCAAGAGCGACCCGAAGATCCAGGCCACGATGGCCTCGGCGCAAGACGGTGCACCGATGCCGAACAACCCGGAGATGGGCCGCTTCTGGGCGGCGATGGTCTCGGCGCTGGGCAGCGTGATGGACGGCCGCCAGCCGCCCAAGGAAGCGCTCGACGCCGCGGCCAAGCGCATCCTGGCCAAGTGACGGCGCTCTGAGATCGCGGGGGTGCCGCCGCGCCAAGCGAACGGCAGCGGCGCCCCCTTCTTCCTGCCACCGACAACATCGTCGTCAAGATCGAGTTCATGTCTCCCGAATCGAAGCTGCAGCGCTGGGCCGGCCCCGCCTTGCTGATCCTTCTGGCGCTCGCCGCGCTGTACCTCGTCACGCTGATCTACGCGGCGGGCGAGCTGCTGCTGGCCGGCACGATGCTGGTCATCGTGTCGCTCGCGCTGTGGGTCTATGCGTCGCGTCGCCTGTACGCGTTCCGGTACCTGTTTCCGGGCATCGCCGCCGCGCTGATCTTCGTGGTGTTCCCGATGCTCTACACGATCGCCATCGGCTTCACCAACTACAGCTCGCGCAACCTGTTGGAGTTCCCACGGGCGCAAGCGTATTTCCTGACCGAAACCTATCGCGCGGACGGCACCAGCTACGAGTTCACGTTGCACGCGGCGGGCAGCGAGTTCCGCGCCCGCCTGGCGAAAAGCGGCACCGACCGCGCGTTCCTCGTCGGCCCGTTGGCGCTGGCGCTCGACAGGCCGCTGGAGGTGACGGCCGAAGCGCAGGCAACGAGCGCCGCCGCGCTGTCGGAGCCCTTGCCGCTGAAGGAGGTCATCGCCCGCCAGAAGGCACTGAGCGCGCTGATCGTCGTGATGCCCGACGGCTCGCGCGTGCGCATGTCCGGCCTGCGCGAGTTCGCGCCGGTACGCCCGCTGTACCTGCGCAACCCCGACGGCAGCCTGACCAACCAACAAGACGCCAGCGTCATTCGCCCGAACATGACCAGCGGCTACTTCGAGACCGCTGCGGGCGAACGCCTGCAACCGGGCTTCCAGGCACCCATCGGCTGGGACAACTACAAGCGCATCTTCACCGAGCCGCGCTTTCGAGAACCCTTCCTGCGCATCTTCATCTGGACCGTGATGTTCTCTGCGCTGACCGTGGTGTTTGCCACCTCGCTCGGCATGTTCCTCGCGGTGCTGCTGAACTGGGACGCGCTGCGCTTCAAGGGCACCTACCGCCTGATGCTGTTCCTGCCCTATGCCGTGCCGGGGTTCATCTCCATCCTGGTCTTCAAAGGGCTGTTCAACCAGAACTCCGGAGAAATCAACCTCATCCTGAACGCGCTGTTCGGCATCAAGCCCGCATGGTTCTCCGATGCGTTTCTTGCGCGGGTCATGCTGCTGCTGGTCAATACCTGGCTCGGCTTCCCGTACATGATGGTCGTGTGCATGGGCCTGATCAAGGCGATTCCGGCCGACCTCTACGAAGCCTCGGCGGTCGCCGGTGCAGGGCCGATCACCAACTTTGCGCGGATCACGCTGCCGTTGATCCTGAAGCCGCTGACCCCGTTGTTGATCTCGGCGTTCGCGTTCAACTTCAACAACTTCGTGCTGATCTTTCTGCTGACCGGCGGGCGCCCCGACTTCCTCGACACCGACGTTCCGGCCGGCACCACCGACCTGCTGGTGAGCTACACCTACCGCATCGCGTTCCAGGATTCGGGGCAGAACTTCGGGCTCGCCGCGGCGATCTCGTCCGTCATCTTCCTGATGGTGGCGGCGGTGTCACTGGTGCAGATGCGCTTCACCCGCATCGCCGAAGAAGAAAAGCGCTGAGGAGCCACGCATGGCCATCGTCATCAACAAGTCCCACCGCTGGCGCGTGCTCGCCGCGCATGTGTTCCTCATCTGCCTGTGCGCGTGCGTGGTGTTCCCGTTCCTGATGGTGCTGTCGATCTCGCTGCGCCCCGGCAACTTCGCCACCGGCAGCGTGATCCCGCAGACCATCAGCCTGGAGCACTGGCGGTTCGCGCTCGGCCTGCCGTTTCAGGATGCCGACGGCCGCTTGGTCGAGCCCGACTTGCCGGTGCTGCGCTGGCTGTTCAATTCGGTGAAGGTGGCCACCTTGTCGGCCTCGGTCGCGCTGGTCTTGTCCACCACCGCGGCCTATGCGTTTGCGCGCATGAAGTTCCGCGGCAAGAAGCAGGCGCTGACCGGCCTGATGCTGATGCAGATGTTCCCGACCGTGCTCGCGCTGGTGGCCATCTACGCGATCTTCGACCGCATCGGCAACGCCTTCCCTGCCGTCGGCATCGACAGCCACTGGGCTTTGATACTCGCGTATTCGGGCGGCATCGCATTGCACGTGTGGACCATCAAGGGCTACTACGACACCATTCCGGGCGAGATCGAGGAGGCCGCCAAGGTCGACGGCGCCACGCCGTGGCAGGCGTTCCGCCTCGTGCTGCTGCCGATGGCGGTGCCGATCTTGATGGGGGTGTTCCTGCTGGCGTTCATCGGCGCGATCATCGAATACCCGTTGGCGTCAGTTCTGTTGCACCAGCAGGACAAGCTCACGCTCGCGGTCGGCTCGCAGATGTTTCTCTACCCGCAGAAGTACCTGTGGGGCGACTTCGCGGCGGCGGCCATCCTGTCGGGGCTGCCCATCACCATCGTTTTCATCCTGGCGCAGAAGTGGATGATTTCCGGCCTCACCGCCGGCGGCATCAAGGGGTGAGCGAATGAGCCTCGCGTTCCCGATTTTCTCCGTGGGCCGGCGCGTCACGCGACGACCCTTGTTTCAACCTCAGAGGTCAACCATGAGCAACACACGATTTCTCCTCAAGTCTGCCATCGCCTGCGCACTGGGCGCCGGTGTGCTGAGCCCGGCACTCGCCCAGTCGAACCCGCCGGCCGGCATGGTGGCGATCAACTACAGCCGCTGTGACAGCAACTACGATGGCTGGGGCGCCCACCTGTGGAGGAACCCCAGCATCCCCTTGAGCGGCATCGAGTGGCAGAATCCGATGAAGCCCAGCGGCAAGACCGACTTCGGCGTGTTCTGGCACGCCGAGATCAAAGAGTTCGGCAGCTCGGGCAAGGTGAACTACATCATCCACAAGGGTGACAGCAAGGAGCAAGGCGGACGCGACATGTCCTTCGACTCGAGCACCACGAAGGAGATCTGGGTGCTCAACGGCGACAAGAAGATCTATACCTCGCTTGAAGACGCCAAGACTGCGCGCGCGGCCAAGCCCTGCAACTGAAATCCGAGGGAACTGACGCCGTGAACCTGTCCCACCCGGCGCGGCGGCTGGCGGCCGCCGCCGTCCTTGTGCTGCTGTCCTCGGCGTGTACCACGCCGCGCCAGGTGGGAACGCCGGCGACCGGTACGGCGGCCAGTGCCGCCGTACCGGTCGCCGCCTCGTCGCTTGCGATTCCGGCCGCCGTGCCGGGGCGCTTCGCTGACAATCCGATCGTCTACTTCGTGATCACCGATCGCTTCGCCAACGGTGACCCGTCGAACGACAACGCCTATGGCAGGCGGCGCGAAGCGTTACCGAAGGACGATGTCGCCACCTTCCATGGCGGCGACCTGAAAGGGCTCACTGCCAAGCTGAACGAAGGTTGGTTCCGGCAGCTCGGCGTCAACGCGATCTGGATCACTGCGCCCTACGAGCAGATCCACGGTTGGGTCGTCGGCGGCAACAAGGAATTCAAGCACTACGCGTACCATGGCTACTATGCGCTCGACTACACGACGCTGGACAAATCCATGGGGACCCTGGAAGACCTTCGCGAGATGGTCGATACGGCACACGCGCAAGGCATCCGCATCCTTTTCGACGTGGTGATGAACCACCCGGGCTACCTCGACATCCAGTCCGCAGGCGAGCTGGACGTGAAGGTGCTGTGGCCGGGCGCGCAAAGCGCCAACCTGCGCAACTATCACAGCCTCATCGACTACAACAACTTCGCGTTCGGCGACTGGTGGGGGCGCGACTGGGTGCGCGCCGGCCTGCCCGGCTACATCGACGGCGGCCGCGACGACCTCACGATGCAGCTCGCGTTTCTTCCCGACTTCCGCACCGAGAGTCCGGCCCCCGTCAAGCTGCCGCGATTCCTGCGCAACAAGCCGGGCACCAAGGCAGTCGACCTGCCCGACACGCCCGTGCGCGGCTATCTGGTGAAGTGGCTGACCGACTGGGTGCGCGAATACGGCATCGACGGCTTCCGCGCCGACACCGTCAAGCATGTCGAGCCGGCCGCGTGGGCCGAGCTGAAGACGGTCGGGACGCGTGCGCTGGCCGAGTGGAAGCAGAAGAACCCGGCGAAGAAGATCGACGACGAACCGTTCTGGATGGTCGGCGAGTACTGGGGCAAGGGTCCGCAGCGCGATGCGCTTCACGCGAGCGGCTTCGACGCGTTGATCAACTTCGAATTCCAGGAGTCCGTGCTGCGAGAGCGGCAGCCCGAGGCGCTGTTCGCCGCCTATGCGGGCCTGCTTGCCGGTCGTCCCGGCTACACGGCGCTCAACTACCTCTCCTCGCACGACACCTCGCTGTTCGACCGCGGCCGCCTGGAGGAGGCGGGTGCGCGGCTGATGCTCGCGCCTGGCGCCGTCCAGATCTTCTACGGCGATGAAACGGCTCGCCCGCTCGGACCCGTGCCGAACACGGACCCCCAGCAGGCGACCCGCTCGGACATGAACTGGAACAGTGTCGATACCCGCTTGCTCGCCCACTGGCGCAAGCTCGGCACGTTCCGCCAGCGCCATGTCTCGCTGGCGCGCGGCGTGCATCGCCAACTCGGCGACTCCCCCTACGTCTTCAGCCGCTTCGATGCGCAGACCGGCGACCGCGTGGTGGTTGCAATGGAAGCCGACGGCGCGACGAGCATCCCGGTCGGCGAGGCCTTCCCTGATGGCACAACGGTTCGCGACGCCTACTCTGACCGGACGGCAGTTGTCCGCGGTGGGCGCGTCGCGATGCCGGCACAGCGCTGGGTCCTGCTCGAGCGCGCCCCGTGACCGAGCAGGATCGCCGCGACCCGCCCGCCGACCCCACGGCGCCCCAGTCGCCGGCCGACGCCCGGCTGCTGGCAGACATAGGCGCGACTTACGCACGTTTCTGCATCGAGAAGATGCAGGGCCACTTCGAGCGCGTCGCAGTGCTTCCGTGCGACGACTATGCCGACGTCGTGCAGATGGTCCGCGCCTATCTCGATAGCGTTCCCGACGTCAAACCCAGACACGGTGCGCTCGCGATCGCCTACCCGATCGATGGCGACTGGGTGCACATGACCAACCGCTCCTGGGAATTTTCGATCCAGGAGGTACAGCGGGCACTGGGCCTCACGACGCTGCTGGTGGTCAACAACTTCACGGCGCTGGCGATGGCGCTGCCGGGTCTGCCCGAGGCCAAGCGGGTGCAGATCGGCGCTGGCGTGGCGGCGCCGGACGGTGTGATCGGGGTGATCGGCCCGGGGACCGGCTTGGGTGTGTCGGCCCTGATCCCGTCGAACGACCGCTGGATCACGCTGAACAGCGAAGGCGGCCATGCCAGCTTCGCGCCGGCTGACGAGCGGGAGATGCGGATCCTGCGCCATGCCTGGAAGACCATGCCGCACGTGTCGGCGGAGCGCTTGATCTCCGGGCCCGGCATCGAGACCATCTACGAGGCGCTGCGCGACGGCCACCCTGGCGAGCCGACTCGGCGGCCCACGGCAGACATCGTGAGTCGAGCGCAGCGAAGCGAGAGTGCCCTGTGCGTCGAGACGATCGATTGCTTCTGCGCGATGCTGGGCACCGTCGCGGCGGACCTCGCGCTGACCTTGTGCGCGACCGGCGGCGTCTACATCGGCGGTGGCATCGTTCCCAGGTTGGGCGCGCTGTTCCAGCGCTCGAGCTTCCGCCAGCGGTTCGAAAGCAAGGGCCGGTTCTCGGCCTATGTCGCGCGCATTCCGACCTACGTGCTGACCGCGGACAACCTGGCCTTCCACGGCATGTCGAAGCTTCTGGCCGAGCACATGCCCAACGCCGACAGCGGAAACCCGATGTTCGAGCGCATTCGCCACGCGCGCAACCAGCTCTCGCCGGCGGAGCGCCGCGTCGCGAACTGGGTGCTGGAGAACCCGCGCGCCGTGCTGAACGACCCCGTCATCGCCACGTCGCGCAACGCCGAGGTGAGTCAGCCGACCGTGATCCGGTTCTGCCGCTCGCTGGGGTTCGAGGGCCTCGCCGACTTCAAGCTCAAGCTGGCCTCCGGCCTCACCGGCGCGATCAGGCTGCAGCGCACGCACGTCAAGCGGCAGGACGCGATGGCCGACATGTGCGCGAAGGTTCTGGACAACACGATGTCCTCGATTGCCAACTTCCGCGAGCTGGTGAACGTCGAGGACGTGGAGCGCGCGATCGCGCTGCTGCGAGACGCCTCGCGCGTCGAGCTGTTCGCCGTGGGCGACTCGGCCATCGTGGCGCTGGACGCGCAGCAGAAGCTGCTGCGCTTCCGGATGCCGGTGGCCGCGCGCACCGATCCCTACAGCTTCGGCATCGCCACGGAATCTCTGCATGCGAAGGACGTGGCGCTGATCATTTCCGGCACCGGGCAGAGTCCCGAAGTGGTACGAGCCGCGACGTCGGCGAAAGCGCGTGGCGCATCGGTGATTGCGATCACTTCCAGCCGCTCGCCGCTGGCCAAGAAGGCAGACGTCTGCATCGACGTGGACCATGACGAGGACAGTCCGACCTTCGTCGCGATGATCTCGCGCATCCTGCACCTGCTCGTCGTCGATCTGCTGGCGGTCGGCCTGGCGGTGCGCCGGCTCCCCGAAGGTGGCTCCGTCAAGGCGTCGCCGAACGATCCGTCGAAGCCGGGCCGCAGCGCGCCGCCGGGCGTGTGGATCTCCCACATCCGCTGAGCGAATCCTGCAATGCGCGCATCTACGTGCTCGACCTGCCGGCCAAGATCGGAGCCGACGGGCCGTTCCTGAACTGGAGAGCGACGCCCCTTGGCGTCTTGAGGGCCGGCGCAAGCCGGTCCCTTTTTTTTGAGAGGGAAGGAGATTCGCTCGAGGTGCCAGACTCTCGCTCCCGTTCACGCCGGTATGGCTGATGCCCAGCGCCGGCAGCCTGTCGGCAAGGGCCCGACGCACGCACTCGTTGGGCCGGCACATGGGACCCCTCGGGACTCGGTAATGCCGGATCGGGAAAACACCGAAAGCGGTGCTATTGACTACGGCTTTGATCAATTCAGAACCTGATTAGCCCCCAAGCTCAGCAGGCTCACGTGGTGAGCTACCCGCCTGGGAGGATGGACGCATCACTGGACGAGGAGATGCGTCATGTCGATCAACCGCGTGCAATTCCAGAAGGGTCTGTCGTTGGCAGAGTTCTTT
>OBEQ010009790.1_pt1 | contig 25604 bp, 29 predicted proteins | sample 1670901 | NCBI WGS metagenome assembly OBEQ01 (sample SAMEA104232315, study PRJEB22302) | groundwater metagenome | biome: forest; feature: aquifer; material: groundwater | place: USA | collected 2011-08-07 | depth 5.4 m | reverse complement strand
GGTCCTTATGGAAATGGTACACCTGTTTTAGCAGGTGAGGCTGTTATTGAAGATGAGCCTTTTGCTGTGATTTGGGGAGATGAGTTTATTTTAGCAGAACCTCCCAGGCTTAAACAAATGATTGATGTGCATGAAAAGTATGGGGGGATGGTTATTTCCGGAGTCAGGATTGAGAAAAAAGAGGATTTAAAAAGATATGGAATAGCAGATTTAGAAAAAGTGGAGGGAAATGTTTATAAAATTAAAAGAATTGTAGAAAAGCCAGAGCCAGATGAAGCTCCCTCAGACATTGCCACCCATGGAGCGTATATTCTGCCTCCGGAAATATTTAAAGCCCTAAAAGCAATTCCAGCAGGTAAGGGTGGGGAAATTTGGCTAACTGATGGAATAAATTATCTAAAAGATCAAGGTGTGCCATTGTATGCAGTGGTTATAGAAAATGGCAAGTATTATGATACCGGAAACAAATTAGAATACATGAAAACTGTGGTGGACTTAGCTCAAAAACATCCGGAAATAGGTAAGCAATTTAGTGAATATTTAAAGAATTTAGTGAAAGTTTCGAAGAACTAATACCAGTCCTGTGACTGTAGCTGCTTGGGTTAAAACTCCCCAGGGTAATTTTGCTTTTGCATTTATTGCATGCTGGACATTATAAAAGTAGGAAAAAGGAGGAAATCTCCAATTAAAAAGCCAATAAGGTGCTTGTAAAATATCCCAGGATTCAGATACAAAAATACATCCCAGCAGGTAAACAGGATTAGTGGTTTTTCCAAAGATCAGAAATGTTAAAACAATACCTAAGGAAAGATCAAAACAGCTTTGAACAAATAGCAGAATTTTACTCTTCTTTCTCCACCCTAAACCAAAATCCCAATGGGGAATCATATCAGCAATAGGATGAGAAATAGCAGCTAAACTTATTCCAATAACAGGGTTGGGAACAGAAGCAGCAATAGCCCCTCCAATTAATGCATGCGCAGTTGCAGTCATCTTGTCTAACCAGTATACACCAACTGTCAATTTGATTCAAGTTTAAGAGTGTGGTAGCGTATCCGTTATGCTGCCAGTGCTTTTCTCAATTGGAACTATATCTGTTTCCTCATTTGGAATGCTTTTAGCCCTGGGATTTTTGGTGGGTGTATTTTTGGTTTGGAGACTTAGCAGGGCTTGGGACTTAGATGAGGAAAAAATTCTGGATCTGACGTTACTGACTTTTTTAGGAGGATTAGTTGGTGCAAGATTATATTTTGTTTTGGAGAACTTCTCCATTTTTAGTCAAAATTTATTTGGCATCCTACTTATTAATAAACTGCCTGGTTTTTCTTTCTGGGGAGCTTTTTTAGGAGGATGGTTAACTTTGTATTTTCTATCCAGGAGGAAGAAAGTAGATTTTTGGCAGGCTGGAGATATTGCCTCAGTAGGCTTTTTAGGGGGTTTGATATTTTCTAGCTTGGGTTGTTTCTTAGGTAGCTGTAATATAGGGATACCAAGTAATTTATTTTTGGCAGTTAATATGGTGGGATTTTTGGGTAAAAGATTCCCGGTCCAATTGTTAGAAGCAATTCTATTAATCTGGGTACTCTTTAGAGTTTGGTCTGCTGCTACTCATTTTCATCCGAGAGGTAAAATACTGGCTCTTTCTTTAATTTATATTGGGGTGATTAAGTTTTTGATGGAATTTCTAAAGCAAACACGTAGTGAAGGAGTTTTTTTATCTTTAGTCATGTTCATTCTGGGATTAACCATACTTTATAAAGTAGTCAAAAGAAATCCCATCTTTGATATAAAAAATGTTTTATTGTTCCCAATTAAGTTTGCCACTAACATTGATCATAGGAATTTGGTATTGGCAGCAATCCAAAAATATTGGTATAATCAGAAAACGTCAATCCTTTGGAAAATTAGAAATCCAAAGAAAATTTTAAGGAGGTTTAATGTTAGGTTTTCCTACAAAAACAATAAATAATATCAAAGACCTGTTGCAAAGTCAGCAAAAAGATATTGAAAAAAGTTTAAAAGAAGTTGAAAATGATGATCCAGTCAAAGAGGAGTCTTTAGCAGAGAGTAGTGAACCAGGTACAGATTCATACATAGCAGACTCCCATATCAGAACTGTAGCATTGGAAGAGCAACTTAAAAAAGCACACACCTCAATTTCGACAGCTTTATCAAAAATTACTGAAGGTATTTATGGTAAGTGTGAAAAATGCGGTAAACAAATTGAAGTGGCCAGACTCTTAGCCATGCCCACAGCCCAATACTGTCTCTCCTGCTCCAAAAAGAATTCTAAGTAGATTCCAGTCTTTTCATTGAATTTCGAGTATCTTTACTTTTTGTGTATTCTCCGCAACCATATATTCTACCTCTTCTCCTAAACTATGGCCAACTATTGCCTGAGCAAGGGGGGATCTTGCATCGATTACCAGTTCTTGAGAGCCCTTTGTTTTATCAAGCATTTTTTGTTCAACTATTCTAATAATAACTTCATAGCCATCTAAAAAGCGGACTTTTACTAATTTATTCAAATCAACTGTTGTTAATCCTTGTGGCATTTTGATGGAACTATCACATTCTTTTGACTTTTCTACCATGACAACTTTGTCAGAAAAACTGACAAGGTTGTCATGGAAAAGGGGTTGAATATATGCAATATTTTACCCAAATCTAATTTATGCCTTTAGAAACTGACAGAAATATTAATATACAGCATATGTTAGAACAACTTGAAGTGACAAATTGGAATGTTATTACCGGACCTCCTTCTTCCGGAAAAACATCAGTAGCAAATAATATAGCTTTTTATCATCTTGACTATGTAGTAATCCCTGAGGCTGCGCGTATCGTCATCGACCAGGCTGTTAGCGAAGGCAGAAACCCCAGAGCAGATGAACGATCTTTCCTGGAAGAGATATTTAAAATCAAAGTTGACGTAGAAAACAGAGTTCCTTTTAGTCAGAAAACTTTCTTTGACAGAGGAATACCAGATGTTCTTGCTTACTGGGAAATGATGGGGGAAGGAGATAAACACCGTTCAAAGATTTTTAAAGCTATGACTAAAAGATATAGAAATGTATTTCTTTTAGATCCATTACCAGTTATTAATGATTACGCAAGGCCTGAAAATAATGAATTTGCACTCGAACTCCATCAGAGACTTTACAATGTATATGATTCATTAATGTACGATATTATACATGTTCCTGTTATGTCAGTTATGGATAGGGCTGAATTTATCATAAATAAGTTATAGGTAGAATACTAAATTATTTCGATACAATTCTAATGCAATCCCAACTCCGGGTGTCAGTCTACAGGACTGAGGTGCTTTGATAAATCCTGTAATTTACCTATCTCCATGCCATTCCAAGCTGCGACTTCGGGTCGAATAAAATCATATGTATCTTCAAAGGAAACCCTGAGTAATACAGAACTCATTCCCACTCGCTCTGCTCCTGCTAATTCATCACCGGAACCGTCGCCGACAAATATGCAATTACTTGCAGACGTATTTAAAGAATCAATTGCAGCATGATAAATCTCGGGAGAAGGTTTTACGAATCCGATACGACAAGAAAATACCGTTGTATCAAAAAGATTCGCAAAAGGGGTTTTTTCCCAAAGTGCCGGTACCTCGGGTGCACAATTTGAGATGAGCCCTGTGCGGAATCCGTTTGAACGTAATTCACGCAAAAAATTCAGTACACCGTCTTGCGGTACTAGAGATTTGCGAGTAAATGATGTATAACAACGGATGGCTCTATTGATCTGAGATTGAGATGCTTTATGCTGTAGACGATTCAGTACCATGTTTACATTGGATTTAGTGTCGGGGAAGTAGCCAGAGATACGTTTTGCTTCTGAAGCAATCCATTGTGTACCAAACTGATGAGAATTAACTCCAAGCATATCTTCCATTTCACGAAGAGTTTTTTCGTGTGCTGCATAGGAAAACATTGGTACCATCGTACCAAATAAGTCGAAGAGAACCGCCTTTTGAAAAGGTCTTTTTGTGCTTTGGGTCAGAGGTTTTTTTTGATAGACTTGCATATGTTAAAAAGAATCTGACAAATGAATGCACTGATCGGCCGTACGGGTTGCAAACCGCAAAACTGATTTATCAGGATCGGGACCTCGTGAATACCCTTGATCCGCGACTATACTTCCGGGCTCCAAGTCTTCGTTCTTTGGGTGGATAGTCGTAGATTCTACGATCCGTTTGAGCATAACCCGTCCCCCAAAACTCGCATAATTCATTGCAACACACTTCTGCACCCCAGTCCCGAACGGATTGTAGCTTTGATCTTGCTTGCGAGATAAATCCAACCAACGATTTGGATTGAATTGCCCTGCATCTTCCCCCCAGACCTTAGGATCCTGATGAAATAAACCCCAAAGGATCACAACCTTACTATCATAGGGGAAAAGTGCATTATCTTCAGTAGTTACACGCCGCGTTTGATTCGGGGTTGGGGGACGTAATCGCAGCGTTTCTTGCCATATGCGATGTAACAGCGTACTTGTTGATTTGCAGTATTGCAGTTCATCGTGTGCATTTTGAGCGGCTTCTGCGTACAATTCTTCTTGGAGTGAAGGTGATTTTCCAAGCTCGACAAACGCATATACTAAACCCCTTGCAATTGCTTCGTAGAGAGGAATAAACGCATTTAAGAGGTTTCCTGATTCGTGCCCATTAGAAAGGTATACCTGTGACATTTCATCAGCGGCCTTCGATCCAGATTTATCAACGAGCGACTGAGCATTTTCGACAATGCAAAACAGCCGTTTTTGTAATTGCTCCATTTTGAGCGAAAGAGATTGGTTAGAATGTTGCGCTGGAATATTGTTTTGAAGGCTCTTAATTTGCCAAATTCTCTTAATGAGAACGGCACATTCTTCAGCGTCCGGAAACTTTTTCATGCCAAAGAACGAGTCGGCATAAGCTTCTAAAACCATGCCTTCAACTTTTGAAATGAATGGCACTTCGGAATTACTATCGAAATTTGTAAGCATAGAATCAACATGACACTGAAATGAATCCTGCATTACTCTGTATTGTTCTGGGGGCAGATTATTAGTTTTGTGCACAAAAAATTGTTTTAAACCACGGTACAGATTCGAATCTGTAGTCGTGAATACGCTATTAAGTTGAAACGCATCGGCAAACGATTCCAGAGTCCTTGCTCTATCAAATGTCTTAGCATCACTGAGAATCCATTTCGTAAGATCAATATCGGTTACAACAAAGAGTTTTTGAGATCCAGATAAAAGAGGGAACATCAGTGGGTTCGATGAATTATGCGGCAAGTTAGGGTCTTGCGTTGCCTTACTTTCAAGAAATTTAGCTGCAAATCTATCCTCGCTTTGGGATTGCTGTTGTCGTATCTGAAGTATCTGCTGCTGTTGCATTTCATTGTTGGTATCTGTTGCTAGAATTGTTGATAGAATACCCCGTGCTACTTCCAAGAGGGAATATCTTTCAGATTGCAGCTGCGAAAGGACATTTTTTTCACCGGGTAAACCAGAAACCGAGATATCCTCACTCAAAATTAATCCTGTCCTAGGCGATGATACAGGACAGAGAATACCTGTTCCATTTAGCATTGGCGACTGCTCTTTCATATTATTCTGTTTTATTAAAATTAACAACTAAGACTTGTGACACATTGACCGAACTTTCCCATATTTTTAAAACATCCACCATGACAACTTTGTCAGAAATTCTGACAGATCGTGTGATAGAATCGCCTTAATGATTGGAGACACAAGTAGATTTAAAATACTTTTTAAGAAATACCGTTTAAAGGCGGAATTTTCTACCTTATCCCAGCTGGGTATTGTACTGGCAGAGAAAGGTTTAATTTATGAGGATAGTATCTTTTCCCATTGGCAAAAGGGAAGCAGGATTCCTCAAAGCCGGAATATTTTACTGAAACTTCTTGAAATTTTTATTGAAAGAAAAGCCATAACTACTGTTGATCAGGTTAATGATTTTCTAGTATCTGCAGGACAAGGCTATTTGTCAGAGCAAGAGTTGCAGAAAATTCCAATTCAATTTAATACTTCAATTTTTCAAGTTCCCAGTGAAATAATTAACTTTAGTTGCAGGCAGGATATTATTACAAGACTCACTCATAGAGAAAATATTGTAGGTAAAATTGTTCTTATTCATGGGGTAGCAGGAGTAGGAAAAACTGCTCTGGCAATAAAATTAGGACATTTGCTTAAAGATAAATTTGAAGAAGGGGTTTTGTGGTACAAGGTTGAAGAAGATAATATCTTGGATATTCTTTTATCTATTGCGCACATTTTTGGAGAGGATATAAGCAGTATTTCAGATAAACAAGTCAGGGCAACTATTGTCAGATCTTTACTTGCAAGTAAAAATGTTTTACTGTTTTTAGACAGTGCAGAACTTTGTGATGATATTCATTTATTAATACCAAGTTCCAGATTTTGTACAGTAATTATTACCTCGCAAAAAAGTAGTTTAAAAATTCCAATAGATTATATTGATATCAGATTAAATCCTTTTGCAGATAATGAGGTTTTAGCTCTTTTTAAAGAAGTTTTAAAAGAAAAATATTTACAAAGTAGTAAAAAAGCTATTCTTAGTTTGGCAAGAAGAGTGGGAAACCTTCCGCTGGCCTTGCATATTCTCGCAAGGGAGGTATTACATTCCAAATTACCTATTGATCAACTCCAAACTTCACTTGATCAAGAGAATCCTGTTGTTCAGAACTTACATGCGACCATTGCTTTAAGTTATAAGAAACTTGATAGCAGGATGAAATCAATATTGGCATCAGCCTCGATATTTAAAGGAAAAGATTTTTCGATTAAATCAATTGCCTATATTAACGGACTTTCAACATCTGCCACAACTGCAATATTACAAAGGCTGGTTGACCGGTCTCTTATTGAACATTCAACAAAAAACAGGTACAGGATACATCCAGCTATAAGGGAATTTGTACGCGATAAGTTGGACTATCCACGATCATCAAATCTTATTTTGATTGCGATTTTGATATTTACTTTCTTTACACTATGGTGGGTTTATTTACAGTTATTTGTGGATAAAAACAATCTCATGTATAGTTCTTTTGGCAATACTTACCCTTTGATGGCACTATATGGAGGGATATGTGGTATACATACTTCACGTAAATGGGGAGGTTTAAAAACGCTTTTAGGAAAAGCTATATTCATGTTTTCGATAGGCTTGTTTATGCAGGTATTTGGACAAATCGTATATTCATTCTACCGTATTATTTTGCACCAGGCTAATTATCCGTCTATTGGCGATATTGGTTTTTTTGGCACAATCCCTTTTTATATTTATGGAGTATTACTTTTAGCAGAATCTTCAGGTATTAAAATAGGTATTGCATCTTTTAAGAAAAAAATAGTGGCACTTGTTGTTCCTTTTATTATGCTAGCAATTGCTTATGTTCTTTTTCTGCATAACTATACTCTTGACTGGAAGAATCCAATAAAAACCTTTTTAGACTTTGGATATCCATTAGGGGAAGCGATATATATCTCAATTGCAATAATAACCTTTATTTTTTCAAGAAATGTATTGGATGGAATAATGAGATCTAAAGCCTTTTTAATTTTAATCGCTCTTTTTATCCACTTTATGGCTGACTACACTTTTATATACAACTCGAGTAATTTTTATGTAGGAAGCTTCATAGATTACATATATCTTGTAGCTTATTTTGTTATGACTATTGCGCTTTTAAATCTAAAATCACTTCAAGTAAGAGTAAAAAATGTGTAGGTATTACTTATGATAAGCAGAAAATCTTTTACAGAGCTTTTTAAGAAATACCGTCTCCGCTCAGAGTTTGCAACTTTTTCGCAGTTGGGAATGGCACTTGCAGAAAAAGGATTAATTTATGAGGACAGTATTTTTTCTCACTGGCAAAAAGGGGACAGGATACCAAATAGGCATACAATCCTCAGGCTTATTGAGATTTTTTCAGAAAGACAAAGTTTAAAAACAGTTGAGCAAGCAAATGAGTTTCTTGAGTCAGCAGACCAAGGGTATCTTACCAAGTTAGAAGTTGAAAAAATAAGCCTAAAAGTTTCGGAAACTGCTCCGTTTCAGATACCAAATCAAATAGACAATTTTACCGGCAGAGAAGAGCTAATTAAGGAAATAGGTAAAAGCGAGAATGGCAATATTCTTTTGATTCATGGTGCTGCAGGAGTAGGGAAGAGTTCTTTGGCCATTAGATTAGGATATTTATTAAGAAGTAAATTCCCGGATGGAGTTTTATGGTACAGGTTAGATACATCAGATGTGATGGATATACTTTTATCCATTGCTTTTGCATTTGGTGCAGATATTGGTCATATTCAAGATAAGGAAATCAGGGCTTCTTTTGTCAGGTCTTTACTTTCAAAAAAGAAAGTACTTTTGATTTTTGATAACGTAGAGTCAAACACTGATATTAGACCACTTCTACCAAATTCAGAAAACTGTTCTGTTGTTATAACTTCAAGAAGTGCAATGCTTTCCATACCCACTGCATATAAAAGTATTCTTATTGAAACATTTACTCAAAAAGAAACAATCTCACTGTTCAAAACAATACTTGGTGAAAAGTATGTTTTAAAACATAAATCCCAAATCTTACAACTTGCAGATATCATCGGTAATTTCCCCCTGGCTTTGCATATTTTTGCTAAAGAAATAAAAAGAGATTCTTTAACTATTGAAGACCTTATAAAAAGGATAGAAGAAGATCTTATTTCACTGGAAGATCTATTGTACGAAGATAAAAATTTATTTATTGCCATAGATGTTAGTTACAAATTATTAAACGAGACTGTAAAAAAGGTTTTTATATCTCTGGCAATTTTTAACGGAAAAGATTTCTCAGTAGAATCTGTTGCATATATAAACGAACTACCGGTACTTAAAGTAAAAAAGATTCTTGATGATCTGAAAAATATTTCTTTGATTGAAGAGTCCACAAAAAACAGGTTTAGAATTCACCCGATAATAAAAAGATTTGTCCGTAAAAAACTGGATAATCCAACTCTTTTTATAAAAGCTGCAAAATATTATGAGCAATTCCTGGCAAAGTTTGATAAAAGAATCCTCAAATCATATCCAAATATAAAACAGGAGAGTGACAATGTTATTTATGTGTTTAAAAAATGCTATGAACTTCAATATTGGGATGAAGTTATTACTTTGTGGGATCCTCTTGAAACACTGTTGTATGCAACGCATCAATTAAATAAAATGAGATATCTATTTCAAATAGTAAAAGCCCAAAAAACAGGCATAAATATCTTCCAAAAGATTTTAATAGCATATTTTTGTTTCTTAATTATTTATTGGATATTACTATATTCTACGGGTTTAAAAACTAGCTTTTGGAATTATATATGGAATACTTCTTTAGCTTTAGTACCGCTAATAGGAGGCATCAAAGGCTTTTTTATTGCAAAATCATGGGGATTATGGAAAAGCTCAATTGGGAAAGCAGTACTCTTTCTTTCATGTGGACTTTTTAGTTGGGGAGTGGGAAATGTAATTTGGACTTATTATAATATTTTTGAAAGTAACCCAATTCCTTATCCATCACTGGCAGATGCGGGTTACTTACCAAGTTATTTTTTATGGACAGCTGGAATGATATATTTACCTCATGCCATAGGAGGTAAATTCGGATTTAGAAGATGGTACAGTAAGTTTCTTGTAATCCTTATTCCAGTTCTTGTACTTGCTCTTTCTTATTATCTTGTGGCCTTTATTACAAAAAGTACCATAATATTTGCTTCTTTCACATCGTATACAAAACTGTTCTTTGATATTGCATATCCAGTAAGCGATGCGATTATTTTAACAACAGCATTAGTAGTAGGTACTTCTTTTAAATTTTTTGGCGGAAAGTATAGATTATCTATATATACTATTTTATTAAGTTTTTGTTTTCAATACATTGCTGATTTTTTATTTTCATATACAACAACAGCTAATACTTATTACAATGGAGCAATTACAGATTCGTTCTTCGTTACTGGTTTATCCCTTTTAACTTTTGGCGTTTTGGGTTTTCATTTTCAGTCTGAGAAAAAGTTGTAAATTATATACCAGCACATTTGCAGAATTGTTTAACCAAGGCTGGAATTATGATAGTATTGAGAAGAAATGGAGATTAAGGTTGTTTGTGGAGTAGGAAGCGGAAGAACAATTCTGTCTGCTTTTGATGCTGCCTTAAAAGATGCAGGTGTCTACAATTATAATTTAATTACTTTATCTTCTATTATTCCCCCGGAATCAAAGGTTAATAAAATCAGACGGTATAAAACACCATATAGCGAATATGGCCACAAGTTGTATGTGGTAAAAGCAGAATTAAGAAGTGAAGAGGTGGGAAAATTTATTGCCGCAGGCATTGGCTGGTATCAATTGGAAGATGGCAGAGGTATATTTGTAGAGCATGAGATTAAGGGAGAAACACAGGTGGCAGTTGAATCAGAGATCAATCTTAGGATCAAAAATTCCTTGAAAGATATGGCCAAATTTAGGAGGATCAAATTTGATGAATCAAAGATTAAATTTGCAATTTCATTGACCCAAATTAAAGATCATCCCACCTGTGTTCTAACTTTAGCAGTCTACCAATCAGAAGGTTGGGAGCAGGCAACTCCCCAATGAACTGGTTATTTTTTGCTCTCCTATCTCCAGCTATTTTTGCAGTTAATGTTTTAGTAGATAAATACATCCTGGAAAAAGAGATTAAAGATTACCAAAGTATGCCTATTTATAGTTCAATTATGGCATTTGTCTTTGGGATTTTACTTTGGATTATTACTGGCTTTCCCATCATAAGCCTTCAAGACACTATACTAGTTTTACTCACTGGGATGTTAACTCTTTGGGGGGCTGCTTTTTACTTTAGGGCTTTAGCTGATTATGAATCCAGTAAGATTATGATTCTTTTTCAAACCCAACCAATCGTAACTCTGGTTTTAGCTTACCTTTTTTTAAAAGACACTATAAGTATGTCTCAACTGGTAGGTTTCTTTATAATTCTAGGCGCAACAATTGGAGTATCTTTAGAGAAGAGTAAAACCAGATTTAAAATATCTTCTGCCTTTATTCTTATAATTTGTGCGAATTTCTTCTGGGCTACTGCTTCTGTTGTATTTAAATTTGTTGTTGATTCAACTTCATTTAGTAAACTTATTAGTTATGAAAGTTTAGGTATGGCTCTAGGAGGGTTAATCTTATATATTTTCTTCCCTTCATTTAATAAAGCCTTTAAAAAAACTCAAAAAGGTTTACGTAAAATTGTCTTAGTGGTCATCTTAACAAATGAAGGAGCATTTTCCATAGGAAGATTCTTTGTCTACTTAGCTATTTCCTTAGGCCCAGTTGCTTTAGTTAATGTTGTAGGAGGCACTCAAGTATTTTATGGAATTTTATTCGGATTAATACTGACATTAATTGCTCCTAAAATTTTTAAGGAGGATATTAGCAGGGAAGGTTTATACAAAAAAATAGTAATGAGTACCTTAGTTTTGCTGGGGCTATATTTAGTGCAAGGCAAAGCTTAAGCAGATCTTTTGTGAGTGATTGTATATTTCTTTAAAAAATGGGGATTATAACCTAACTTTGCCTGCCTTAATCCCTCAATGCCTAAATCCTGTTCAATATTTAAATACACGCACTTCTTCTCTTTTAGATAATTGGCTAGATTATGATAAAGAAATTCATAAATTCCCTTATAATCACGTTTGGCTTTTTGGAAAGCATGGATAGCATATTCTTTATTAAATAATTCAAATATAGAAAAACCAGCCAATTCACCTTCAACATAAACACACATCACTTTAGGGTTTAATTCTTGCGAGTGTCTTAGTAATTTGTTAATAGCAATTAATTCATTATCATTAACAGCCTGAGGATTTTTATGGTTTTTAAACCAGTCTTTTACGAATTTAAGAATTTTATTTTGAACTTCTTTTTGATTCAAATCTTCGATTATAATTTTATATTTGTAATTTTTTTTAAATAGATTTACCTTATTTCTTTTGCGGTAAAGACCAGTCATAGAAGCTACTTTATCTACAGATAAGATGTAATCAAAATTATCTCTATCTTCCACAAGATGATATTTAGAGTGCAATTTAGACAAATCATAATCTTTGAAATTGTGTTCTGGCAATAATCTGAGCACGGCCTCGAGGCCAAGTTGTTGGCTGTATTCTAACAGAGTATTTATAGTTTCTTCTATTAAATTAGATCCTAAAAATGTCATTAAGCTTTTATTTGTAACATAATCAGGCATTTTAAGAACCAAATTGTTATTCAGTGTAGAAATCTCAATTACAGGTGTTGTATTCCAGCACCATAAACTACTAAATATAAAGTCTGAGTAGGGAGGTATAGTATGTAAGATTTGATCTATATGTTTTTTATCCTCAAGAGTTAATTCTTTGAATTGTGGAAAATTAGGTAAACTCATTTAGCTTGCTTGACTTATCTAATTATAAAGCATATTCTTAAATTATGAGAGAGGGAATTGGCCTGTTATTAAAGAATAAATTTACCCAATTCTCTATACTTCTTTTTCTACTTTTGTCTGTCTGGTGGCTTTATATTTTCATTTGGGGTATTAAAGAAACTTATATAAATGATGCATTCGGCTTTGTGTATGGAGGCTTTTCACTATTAGGAGGAATTACTGGACTTGTTGTATCAGGAAGATGGGGAGGTTTAAAAAGTACCATCGGTAAGGCGATCATCTGCCTCTCCTTAGGTCTTCTTTTGCAAGGATTTGGTCAATATTCTTTTTGGTATTTAAATAGTATTTTAAAGATTGAAATACCTTACCCCTCAATCCCTGATATTGGTTTTTTCGGAACCATACCCTTTTACATTTATGCAGCATATCTTTTGGCAAAGTCATCTGGAGCAAAGATCTCACTTCAATCATTTCATAATAGATTGCAAGCAATTCTTATTCCTCTAATTATGTTAATTGTTGCTTACTTCCTTTTTCTTCAAGGTTATGAATTTGATTGGAATTCTCCTCTGACCATTTTTCTTGATTTTGGATATCCCATGGGTCAGGCTATATATATTTCTATTGCCATCCTAACTTATAGCTTAACTAGAAAAATGCTTGGAGGTGTTATGAAATTTCCTATATTATTTTTAATACTTGCATTCTTTGTTCAGTTTTTCTCAGACTACACTTATGTACTTTTTAAAGAAATTTATTTCCCAGGTAGTTTTATTGATTACTTGTACTTGTTATCGTACTTCATCATGGCTTTAGGTCTTATGCAATTTAAGATAGTTGCTGATAAATTAAAGTAAAAAATATGGATCCTTATGTACAGGCGGTTAGCCGGATAATAAAGGAACAGCAAGCCATTATTGGGCCAATTGCTTTGGATCAGGCTAAAAAGGTGACTGGTTTAGAAGTAGGAGGGGTAGATGATGTTAAAATCACCGGCAATAAAAAAGAAGTCTTGGGTAACTTAGTTAATCAATACTCAAAACTTTTTGGTAAAGCCTCTGTTGAAGTTTGTAAAGAAGCTTTTTCAGCAGTTTCAGATAAAATTCCAACTTCTGAGGTTCCAGACATTTTGAAGAACTAGGATTGAAACATTGAGAGTTTTAAAAAATGGTATAATGTGTTTATGGATTTGGATAGTATTGTTAAATCTCTGGAATCGCTTAATCCTGCCAAGGTTATACTTTTTGGTTCGTATGCTTATGGTACGCCCCATAAAGATAGCGATATCGACTTATTGATTATTATGGATACAGATAAGAATTTTCATCAGAGGGTTCAGCAAGTAAGACCCTTATTACCAGCAAGTAAGGCTATTGATTTGATTGTACTCACTCCTGCGGAATACCAGAAAGCAAAAGGTTCAAACCTTTTAGTTGCTGAAATAGAATCCCGTGGCAAAGTCATTTATGGATGAGGCACAAAAATGGTTTAATATTGCAGAAGAGGATTTGCTGTGGGCTAAAGCCAGCTTAAAGGAAGGAATTTGGAGAGGAGCATGTTTTGCAGCACAACAGGGTGCAGAAAAATCGCTGAAAGCTTACCTTTTAGTTAAAAATAAATCTTTCCCAAAAATTCATGATCTGGTTTCTTTAAATGATCATTGTAGAAATATCGACAATGAGTTTGAGCAACTAAACAATTCATGTAATTTTATATCCCCATATTATTTATCCAGTAGGTATCCTGATTTAGCAGAATTTGAAGAATACTCTCAGGAAATGGCTATCGAGGTTGTACAAAAAGCAGAAGAAATAATAAAATTTGTGGAATCTAAGTTAAACTAAACTTTTTGATAAAGCCTCAGTTGAGGTTTGCAAAGAAGCATTTTCTGTAGTTTCAGATAAAATTCCTCAAACTGACATTCCGGATATCCTTAAAAACTAGGGAAATTATATCTTTGGGGAATTTATGGTAAGATTGAATTATGACGCAGACCCAGATTAGAATAGAACAGATTAAAAGGAAGATTCTCCCTATCCTTAAACAAGCAGGGGTTACAAAGTCTTCTATTTTTGGTTCTTATGTAAGAGGAGACCAAACAAAAAAAAGCGACATTGATATTTTGGTGGAGTTACCTAAAGGTAGCAGTTTACTTGATTTGATAGGCTTGGAGATGGAATTGAAAAAGGTAGTAGGTAAGAAAGTAGACTTATTAACTTACAATTCTATTCATCCATTACTCAAGGACTATATTCAAAAAGATCAGTTGCAAATCCTTTAAAATTTACTAGTTACATGCAAAAAGATCCAAATATTTTCTTAACTCATATTTTAGAAAGTATTGAATGGATTAATAAAGGAATTAATGGTTTATCTAAAGATAAATTCATTAATAATGTACCGGTTCAAGATGCAGTAATTAGAAGATTAGAGATAATTGGAGAAGCAGTTAAAAATTTACCTGCAGCTTTAAAAAAGAAATATCCTGATATTCCCTGGCAGAAAATTTCAGGTCTAAGAGATAAATTAATTCATCATTATTTCGGCATAGATTTGGAACTAGTATGGGGAATAGTTAAAAAGGATTTACCACCATTTAAGAACCAGATCGAAAAAATACTCAGGAAATAAAAAAGAAGTTTTGGGAAGTTTGGTTAATCAATATTCAAAACTTTTTGGGAAGGCATCTGTTGAAGTTTGTAAAGAAGCTTTTTCAGCTGTGGCTGATAAAATTCCCACTTCTGAGGTTCCAGACATTTTGAAAAACTGATACAATATTCTTCATGGTCTCTGAAGATAAAATTGCCTCTTTTTTAAGACTTCAGCAAATAGCTTTAGATATAGAAGATAGCACTAAATTACTTGAGCAGTTCTTACCCATGGTGTTAAAAGAACTTAATTTGACTGGATATCCTTATATTTTTTTGTCCGCCATATTTATAGACACAGAAGGGAATATTAAACAAACTTTTTTTACTGATAAAGATAATAAAACAAATTTAGCCCAGACCATAAACTGGGATAACTTATTTAAAAAGGGAAGTGAATGGGAAATGAAAGTAATGTATGGGGAAGCAGTCATGATATCAGATGTAGGTTTTTTTATTAATTCTTCCTATTCGCAGTTTCCTAATATTCATTCTTTACTGATTCTACCAATACAGCATGCTCACAAATTAGCTGGAGTGTTAGTTTTAGGCAGTTCTAAAGCGGCTGGAGAAATTAATCCGGAAGAAATTGAATTTGGAGAAATGGTCACCAAGCTTATAAATATTGCTTATAGACTAGAAGATACTGAAGGTTCTTTAACTAAAATTACCCAGCAAGTTTATGAAATGAATGCCAAACTTCATCAGCTGGATAAGTTAAAAGATGATTTTGTGTCTGTTGCTTCGCATGAACTGCGGACTCCTATGACAGCAATCAGGTCTTATGTCTGGATGGCTTTACACAGGTCAGATATTCCTTTATCTCAAAAACTGGAAAAATATTTATATCGGACTTTAGTTTCAACAGAAAGACTGATTAATTTAGTAAATGATATGTTGAATGTCTCCAGGATTGAAGCAGGCAGGATAGAAATTAATCCTAAATCATTCAATATTGTAGAACTTGTAAAAGAGGTAATGGAAGAAGTAAAAGTTAAAGCTGATGAGAAAAGTATAAAGCTAGTAGTTTTAGAACATCAAATTCCTCCTGTTTTTGGTGATCCTGATAAAGTCCATCAAATTCTGCTTAATCTAATAGGTAATTCCTTAAAGTTTAGTTATCCTTCAGGTCAAATAATTGTTGATTTTATTGTAAGTGAGAAGATGATTGATATATCAGTTAAAGATAAAGGGGCTGGAATAGCCAAAGATGATTTAAACAAACTGTTCCATAAATTTTCCAGGCTGGATAGTTCTTATACTGCTGTTTCCACCTCAGGTGGTACTGGTTTAGGATTATATATTTCCAAAAGCTTAATAGATTTAATGCATGGTAAAATTTGGGTAACTTCAGAAGGGTCAGAAAAAGGCTCAACATTTACTTTTTCTTTACCAATTGCATCTGAGGAAATAATTAAAAAAGCTAATGAATTTACTGTTAAAGTTGATGGTGAGGTTAAAGCTTTGGAGCCAGTAGCAATCTGATATAATCAAACTATGGATAACAGTAGTAAACGAATATTAATAGTTGAAGATGATCAATTTATCAGGGAGTTTTATCAGGAACTTTTGTCATCAGAAGGATATAATATTGATGTGGCTGCTGATGGAGAAATAGCTTCCCAAAAAGCCCTCGTAGGCGGGTTTGACTTAATCCTTTTAGATATTATGTTGCCCAAAAAAAATGGTCTGCAAGTTTTAAGAGATTTAAAAGCTCAGCCTCCCAAAGCTCCCAATAAAGCAGTAGTTGTTTTAACCAATTTAGGTCAAGACTCCATAATAAAGCAGTGTTTTGATTTAGGAGCAGAAGGTTTTTTAATCAAGTCTGCTTTAAATCCTGACCAGGTTTTAACTGAAATAAAAAGTTTTTTAAGTAAGACTGCGAATGGTTAATGTTCCCATTATTTATCAAGATGATAGTTTGTTAGTTGTAGATAAACCACCTGGACTTATTGTTGAGAGCGCAGAAACGGTTAAAGAAGAAACTTTAGCTGATATTTCTCAAAAACAATTTGGTATTAAATTATTCAGAGGTGGGATTGTACACAGGTTGGATAAAGATACCTCAGGAATTATTCTGCTGGCAAAAACCGAAAGCTCCTTAGAAAATTTACAAAGTCAGTTCAAAGGAAGAATTACTAAAAAAGAATATTGGGCCCTGGTGCATGGAACAATTACAGAGCCTGGCAGGGTAGAGGGAGATATTGATAGAAATCCTAAAAATAGAGAAAAATTCGTTGTTTTGGAAGGAGGAAAAGAAGCGGTGACTGACTATGAACCAATTAAGCAATTGACAATTGACAATGGACAATTGAAAAGTATCTTTGCTGGGTTTAATAAGATCCAAATGCGGAAACTAAACACTATACGCTATTCACTATTCACTTTGGTCGCTTGTCGGCCAAAAACTGGACGGACACACCAAATTAGGGTACATTTAAAATACATCAATGCACCAATTGTGGCTGATGAGAAATATGTGGGCAGGAAAACTTTTAGACTTGATAAAAGATGGTGTCCCAGAATGTTTCTACATGCCAAAAAAATTGGGTTTTATCATCCAGATTCCGGAGAATGGATGGAGCTTGAAAGTGAATTGCCTGATGATCTTGAAAAAGCTTTAAGCTTTTTAAGTAAAAAGTAAAAAATTTAAAGTAAAAATATTTTTATGAATAATATTTTCATCCAAATGGCCATAATTTTAGGTTTATCTTCTTTCTTAGGATATGGTGTGATTAAACTAAGGTTGCCTTTGCTGATTGCATATCTTTTGGGAGGGTTGATTATTGCCTCAACTGCTGTCTTTGACCCCAGAGCTTCAGAAGTTTTGCATTTTTTACCAGAGATAGGCATAGCTTTTGTGCTTTTTTTGGTAGGAATGGAGCTTGATCTCCGCGAAATAAAATCCCTGGGTAAGCCAGTACTTTTGGCAGGAACTTTACAAATTTTTATTACTACTATTTTGGGTTCATCAATTGCCAGACTCTTAGGTTTTGGAGTGATGGAATCCTGGTATTTAGGAGTTGGTTTGGCTTTTTCCTCAACGATTTTAGTTATCAAACTCTTAATTGATAAAAATGATGTTGGTGCTTTGTATGCTAAGTTAGCAGTAGGAATTTTAATCTTAGAAGATTTACTGGCTATCACGCTTTTGGTTGTTTTGACTGTTTCAACCTCTGTTTTAGGTCTTGGTATTCAACAAGCATTTCCAGTGCTGGCAGTATTACTGAAGGCTATTTTGATGTTTGGGATGGTGCCAATACTTAGTAAATTTATTCTGCCAACAGTATTTAAAGCTGCCTCCAAACAGAATGAGCTTTTATTTATAACTGCTTTGGCTTGGTGTTTTATCTATATTTCTTTTGCTATTTTCCTGGGATTTTCTGTAGTAATTGGCGCCTTTTTAGCAGGTGTAGCTTTAGCAAATTCTCCGCTTCATTTTCAGATTCAAGGTCGGGTTAAACCCTTGAGGGAATTTTTTCTGGCTTTGTTTTTTGTTTATTTAGGAACACAGGTAAAGTTTTCAGAGATTGGTAGGGTTTATCCAATAATAATCTTTTTTACCAGCTACACCTTATTTATCAAGCCCACTATTTTTTTGCTGATACTTGGGATTTTTGGGTTTAGAAAACATACTATGTTTCAAACAGCGATCAGCCTGACACATATCAGTGAATTTTCTTTAATACTGCTTTTGGTGGGTTTCAAGCTGGGAGCTGTTTCGCAGTCAGCTCTAACAGTTATTGCTTTATCTACTGTTTTATCCATGATTGTGGCTTCAGTAATGATTACTCAGTCAAACCGTTTGTATAAATATCTAAACTTCATCTTAGGTTTTTTTGAAAGAAAGAATGTTAAGCATTTCACAGAAGATGGACAAAATCAAAAACATATTTTGGAAGGACATGTCATTATTATTGGAGCAAGGAAAGTAGGAGGAGAAATTGTTAAGTTGTTAAAAAGGGAAAACATACCTCAAATAGTGCTGGATTTTAATCCACATCAAGTAGATGCCTTAATGGCTGAGAAAATCCCCGTGCTTTATGGGGATATGGGAGACCCGGAAATTTTAGATATTCTTAATTTAAAAGATGCCAGGTTAATTGTTTCAACAGCAGCCAACACAGAAGATAATGGGCTTCTTTTGGAAGAGTTAAAATCCAGACATGTAAATATTCCGGTAATTGTTAGAGCATCTACAGCAGATGATGCGCTGGAGTTATATAAAGCCGGAGCAGACTATGTGATTGTACCTGAAATTTTAGCAGGAGACTTTCTGGTTGAAAAATTAAAAAATCATTTATCAAATGGAGATTTCTTCAAAGGCAGAAGTAAAATTGAACTGGAGAAGCTCTCTAAAAAAACTCTTGCCTGGGATTAAAGTATGACAAATTATGGTAATATTAGGATTAGTGCTAATGTTTGGATTTTTATTATTGAGTTTATTTTTAGAAAGGTAAAAAAATGAATCTAGATTGGCTGCAAACATTTTATATAGTAAGTGCTTTAGTTCTTCTTGCTATAGCCATAGTTTCCTACCCAACTCTTAAGGAACGCTCCAAAAGAAAGAACAAGTAAAACTCCAACTCAACCCCTGGGGTTCAAATATATATGGCAGGGGAAATTTTATATCACACTCTTGCTACAACTCATAATGTCTACTTTATTCTTCAATTAACTAGGAATATTAGAGCTGCAATAAAAACAAATACCTTTAAAAAATTAAAATTGCTTTGGAATTTAAATTAAGGGGAGCATAAAGCCCCCCTTAACTATTTCAAATTCTTATGCATAAGAATTTTACTTAAACATTACCAGTTTGATCTGGTGTTCCTGTTCCCGTAGAATCTCCACCTTCTGAAGGAGTTTCCGGAGCTACTGGAGTTTCCTCAGCTACTGGAGCTACTGGGGGAGTTTGTGGCATATCACCACCAACTGGTTGTACTGGTGCATTAACATCACCTACTGTACCACCTGTATTATCATCTTGATTTGGTCCCATTATTAAAATCACCTCCCTTCATTATTCCAATAGTTTATCCTGTAGACTATTGCACGGTCAAGAGGCTTTTGAGTAAACTATTATTATGCCTTCAAAAACTGCCCGGAAAAAAGGTTGGAAAGATGCTCAAACTAAAAGACAGAATACCCAAAAAACTAAATTAGCTATTATGGTTTTAGGACTAATTTTCACTCTCCTGCTCCTTGCACAAGCAGTAAAGTTTACTCAGTTGCTGTTTAATCCATGGAAAGATCCTAAAGCTATCAAAAGAACAGTTTTTTGGAATGGGGAATTTAATATCAACATCCTCTTAAAATCCAAAGGTTTATCTTTAGTTTCATATTCTCCTCAAAATAAAAATATCACCATTGTTGATATACCCAATACCACTTATCTGGAAGCAGCGCATGGGTTTGGCAAATGGCAAGTGGGATCTATTTATGGTTTAGGAGGAAGTAATCTTTTGAAAGATTCCCTGGTTAATTTTTTTGCTGTACCTATTGAAGGACTGTTAGATTTTTCCGATAAATATTCTCAAATAGAGTCAGAGGAGCTGGTTTCTGAAATCAGAAAAGACCCATTTTCTGTTATCAATATCTTACCATTTTTAAAAACAGATTTGACTCCATTTGAATTAGTAAGACTGAAAATGGGTTTATCGTCCGTTCGTTTTGATAAAATTAAACACCTTAATCTGGAAAAATCAGATTCACTTGAAAAAGAAAGGCTGGCTGATGGAACCGAGGTTGAAGTTGCAGATACTATCAAGCTTGACTCAGCTTTAGGATTGAAAGATCCAATTATTCAATCTGAGCATAAGAATGTAGCTGTTTTTAACTCCACCAGTCACCCGGGTTTAGCTCAGAAAGCAGCCAGAATTATTGCTAATTTGGGAGCAGATGTGATTATTACTTCAAATGGTGAGACCCAGTTAAAAACCACCCTTGTTTTGGGAGAAAAATCTAAAACTTTGGATAAATTAAAACAGGTTTTCAAAGCCAGTGATATAATTGATAAATCAAATAAGGATTTAGTCTCATCCAGAGCTCAGATTAATGTTTTTCTGGGTGAAGACTTTTTTAATAGTTTATGATTTTATGGATAGTGCTTTTTGTCCTGGTGGTGGCAATCTCTTTTATCCTGGCTGCCAAATCAATGAAGGATTTTAGGGAGATTCCAGCTAACGAGCAGTATGGTCTGTTTCTAATTCGCAAATCTCAAGAATTGAATGCGCAATTGCTTAATTTAATCCAGAGGGATCTGTTGGTTTCAAATTCTGTAATTTCCTTTGAAAGGCTATTTAGAGGTGGGAAATCTGCCTTAGTGATATATGGTCCAAAACCATTGCTTTTCAAATATCTCCAAAATCTTGATTTATTAGAACTGGAGGACTATACAAATGTTAATCCGGCTCAGATATCAGCCTGGGAGGTGGGGATTAAAGGAAAAGGGCAAGTATTTGAAAATTTGCCAGAATTCCCCCAGAGTGAACAATTCTGGTGGCAGATTATTATCTCCAGCAGTTTTAAAATCCAGGTTAGAGCTATTGTAATATCCGAAGATGATGTAAAAAGACATAGTCTTACTCAAACTCTGCATAATCTGGCTCCGGAAAAAATTATCAAGCTGCCTAAAGCTTATTCAAATGAGCAGATTTTAGAGTTTTATAAAACCAGAAGTTTTAAGAAAGATGAGAAAAATCCTGTTTTAAAGGCTGAAGATATTATCCATTTGCTTTCTATTTAGATTGTTTGTTCTTCTTCGGATTCTTCTTCATCTGAATCATTTTGACTGTCCAAAGAGGTAAAAATATCAGTATGCCTTAAAGTGGCATCAGAGTTTTCCAAAAATGAAGGTTGATTTTTAAATCTCTTACTCCGAAAGGTTTCTTTAACTAATACGGCTAAAGCATTCACCCGAATGGATTTTATAAACAGCTCATATTTATTCCCGCCCTTCAAGAGTCTTAAAAGGTAATGACTGATATCATCGGGCATTACCCCCAGGTAGTTTGAACTACTATCAACTATAGTAATTTTTCTATTTTTGATCACCATTGAAACCTGCATCCCACAATAGGCTTGAGATAATTTTTGAGGTTCTGCTACTTTTAGTAAACTAACAATTTTAGTTTTTCCAGGTTCCTGCAGGAATAGAGAAACAGACAGTTTATTTAAGGGCATTACATGAATTACTTCAGCATGATTTCCATTGGGTTTGAAAGCCTTAATTATTTTCAAGTTTTTTATAGCAATTGGATTATAGGGATCTATTTTTACAACTTCGCTGTAATACTTTTTAGCTAAATTAGAGCGGCCCATCTCCATATAAACTCGGGCCAGTCTGGCTAAAGCATCCACATTCTGAGGCTCATCTTTGATGATTTTTTTATTCAGCTTTAAAGCTTCATCCCATCTGGAAGATAAAGCAGCGTCTATAGCCAGCTGTGAGAGGTGTTGCAACTTGAGAGTATCTTCCATCTATAGTTGAGAAGTATAAATAGAAAACAGGATAGTTGTCAACGTTTTGGGTTTCATTTGTCCAATGATTAATTCTCTTGCAACTGCACCTTAAACCTTATAAACTAGACACTAATTGTATGAGCGGACACAGTAAGTGGAGTACGATCAAAAGAGCCAAAGGAGCAGCAGATGTAAAAAGAGGTTTAACTTTTACTAAAGTGGCTAATGCTATCACAATTGCTGCTAAAACAGGTGGTTCTGGGAATCCAGAAGATAATCCAAGACTCCGAATGGTTATGGAAGAGGCAAAAACTGTCAATATGCCAAAAGATAATATACAAAGAGCAATTGATAGAGGTTTAGGCAAACTGCCTGGGCAAACTTTGGAAGAAGTGGTATATGAAGGATTTGGACCGGCAAAAGCAGCCTTCATTGTAGAAGGAGTAACCGATAATAAACTTAGAACCTTGTCAGAAGTTAAGAATTTATTTGAAAGATCTGGAGGCAGTTTGGCAGGACAAGGCAGTGTGGCTTACATGTTTGAAAGAAAAGGGGAGATAAGAATAAAGGGAAAAGGGGGAAATAAAGAAGATGAAATGCTGGAGTTAATTGATTTAGGAGCAGGGGATGTGGAAGATAATATACAAGGGTACTTAGTTTACGTGCAAGGCCCAGAACTTAATACTATGGGTACTAAACTTACTCGGGCAGGGTATGAGGTAGAATCAGCTGAAGTGGTGTTAGAACCAACAGTTATTATTGAAATAGATAACAAAGAAACTGCCCAAAAAGTTTTAGAGTTTACAGAGAAATTAGAGGAGTTAGATGATATTCAAAAAGTATATGCAAATTTTCAAATTAACTAAGCGTCAAAAAATAGTTATTACCACATTTATATTAACTTTAGGTCTATTATCAACCCAATTAGTAGACTTTAATCTTAGGTTTAAATTTATAGCTGGTTTGGCTATTGCCTCATATCTTCTTTCCTTATGGTCTCTTAGGGAGGGCTTAAATCTTACCAAAGCTGCTGTACTGCTTACTTTACCTGTATTTTTTACTATAGCTGTATCCAGCTTTTACTTTTTACTTCCTGTTAGATGGTTAACCAGGTTGCCTGTGGCAGCCACATTTGGATTAACTTTCTATTTATTACTGCTGGCCCAAAATGTTTTCAATGTGGCTAGTATCAGGACTATTCCTTTATACAGAGCAGCTTCAACAGCAAGTTTTCTATTTACTCTTTTATCAGCATTTTTTATATTCAACGTAATTTATGCTTTTAACTTATTATTCCTGTGGAATGGGCTGGCGGTACTTTTAATAAGCTATCCCTTAATTTTGCAATCACTCTGGACAATAGGAATGGAGGATTGGGTATCTGCTTCTGTTTTGGTGCAAAGCCTGGTCCTAAGCCTGGTTTTAGCAGAGTTTGCTCTAAGCTTTTCCTTTTGGCCAATGCCTACTACTATTTGGTCACTTGCCTTATCCTCATCAATGTATGTTTTGTTGGGATTAACTTCTCAATTTCTACGAGGCAAAGCTAGCAGGAGAGTAGTGTGGGAATATGTTGGGATAGGAGCTATTGTAGTTATAGTAAGTTTTGTAACAACCTCCTGGACTGGGTAGAGGAGTGTGAAAACTATAAGACAATATCGTGAAAAGAATAGTTGATACAGTATGATATAGTAGGGAAGTATGAATGTGGAAAACTATAGGTCTTATTATTAGCGGTATATCTGTGTGAATGCTAGCGTGAAAAACCCGAAGCCCTGTTCTTAGAGAAGAGGGGCTGCTAGAGTACTCTCGGTTATAATTACGCATGAATTTACTTATCTTAGTCTCAGTTCCTCTCTTCTCAATGTATCTCTTCTGCCTATTGATGTCGTACAATATTAAGAAATCAATCTGTCGGAGAAGACCCGAGTTATACAAATGGTAATTGATTAAATTATACAGTCATAAGATTGAAGCAAGATGCATATACTTTATTTCACTAAATTCTCGCCCCAAAATTTTTCTCCAAATTTTCTAATTGCTTTACTATAATGTTTTTAGTTTAGGGCTATATAACGGTCTAAACTCTAGATGATGTTAAATAGCTATTATCCCCTGATCAGCCGTTTTTAGGGCATTGCAGGGCTGCGTGTCTAGCTAGGCAAATAAGACCTACAAGGTTCTTATAACTATAGATAATTTGATTGATTCGCATTATTTAATATATGTAATTTACGCTTGATTACGTCCTTGACAAACCACATTTAGGCATGATATTCTTCTCTCAATCAACATTATACGAAGTTAACATATGCCTACTCCTGCCAAAGAAAATTTAATAAGAATCCTCGAAGAGGATGCTATTTATTCCAATCTAGATCTTATTGATGACTTCTTTCTTTTCCTTCAAACTAATAACTACTCCCCTAAAACTCTATATAACTACAAACAAGATCTCGCTATCTTTGATAATTTTTTAAAATCAAGAAATCTTAGAATTAAAGATCTAGATAAACGTCAAATATTTGAATTTAAAGCTTATCTTTCATCTGATCAGAGGCAAACAGCAACTACCCATCAAGAAAGTATGGTAAGACTTTCATCAGCTACTATTAATAGATGTTTATCAGCGATTAGAGCTTATATCAAGTTTTTGGTTGATCAGGACTATGATTCCCCTGTTTCTCTCGATCAATTTAAAATGGTTAAGAAAGAACGAATGCATCCAAATGTTGCTGAGTTAAAGGAGCTAGAACGCCTTATTGAATCTCCATCCACCATAGAGCAGGATCCAATAATCTCTATGCGCAATAGAGCTATCTTAGAAGTTTTGTTTTCAACTGGTATGCGTATATCAGAATTGGTTAGTTTGAATAGGAGAGATTTAAATGCTGAAGGGAAAATATTTATTACTGGGAAAGGGCGTAAACAAAGATTTGTATATCTGACAGAACGTGCTAAGTTTTGTCTCAATCAGTATTTAGAGTTTAGAAAT
>OBEQ010299834.1_pt1 | contig 25609 bp, 22 predicted proteins | sample 1670901 | NCBI WGS metagenome assembly OBEQ01 (sample SAMEA104232315, study PRJEB22302) | groundwater metagenome | biome: forest; feature: aquifer; material: groundwater | place: USA | collected 2011-08-07 | depth 5.4 m | reverse complement strand
TGCGGAACGGCGCATGCGCAATAAAAGGAAGGGTTTGTCTTAATAAACCGGCAATGCTGTAAATCTTGCTCACCTCAAGTGCTTCTTCAAACGAGAGGGGCGGCAAAAGCGACGGAAGCGCACGGGCAAGGATCGTCTTGCCGCTTCCCGGCGGTCCCCAACACAAGATATTATGCCCCCCGGCGGCGGCAATTTCGAGCGCGCGCTTGGCATATTCCTGACCTTTAATATCTTTGAAATCAAGCGTATCGGTATCGGGCGCGGCGACCGGCACGGTGTGGGGGAGGGTTGGGAGATCTTTCCGCCCCGCGAGGTACTCAACAACGTCCGCAAGCGTCCCTGCTTCTTTTACGACGACATTTTCAATGAGTGCCGCCTCCGCGCCGTTGCCGCGGGGAAGAATAAGTGTGTGAAATCCGTGCGCTCGCGCCGCCATCGCCATGGGTAAAACGCCGGAGACGGGACGGAGCGCGCCGTCCAGTCCCAATTCCCCCAAAAAAATAATACCGGTCGGATCAAACGCCGCCTGACCCGAGGCGAGGAGATACCCCAGCGCAATGGCAAGGTCAAATGCGGGACCTTCTTTTTTGATATTTGCCGGCGCGAGATTCACGATGACGCGCTGGCTTTTTTGGTGCGGGGCGACGGCGCCGAGATTTTTGATCGCCGCCGAGATGCGCTCGCGCGACTCCTGCACCTCTTTATCGGCGAGGCCGACAATGGTGATACTGTGAACTCAAAACAAACATTCCTCAAGTTTCAGATAGCGTATGACTGGAACAGGCGGGAGAGTAGGATTGTAGCGTAGGGGATAAGGTAGTTATGCAATGAGGCAGGGTGTAGTCCTTACGATTGCACCCTGCAGGGCGGGATTGATAGCGGGAACACCACGGCTCCAAAACATCAATATCCGAAGAACTGCTCCAAGTAGTAGTAGTAGTACCACACCTCGCCGTCATTTGTCGTCTTCAAGACGCGCGCAACAGACATGGCATTGACATTTTATGCCTTTATTGCTATACTTTGTTCAGTAACTTTATAATCACCGCATATGCCACAGAGGAGGTGAGCAATGCAAGTAAAGGATTCGGGCACACAGAAGAACGCCGTCGGCACACGGGACAAAGTCATGCTGTTCTTGTTGCAGTATGTCCCTTTAGCAGGCATGGTCTATTTCCTGCTTTCCTTTCTATGGAATGCTGTTTTCTATTCTGCGCAACAGCATATCGGAGAACATCTGTTAGCAGATATTCTTGGTGCATTGATGTGTATCCTATGGTGGTATACATTCCATAAGCCGTTATAAGCACTCCTAATAAGTAAGGCGGCATGATAGGTACCTTTGTGCCACCTTTGCAAATGACTCGGAGCAGACAAGGAGAATGCCGATGGAATTCGTTAGGGTATCAACAGAGAGTGATGAGTATGTGAGCTTGCGACAGGAAGCATCAATTCTCTTTACTCAGTCGCGTCAGATTCTCTACATCACGACCGCATTTGTCGTTGTGGCTCTCGGGTGGTACGCGGCGCTCGCGCCACCGCACGCAATACCGCTTTGGATTTTTACTCTCTTCCTCTATGGGATGCTTTGGATATCCGCCGTCGCCTACATTATCAACACAAATCAGGCATACAGGATTGGCGGATATCTAGCGGTGTTCTGGGAATCCTCCGATCCTGATACACATCTCGCATGGCATCGGATGAATCGGCTGGGACCGGCAGGGGGTTTCTTGCCCAATGCGGCAACCGTTATCTATGCCGCCTCTACCCTGATGATTCTCTCATTTTGTGTAATCGGCAGATTGACGCATTTTGGAGAGTCACTGGAGCCCATAAGAATTCCTGTAGTGGTTGGTATCCTTCAGATCGCGATCAGTCTGCTGTTGAGCCGATACTTGCGCTACTGGCGGGATAACTATGAACTCGTATGGCGCCAAATTAAGGAGTCGCCAGCAGAGATGTTGCGGGTTCATGGCCGGTACGAAGTCGTTCCTTCGCGCATCATCGCTCCGTAAGGGTATGGGATTTGCGGTAGCTCGTCGCGATCAAAAATCAAACACGCCGGGTATGGACACCAATGTTCACCCCGGCTTTTTTATTGTGTAGAGGGAATTTGATGGTGGGTCATAAGAGAAAAGCCTTGTGGAGGGCTTTGAGAGAGCTTTCGTCAATGGCGATGATGTCCATGACCTCCATGGCCGTGATGGCGCTGGTCTTTATACCTCGCTCTTCGGCCGATATTGTAGCGCCTCAAGGATATGTGGTTGTTCAATCTCCGCAGAATCGGCAAGATCGGCAATGGTGCGGCTGACTTTGAGCAGTCGGTGGTACGCCCGCGCCGAGAGGTGATGTCGCTCGTGTGCGAGCTTCAGAATCGGCTTGAGCGTGTCTTTTATGTGGATGAACTGCTTAATCTCGCGAATGCCCATCTCGGCATTTGTTTGTTTCTGAAGGCCTTTGAAGCGTATGCGCTGAATGTCGCGTGCGTGGGTAACGCGTTGCTGAATCGCTGCTGATGCCTCCCCCTCTCCCGCTTCAAGCTTCTCATAGGCAACCGCCGGAGTATCAATGCAAAGATCCATTCGGTCGAGCATGGGACCGGAAATCTTCTTTGTGTAGCGGGATATTGCCCCCGGAGAACAGGAACAGTCCTTCATTGGATTATCAAAATTTCCGCACGGACAGGGATTCATGGCCGCAACAAGCATAAATTGAGCCGGAAATGTATGCACGCTCTGTACGCGAGCAATAGTGATCGTGCGCTCCTCGAGCGGCTGACGCAATGACTCAATGACGCGGCGTTCGAACTCTGCGAATTCGTCTAAAAACAAAACGCCTCGGTGAGCGAGTGTAATCTCTCCCGGTCGCGGCGAGCTTCCTCCGCCGATGATGGCAGTGTGTGAGGCGGTGTGGTGGGGATTGCGAAAGGGACGCTGAATAATAAGGGGGCTGTTGCTTGGGAGAGCTCCTGCAACGCTATACACTTTCATTACCTCAAGCATTTCATCAAACGAGAGCAGTGGAAGAATGCTCGTTATCGCCTGCGCAAGGATTGTCTTGCCCGACCCGGGTGGGCCTGACATAAGCACATTATGGCTACCCGCTGCCGCAATCTCAAGCGCGCGCTTTGCTTTTTCCTGCCCCTTAATATCTTTAAAATCAATAGCGTGCGTAATCGCCTTATGTTCAATGCTTGTCTGCGGGAGCGGCTGAATGATTGATCTGCCTGCTAGATGCTCAATCACTTCAGAGAGACTTCCTATTTCGTAGACGCATAGACCCTTAACAATTGCCGCTTCCATGCCATTTCCCTTAGGAACAAACAATTCCGTAAATCCATGACCACGAGCGGCTAATGCCATTGGTAAAACACCTGAAACGGGTCTCGTCTTACCATCAAGCCCAAGCTCACCGAGAAACAATTTCTTCTCCGGATTGAATAATATCTGCCTGGAAGCAAGAAGATACCCCAGTGCAATAGCCAAATCAAACGCAGGACCTTCTTTTTTAATATTCGCCGGTGCGAGATTCACGATAACGCGTTGGCTTTTTTGGTGCGGGGCGACGGCACCAAGGTTTTTAATCGCCGCCGAGATGCGCTCGCGCGACTCTTGCACCTCTTTGTCGGCCAACCCCACAATCGCAAAAATGTGGAGCCCCGGGGTAATATCAACCTCAACAGTGATAGGTTGTGCATCAAGCCCAACGACTTGCGCTGATGAGATACTGACGGACATATAGGGACACGATAACAGAATAAAGCGAAGGAGACAATAAGAATTCTGACGGCAAAGAATATCTCTGAAGAGCAGGGTGGTGATAAGGTATTGGGCTATAACGGGGTTATGTTTTACACGACAAGTATTTCTGGCTATACTTCATTTTAGGGAATGCCTCACTATTTGCATCAGCTAGAAATACTTTTCAATCCGTATGCCTAACCTCAACGACAAACCAACACTTGCTGACCTTCAGTATTATGTTACCCAACTTGAACAGGAACGTGGATTTACCGATGGTACCATTATCCAACAGTGTTTAAAGCTAGGAGAAGAAGTAGGGGAACTGTTCAAGGCTGTTAGAAAACAGGAAAAACTCAAGCTGGATTCCAAAAAGGAAGTATCGGATACCGTAGATGAGGAACTGGCTGATATCCTTATTTATCTCTGTTCAATCGCTAATCGTTACCATATTGATCTTGAGCGGGCATTCCGCGAAAAAGAGGAGATAAATAAAACGAGGACTTGGCAATAAGTCCTCGTAGATGGTTTCTTCCCGCAATTATTCATTTCAACGCAAGGATTGCGGAAATAACACTCCCGACTGTTTCGGCAGAACTCCTACTGCCATTATCTATCACGGTAATATTAAATCCGTGAAGCTGAAGGAAATCCCGTGCCGTCTGATAGAAGATGAGTTCGTCGCTTGGCGTTGCCTCACGCTCAAATCGCGTGAGCGTTTTTCGTTGCGCTAAACGCTCCCCCAACACATCCGCTGATGCGATGAGGTGGATACTTAAGTCCGGCACAAGGAAGTGACAGTTAAGTTCCCAAATAGCGACTTGGGGCACGCCATCCATCCCTTGGCACACGAGCGAAGTTTCAATGTAACGATCACATACAACGATCTTACCACCCGCAAGAGCAGGTAGAATCTCTTCTTGCAAATGATACGCCCGATCCTCTGCAATAAGGAGAGCGAGATCGTAGCCGCGGCAACTTTCCTCATTACTACGAACAAATCGAGGGGTCAGCTCTTTCGTATGGAGAACAGGGTATTCTCGTTCCTGAAGTTGGAGGCATACCTCTGCTACAATGGTTGATTTTCCAACTCCGTTCGGACCCTCAACTGTTACAAATCGTCCGGCTACACTCATTATGGCCACCCCTTCTCTTTAGAATTAAAGAACTCGCGCAAGATTTGGGCACGCCGTGCGGATATTAATCTGCGTGCCATCATCCAATACACTCACATTAAGTATCTGAACAAGCAAGTAAAGGGCTATAGTTGCTTTATGTTTCCCAATCCCGGGGAAAGCTATAAGGCGATCTATTATTTCTTGAGCAGGAACGGCTGGCGTCCAAATGTTTCGAGCATCGCCCTGATACTGCTCTATCAAGAGTTGAGAGACGCCTTTCACATATCCAGCCATTCCTTCAGAAAAAGGATGCAGAGCGGGAGATGCCGCAATACCCTCTGCGATTGTACTAATCGGTAAGTGAGCAATCAGACCAGGATCGGCTGTCTCAAGGCGTTCCCATAAAAGCCGTGGTGCCGCCCACGATCGTTCCGCTCTCTGATTCTGATTAAACACTATGCCAAGCAGAAACGCATTCGCACTTTGGCTATCTACTATGGGTTGAAAGAGGAGCTTTTTCATTCGCTTTCCAATGCGGATAGCATTTACAGTGCTTGATCCAATCCTCACTGACCTATGTAATCTAGGCATATTTCTCCTGTTTTGAATAGAGTTGACTATTTTATGGTAATATAGTACATCTATGCCTAGGGAAGTCGGGTTTCAGACCTTTACAAAGGAGAAGTAGCCATGCTGCTACCCAATGTCAGATTTAATGATACGGAACAGCACTTTGAGATTGTGGAAGATGCATCCCTCCAGACCATGGTTGATGGGATGGATCTACCCCTAAGCTTGACCTTTCAGCTCACGCGCGCCTGCAATTTCCATTGCGTCTACTGCTCCGAACCTCCGGGGATCGCAAGTCGCTCGCTCGAAAACATGAAGCGAATGGTGGACAAGCTCCAGGGAATGCGCCGCATCATCTTCTCCGGCGGTGAGCCGATGGTTTACAAATACTTCTGGGAAGTTTTGGAATATGCCCAGGGGAAATTTGAAAAAATCGTGCTCTCAACGAATGCGAGTTTAATCACTCGTGAAGCGGCTGCTCGTCTTAAGCATCTCGTTCATTATGTGGATGTAACGGTCGACGGGCCGCGCAAGCAACATGATGAGATCCGAGGCAACTATGATAAGGTGATCAGAGGCCTCATGCGCGTGGCAGAGGAGGATATTCCTCTCTCGGTTATTTGCGTCCTGCTTCCGGCAAATAAGGACGCCATCCAGTACATCTGTCAGACAGGGGATATGCTGGGAGCAGTCAAGGTTAAAATTCTCACGCCGATACCCAAGGGAATGAGCGTGAATATCTTCCAAGATTTCATCACGGGAGATGAACTTATCGAGCTTCAGAATTATTTGGAGCAAGAAAAACAGAAGAACGGGTGGAAGATTCGTATCACCATCACCGATTGGATGCGCGTAGGAAAAGGGCACGCCATATTGATGGAGCCAAACGGCCTTTTAGTAGCTTCGCCTGTATGGGGAGTGGCGAACTGCATCCAGCCATTTGGAAACCTTCTGATGGAAGATGCGGATGTTTTGTGGCGGCGATACGAATTCAAGGAAAATCACTTGAAAAAGTATCTGGAACAAACCCTCTTGATCGCATAAGAGCGATCGACAAAGTAAGAACCAACAAGCGATTGTTGGTTCTTTGTATATCAGAAAAGAGAGGAGTAGCGACGATGGTGGTGCCTGTGCGGCACATACCACTTTAAGATTGAAAAGTAGAGCAAGAAAGCATAGGATAGGTCTATGTCAATCGAGTCGCCAATCCTCAATTCTCCCTACGCCGAGCCAAGTCGTCATTTCAAGTCAGATGATCGCGGCTTGACCGACGAGATAATCTCTGCCCGCAGACCGAGCAGTTTTTATATTCCTGTCCCTCGCGCAAAGACAAAACAGCAGCAACTTGATTTGAATCTTGCCGAGGGCGCATATGGGAGTGAGCTCCAAAGGGACAATGAGTTTATCAATAGAGTGCGGCAGAAGATTAACGAGTGGAGAAGTGCTGAATATCCGGGCATCACCAGAATATCCCGCGACCTGCTGCATTACTGGCAAGATGAGACGCGCGAGAATAAGCTCTTTTTCTGTCAGATCGAAGCTCTTGAGACGGTCATGTACATCAACGAAGTTGCGGAAAAAACAGGAGAGGCGTGGGTAGTGAATGAATTGAAAGCAAAGAATCAAGAAGCAAATCCGGGCCTCTATCGCATCGCGCTTAAAATGGCGACCGGTTCCGGCAAGACTGTGGTGATGGCGATGATCATCGCATATAATACGCTCAATAAAATTCGCTATCCGCAGGATACGCGCTTTACCGATGCGTTCGTGATTATAACGCCAGGTATCACCATCCGTGATCGTCTCAATGTACTCTTGCCAAACGACACTCACAATTATTATCTGGAGCGGGATATTGTCTCCTATCAGAATTTTCAACTGCTCCACCAAGCCGATATTCTGATCGTCAATTACCACCAACTGGAGCTTCGCCAAAACTCGCGGTATCAGATTGGCTCAACCATGAAAAGTACCGGCATGATCAGTGAAGCTGTGGTAAAAGAAACGCCAGCCAAGATGCTCAACAGGGTTTTTCAAAGCATTGCCGCCAAACCGCGCGTGTTGGTTATCAACGATGAGGCGCATCATTGCTATCGGGAAAAACCGACCGATGAAAAGTTAAGAGGCGAGGATCGCAAAGAGGCGGATGAAAATAACAAGGCGGCTCGGGTATGGATCAGCGGCATTGAGGCATTGGCAAAAAAGATGACGATTAATGCGGTGATTGATCTTTCCGCAACGCCATATTTTTTACGCGGATCAGGGTATGAGGAGGGAACGCTTTTCCCGTGGGTGGTATCGGACTTCTCATTGCTGGACGCGCTTGAGAGCGGCATTGTGAAAATACCGCGTCTGCCGGTGCGTGCCGACAATATCACTAAAAACGATGAGCCGGAATTTCGCAATCTCTGGCTCCATGTGCGAGATGCCCTTCCCAAGAAGGGATTGAAGACGGGCAACTATGATCTATCCAGCCCCACTCTGCCCAAGACCCTGCAGGAGGCGCTTGAGTCACTGTATGGAAGCTATGAGAAATACTATGAGCGATATGAGGCGGAGAAGAAGACCGATCCCGATGTGATGCCTCCCGTCATGATTGTGGTATGCAGTAACACAACGGTTTCCGAGATTGTGTATCGCTGGATTGCGGGGTATGAGCGCACAACCGCAAGCGGCGCATCGCGGGTTGAAAAGGGGAATCTTAAAATCTTCCGCAATGAAGATGGGATCAGGTTTCTTGATCGTCCTAATACGCTACTCATTGACAGCGCACAGATTGAGCGCGGTGAGAAGATCAATGACGAGTTCAAAAGAGTTTTTAATAAGGAGATTGAGGACTACCACAAAGAGTCCCGCCGCCGCTTCCCGGGCCGAGACGATCCGACAGACGAGGAGCTTTTGCGCGAGGTGATGAATACGGTGGGCAGGGCAGGCAAACTTGGTGAAGACATCAGGTGCGTGGTATCCGTATCCATGCTTACCGAAGGATGGGATGCCAATACCGTAACGCATATTCTAGGGGTGCGCGCGTTCTCAACCCAGCTCTTATGCGAACAGGTGGTTGGCCGCGCATTGCGTCGGGTGGAGTATGACATAGATAAATCAACAGGACTCTTCACGCCCGAATATGCCGAAGTATACGGCGTGCCATTCAGCTTTTTTCGCGGTGGAGGAGATCAATCGCCCCAGCCGCCAAAAACAATCCATCGCGTACATGCGATTGCCGATCGAGAACAGTATGAAATTACCTTCCCGCGCGTGGAAGGGTATCGCTACGAGATGAATGAGACGAAACTTGCGGCTCATTTCACCGAAGAATCAAAGATCGTCATAGAAAATGAACCGACTGAAATAGAGCTAGAGGGTGTCATCGGCGAGGGAGTCACAGAGAATATGGAAAAGATACGGGAACGCCGCGAGGGGGAGGTAGTTATGCGCCTTACGGAAGTGCTTCTGAAGCGTTACTATACCGATGCTGATGGCGTGGTAAAATTCTGGTTGGGACCTCAACTTCGGCGTATCGCTGAAGAGTATGTCAAAAGCCAAGTGATACTCAAAGATCGTATGGTCATTGGCTACTTATCCGTCGGCGAATATTTTGCAGGCGCACTCACAAAAATTCATGAGGCAATCGTGCAAGAAAACCTCTCTCGCCAAAAGGACAGAAAGATTCTGCCGATTCTTGCGCCGTATGATACGCAGGGCTCCACGAGCTATGTTGATTTCTTGACCACGAAAGAGGTGCAGGAGACCGCTAAGAGCCATCTCAACTATGTGGTAGCGGATACCGAGGAGTGGGAGCAGGGGGTTGCCAAGCGGCTTGAACAGATGGATGAGGTGATTGCCTATGTCAAAAATCAGAATCTGGGCTTTACGATTCCGTATGAGCACGGAGGAGTCAGCCACCACTATACGCCGGACTTTATCGCCCGCATTGATATGCCGGACGAATCAGTGCTCAACCTCATCGTAGAAGTTACTGGAAAGAAGGATGATAAGAAGGCGGCGAAGATAAAAACCGCACGCGACTTCTGGATACCGGCGGTAAACAACAGTGGCGCATTCGGGGTGTGGGCGATTCTTGAGGTGCAAGATATTCATGAGACGCAGAATTTGATTCGGGTAGTTATCAATAACATTCAATCATCATCTCAAGGAGATGCTTAAAAGCAAGAAATTAAGGGAAATTTGAGCTATTCGAAATTTTCGAATAGCTTAAACCAAAGGATGAGACGAGAAATCTCCCAGTCGAGGTCGTCACAAAATGTGACTAACTAAACTCAAAGAACTATGCCGAAGAAAAAAAACAAAATCGCTATATTTGAGGGTAAACAAATCCGCCGCCTGTGGGACGATACTAGAGATCTCTGGCACTTTTCGGTGGTGGATGTTATCGCGGTTTTGACCGGTAGTGCCGATCCTAGGAATTACTGGAAAGTGCTCAAAAATCGCCTCAAAAAAGAAGGTAGCGAGGGGGTTACAAAATGTAACCAACTGAAATTGCGGGCCGTGGACGGAAAATACTATCTTACGGATGCGGCAGACACCGAAAGTATGCTCCGGCTTATTCAATCGGTTCCTTCGCCAAACGCCGAACCGTTCAAGCTGTGGCTTGCCCGTGTCGGTTATGAGCGACTGGAGGAAACAGCTGATCCCGAATTGGCCATTGATCGCGCCCTGAAAACCTATCTCCAAAAGGGTTACACCAAAGAATGGATCAACCAGCGGCTCAAAAGCATTGAGATCCGTAAAGCGCTTACGGACGAATGGGAGAAGCGCGGAGTGAAAGAGGGACTTGAGTTCGCTATTCTTACCAATGAGATAACGGAAGCGTGGGCGGGATTGACGGCCAAGCAATACAAGAATCTGAAAGGATTAAAGAAGGAAAATCTACGCGACAATATGACAAACTTGGAGTTGGTTCTCAATATGCTTGCCGAAACCGCTACAACGGAAATATCTGATAAACGCGAGCCGCTCACCTTTGACGAGAGTAAGCAAGTCGCGAAAGAAGGCGGGAGCATTGCAGGTAACGCACGCAAAGAGATTGAAACCAAAACCGGTCGGAAAGCTATCAGCAAAGCAAATTTCAAAACTATGCAAGATAAAGGATTACTCAAATAATCATGCCAAAGAAAGCCACACAACCCACCGAAGCCGCTCCCGTAACCTCATATAAGCACAATCGGGAGAAGCGGGCGCATATCCCGACGCAAGAGGAGTCGGTGAAGCTTCCTGCGCGAGAAAAACAACCGGTCAAAAAGAGGTATGACTATGACCCATCGCTTGATCCCCAGCTTGTCTGGGCTGGCAAGAAAGAAGCCGGAGCGGACTTTGAAGTATCAACTGTGCCGATCTATGTGCAGGAACATGTGGCGCCCGAGGCGATCATTGCCAGGATTAAATCGGGAACGGACGAGAGCATGCAACAAATGCTTTTTGGCGAGACCGCACAAATGCAATTCAACAAAGCTGTTGAATTCTATAAACACGAGGACAACTGGCAGAATCGAATGATCTTGGGCGACTCGCTCTTGGTGATGAACAGCTTACTTGAGAAAGAGGCGCTTCGCGGCCGCGTGCAGACGATTTACATTGACCCGCCCTACGGTATTAAGTTTGGCTCTAACTGGCAGACGTCAACCAAAAGGCGAGATGTAAAGGATAACAAGATTGACGACCTGATCCGTCAGCCCGAACAGATCAAAGCATTTCGCGACACATGGGAACTTGGCATTCATTCCTATCTTTCGTATTTGCGCGATCGATTGATTACTGCCCGAGAGCTACTAACGGAAAGCGGCTCGTGCTTTATGCAGATTTCGGATGAAAATGTGCATCTGGTGAGAAGTGTGATGGATGAGGTGTTTGGGAGTGAAAATTTTGCATCAATGATAACTTTCGTAAAAAATAGCGGGCAGTCCACTACATTATTATCTTCCAATTTTGATTATTTAATATGGTATGCCAAAGATATCACTAAGGTAAAATATAGACAGCTTTATTATGGAAAAGTTATCGGTAATGAATATTCAGAGCGTTATGATCAAATTGAACTAAGTGATGGCACGCGTCGATCTTTAACGATGGATGAAAAGAAAAATTTAGAAAAACTACCCCCATGTAAATTGTTTACTCTTCAACCAGTATTATCATCAGGCTATTCTGAAAATACATCAAATCTCTTTGAATATAATGGTGAGCAATACCATCCTGGTCAAAATAGACATTGGAAGACATCAATAGTTGGTTTAAAGAGATTAGCAGAGATCGGAAGACTAGAATTCAGAAACACTATATATTACATTCGTTATTTAGATGATTTTCCAGCGTATGCAATTGGAAATAATTGGAACGATACACAAGATAGAATGTCGAAAGTATATGTAGTTCAGACAGTACCTAAAACAATAGAAAGGGTAATTCTCATGACCACCGATCCTGGTGATATTGTACTTGATCCAACTTGCGGGTCTGGAACGACGGCGTTCGTTGCCGAGCAGTGGGGCAGGCGGTGGATCACGGTTGACACCTCGCGTGTGGCGCTGGCTTTGGCGAGAACCCGGCTCATGACGGCAAAGTACCCATACTATAAGCTCAAAGAAAATGGAGATGAGAAAAAGGCAAACATTGCCGCAGGATTTATCTATAAAACAGTACCGCATGTAACGCTCAAGTCGCTTGCCAACGACGAGGAAGCAGAGCAGGAGATTTTGTATGATCGGCCGTATGAAGACAAAAGCAAAGTGCGCGTTACCGGGCCGTTTACGGTGGAGTCGCTCTCTCCGCATCGCGTGTCGGATGCGCAGGAGATGCTTGCATCCGAGCGGTTTGTTGAAACGGTGGTTGCAAACCTGCTACGGGCGGGCGTACAGACCGGAGACAAGAATGCCCGCGTAGAGCTGGTAAATCTAGACATTCTTCCGGGCGGACCAGAAGTGCAAGCGGTCGGAGAATATAAAACAAAAGATGGGCTGAAGAAAGTCGCCGTATCCATCGGGCCGGAGTTTGGCAGCGTGGATGATGATTTTATCCGCGACGCAAGCGTAGTCGCAAAACGGTTTGCTGATCTACTGATTGTGGCGGGGACATCATTTGATGCGTCTGCTTTCACCCAGCCAGCGCAGGTAAATGGCTTGCAGGTAATGAAAGTAAAAATAAATCCTGATTTGTCTATGGGCGATCTGCTGAAGAAAACCGGATCAGGAAACCTATTTCTTGCGTTTGGCGAGCCGGAGGTACAAGTGCGCAAAGATAAAGACCAGTATGTGGCGGAGATCATGGGTGTTGATGTGTATGATCCCGTGCAGGGCGAGATTCGCTCCAGCGGCTCGGGCGATCCGGAGCATGACATCGCCGCGTGGTTTATAGACACCAACTACAACGGCGAGGCGTTTTTTATCACACACGCCTACTTTCTCGGAATCGATAAACCGTACGAGAAACTGAAGAAGGCACTGCACACCGATATTAATGAAGACGCATGGGATGAACTCTACTCCACAGTTTCTCGCCCCTTTCCCAAGCCGCAAACCGGCAAGATCGCGATAAAGGTCATCAACCACTACGGCGATGAGGTCATGAAGGTGATGGAAATCAGATAACACAGATAGAAAGACCGAAAATAAGCATCCTGACCGTGCTTATTTTTTGTTCTAGCTATGTTATCCACAAGGGTACTTGCACGATATTGTGCGCTCTGGTATCCTTACCGTAGTATCATCAAAGGTCTCTCAAGTAAGATTAAATATATTATTTTATGAAACTATACACAGTGATAAAAACACTGCGTGAGGAACACGAACTCACGCAAGAAGAATTAGCCAGAAAGTCGGACCTAACCCGTGGCTATATATCTCGCATGGAGGCAGGAAATTATACGGAAGGGTCGCCTTCTATTCGTACCCTTCAAAAAATAGCGAGGGGGCTTTCTGTCCCGCTTGAGATTATCTTAAATAAGGCGGGTATTACCCAAGAAGATTATATTCAGTCCGCAGACACGCCGACTTTTTTGCGGGCTAAATACGATTTTAATAAAGAGCAGATTAAAGAGGTCGAGCAGTATATTGATTATGTCAAAGAGAAATTAAAAGGAAGATAGGGTTTTCATAAGCTCCGTTGCCTATCTTCTAAAATATATGTTGGCAGAATTAAGCAAAGATAAAGCGAATACCATTCTTCAGGAGATGAGTGAATCGATTCCCATGACGATCCCCATACCTATTGAACGAGTTATTGAAACATACCTTGGAGATGTAAGCATTTTTTTTCGCGTTTTCAGTAAACCATTAAGTAATGTTTCAGCCTTTGCGACGAAAGATATGGAGTGTGGGTGGCTGATTGTGGTTAATTCAGCAGAATCAAAACAGAGGCGGCGGTTTTCCTTGGCGCATGAACTTGCGCATATCGTTTTAAGGCCCAGTAACCCCACTCCTGTTTATTGTACACAGAAGAGTACCGGTGCGGACGAAATACTGTGTAACCGTTTTGCTGGCGATATTTTAATGCCGGATGCGGCCATGGCGACATTTTATCAAGAGCATCCCATGCCGTATCTTGAAAGCGTCGCTGAGCAGTTTGATGTCAGTCCATGGGTAGCGCAGATTCAATTGCGACGATTAAAATTGCCATTCAGAAAAATAATGGAATATAGTTTCCATAGCACATAGCGATATTTTTTTGCCTTAAAAAGTTACTGTACTATGCATAATATGATACCATAGTTACATGAATAGAGGGGGAACCACACATCGTTTATGCCTAAAACTACGGAAAATCCTATCGAAATCAGAATTCACTTCAAAGAAAACATCAGCGATGAGAAAAACCAAGCTCTGTGGAATCAGATTTTCGATTTGCTCAGCATCTTCGATAACCCAATCAATGAGAACAACCCTTAACTCTTGTCCTCAGTATCGGCTTTAGGTGAAGAGGTAGTGCTCGCTCACCTAAGACCGACACTGAGAACGGCGAGCACTACATGACAAACAATATTCTTGTTCAAACATTTGGCAAGCAAAAGCGGTGGGTCAACTATCGCCTGCAAACGGTAGACGGCAAGATTACGAAAGTGCCCTACGCGGTGACCGGAGTAAGAGCATCAACAACAGACCCCTCGACATGGAGCACATACGAGGATGTCCTGCGCGTGAACGACAAAGTTGGTATCGTGTTCACCCATGATCAGCAACTTCTCGGCATAGATATTGACCACTGCCTAAAAGAAGGAGTAATCGTCCATGAGGACAAAGATATTATCATTGCGTTCATTCGTGAAGCCGATACCTATACCGAGGTGTCGCCGAGCGGCGAGGGGCTGCACATTTTCTTGATCATTACCGAATCCCTACCGCTTCTTGCGCATAAAAAAGCTCCATTCGAATGTTACACATCAGGACGATATTTCACCGTGACTGGTGCCTCATATGGCAGGCCATGCCCCGTGCGCACCGTAACCAAAGAAGAAGCATATCGTCTCTTGGCGATTATCGGCTACCCATGGGGCAAGACCGTTCAAAAATATGGGCGGCAACCGACCATATCTTCCTCCGTCAACGATTCCGTGCTTCTTGATAAAATGTTTGCATCCAAAAATGGCACAAAAATAAAAGCTTTATATGACGGTGATACAACTGGACACAACAAGGATGACTCGTCTGCTGATATGGCGCTGTGTAGCCACTTGGCTTTTTGGACGGCAAAGAATGTCGATCAGATGGAACGCATGTGGTTAGCGTCCCCACTCGGATCGCGCAATAAGACGCGAGAGCGTAAAGATTATCGAGATAGAACTATCTCCGCTTGTATTAAGATATGTGAAGAAGTCCTAAAAATCACAAAGTACCAAGGGAGGAATCCGCTTGCAGATGAAGACGGCCCAGGTCGGTATCAGGCCCTGCTGGATGCCGTACCAAAAGATACGCCCAAAGAAAATATCCTATTGGCACTTCAGCCGCTGTTGGAGGCACTTGCCGCCGGAAAAGATCTCGCCGACGCGGAGATATATATCCGTAATAAAGTGAAGGCTGAACTAAAGATCAATACAGACGATACTAACTCAATTCTTAAGCATTTCAAGAAGATGAGAATTGAGATAGTAGCGAAAAATGAGGTTGTGAAAAAGGAGATTGACCAGGTTAACGCGGAGCCGCCTCTTACAGAGCGAGAAGCGCAAGCGGCTGAGGATATCTTGAAATCGCCCACGCTATTCTATGACATTTTAATGATGGTCAAAAAACTAGGGGTGGTGGGTGAGGAGAAGAATATCCTGCTTCACTACATCATTTTAACTTCGCGCAAACTCAAACAACCATTATCGGCGACCGTGAAAGGTGATAGCTCATCGGGCAAATCATATACATTGCTCACTACCATTAAAATGTTTCCGAAGTCCGCCTATATTGACCTTACGGATGCAACTCCGCAAAGCTTCTACTACTGCCCCGAAGATCACTTTAAGCACAAGATAATCGTGATATTTGAAAAACACGGAGGTGAACGCGCGGACTACGCCATCCGGACACTTCAATCAGAGGGTAAATTAAAAATTCAAGTCACGGTAAAAAATCCTGAAACTGGACAGTTTGAAGCTCGGACTATCGAAAAAGACGGCCCAACTGGGTTCGTCACAACTACGACCGCTTCATTTATTCATGCAGAGAATGATACCCGTAATATCTCCATGTTCCCGGATCAGAGCTCGGAACAGACCAGCCGGGTGTATGAATCGGTTGATTCACGATATTTAGGCATCCAACCAGTCAGTGAGGCAGAATTGAAACTATGGCATCACGCGCAGCTAACATTAGAACAGTTACCCATTCATATTCCTTTTGTTAAAAGCTTCAGAAAATACTTCCCCAAAAATATCATCCGAACAAGGCGAGACTATGGTCATTTTCTTGCCATCGTAGAAACAGTAGCATTCTTGCACCAAAAACAACGAGAAAGAATTGAGTTGCATGGCCAAAATTATATCCGAGCGATCTTAGCTGATGCCTACATGGCAAAAGTCATTGTCGAAGACTCTCTGTCGAAGTCCATCTATGAGTTACCTGAAAAAACTATCGAGGTGATTCAATCAGCCCGTGCGCTTGTCAAAGACCATCGCGACGATTCCTCCGCTGATGCTAATGAGGTGAAGTTTACCATCACCCAGTTGGCTAAAAGACTACAGTGGGATCGAGACACGGTTTCAAAATGGATGAAACCAGCCGGTAAAAAGGGATATATAACGGTGGTTGTAGAAAGCAAGGGATCGAAAGGAGCTGAATACAAGTTGGAAGAAAAAGAGCTCCCAAGCGACACCTTCCTCCCAACAGTCGAACAATTAGCTACCGATAATCCCCAAGAGAAAACTAACGGAATATATGATCCGCTGACCGGGGAAGCAAAACTCGTATCCACGAATTTCAACACAGTTTGTACCGATGCGCCGATGCGTGTAGAGGCAGGGTAAAAACACATAATTTCTTACTGCTCAACACGCGTATTTTTCCGTCCTGTTAACCTTATCGGTGCATCGGTGCAAATTATTTATAACCCCATTTTTCATGAAAGAACCCAACATAACCATCCAACAAATCCCCATCACCGACCTCAAGCCCTCTCCCCTGAACCCCCGCAAGCTCACTGCGGATGAAGAGCGCGACCTTACGGAAAGCTTGAAGAAGTTCGACTTTGCCGAGCCCTTGGTGGTCAACAACAACCCCGACCGCATGAATATCGTAGTAGGCGGGAATCAACGGCTCTCCATCGCCAAGAAGCTCGGCTATGAGACCGTGCCGGTCGTGTACCTCAACCTCACCGAGGAGCAGGAGCGAGAATTGAATTTGAGATTGAATCGCAATCTTGGCGAATGGGACTGGGATCTCCTCAAACAATTCAATGAAGACCTCCTTGCAGGAGTGGGGTTCAGCTCAGAGGAGTTGGATGACATCTTCTCGGTTGAGGAGATCCCCGAAGTGTTCAACCTGCAAAAAGAGCTTGAGAAGCTCAATATTGAGAAGATTGAGATGCAAAAAGGCGAGGTATGGCAGTTGGGGCCTCATAAACTCATGGTGGGCGACTCCTGTATTGAGGCCGACATCCTGAAACTCATGAAGGGCGAGAAGGCCCATATGTGCCTCACTGATCCTCCTTACATCCTCGACTACCTGAAAGGCAAGAAAAAGCACAAGTCAACCGAGGGGTTCGGATACAAGCGGGATCGCAGATACCTGGAGACCGATGTCATCCCTCCTGACTTTACCGAGAAGTGGATGGCAAATGTCCATAATGTACAGCATCCTAACTTCTCCATCATTGTGTATGAGAACTGGAAGAATCTCCGCACCATATGGGGAGAGATGGAAAAACATTGGAGGGTCAAGAATATGATCGTCTGGCATCTGGAGAACCGGCATCAGGGATTCTCGGCCAGGTATAAGTTCTTCTCTAAGCATGATATCGCCATGGTGGGGGTGTCGGGAGAGGGGGGAGAAGAAAAAGAGAAGGAGCTGAACATTGAACCCGAAGATGAGCTCCTCCAGAACGAATACGAAACAGCGCTTTACGCAATATCCGGTAAACCGCAATGGGAGGGATATGAGAAGGGTAAGAAGGTACAGCCAAGTGACCACATCACCTTTCGCGCGTCTGACGAGAAGCACTCGGGACAGGGTATCGTGTTTGGCTGTAAGCCCGTGGAGATTCTCATCCCCTACATCAAAGTATTGACCAAGCGGGATGACCTTGTGATTGAGCCCTTTGGAGGATCCGGCAGTACCCTCATTGCCTGCGAGAAGCTCAAGCGCAGATGCAATATCATAGAAAAGTCGCCGGTGTATGCGGAGGTGATCCGCCATAGGTGGGAGAAGCTGACTGGGGAAAAGGGGGTGAAGATCAAAGAAAAAGCTGAAAAATCATGAGATATCAAATGCCGAAAAATGCCGAAAAACGAGGTGCGTACAAACAAGCTGAGTTTGAGACCTACGCGCTCTGGAAGTCATTGCCCTCATTCCTGCGGGGACAGCCAAAGCCCGTGCTTGAGAAGTTCGGCCTTGAAGATGAGATTGTCCTTGACCTCCTTGAGATCAAGACCCAGACCCAATTTGCCGAGAAGTTTAACATCAAAGACCTGACTACGCTGACCGACTGGAACAAGCGGATCAAAGAGGAGGGTCTGCTCCCCTTCATTAACCAGTGGGCACGGAAGCTTACGCCCAATGTGATTTCTGCTCTCTATCGCACCGCAACGAAAGAAGGGCGGGCATCCGAGGTAAAGGCGTGGATGGAGATCGTGGAGGGGATGTAGCAAAAAACTATGGGAGATCACGAAACAACCAATCAGGGAGAGAGCGCACCGGAGCGCATGGACGCGGCTGAAGTCGCCGCGCTCCTTTCCCAAACCATGAGAGACCTGGCGGAGAAAAAGACGACCGTGCGTCATGCCATGGCCATTTCCCGCGTTGCTCTGGCTATGGCAAAAGTCATTGAAGTTGTTGATCTCAAAGAGAGAGTGGAGCTTTTAGAGCAGGTCATGGCGAAAAGAAGAAAATGAAAAACTTCACTGCATTGTTATCCAAAGGAAACCTAACTCCCAAAGAGCGGGTGCTGTTGTGGGTGGCGAATAAAGTGAGTGAGGATCGGGACGGCAAGAAGATACTCACCGAAGCCGATGAGCAGGCGCTGGTGCGGAATTGGAGGCCACAAGATAATGCCGAGGCGAGAGAATACAATCGGTTCAATGATGGCTGGACTGCTGTGATCTATGCAAGGCTGGACGCGCAAACTTTGTATCTCAACGCTGAGATCTCGCTGTTGCAGGCAAGCAGACTGGTGGACTATGCGGTATTCATGAACGAGGAGCAGTGCATTGAGAAGTGCGCCAAGTTCTTTAGTGGACTTGAAGTTGATGAAGATGCCGCCTTGGAGCTTGTCCTAGAGAACAGCGGGCTTGCCTATGAGGATGTGGTGTACGGTTACGCATTTGAAAAACTCGGTAAAGTAACTCGGCAAGACATTCTCACGCTCTATCCTGATGCGGAAACCGAACGCCACTATCTTGATCAGCAGGAGACCATCGCAAATTTGCTCAAGGGCAAAGAGACGCTCACTCAGGAGGCAAAAGAAAAGCTGGCAGGGATGATCGTTGCGGCGCTTGTAAACAGGTACGCTCCGTATATGAGAAGCAAGGGGCTATCCTGCGATGACTGGTGGTTTGAGAGCTACTACGCCGACATTCCTCCTCTTGAAGTGCTCAAGAAGTGGGCCGAGTATCGTGGGATAGCATATGAGGCAGATGACACAGAACTGGAGAAGGTGAGTAAGGCGCAACCGGACGCGACCACAATAGATCAGCTCATTGAAGGTGACCCAAACCCTGACCCGGAACTGAGAAAAGATCAATTAAGAAAGCAGCTCTTGATTCTAAAATTGAAAGAATATGCCAGGCAACACCAAGCCGACATTGGTGAGATGCTGAGAGAGACAACTCTCAAGTGGCTCAATGACGGATTACTGTCAGACGAGTACGCGCCGCTGTGCATCAGCAAAGAGAAGAACACCTGCAATGATGCGGATACGAAGCTCATTCACAAGGAGGTCTTCAAGAAATGGATGATCGCCAAAATCGAGGTGAAAGCAGAACTCCAAAAGCTCATAGATGCGGGTGAGCTCAAAATACAGGAGAGAGTTAAAAAGTTTCTGGGTGTAGAAGATCAAATAACCCTCATAACGGGGGAGAGCCTTTATGGCTACCAAGGCGATTTTGTCTTTGTCCGAGATTTCAAAAATCAGGTTGATGACCTCAAGCCCTTTGGCACCTTGATTCTTTACTTGCGGGAACAAGATTTCTTGAAACACTACGCAACCCTTTTGGGATTCAAAGATATTTTTGAGCAGCTCTCAAAGACCTACGAGATTGATCTTGCCTACAAGGTGTGCGACTTCATCAGTACCCTTCAGGAAGGTGTGCGGCAGCTCAATAAAGAGCTGCGGGTTGTTGCGGAGAAGCTTGAGGCGGCAAGCTACCAAAAGCATGAGATCGCTTGTGCAAGCCAGTTTTTCATAGATGACATGCTGATAAAACTCAAAGGGGTCAAAGTAGGAAATGGCGAGGCGGAGAGATACTATCGCGATGAACTGAAGAAGATTCTGGGTGATGATTTCTGAGAAAAGAAAGAATCTTGGCTGTGCACAACGCTGGCTGGACTACCCCCACCGTGGCGGTACCCTCCTCCCCTACGGAAAGGTCGGCAGGCCTTAGGAGGGTAATCAAACAACCCATGCCGCTTATTATCATGAAAAGTCAAAGGAATTCAGACAAGGATCTTCAGATCGAGCTGGATGAGGATGTGGACAAGTTTCTCCTCATGCGTTCACTCAAGGAGAAGCTCGAGATGGCCATGCGGGCGGGATATGAGATGCCCAAGAGGTATGAAGGCATCAAAGTGGATGAGGAGGAAGAAGAATAGGCACAGTTAAGTGCCACGGCAGACTGGGAATCATACTACACGAGGCGAATCGCTCTGATTCGCATCAAGCGCGGGACACTGACGCTTCCCAGTCTGCCGACCACGAAGCTCTTGTCGGTGTCCCGTTTTTGATGAAATGTATTATGGAAACAATACAAACAAACAACCCACTGGTACTAAGAAGTACCATAGGCATTATGAAGATGGTCTGCATACTTGCCAGAGTATCAACCGAGCGTCAAAAAGAAGAAAAGACCATAGAGTCCCAATTGTCTGAGGTGCGAGGATATTGTCAAAAAAATAATTGCCTCATCGTCAAGGAGTACATAGACGAAGGCTACAGTGGAGAACTGCTCGCAAGACCGGCGCTCGATAAGTTAAGGGATGATGCAAAAAGCAATCTCTTCCAGGCGGTAGTCATGCTTGATCCGGACAGATTATCCAGAAATTATGTCAATGCGGCAATCGTTATGCAGGAACTTCAGGAGTCGGGCAAAGAGGTAATTTTCATCAACGCCCCTCCTACTGATACATCCGAAGGAAAACTGCTGTTCAACATCCAGTCGGTTGTCGCGCAGTACGAAAAAGAGAAGATAAGAGAACGGACGAGACGAGGCAGACTGCATAAAGCCCGGAGTGGTCATGTGGTGGGAACGCAATGTCCTTACGGATATTCCTACATAAAGCCGCCGGACAGCAAAATCGGACATCTTGAGATCAACGAGGACGAAGCGCGCATCGTGCGGCTGATCTTTGATCTCTACACCAAACAAGGACTTTCACTCAAGGAGGTCATCAGAGCGTTGCTTGAGAAAGACATCCGGCCAAAAAGAGGAGCCGAGGCGTGGGCAACTTCAACCATAGCCAAAATGCTCTACAGCGAGGTCTATGGAGGCACCTGGTTCTACAACAAAGGACTTGCATGCGAGCCCAAGGTGCGGCACACCACGGGGTACAAGAGGCAAAAGAATACCAGCAGGAAGATGAAGCCGCGAGAAGAATGGATCCCCATCAGCGTACCCGTAATTATCAATGCCGAGACCATGGCAATCGCGAAACGAAAGCGCGAGGAGAATATCAAATTTTCAAAGAGGAACGCAAAACGCACCTACATGCTGGGTAGCCTCCTCTACCATCAAGGATGCGGGGTCAAGATGAGCGGGACAAGCTCCAAACAGAAGCTCATCTATAGATGCCGGGACTTGTACCGGATCACCAGAGGGACCAAGTGCAACGGCGCGCAGGTGTATGTGGACAAGCTCGACGGCGCGGTCTTGGATGCGCTCTTACAGGTACTGACCAGGGAAGAGGTCGTGAATAAGTATCTGGAATACAAAAAGACATCGGGGCAGAGGAACGGCGAGAATCTTAGGGGAGACCTTGCGGGAATCGAGCGCTCGCTTGATGGCATGAAAGAAAAAGAGAAGCGGGTCGCTCTTGGGTACGCTGATGGGATTCTCTCGGCGGAGAGTGCCAAAGACGCATTAAGAGAGCTGGGACAGAACAGTAATGCCCTCGTACGCGAAAGAGAGGAGATTCTGAACAATCTGGAGAGCGTATCGGCCACCAGCGGGAGCCATGATGTGGCATCAGTTATCAGGAGCTTCACGGAGGCGCTCAAGGAGCACCGCAATACGGAGAGGTGCATTCAACTGGTGAGGATGGCCGTTGAGCGGGTTGAGTACGCAAAAGACGAGGTATTGGTGAATCTCAGCCTGGCAATGCCTCCTCAGGCATCAAACGAAGCTTTGAGTACACAGGCTCGTAAAAATATGCAGTCCCGGAGTGATATCAACCTCAACGGTGATAGGTTGTGCATCAAGCCCGACGACTTGTGCTGACGAGATACTGACGGACATAGAGGGATACGATAATGGTAATGAAGTGAAGGAGACAATACACTCAAGTCCCCGAACGACTCAAAAAGCCTTGCAGTTATTACGGTTCTAACTTGGTAATCTGGCAGTGGTGATGCCCCGGTGTTAGAATCAAGGCGGCTTAATTTCAGGAGTATTGATAAAATTGTACGAGATTTAAGGCGAATCTACAAAGAAAATCCTTCTTAATTCCCAACTTTGCCCAGAAGATTTACTGAATTTACAGCTATAATCCGCTACCATCGACCGTGTGTTATTGAATTATCTTTAAATAATATTTGCTGTCACCCAGAATTGTCAGATTGTCACCATAACCAGTATTTTTAGCGTAGACTTCTGCTGTTTTACCGACATAAATTTGAGAGTCAACGTTTAAGTTAAAACCAATCAAGGTTCCGTTATTAGGTTCTTGCATTTCTCCTCCGCCAATAATTACCCATCTGTTATTTATCATCACTGTCAAATCACCATCAACGGATTGTTGATTTATCACTGATTGAATGACGCCGGTCATCCGGTAATCACCTAATGGCTGGGTCGTGTTAGTTGTGGAGCCAGAGAAGTCAATCAATTTTATTTTCTTTATTCCTTCTTGGCGGCTTGGATAACCATCGAAAGTTAGTTCAATATAATATTCGATTTCTCCTATTGTTCCTTTGGAATATGGGGGAACCGCAAATTCATACGCTTCGTATTGGAGTGTCTTTGGTAAATCTTTGTTAGTGTAATTGGCAGGTAAAATCCCTTGTTTTGGTTGAACAGTTTTATAATCATTCTCGCCAGTTAATTTGTAATGTAAAGATAGGTTGGTGTAACGACCTTTAATCGAGCTGCTTCCTCCCCAAGTATTAACAACCAAGTTGATCACAGCAGGAGAACCTACTCTTACAGTCTCTGGTGCAAATTGTTCGCTTCCTCCACCTCCAGCCATGTTATGACCGAACCAATAAAAAGTTCCTATCAAAAGTGCAATAATTATCCCAACCCCAATTATTATCTTTTTCATATTTTTATAAGTTTAACTCTTTTTGGCAAAATGCTTATTTATAAATGCCCGACCAGAACCTGATTTGAAATATCTTTCCAGATTAAACGCCCTAGACTTATCTGGAAGAGCAATATAAAACTCAAGAGTTACAGGCAACCTGCCTTTAGTTGCTGGAACATATCCCTTCTGATGTCTGTCAAACCTGTCCTTTAAATCATCAGTGCATCCGATATAATACCCATCCTCGCATTTTAAACTATAAACGTAATGCATAAATTTTCTTGTCGCCTTCGCAAACCTTGGCGGACTGTGTCACGCCGAAGGTTCGCTACTGCGAACCGAAGGCGGAGGCGGAAGGATTCGAACCTTCGAGGGGATTACTCCCCTAACATCTTAGCAGGATGCTGCCTTAAGCCGCTCGGCCACGCCTCCTCGTTTCTTAAAGCACGGTGTCAGCGTAGCATGGGAGGGGAGGCGTCTCAAGGGGTTGTGCACAGGAGTTGTGTGGGCGGGGGAGGGGACGGTGTGGTATACTAACGCATATCACGCGAGGGTAGCGTTGCATCACCTCATGACGATTTTTAACTATTCGGCGGCGGGAGACAAGGGGGTCATCAGCAGGGGGAGCCGCGAAGCCGAGAATCAGGCGGCTTTGGCGCGCATGCTGAGGCAGGAGGGGCTTTTTCTGCTCAACGCGGAGGAAAAGGACGCGCAGAAAAAAACCACGCACGGCTTCGCGCGTTTGAATGTGAATCTCGATGCGCTTTCCGCAAAAATAATTCCCGTCAGTTTGACGGAGAAGATGTTTTTTTCGCGCAATCTCGCCGTCATGATCAAGGCGGGCTTGTCGTTGACGCGCACGCTGGAGGCGCTTGCGGAAGAAACAACCAACGCGCGGATGAAGAAGATTCTTCAGGCGGTGAATCTGGAGGTGACGAAGGGAACCTCGTTCGCCGATGCCCTGCGCGTGCATGAAAAAACGTTCGGCACTCTTTTTGTGAACATGGTGGAGGTGGGGGAGTTGACGGGGAAACTGACGCTTGTTTTGAAGCTTCTGGCAAACCAGATGCGCAAAGATGCCGACCTGCGCAAACGTGTGAAGGGAGCGATGATCTATCCGGCGGTTATTGTGACCGTACTCACGGGTATCGGGATTCTCATGATGGTGTATGTGGTGCCCTCGCTGGCGGCGACGATCAAGGACTTGGGCGGGGAGTTGCCTCTTTCCACAAGGATTGTGATTACCGCGAGTAATCTCGTGCTCAACTACGCCCTCCCGACGTTCGGAGCCCTTATTCTTTTGATTTTTGGCTTCTGGCGCGTGCTTAGAACGAATACGGGGAAGAATATTTTTGATCGGATTGTTTTAAAGTTTCCCATTTTCGGCACGCTTATCAAGAAATTCAACACCGCCCGCTTTTGTCGCACGCTCGCGTATTTAATCTCTTCGGGCGTGCCTATCGTGCGTTCACTGGAAATTACCGCCAAGGTGGTGGGGAACAGTGTTTTTAAAAAAGCCGCGCTAGATGCCGCCGGTGAGATTCAAAAAGGCAAGCAACTGCATGAAATTCTCTCGCATCACCCCAAAGCGTTTCAGCCTATCGTCGTACAGATGATCGGCGTGGGGGAGGAGACGGGTAAGGTGGCGGAAATGCTTCTGCGTATCGCTTCGTTCTTTGAGGATGAGGTGGAAAATACGACGAAAAACATGTCTTCCATTATTGAGCCGGTTCTGATGGTCGTCATCGGTTCGGCGGTGGGATTCTTCGCCTTGGCGATGCTCCAGCCGATTTATGGCAGTTTGAACAATATCCAATAGTGCCCATCTTAAAAGTAGCACGGTCATCCCGAACGAAGT
>OBEQ010283633.1_pt1 | contig 25609 bp, 24 predicted proteins | sample 1670901 | NCBI WGS metagenome assembly OBEQ01 (sample SAMEA104232315, study PRJEB22302) | groundwater metagenome | biome: forest; feature: aquifer; material: groundwater | place: USA | collected 2011-08-07 | depth 5.4 m | reverse complement strand
TGGACGAAACCCGGGCGAAGGCGGTTGCTCGGTCGATTGGCCGTCGGGCTATGGGAATCGCGCTCGACGTGACAAAGCCGGAATCAATCGCCGCCGTGCGTGACAACCTGCTGCGGCGGTTCAACCGGATCGACATTTTGATCAACAACGCGGCCTTGGATCCCAAAGTTGGGCCCAAGGGAGGCAAGAACCGGCTGGGACGGCTGGAGGATTTGGATCCAGCCACGTTCCAAATGGAGCTGGCGGTGGGCTTGTCGGGGGCCGTTTATTGCAGCCAGTACTTCGGCGCACAGATGGCCCGTCAGGGGAACGGGGTGATCTTGAACATTGCCTCCGATCTCGCGCTCATTGCGCCAGACCAGAGGCTTTATGCGAAGCAGGGGATGCGAGCCACTGCCCAGCCCAAGAAACCCGTTGGCTATTCGGTCGTGAAAAGCGGATTGCTCGGGCTGACTCGGTATCTGGCAACGTATTGGGCCGCGAATGGCGTGCGGGCCAATGCGCTCTGCCCCGGCGGAGTGGAGAACGGCCAGCCACCGGAATTCCTGGCCAAGATAAGGCAGCTGATTCCCCTCTGCCGAATGGCCCGGGTAAACGAGTATCAGGGTGCCGTGGTTTTCCTGTGTTCGGATGCATCGGCCTACATGAACGGCAGTGTGGTGGCGATGGATGGCGGACGATCAGTTTGGTGAAGCGATTCCTTATTACCACCGCGCTGGAGGAGACCTGGCGCGACGATGAGCCGGTGCTGTTTCTGGGCGAATGGTGCCGGCGGTATTCCCGCAGGAATCGTTGGGCACCAATGGAGGCCGAGGTGCTGCCCTATCACTGGGATGACCGTGCCAAGCTTTACGCCGACTACCAGTATCTCCAGGAATTCTATGAACGCCTTCTCTTCGAACTGGCCGGGCGTTTAAATCAGATTCATCGCGTCGATCATGTGCTGCGCTACTGGCGGATTTTGCTGGGTCCGTGGTTGGGGTACTTCATCCAGATATTGTTTGATCGCTGGGCCACGATCCAGAAGGCCGTGAAAGAAACTGATATCAGCGAGACGGTCATCATGACCTGCGCGGATGGGGTTCATACACCACACGACATGTCGGATTTCGGGCACCTGTTGACGGAGGACGAATGGAATCACCAGCTCTACGCGATTATCCTCAAGGAATTCACGACGGTGAAGTGTGTGGAACGTGCTAGCCTGGGCCCAAAGAGCGGCTCTTGCGGTGAGCAGCCGGTCGGCCTGAGGCGTCGGTGCCAGCGGATGCTTGCGCAATGGTACTCCGGTGCAGCCGGCATGCTTGCGGGGCAGCGCGATGCATTCCTGCTGGGGACTTATTTGCCCGTGATGGACGAAGTAAGATTACATTTACGCTTCGGGCAGGTCCCGCAATTGTGGCGGCCCGTTCAGCCGATCCGAGGCGTTTTCGATCCGCAGCAGAGAGTATGGACCCTCGCTGGAGAATCGCGCTCCGGGTTCGAGGCCTGTGTGCGCCGCCTTATTCCGCATCAGATTCCCGTGCTTTACCTGGAAGGCTACGCGGATCTCATGCGACAAACGGACAGCCTGCCTTGGCCAAGGCAACCCAAAATGATTTGGACCACAAGTAGTGAGATAGCAGACGATGTATTCAAGGCATGGGCGGCGCAAAAGGTGGAGAGTGACTCCCTGCTCGTGATTGGCCAGCATGGTGGGCACTATGGCATCGGGCTTTGGTCGTATACGGAAGATCATCAAATCGCCATTGGCGATCGCTACTTAACCTGGGGTTGGACCAATTCCGCGTGCGATAAGCTTGTGCCGGTGGGGCAGTTGAAGGCCAGACATCCGTTGGGCGTCCGGCATGCGAAGCAGCCCCGGGCCTTAGTGGTGACGGCGGTTCATCCGCGCTACAGCTACTGGATGTACAGTACACCAATCGCTTCCCAATGGTTGGACTACTTTGATGATCAGTTCAGTTTTGTGGAGAAATTACCCCCATCAATCCAGGCGGCTCTCACGGTTCGCCTGTATCCAGAGGATCTGGGTTGGGACCAACTCGCCCGTTGGCGTGACCGGTTCCCAACGCTGCGCCTGGATGAGGGCGGGTCCAGCATCATGGAGGAGATTCGCCAGAGCCGACTTTATATCTCCACATATAATGCCACGACCTTTCTCGAGTCGTTCACCATGAACGTGCCCACGGTTATCTATTGGAATCCGCGCCATTGGGAGCTGCGCGAGTCGGCGCGGCCCTATTTTGAGGCACTGAAGCGGGTCGGCATCTTTCACGAGACTCCCGAATCGGCCGCCCGCCACGTGGCAAAAATCTGGGACGATGTGGATGCCTGGTGGGATACCCAGGCGGTTCGGGCGGTTTTGGAGAACTTCAAGGCGCATTATTGTCACCTGCCGGACAATCTTCTGGATCGCGTCGAACTTGCCCTGCGGAAGGTCATGGCTGATTCACGGAACTGATCCTATGCCTGCCTCAATTCGCTGGCGCTTTGCGTTTACCCTTGGGGCCAACTTATTCCGCGCGCTGCTCGGTTTTCTCACCGGCATGCTGTTGGCCCGGTGGCTGGGACCGAAGACATACGGCAACATGGCCTTTTTGCTCGGCACCTTTTTGGCCACGCGGCAGTTGCTGGACCTGGGTAGTTCGTCGGCCTTCTTCACTTTCCTGTCGCAACGTACCAGATCACGCCGCTTTGTCGGGGCATTCTTTGCCTGGCTCGCCGTTCAGTTTCTCGTTCCCCTTCTTATTATAGGCATCCTGTTCCCGTCGCGCTGGATCGAGACGATTTGGCATGGGGAAGAACGTTGGTTGGTCCTCCTCGCTTTTGCTGCCGCTTTTATGCAGAACAGCGTCTGGCCGGTCGTGCAACAGGCCGGAGAGTCCCAGCGTCGTACGGTTTGGGTCCAAGGCATCGGGGTCGCGGTGGGCAGCGTCCATTTTGTCGCTGTTGTCCTGCTCATGTACTTCAGAGTTCTGGGGCTCTACGCCATATTTATCGCGATCGCCTTAGAATACCTGGCGGCTGCGATCGTAGCGCAACGGCGGTTTTCCTATGCCGTTGTCGGTGAGGCGGAGGCGGAAGAGGGCACTGGATGGAAAGCCACGCTGGGCATGTACTGGCTCTATTGTTTTCCGCTAGTGCTCTATTCACTGATCGGATTTGCTTATGAGTTTGCCGACCGCTGGTTGCTGCAGAGTTATGGGGGGTCGGTCGAGCAGGCCTATTATGCGGTGGGTTCGCAGTTTGCGGCCATCGCGCTCATCGCCACCACTTCCATCCTTCGCATCTTCTGGAAAGAGGTGGCCGAGGCCCATGCCCAGAAGGACCATGTCCGCACCGGAAAACTCTATAAGAAAGTGTCGCGCCTCTTGTACTTGGTCGGGGCGGTCATAGCGGGATTTCTCGTTCCCTGGTCGGAAGAGCTGTTAAGGCTGATCCTCGGAACGGCATATGCGGGAGGAGCCACGACTTTGGCGATCATGTTTGTCTACCCCGTTCATCAATCCATGGGGCAGATTGGGGGCACTATGCTTTTAGCCACCGAACGCGTATCCCTGCAGGTGGGCATCGGCATCGTTTTCATGATCGTCAGCATGGTGGCCACTTATTTTGTCCTGGCTCCTCGCAGTCTGGCTGTTCCCGGGTTAAGTTTGGCCTCAGAAGGACTCGCGATCAAGATGTGCGTGATGCAGGTTCTGCAGGTCAATGTAATCGCTTACTGCATCGCGCGCGCATGGAAGTGGCCTTTCGATTGGGTCTACCAGCCCATCAGTCTGCTAGGCTGTCTTAGCTTGGGCTGGATCGTCCATGCCACAATGACGAAACTCGCCGGCGGGCTCTGGCCATTGCCGGTGCTGATGGCGGCGGGCGGCCTGCTGTATTTGATCCTGCTGGCAGGGTTTGTCTATGCCATGCCCTGGCAGACTGGATTGACGCGAGATGAGCTCGCGCATGATGTTCGCTCCGCCCGTGAATACGGATTGAGATTAATCAAACTCTAATTGAATTAGTTCCCCCGATGCCGATATATTTCCGCCCTATCGCCCTGTCCGTTTCAGGCCCCGCCCAATGACCCGGCTCAAAGTAGGCATCGCAGGTTTTGGGGTGGTCGGAAAACGACGCAAGGAATGCATCGACCGTCACCCCAGCCTGTCCGTCGTGGCGGTATGTGACCGCAATTTCAAAACGGAAGGCACCAACACCGAGGGCCTTCGCCATTACCAGGACCACCAGCGGCTGCTGGCGAAAGAGAAACTGGATATCCTGTTTGTTTGCCTGACAAACGACATTGCCGCGGAGGTTACGATTGCTGGCCTGGAGGCCGGCCTCCATGTTTTTTGCGAAAAACCGCCGGGCCGAAATGTTGCGGATATCGCCCGCGTCCGCGCGCATGAGGCGCGTCATCACGAGCTGAAATTAATGTACGGATTCAATCACCGTTACCATGAATCAGTGCAGGAGGCGCTCCGTATCATGCGCTCCGGCGAACTCGGCAAGGTGATCAATATTCGCGGGGTGTACGGCAAATCCAAGCTGATAACCTTCAATCAGCCCGATTGGCGGACCAAGCGGGAGATTGCCGGGGGCGGAGTGCTGCTCGACCAAGGCATCCACATGGTCGACCTCATGCGCCTCTTCGCCGGGGAGTTCACGGAGGTGCACAGTTATATCTCCAACTCGCATTGGGGTTATGACGTCGAGGATAACGCCTATGCCCTCATGCGAACGGCCAATGGTGTTGTCGGCATGCTCCACTCCTCGGCCACCCAGTGGCGGCATCGTTTTCACCTCGAGATCAATTTTGACCGCGGGAGTCTTGTTTTGGGGGGGATTCTCTCAGGCTCAAAGAGCTATGGCGACGAGACCCTGGCGGTAATCCAGGCGGATCCCGACAAGGATAACGGCGATCCGAAGGAGCAGACGACGCGCTATAACCGTGATCCTTCCTGGAGTGAGGAGATCAATGCGTTCGTCCATTGCATTACCACCAACACCAAGGTTGAGAGCGGCACCTCGCTGGACGCTTTACGTACGATGCAACTCGTCTTTAAAATATACTTTAACGACAGCAACTGGCGCACCCTTTACAATATTCCCAATCCAGAAATCCATGAATAACGTAGATCGTATCTTCACGCCCGATCCCATGGCTTTCGCATGCGCTGTTGTTACTAGAGACGCGCCTCGGGTTCGATTGACGGTCGAATGCCGGCCAAATTAATTCGGATACGCTAGAATTCCAGGGTCGGGAAATAATTCATCGATCCAGTGATGCGCAGTGTTTCATCTAAAACTACTTCACTCATGCTTAAACAAAAACTAGCTTCCCGAACTTTCACATTAGGGACATGGATTACCATCGGACATCCCGCGATTGCCGAAATCATGGCGCGAGCTGGATATGAGTGGGTGGTGGTCGATCTTGAGCATACGACGATTGCGATCGATACGGCCGGTGAAATGATCCGCACTATCGACCTTTGCGGGTCAGTCCCACTGGTTCGATTGACCTCAATCGACGCTGACCAAATCAAGCGGGTGCTGGACGCCGGGGCCCACGGCATTGTGGTGCCATCGGTCAACACCCCGGAAGAGGCGGCACGTGCCGTGGCGTCGACCCGCTATGCGCCCGAGGGCACGCGCGGTGTGGGCCTCGCGCGAGCACAGGGTTATGGGGCGCGATTCAAAGAATACCTAGAATGGCAGAAAAACGGCCCGATTGTAATCGTGCAGATCGAGCACAAGGATGCAATCGAGCGTCTTGAGGAAATTCTCTCAACTCCCGGGGTTGACGGTTTCATCGTCGGTCCCTACGATTTGTCTTGTTCGATGGGCATGCCGGGAGAGTTCGAACGCCCGGAATTCAACGCGGTGATCACCAGTATACGTGAGATTGCCCGAAATACAGGTCGGGCGGGTGGCCTGCATATTGTAGAGCCCGATTTGCATCGTTTGGAGCAGGCGGTGCGCGATGGATATAACTTTGTCGCCTACAGTGCTGATCTTCGGATTCTTGATGTCGGCGCACGTCAAGGTCTCGCAAAATTAAAGGGTATTAAATTATGAATGCTATCGGTATTATCCCAGCCAGACTTGGCGCAAGTCGTTTTCCTGGCAAGCCGCTGGCGACCCTGCTTGGCATGCCGATGATTGGTCATTGTTACCATCGCACGCGTCTTGCCCATGGATTGACCGGAGCCTATGTGGCAACATGCGATTCCGAGATCGAGGCATATGTCAAATCGATCGGCGGGCCGGCAATTATGACCTCGACCAGTCATAAACGGGCTACGACTCGTTCGGCCGAGGCGGTAGAACGCATTGAGCGTGAGTATGGTGTCCGACCCGACATCGTCGTGATGGTGCAGGGGGATGAGCCCTTGATTGCTCCAGAAACAATTGCCCAAACGCTGGGTCATTTCTCCGATTCCAATGTGGAGATCGTGAACGTAATGTCCCGGATCCGCACACTTGAGCAGTTCGTCGACAAGAATAATGTTAAGGTGGTCGTAAACAGAAACAGTGATGCCCTCTATTTCTCCCGTGAAGCAATTCCTTCACCTTGGCGTGGGCTGTCCGACGTCCCGATGTACATGCAAACAGGCATCATCGCCTTTCGACGGGAGGTGCTCACCAGATTCAATCAAACTCCTGAGACGCGGTTGGAGCAAATTGAGTCGGTGGATATGAACCGTGTTCTTGAGGACGGTGGGCGGATACGGATGGTTCTCACAGAGGACATCACCATCGGAGTAGACACCCCCGAGGAGCTAAAAGAAGCAGAGAAATTACTACTTACCGACAAGCATCTCACTCGATATCTCATCCGATGAAAGAAAATGAAATTCGGCCCGAAGCTCTACTCACCCGATACCGTGAATTGAGCGCACTGGACGCTGACAAGTGCTTTTCCGGCAGCAGCCGGCATGCGGTAGCCTGCGTGGCCTGCGGAGGACCGGACTCGACACCGGAGTTCACCAAAAACGGGTTTGCCTATGCCGAGTGCAATGAATGTGGCACCTTATTTCAGAATCCCAGGCCACCGATCGACGCCTTTGAGGCATTTTACCGCGAATCGGCGTCATCCCGTTATTGGGCGGAGGTCTTCTTTCCGGCCGTAGCGGAGACCCGCCGGGATAAAATATTCCGGCCGCGGGTCAGCCGTTTGGCAAAACTGTGCGCGGACAAGGGAATCACCGCTAGCCGGTTGATCGACGTTGGAGCGGGCTTCGGAATTTTTCTGGATGAATGGTGCCGGTTAAATCCACACACGGAGGGCATTGCCATTGAACCCTCGGCCTCAATGGCAGAAAAATGCCGCGCACAAGGGCTAAAGGTTGTGGAGGACATCGTCGAGAATGTCGTTGATCACAAGGATTCGGCCGACTTGGTTACCTGCTTTGAGGTCTTGGAGCACGTCTATGATCCCCTAGGCTTTCTCAAATCACTCAAAAACCTGACGCGCCCCGGAGGCTATGTTTTTATCAGCACTCTTGGGATCGATGGATTCGACCTTCAGGTCTTGTGGGATAAATCCGAACAGATAGCGCCGCCGCACCATATCAACTTTCTTTCCATCAATGGATTTGAACAGCTCTTTAGGCGGGCGGGGCTGGTGGAAGTCGATGTCAGCACCCCGGGTCAGCTGGATGTCGACATTGTGCGCAACGCCGCGAAGCGGGATGCAGCGGTGTTGGAGCCACACAGGTTTGTTCGTACCTTGCTGCGCGACGAGCAAGCAGCCAATGCGTTCCAAGTCTTTCTAGCTGCCCAGCGCAAAAGCTCCCATACTTGGGTCTTGGGTCGTCGTCCGCACAAAGGGGATTCAAAGTGAGGCCATACATTAAAGGTCGGTATCGCCGGGATCGACGCGTTTGCCGATTGCATCCTCAAGAATCAGGAGGTCGCCAGCGGGACTCCGGGAGACGCATTGCGTACCATGCAGTTGGTGTAGCGAATTTATCATGCCGATCCTGCCTGGCGACAAAAGTACAACATCCAAGATCCATCCAATATTAATGAATAACATTGATCGTATCTTCACGCCCGATCCGGTGGCCTTTGCGGGCGCATACCTCGACTATCTCCGCCAGGTTCTGCTGCGGATAGACACCAGGGAAATCGGGCGTTTTATCGAAACGCTGCTCGATGCGCGGGCCCGGGGCGCCACCATATTCTTCATTGGCAACGGGGGCAGCGCCGCCACGGCCAGTCACTTTGCCAACGATCTGGCGATTGGGACCAACGATTACACCAAGCCGTTTCGCGTCATCAGCCTCACCGACAACGTAGCCGTGATTTCAGCCATCGGCAATGACTTCGGTTACGAGGACATTTTCTCCCGGCAGCTGCAGGTTCTGGGCAAGAAAGGTGATGTGCTGGTGGCTATATCCGCCTCGGGGAATTCCCCTAATTTGCTTAAAGCGTTCGATTATGCCCGTACCGCAGGCATTAAGACCGTGGCGTTGACGGCATTTGACGGCGGCAAGATGAAAGCCGTCGCGGATGAGGGTGTTCACGTGCCGACCGAACCGAAGGAATATGGACCGGCAGAGGATGCCCACATGGTGCTGGATCACCTCGCTGCGAACTACCTAATGCGGGTGATCAGGCAAAGCTGACATATTCATCGTGGGAAAGCCACTCGCAGACAGGACAGCGCTCGTAACCGGGGGGACCCGCGGGATTGGCGCGGCGATCGCCCGACGGCTGGTATCCGACGGTGCCCGGGTCTGGATCACGGGCGTGGCACAGCGGACCGACGGCTTCGGTGAAATGACCTACCGAGCAGTGGACCTGTCCGACCGGGCGGCGGTGGAGTTATTTGCGGCCGAGGTCGAACAGGCGGGGGTCGACATCCTGGTCAACAACGCGGGGATCAACACGAACAACCCCTTCAGTGCCATCCGGACCGGCGACTACGATAGCATTCAGGAAGTCAACGTGCGCTCGGTGTTCCGCCTGTGCCAGGCCGTCCTGCCCGCGATGCGGCGCCGGCAGTGGGGCCGCATCGTCAATATCGCCTCCATTTTCAGCGTGATCAGCATGGAGCACCGCGCGACCTATTCGGCCAGCAAGTTCGCCCTCGATGGCCTGACCACCGCGCTGGCGGCCGAAGTGGCGGCCGAAGGAATTCTCGCCAACTGCGTTTCCCCCGGGTTTATCGACACTGACCTGACGCGGAAGAATCTTGGTGAGGAGGGAATACGCGAGCTGGTGGCCAGAGTGCCCATCGGCCGGCTTGGCCAACCGGGTGAAGTCGCGGCGCTCGTGGCCTGGCTGGCAGGTCCGGAGAACACTTTCGTCAGCGGCCAGAACATTGTCATTGATGGAGGTTTCACCCGTGTCTGAAAAATTGGTTATTCAATCCCACAAGGGGCCTTATTCGGTCATTTTCACCGATATGCCCTTTGCGGACTGCCGGCCGGCCGCCCCGGGGCAGTGCCATTACATCATCGATGCCCGTGTGGCGGAGCTTTACCGGGCGCAGCTGGCCGGCGTACTGGCCTCCCCCTCGGCGCTGCTCATCGAGGCCCGCGAACTCAACAAGTCGCTGGAACGCTGCCCGGAGTATGTCACCCACCTGATCGGACGGGGGATCAAGCGGGGCCACATGCTGGTCGCGATCGGCGGCGGTGTCATCCAGGACATCACGTGCTTCATCGCGGCCGTGCTGCTGCGCGGTGTGGACTGGCATTTCCATCCCACAACCCTGCTGGCGCAGGCGGATTCCTGCATCGGCTCGAAGAGCTCCATCAATGTCGGTCCCTACAAGAACGTGGTCGGAACCTACACGCCGCCGGTGCAGATCTGGCTCAGCCCGCAGGTGCTGGCGACGCTGCCCGAGACGGAGATCCGCTCGGGCATCGGCGAGATGCTCAAGGTGCACATGATCGCCGGGCCGCGCGAATTCGACCGCATTGCCGCGGACTATGCCGCCATCGTCGCGGACTCCGCGGTGATGCGGACCTACATACTGCGCTCACTGGAAATCAAGAAGGGGATCATCGAGCAGGATGAATTCGACCGGGGCGTTCGCAACGTAATGAACCTTGGGCACAGTTTCGGCCACGCCATCGAGTCTGCGACCGACTTCGGCATCCCACACGGCATCGCGGTCACCATCGGCATTGACATGGCCAACTTCACGGCCGTCCGGCTGGGGCTGATGGGCGAGGCGCATTTCCGCCGGATGCACCCGACGCTGGCGGCCAATTACCGGAATTATGAGCAGACGCCCGTGCCGATAGACCGCTTCCTGGCCGCCATCGGCAAGGACAAGAAAAACACGGATGCCAAGCTGGGACTCATCCTGCCCAACGCCGAGGGCATTCCCGGTCGCGTGCAGTGCGCCAACGACCCGGCGTTCCGGCTCATGTGTGAGGAATATTTCTCCTCTGTCCGCCTACTGCGGGTATAAAAGGCGGCAGTTCGGCCGGTCTCCCGCCTGACACTAGTAATTTTATGCGAATCGGAATAGGACCATCCACCTTTGCCCAGGAAGACCAGACGCCCCTGCACTTGCTCCAGCAGGCCGGGGTGACGGTCATCCCCAATCCCGTCGGCCGGCGTCTGACCGAGGGCGAGATCCTCCAGTATCTAGTGGCGGAGAAACCCGACGGCCTGCTCGCGGGGCTGGAACCGCTAAACCGCCGGGTCCTGTCCGCGGCGCGACCGGCTCTGCGCGCGGTAGCCCGCGTCGGCATCGGGGTCACCAATGTCGACCAGGCGGCGTGCAAGGAGCTGGGGATCAAATTCAGCTCCACCCCGGACGCGCCGTCCGAGGCGGTGGCGGAGATGACCCTGGCGGCGCTCCTCTGTCTGACCCGCAATCTGGAGCCCATGAATCGGGCGCTGCACGAAGGACAGTGGCCAAAGATGATATCGCGCAGCCTGCGGGAATTGACGGTTCTGATCATTGGCTATGGCCGTATCGGCAGGGAGGTGGCCCGGCAGCTGGCCGATACTGGATGCAAAATCCTTGTCTACGATCCGTTTCTAGCGCCTGGATTTCCGTGCGAATTTGCTCGGATCGAACTGCCGGAAGGCTTGGCGGCGGCAGATGTCGTATCACTGCATGCTAGCGGGGATCGGCCGTTGTTGCGGGATGCTGAATTTGCCATGGCCCGCCCGGGATTGATCGTGCTGAATTCCGCTCGCGGCGAATTGGTGGATGAGCAGGCACTGGTCCGCGCGCTTGAGTCCGGCCGCGTGGGCAAGGCATGGTTTGATGCGTTCTGGCAGGAACCTTATCGCGGATCTCTTCTACAGTTCCCTCAAGTGCTGCTTTCGCCTCATGCCAGCACCTACACGCGCCGCTGCCGGCTCGCCATGGAGGTGGAAGCTGTGCAAAACATCCTGCGCGATCTTGGGCTCGGTCAATGAATGGAAACATTTCTCCGCGATTCACACTCGCGGGGATTTGATCCAAACTAGCCCACTCCCCAACTCAATGATACTAGGTAAAATCGATCAACCGGCGAACCAAGCCCGCTTGCGCGGGCACCCGGTTTGGGAGGAGGCGTTTGCTTGGATAGAACGGTGCGGTGCAACGTCGGTTCCGGGTATCTTCGAACTGAAGCAAAGGCGGATGTACGTGAACGTGCATGGCTATGAGACCCGTGCACGCGAGGCCAGCCGGTATGAAAGCCACCGGACGTATATCGATCTGCAATACTGTATATCCGGCGGGGAACTTATCGAATGGAACAGCCTGGGCAGCTTGGTCGCCAAGGACACATACAACTCCGAGAAAGATGTGATCCATCATCACACCCCAGCTCAGCCGGGTGCGATACTTCGCATGACTCCGAGGACATATGCAATTTTTTACCCCGAGGACGGACACATGCCGAAGGTGCAGGACGGCGTGAATCCGCGGGTGGACAAGCTGGTGATCAAGATCGACCGTGCGCTCTTCGACTGAAGGTGTTGAAGCTAAAACACCATGCGAATGTGCCCTGAGGAAGCGGAGATACCGGCGCCATTGCCGCGGAACGACGCAACAGCTGGATTACGGTGGTTGTTGGTTTGCGACGACGCGACCACCCCAACAGAGGGAGCAAGCTGGGTTTATTGTTGGAACGGTCATTCCACGCCCAACGGGGTGCATTCATTGCTACAATATGTGGAGCGTCATGCAGAGAGATTGCGCCGCCAATATCTGGCCTGGGTCCATGACCTAGGGGAGACCGAAATCAAAGGACGCCGCCTTGTTGACCACCTTCTGATTGCGGACGGCCTCAGTCATTGGTGGATGACGTTGCTTGCCGAGAAAAGTCTGTATAAGTCAGACCTCAGTGATGTCATCCGAATCCTGGCCTTGGATGACATCGTGCGCACGCTAAAACCGGATGCGATCAGGCTCGTCTCGGCCAAGCCGGCTTTGCATCAGGCACTCCGGCAATTGTCCGCCCGGCTGGCATTGCCGTACAGTGGGAAATTGATTGGAAAGGCGGGGCGGCGGTCCCGGGGGAAATGGTGGAGCCGCCTTCCCTTCTCGCTCCGGGCGCTAGGGTACTTGGGTCGACACTTTGTGCGACAGGGATCTTTGCGCCGGGACGGCCCGGGTGTTTGGTCCGGAGGGGAGGAGGCCGTGTTCTTTTGCTCCTATTTTTTTCATTTTCCAGTCAATCGCGCGGAGGCGGGGGTTTTCGAATCGGGGTACTGGACAGATCTGCCGGCTCGCCTGCTGCAATCGGGACGAAAGGCCAACTGGCTACAGATTTTCTACCGCCATGATGGCGTGCCTGATTCGCGGACCGGCCAGCGATTGATCGATGCCTTGAATCAGAAGTCAGATGCAACCGCCCGGCATCGCTTCCTTGATTCCTACCTTTCTTGGCGCTTGGGATGGATCGTGCTGCTGCGCTGGACGCGGCTGAAAATGCGCTCCCTCCGGCTGCGTGGGATCGAGGAGGCATTTCGTCCCCGCGGCGTCGACGTCTCGCTTTGGCCCCTATTACGCGAGAATTGGTTGGATTCGCTTCATGGCGTTTCGGCAATCCAAGGATTGTTGTTCCAAGCTTTGTTTGATCGCGCACTTCAAGATATCCCGATCCAACGCAACGGTTTTTATCTCTGCGAAAACCAAGCATGGGAGCGGGCCATGATTCATGCCTGGCGGAAGCATGGTCATGGAAGATTGACCGGGGTTGCCCACGCGACATTGCGCTTCTGGGATCTTCGCTATTTCCATGATCCTCGGACCGTGAACAACCCCTTGGCGGATGCGATGCCTCAACCGGATTTGTTGGCCCTTAATGGAGAGGCGGCCTTCAAGGCGTGCCGGGAGGCACAGTTCCCGGCTGAGCGGCTTGTTGCATGTGAAGCGCTTCGTTTCAACTATCTGCATCAACTGCAGCGTTCTGGTTCCGGGGGGCTTCCGGCCAGCGGCAGTCTCCGGGTGTTGGTTCTGGGTGATTATCTGGAAGCCTCCACCATCAAGATGCTGAGGATGCTGGAGAAGGCGGCCATCGCCACCAAGACAAAGGCAGCCTACACGATCAAACCGCATCCAAATCTGGAGGTGGCGCCCGCTGATTACCCGGATTTGGCCTTGCAAGTCACCAGTCAGCCGCTGGCAGAACTGCTAACACAGTTCGACGTGGCGTATTCGAGCAATCTGACTTCCGTCTCCGTGGATGCCTACTGCGCAGGTTTGCGGATCGTGGTGATGCTGGATGGCGCGGAGCTCAATTTCAGCCCCTTGCGCGGGTGGCCCGGGGTCCAGTTTGCCGGCGATGCGGCTTCGCTGGCAAATGCCTTGGACAGCTGGGACTCTGGCACGGAGGCCGGCTGTTCACCAGACTTCTTCTATCTCGATCCGGAATTGCCTCGTTGGCTTGCGCTGCTTTCCGTCTGATCCGTACCATCCGCTACAGCTTGATGAGAATTTTTTTTCAAACCCACTGGCAAGGCATACAATTCGCGAGTTTTGCGACACTCAGCTCAAAGCATCTAGCGGGAGCGGAGTTTTATGCAGCATTTTATCGGGAGCTATTCCGGCGGTATACTACCATGGAGAGCTTGCCGGATTCATGGTTACAGGACAAACGGCGCTGCGCTCAGTTTATCGGCAAGCAAGTCGCCGGGCAGGAGAAGGTTCTCGCAGTTGGCTGCGGGTTGGGTGTGATCGAGCATTTTCTCGCACGCGAAAAGCCCGGCTTGGAGCTTTCTGTCCACGAGGTGACAGGGTCGGCTTGGCAATGGCTCGGGCCGATGATTCCTCACGAGCGAAAGTTCATCGGATGGATTCCTGGATGCCTTCCTCGCCAACAAAAATTCGACATAATCTATCTTTGTGCGGTGGACTACGTACTGGATACTCCGGAACTCATCGCCATGCTGGCCTCGCTAAGACCATACCTCAGTGACAGGGGTCGTTGTCTGTTGATTTCAGCAAGTTTCCTTGACCATCGGAATGGCATGGCAGGAAAACTGAAGACAACCCTGAGGTGGTTGAAGGCCGAATTTCAGGCAGGACTGGAATATCTGAGACTGTATTCCCGCGGACAGTTTTGGGGTTGGCTCCGGAGTGCGGACGAATATCGCGAGCTGATGGCTGCCGCAGGGTATCAGGACTTGACGGAAGGCTTTATCCATCCGAGGAATCGGCAGCATTATTGGATTTGCGGGAGTAAATCTACTCCTGCGTCGCCTTAACTTCGACGCCATCTAAATATCTCTCAATGAAGACAGTCATCCTTTGCGGCGGTCTGGGTACCCGGATTGCCGAGGAAACCCAGCTCAAGCCCAAGCCCATGGTCGAGATCGGCGGACGCCCCATTTTGTGGCATGTCATGAAGATCTACGAGCGGTGCGGCTTCAGTGACTTCTCCCTCGCGCTGGGCTACAAGGGAGAGGTCATCAAGGACTACTTCCTCAACTATCACGCCCGCCAGAGCGACCTGACAGTGCAACTGCAAACTGGCGCGGTGGAGTACTCCAATCCCACGGCGGAAAACTGGAGGGTAACACTGATGAACACCGGGGCCAAGACCATGACAGGCGGCCGGCTTCGGCGGTTGAAAACCCAGCTTCAGGCCAGCGGTACTTTCATGCTGACCTACGGCGACGGCGTGGCGGACGTCAACTTGGCTAAGCTGCTGGATTTTCATCGGGCCCACGGCCGCCTGGCAACGGTCACGGCCGTTCGGCCTTCCGCACGCTTTGGCGGAATGCACATCAACGAGGGGCAGGTGCTTGATTTCAAGGAGAAGCCCCAATCGGGTGAAGGTTGGATCAACGGGGGGTTCTTCGTTTTCGAACCCGGGGTTTTTGATTACATTGATGGGGACGGTACCGTCCTCGAACGGGAGCCCTTGGAGAACCTGGTCAAAGCCGGTCAATTGATGGCCTACCAGCATGATGGATTCTGGCAGTGCATGGACACCGTGCGGGATCGCGACGTGCTTCAGGAACTTTTGGACAGCGGCCGTGCACCGTGGTTACAATACTGACATGAACGCTTTTGCCGATACCTATCGCGGCCGTCGGGTTGTGATCACCGGACACACGGGCTTCAAGGGCAGCTGGTTGACAGCTTGGCTGCTGAAACTGGGCGCGCAAGTTACCGGCCTGTCTCGCGACGTGCCGACCCAGCCGGCGATGTTTGAGAAACTTGCCCTGGCCGGCCGGATGAAGCACATTGAGGCGGATGTCCGTGATCTGGCTGCGGTACGAGCCGTCATTGACCGCGAGCAGCCTGATTTTATTTTCCATCTGGCGGCACAGGCGATCGTCTCCACGTCCTACAGCGATCCGGTTGACACGATGACCACCAACATCGTGGGCACGATGAACCTACTTGAGGCGTTGCGCACCGTGTTACGCCCCTGCGTGGCAGTGTTCATCACCAGCGACAAGTGTTACGACAACGTTGAATGGGTCTGGGGTTACAAGGAAACCGATACGCTGGGCGGGAAGGACATTTACAGTGGTTCCAAGGGGGGCGCTGAACTGGTGATCAAGTCGTACCAGCATTCATTCTTCAAGGCCGGCCACCCCGTCCGGCTGGCCGTGGGGCGGGCGGGCAACGTCATCGGCGGCGGCGATTGGGCCAAGGACCGCATCGTGGCCGACTGCATGCGCGCGTGGAGCGAGGGGCGGCGGGTTGAGATTCGCAGTCCGAAGGCCACCCGGCCTTGGCAACATGTGCTCGAACCTTTGAGCGGTTACCTCACCCTGGGCGAGGCGCTATCCCGGCGGCCGGAGTTGCATGGCGAAGCCTTCAATTTCGGCCCACGGGCCGAGCAGAACCATACCGTGGTTGAACTGTTGGGCGACCTGGCCCGTTACTGGGGATTTGCCGATGGGCAGGCGGCTTTCGAGATTACGGGCAACATTCCTTTCCACGAGGCTGGCCTCCTGAAACTGAACTGTGACAAGGCGCTGTTTCACCTGAAATGGGAGCCGAACCTGAGTTACGCCGAAACCATCAAGCTGGTCGGCGAATGGTACGCCGCTTATTACCGGCTCAAGGGGGACTTGTATGTCGCCACAAGCGACCAGATCTCCCACTATGAGAATACCGGACTGGCGCGTTCCCGGATTTGGAGTGCAAATGGAATACCGGCATGAGTGACCATGGAATCGAAGGGGTTGTGGTGACGGAATTGCGGGTCATAGCGGATCAACGCGGTGCCGTGTTGCACATGATTCGGGCGGATGCACCGGAGTTTACCAAGTTTGGCGAATTGTACTTCTCGGAAGTGCTGCCTGGTTCCGTGAAAGCGTGGAAGCGGCATACCAGGCAGACCCAGACCTTCGCTGTTCCCGCCGGCCGCATTCAAATTGTTATATATGATGATCGCCCGGGATCAGGCACGCGTGGAACCTTGCAAGTGTTGGAGCTGGGACGTCCCGATCGCTACTGCAGGCTGCGAATTCCCCCGGGCCTCTGGTACGGCTTTGCCTGTCTGGGCGCCACACCGGCATTGATCGCCAACTATGCCGATCTGCCGCACGATCTCACGGAGAGCGAACTGCGATCGGTGGACGACGCGTCAATTCCCCATGCCTGGCGAAACAAAAACTGAGATGCAGGACCCGGTGCAGACCAGGAGACTCATCCGGCTTTCCAAGTCATGTTTGGGCGAGGCCGAAAAGCAGGCGGTGCTTGAGGTGTTGGGACGTGAATATCTTGGCATGGGGGTCGAGGTGCAGCAATTCGAGCAAGCCTTGGCGGGGTTTTTCGGCCGGCCGGCCGTTTGTGTGGTCAATGGGACCGCCGCACTTCAGTTGGCGGTGCAGTTCTGCATGGGCAAACCAGGGGACGAGGTGCTCGTGCCATCGCTGACATTCGTTGCATCCTTTCAAGCGATAAGTGCAGCCGGAGCCAAGCCGGTGGCCTGCGAGGTGGATCCGCTAACAGGTTTGTTGGACCTGCAGGATGCAGAAAAGCGGTTGACCCCGCGGACCCGGGCGGTGATGCCGGTCCATTACAGCGGTGGGGTCGGTGACCTGGAGGCGATTTATGTATTCGCCCGGCGTCATGGCTTGCGGGTGATCGAGGATGCGGCCCATGCGTTTGGTACAACCTATCAGGGCCGGAAAGTGGGCGGGGGGGGCGATGTTGTGTGTTTCAGCTTCGATGGGATTAAAAACATCACCAGCGGGGAAGGGGGCTGTGTGCTGGCGGACGATCCAAAGCTGCTGCGCGCAATACAGGATGCGAGGCTGCTCGGCGTGGAGAAGGACACCGAGCAGCGTTATACCGGGCAGCGCAGCTGGGAATTTGATGTGACCGCGCAGGGCTGGAGATACCATATGAGCAATGTCATGGCCGCGATCGGGCTGGAGCAGCTGAAACGGTTCCCCTCATTCGCGGCGACCCGGCGGAATCTGGCCAGACTGTACGACTCACTGCTACAGGGCCACCCGCGCGTGCGACCCCTGCCCAGGGACTATGGCGAGGTGGTGCCCCATATCTACGTGGTCCGGATTGCCGGGCTGCTTGACCGGAAGGGTCTGCAAGGGCGCATGCTGGAGCACGGAATTCAGACCGGCGTGCATTATCAGCCCAACCACCAGCTCAGTCTATACCGTTCGGCCGACGCGCGTCCACTGCCGGCAACGGATGCGGTATTTCCGGAATTGCTCACGCTGCCCCTGCATCCCGATTTGAGCGAAGACGACGTCCGCCATGTCTGTGCCAAGTTGAGCGCAAGCCTGACCTGAAGCATGCTGCCCCGGCCCCCACCTGAGACGGATTCGCTGTTGGTCAGCGTCATTATGAACTGCTACAATGGCGAGCAGTACCTGCAGGCGGCAATCGACTCGGTGTTCGCCCAGGCCTATGCGAATTGGGAACTTGTCCTGTGGGACAACGCCTCCACCGACGGTACGCGGGACATTGCCATGGCCTGCGCGAAGGATGAGCGTTTCCGGTATTTCCGGGCGAAGGTGAATACCTCGCTTGGAACCGCAAGGAACCAGGCCATCCACAGCGCCCGGGGCGACCTGATTGCCTTCCTGGACTGTGACGATCGTTGGTTGCCGGATAAGTTGACGCAGCAGGTTGCGCTGCTGCGAAGCCGGCCCGACGTTGATTTCATCTATGGTAACTTCTATTTCACCCGCCCGGGCAACGAGCACCTGCACCTGGGACTCAAGCGCCGGCAGGTGGAAGGACAGGTATTCGCCGGGCAGTTGCGCTATTTTTCGATCAATCTGCAGACGGTGATGGTGCGGAAGTCCGCCCTGGATGCCTTGCCCGAGCTGTTCGATGAGAATCTCAGCCTGGCCGAGGATTACGATCTGTTCCTTCGGGTTTTGTATTCATCCAAGGCGGCCTATATCCACGACCCGCTGGTGATTTACCGGATGCACTCCGGGATGAGCAGCATTCGTTACGCAGAAAAATATCCCGATGAATTGCTTTATTGCATCAACAAGCTCAAGGCGTTGCACCCGGACATGATATTGCGCTACAGCAGACAGATGGCCTATCTTGATGCCAAGGCGGCCTATTGGCGGGCCAGGGCGGAAATTTCGCGAGGGCGAAAATCCGCCGGGCGGGCATTGCTAGAACCGTACCGGAGCCAGAGCCCGATTTTTTTCCTTTTATATTATGCGACCTACCTGACCGCGAACCAGTGGCGTAAGTTGCAGGATCTCCGGTTCTTTTTAAGATAGGCTGGACTTGAGGATAAATCTGAAAATTTCCGATTGGTTGCGGGTGATCATTGTGGCGCTGGCGGGCCTTTCCGTGGCGGCCTACCGCCTCATCGATCAGAATCATCCCTACATCGACGGGGCTTCGGTTGCGCTCATGGTAACTCTGGGAGCGGTGCTCTACAGCGTTTCCGGCAGGTATTCGTCCAAGTTTCCCTCGGCGATTCTGGTCACGGTGATGCTGATAATCTTCGTCCAATCCCGGGTGTTTGTCTTGATCATATACCCCGAGTCATTGCTGCACCATAGCCGGGTGACATCCGTCATGTTCAACACGACAATGGTGTACATCATTGTGGGAAGCATCGCCTGCTATCTCGGATGTGCAGTAGCTTATGTCAGGTACGGTGGCCGGCGGTCCCGCGGCTTCAGGGAGATACAGGGCAACCACGACCAAGAGGTCAGTTTTTTTTGGACGGTTTTTATGATCTCGGTTGGGCTGACGCTGGCCGTCTATTATTCCTTGGGCTATGCCGGTGCCACAGGAAGCGGAGCCCATCTGGGTTTCTTCCAAAGGTACGTCGCAAGACTCGTCGCGCCCACCGCCTGGCTGATCATGTTCCTGTCCGCCTATATGCTGCATCCTGACAGGCGGGCCAAAATCTATCTGCTGATTACGGCCGTGGGGGCTTATGTCATCGGCCTGATGCTTCAAGGAAGCCGTTCCGGCGTTTTTGAAAGCCTGACGCTGCTGCTGGCGGCCAAGGTTTTGTTGGAAGGCAACTTTGTTCTCCCGCTGAGGCAGCGGCACCTGATGCTTTCGCTCATCGCCCTGCCGGTGGTTTTGTTGAGCTTCCAAATCCCGACCCAGCTGCGCGAGCATTGGTATGACAGCAAATTCTCCCTCGCCGAGCACTTGGGGGACATCCTCTCTGGAAAGACGCCGGTCCTTGGGGATGAAACGATGATTTTGGATATCTCCTATCGACTTTCCTTCATTGAGCCGACCCTGTTCCCCATATTTGCCACGGACCTCGATTTGAATGATGTGTCCGATCTGGTAAATCCCCGGACGACAGCACTCTCCTCGGTGAACCGGCTGATACCGGGGAAGCCGCTGGGGGATATATTGTTCACGGAATATGCGTTCGGGTTCATTTATAATGCCCAAGATGGCGTGTTGGCCTATTCGGAGAACGGGCGCGTCGATCGGGTCGGTTATGAATGGTCCATGTTCGGAATCTCCTACCAACTGTTCGGGTTTTACGGCGGCTGCGTATTCATTTTCCTTGTGACCGCATTGCTGGTGAAGCTGATTAAGGTCTTGGCCGCGAGCAAAAGCATCTATGGCGTTTCCTTCGGCCTCTATTTCATGACCATCTTCATCGTCTGGATCAGGAATCTTGGCATCGACAATCTAATTGACCGGACCGCACACGGCTTTGCGGTGCTATTGATTTATGCCGTCCTCCATTGGATGCTCACGCGTGGTGCCAAAGTTGGATCCGATCAGGCGTATGCCAGTATGTCATGACAGTCGGAGTCACCGGTGGAACTGGGTTTATCGGCACTACGCTCGTAAGGCGGCTAGCCGCCGAGGGGTGCAAGGTCCGGCTTTTGACCCGACAGCCAGACGTGCACCAGAAATTTCCACAGGGGGTGGAGTTCATCCACGGAAATCTGAATGCCAAAGCGGAGTTACTCCGCCAGTTTGTCGCCGGGGTTGAGGTGCTCTATCATTGCGCGGCGGAGATCAATGATCCCGGGAAAATGGTTTCGACCAATGTCGAAGGAACCAGGAACCTGGCGAATGTCGCCGCCGGCAGCATCAGGCATTGGGTGCAGTTGAGCAGCATCGATACTTACGGTACGCAGACCGATGGGATCATCACTGAGGACACACCCAAGGGAAGGCTTAACTTTTACGAACAGACCAAGATCGAAGCGGAAAATATCGTGATCCATGCAGCGGCGAAACACGGATTTACCTACACGATACTCCGGCCATCGAAGGTCTATGGCCCTGAAATGCGCAATCAACTGCTCTTCAAACTGATTAGTTTTATCGACAGAGGATGCTTCTTTTTCATCGGTCGGCCGGGCACCTCGGCTAATTACGTTCACGTGGACGATGTGGTGGAAAGTTTGATTCTCGGCGGGAGCCACCCAGCTTCACGGAATCGAGACTACAACCTCTCCAACTATTGTTCGATGGAGGAACTAATTGCTATCATCTCGTCCGCATTAGGGAAGCCAATGCCGACTTGGCGTATTCCGGAAAATTTAGCTCGAGTAGTCGCGAATATGACAAAGTTTATGCCCAACAATCTTCTGACGATCCAGCGAGTCAATGCGATGGTGAAACGCGCTAGGTATTCGACGGCAAGAATAGAGGTGGAGTTGGGCTACAGACATCGGGTCAGCATGAAAGATGGATTGGAACAATTGGTGCTGAAATGGTTGGGAAACGTGGGATAACTGTGTGCATCCTGGGGTTCAGGTTGTATTCTGATGAAATAATATGCGTATTTGCCGAGTCACCACAGTTCCGTATGCAATGCGCCATCACATTGGCAGCCAGATCCAGGCCACGGTGGCGGCGGGGCACGAAGTTCATTTGATTTCCAGTCCAGCATCAGACTTTTCCGGACAGAACGATGATGGGCTGGAATTTGGAAACACGCGTTTTCATCCGATCCCGATCGCGCGAAATCTATCTCCGCTGGCCGACCTGCGCTCGCTGCTCGCCCTATACCGGTGTTTCCGGGAAATTCGGTGCGACATCGTCCACTCGGTCACCTCCAAGGCGGGACTGCTTTCTGCCCTCGCCGGATTCGCGGCCCGGGTTCCTTTTCGCTTGCATACCTTTGCCGGCCAGCCTTGGTCCGGACGGACCGGACCAATCAGGTGGATCTCGAAGGCTTGTGACTGGCTGATCGCCCGGTTGAACACCGGATGCTATGCGGACAGCGAATCCCAACGGGCTTTTTTGATCAAAGAAGGGGTGGCGCAGGACCGGCATATCCGGGTTCTTGGTGCAGGGTCCATTGCCGGCGTGGATTTGGTGCGTTTTTCGGCCGACCGGTTCGACCGCAGGAAAACAAAAGCCGCCCTGCATATTCCTGATCAATCGATGGTCATTATCTTTATCGGACGCATTTCTCGCGAAAAAGGTATTGGGGAACTGGTGGCGGCATTCGAGCTTTTATTCCAAGACCATCCTGGGCAGTTGTATCTATTGCTGGTCGGGCCTTTCGAATTGGGACGAAATGCCCTGGTGCGGGAAACCCGATATATACTCGACCATCACGCTGCTATTAGGGTGCTCGGTTATACCGATACACCGGAGGATTACCTGGCGGTGGCTGATGTTCTGTGCCTGCCCAGTTACCGGGAAGGTTTCGGCAGTGTTGTCATTGAAGCCGCTGCCATGGGAGTGCCGGCAGTGGTAACGCAGGTCACCGGATTGGTTGACGCGGTTGTGGAAAATGAAACCGGCCTGTTTGTCCCGGCGAAAGATGTGGGGGCGCTGGCCGGAGCGCTGACACGATTCCTGGAGGACGCCGGGCTAAGGCATCGAATGGGCTCAGCCGCCCAAGATCGTGCGCGTCGGCTGTTTGATACCACGGTGGTCAATCAACTCGTGACCGATGATTACCTGACGATGGCTGGGGAACTCGTTGAAGGAAAGTAAACTTTCGCCAAGCGATTCCTATGTCCGCAACGATTTAGCAATAATCCGATAGATGCGAACCAATCACATTCTAAAGAGACTCTTCGACCTCAGCGTCGCCTGTACCTTATTGATCCTGTTATTTCCGGTGCTCATGCTGGTGGCGCTCTTGATTCTGCTCTTTGAGGGCTGGCCCCTGTTCTATATTTCCAGGCGGTTCATCTCATTGGATCGTAGCGTTCCAATATTCAAATTCCGGACCATGGTGCGGGATGCGAAGTCCCCCAAATATCGTTTGAACGAACGTTACATGCGTGATGGCTATCTCGACATACCGATCGACTGCGAAGTCTATACGCCGATTGGCCGGTGGCTGGAAAGAACCCAGCTGGTTGAAATCCTACAGTTGTTGAACGTGATCTTTCATGGCGTCAGCTTGATCGGAAACCGGCCTTTGCCGCGGGAGAACTTGGAACTGCTCAAGAAATTCGATGGATGGGAGCAGCGGTTTGAAAGTCCCGCCGGTCTGTCTGGAATTACGCAGGTGGTGGGCAAGATGCAGCAGCAACCCCGGGAACGTATCGAGTTGGAATGCCTTTATTCAAGACTGTACCAGCATGGTCCCATCTTCCGCTGTGATCTCATTATCATGTGGCATACATCTAAACTCATTCTTTTGAGAAGACCCATTTCAAGCGAAGCGGCTCGCCAGTTGATGCTGGGCATGCTCGGTTGATGCGGCAGCCACCGCATGGCTGAAGTGGACTCCGGAAGTTGGACAGTGGGGGACGGTCCTACTAAACACAAAAGTCGCTACCGCAGCCGGCAGACCTGGGCAACTCCAGCCGCTTTTCCTTAAATCCTGTGGGAGGCCCGAAATGGGGTCAGGTCTTACATTTTGCCATTGATCGAGTGAAATGAGGCCGCAGGGTGACGGCATGGCGCGCAAGTTGCGACTCGAGTTCCCCGGGGCCTGCTACCACGTGATCAATCGGGGAAATTACCGGGCGGATATTTTCAAGACCGAGGAGGCGAAGGCGGCCTTTGAGGCCTGTCTGCGGGAGGCCTGTCAGAAGTCAGGCTGGTTGCTGCATGCCTTCGTGCTCATGCGCAATCACTACCATCTGGCGTTGGAGACGCCGCAGGGCAACCTGGTGGCCGGCATGCAGTGGTTGCAGGCGACCTTTGCCAACCGGTTCAACAAACTGCGGGGCGATCGCGGGCATCTGTTCCAGGGGCGCTACAAGGCCCTGCTGGTTGAGGAAGGCGAGCCCCTGGGCTTGGTCTGCCATTATATCCATCTCAATCCCGTGCGGGCCGGGCTCATCGGCGTCGAGCAACTGGGGGACTACCGCCACGGCAGCTACTGGTATCTGACGCGACCGAAACAGCGCCCGGCCTTTCTCCAAGCCGACACCGCCCTGCGGGAGGCCGGTGAGTTGGCGGACACCAAGGCAGGCTAGACCCGTTACGTACAATACCTCGCCTGGCAGGCCAGCGAGGGGCCGGCGGGGCGGAACAAGGCCTACGTGACTATGAGCAAGGGCTGGGCACTGGGCGGACAGAACTTCAAGCGAACGCTGCTCAAGGACCATGCCGTGGCGGCGACCACCCGGGCTTGGGAATCGGTCGGAGCAAAGGATATCCGGGAAACCCAGTGGCGGGAGCTGTTGGACCGCGGTCTGCGCCAACTCGCCAAAGGAACCAAAGACATCGAGAGCGAGCGCAAGTCGGCACCGTGGAAGGTGGCGCTCGCGGCTTGGATGAAGCAGCACTGCCAGGTAAGTAACCGCTGGCTGTGCGAACGGCTGCACATGGGCACCCCGTGGCCGTCAGCCAACTGATCGGTCTCGCCAAACGCCAAGGTGGCCCGGCCGTCCCGTGCCTCAATGACCTCACTGAAAACATTAAAACCTTCTCTGAGTAAGCGTGGTCAAGCGGGATTTTCAGAGGGATGGGCGGTTGGGAGGTTTTCTTTCCCCAGCGGTATTTCCGGGGATCGGAGCGCGAGGACGCACTTGAGCGCCCCGCGCGGAGTCCGCATGGGTCGTTGCACCGGTTTGAGTTGGGAAGGGATTCCGCGATCACACTTCTCTCAGCGGCAGGCACGTGGCCTCCGGCAGGGTAAAATCAGATCCCCGGCCCTCTATCCTGACCCAAGACGCGCATCACGCTGGATGCCGTCAGTCTTTAGTGAGAGCGGCCGGGGAAATGGGTTGGGCCGGCGCGGGTGCGGCGGCGGGAGGCTGCGCGGTGTAGTCGCGTTTGTGGGCGAGCATCTTCCAGGCGATGACCGCCATGCGCCGGGCGACGATGGTGATGGCGTCGTTGGCGCCTTTGCCGCGCAGGCGTTGCTTCCGGTAGAAGGTCCCGAAGTAGTCGGAGCAACCGACGGCCACCCACGCGGCCTCGATGAACGCCCACTTTAGCCAGCGGTTGCAAAACGGCAGCATGCGGCCGTGCGCGATCTTGCCGCCGGAGGCGTGCGTCGTCGGCACCAGCCCGGCGTAGGCGCAGAGTTTGTCGGCGGTGGTGGAGCGCTCGATCTGGTCGATCTCGAGGGCGAGGACGGGCGCCAAAATCTTGCCGACGCCCGGCAGGGTCTGCAGCCGCACGGCCAGCGGATTCGCCGCGTTGTCCGCGACGATGATTTTTTCCAGCGCGTCCACCTGCGTTTGCAGCAGGGCGTGGATCGCGAGGTCGTCGTCGAGCAGCTTGCGATCGGTGGCCGGCAACGGCGCCCGCTTCATCCAGGCTTTACCCTGGTTGCAGAAAATGTCCTTCACGGCGGGGCGCTCCCGGGGGGGGGGGGGGGGG
>OBEQ010281908.1_pt1 | contig 25628 bp, 19 predicted proteins | sample 1670901 | NCBI WGS metagenome assembly OBEQ01 (sample SAMEA104232315, study PRJEB22302) | groundwater metagenome | biome: forest; feature: aquifer; material: groundwater | place: USA | collected 2011-08-07 | depth 5.4 m | reverse complement strand
CTCATGCCGAAACCCAGCGCGTACTCATCCAAGCAGGACGAGCCGTAGGTGTTGAAGTCGCTATTAAAGGTAAGATCAAAAAAATGTATGCCAATCGGGAGGTGGTGCTCAGCGCAGGCGCGATCAATTCTCCCAAATTGCTGGAGCTTTCCGGTATTGGTCAAGCCGAGCGGCTGCGCAAGATGGGTATTGATGTGGTGTTACATCTGCCGGGAGTAGGAGAAAACCTGCAAGACCATTTCAATAGCTATATTGTCCATCGTCTTGAGGGCGCAGCCAGCTATTACAGTGAATCAAAGCCACTGCCCATGTTACGCAATCTGTTGCGCTACGTGTTTCACCGGCAGGGCTTTTTAGCCAATCCCGCCGCGCTGGTCGCCGTATTTTACAAATCAATTGCTGAGGTGGAGCGACCCGATGCACAAATTCATTTCGCACCGGCGGCGAGTGAGAAAGATAAAAACGGCAATATGATACCGGTTGACGGCATCACCGTGGCATCCTGCGGCTTGCGTCCCACCAGCCGTGGTGCCACGCACCTAGCCTCAATACAACGACATTCTCCGCCGCAAATAAAAGTAAATTATCTGGCGACTGAACAGGATCAGAAAACCGCAGTTGATGCTTTCAAAAAAGCGCGAGACATTCTCGCCGCCAGTCCTTTACGTCCCTATGGTGGTTTCGAATTACAACCTGGCAATGCGGTGAAAACCGATAAGGCACTACTCGACTATATCCGCTCAACTGGCGAGCCGGTTCACCATTTGGCGGGCAGTTGCAAAATGGGGAGTGACGAGTTGGCGGTGGTGGATTCTCAATTGCGCGTACATGGCGTAACTGGATTGAGGGTTGCGGATTCCTCCATCATGCCGGAAATTATTTCGGGTAACACCCATGCCGCTTGCGTGATGATAGGTGAAAAAGCTGCTGATTTAGTCTTGGCGGCGTGTAATGGGTGATGAGTCAGGGGGGTAGTCTTACCTTTTTACACGATGGCGTAGTCATTCATCCGCAGCGCTGCGCTCTGACAGTCTGCCGTCACTAAATCTATGTCAAAAAGTTATTTCGTGCACGTCCCTAAAACGGGAACAGTTTCCCAATAGTCTTTGAAGTATCTAATTTCACGGAACATATTCAGATTTCGCCTAGTAGGAGTTCCGATCAACTGTCGGTCTCGATCTATACTGAAGATAGCCTCCGGGTGTTTTAAAGGGCTAGCTTTTATGTCGATTTGCAAATGGTTATGTATAGGCATAGCCATTATTACGTTAACATTGCCCCACTGGGTAGGTGCCTCAGAGATTGCTAAGATCGCCAATCTGGCGCAGCAACCGTTTAACCTCAATCCCTTCGTTGAATTTATCCGCGATCCAGAGCGCTCCATTAGCTATCAGATGATATCTGATAATACTGCCGTGAAGAGCGACGGTGTGGCATGGCAAAGGCAGAAGGGTGGCGATCACCACTTTGTTCCAACAGAACTTAAAGACCGCTATTGGTTTAAAGCCAGCTTTCATCTCGACGAACAGGCAGTTAAGAGCGTGCCAGTTCTCTATTTTAAAACGCACCCAAGCCTTCTCGTGAAACTCGATATCTGGATTCCAAAAAATGGCGAAACCAAAGTGTTCTCGGTGGGGGTGATACGCGATTTTGCGGGGCGTGACATTCACTCGCGTCAATACTGGGCTACGCGAACTCGGCGCTAAAAAATTCCGCCACCGAGCAAGTTCGTTTAGAGGCATTGGTCATTATTAAGCACAGTGGCCAGCATCTGTTGCAGTTAATTAACGATATACTCGACATCTCGAAAATTGAGGCGCAAAAGCTGGAGGTGGAACAGCTTGATGTGGACGTTGTCAGTTTGATGAAAGAGATCAATGACCATTGCAGCATACTTTGCCAGGGAAAGCAGATCTATTTTGAGATCGAGTATCAATTTCCAGTCCCCGCTCTTATTCGCAGTGATCCCACAGGGCTTAAACAGATTCTTATTAATCTGTGTTCTAATGCCATACAATTTACCGAAAAAGGCGGGATCATTATCAATGTGAGTTGCGATCAGCTTAAAGAAAAAATCCATTTCTCAGTGCGGGACACGGGTATTGGTTTGACTGAGGCGCAGATAAAAAAATTATTTACGCCGTATGAACAGGCAGAAAAAGCCACGGCAAGGCAGTTTGGCGGCACTGGGCTCGGCCTTTATTTAGCGAAGCAATTTGCTGAAAAGTTGGGAGGTGATATATCGGTACGCAGTGAATTTCAAAAAGGTAGTACATTTATACTCGCTATTAGTACCGGCCCATTGGCAGAAAGAGTTTTCATAAATCAGCTCCAAGATAACGAAGCATTTTCCGCTGGCGCTAAAACAGTAATTACCAGCATAAATGTCGCTGAGACAAAAACGGTAACCCTGCCTAACTCTAATCAGAAAACGCGAAGATTAACTGCGGTGCTTGCCGAAGATAACCCGGTAAACCAAAAACTGTTTACCAAAATGTTGCAGCATCTGGAGCTCAATGTTTTAAATGCAGCAGATGGCCTTGAAGCCGTAGCTTTAGTGCTTAACAATAAAGTGGATGTTGTATTTATGGATATGAATATGCCCATCATGGATGGCACCAAAGCGACGGAGTATCTACGCAATAAAGGCTTCGCTACACCCATCTTCGCGCTGACTGCTGATGAGTCCGCAGAGGCGATTGAGCTTTGTAAACAGGCAGGGTGCAATCAACACGTCACGAAACCCATCAATGAGAAGCAGCTTGCAGAGTTGGTCGAAGGGCTGGCTGAGGGTAAAGATTATAAAATGGATAAGAAGGCGTAATGCAAGCGGGTGAAAGGCAAAAGGGGGCAGGGGGATAAATGAAAGGCAGCGTAGAAGTTTTCTAATTAGATTAAAACAGCTTTGAGTTTTTCAATATCAAGCGGTTTGGAAAGGTGGCCATTACAACCAGCATCTTTACACTCTTGAATTGCGGCTGCGCTTTCGTTGGCGGTAAGCGCATACATGGGTTTACTAAAACCTTTGGAGCGGAGCATTCTAACGGCTGCCATGCCACTGCAATGAGGCATTTCCATGTCGATAAGTACCAGGTCGAATTCTTCGCGGCCAATCGCTTGTACCGCTTCCACGCCATCATTGGCGATAACAACCTCAACGCCAGCTTGTCTTAGGTGAAAGCTTATCAGCTTTTGATTAACCGGATTATCTTCCGCCAAGAGAATGCGCAATGTACGCTTTGCTATGATCAATGGCATTCGGTCTTCGTTTAGATCATTGAATTGTTGGTTATTGGATCGTTGACTATTGGGCGGTTGACCATTTGGATACAGTCGTTTAGGCAAGGCGTCTAGCCATGCAACCTGGTCAAGCGGGCCAGTTGCAATCTGCAGGGTAAAAGTACTGCCTACACCGAATTCACTTTCGACACGAATATCTCCACCCAGTTTTTCGGCAAACTGTTTCGACAGGTATAATCCAAGTCCGGTGCCGCCAAATTGTCGGGATATGGAATCATCTGCCTGGGTGAAAGCGCTGAAGAGATTTTTGATTTGCTCCGGTTTTAAACCGATGCCGGTATCCTGAATGGCAAATTGTATTGTTTGGGGAATTGTTTGGGGAGTTGAATGGCCTGCTGTTTGGGAAGCCGACTGTTGAGTAGCATCGCACAAGACATGCAGTTTTACCCCGCCTTTATGCGTAAACTTTACCGCATTGGCGCATAGATTTATCAAGGTTTGCTTCAATCTGGTGGGGTCGCTAATGATTGTTTTCGGCAGTGGGAATTGATATGTTAGTTCGAATGAGATGTGCTTGGCGCTGGCCAAAATCGCTATGAATCTTTGCACTTCGCCGAGCAGCTGAGTGAGATCAATTACAATTTTTTCGACGTGCAGCTTCTGGGCTTCAATTTTGGAAATATCCAGTATGTCATTGATGAGCTGTAATAGGTGTTGTGCGCTAATTTCTATCGTTTCAATATGATCAAATCTGTCTTGGTAGGAGATTGACGAGTCTTTGATGAGATTTGCATAGCCTAAAATCGCCGCCAACGGCGTGCGAAATTCATGACTCATGCTAGCAAAGAACTGACTTTTGGCTTGGTTCTTTGCCTCTGCAAGTGCTTTTCCGTCACGTGCCAATCGCGTTCGAGCCGCTAACGCTAGAGAAAATAACAGTGCTTCGCCGACAAAGCCCCAGTGCAATCCCCAGGAGGAAATAGGACTGACCGCGATTACCCCATTCATCATCAACATAAAACAGATTGCACCCGATACTGTTGTGATCTCCGCAATCAACAGATAGCCTGCCGTTGGTTGTCGCTTACGGATTGCCACTATAATAAAAACAATCATGTTCGGAATGACCAGCGCAGGATAAATCTGCGCGACCAAAGATGTGTTACCAAGATCTGTCGAAAACAGCACATATATTTGTGCTAGACATCCGATCAACAGCAGCGTATTAAATACTTTTTTAAACTCTGGCCAGAATTCCGCGTTATTCAGTGCACGCACCACAAATACCATATAAATTATTACGGATATAACTCCGGTATTATTAGAAACACGCATATTCATCACGGGGGTCTCTGACCACAACCACTGATGGCCCACACCATCCAAGGCGGAGCACAATAAGGTCGCACCGGCCAGAAAAGCAATATACCAGCCATACACGGATTCACGCAGCGTTACAAATAAACAGACGTTGTATAACAACATCGCGGCGATAATGGCGTAGAAGCCCACCAGTATATAGCCGAACTGATCTTCTATAGGGTCAAAACCTGTTGTTGAGACCAAATAGAGCGGCAGTGTTGGCGGCACTGAGGTCGCAGAATTGTCGATCCAACCGAATATGGTTTGTCTTTTATCGGTTAACGACAAATGAAAAGCAAACAGTGGTTTTTTTATATCGCGTGAGTTGTAAGGTTGATGATGGCCGGTATCAAAGATCCGCTGTCCGCGCTGCGGATCTGGTAGGACTATTCCGACGTGTGCAAATGATGCAGGCAAATGATCGAAATAGAGAATGCTCGGTGAATTAGCAGCCCCGTGCCACTCTAGAGTAATGCGAAACCAATATTTGCTTTTAGCATTTCTCCCTATGAAGTGGTGTTGAGGATTATAGCGCGATTTATTTTGCAGATTGCGTTGCCATAATTGCTCATATTTTCCCGCCTGAATATTCTCTAAGGTATAGGCATGAGCGGTGTCTTCAAGGATCTCTAGGTAGGGATTAAGGTCAAACCGTTCTTCATTATTCTCTATTATAGCGACAGGGTGTTCAACACTTGCGGTCATGGGGCTATCGGCATACGCAGCTAGAACTGCCAGCAAGAACAGGTAGGGGATTAGGATTTGAGTGAGTAATCGCTTGTTCATCGAGGCTTTACTAAGAGGTAACTTATTTCGTGCACCGTTCTAAGTATAGGTTTAAATTTTGTTTAACTCGGAGGGAAAGCCCTGCCTATGTCGAGCAGCTAATAAGTTTTTGTGGTAACTCGAATCCCTCGTTACTTCAAATATTACTTATGAGCGTCTAAATAGATGAACTCCACCCATCCTCATAGCATCTACTCTAATGAGGAGCTTTATGACTTGTTGCTTAAAAATGGCAAGATTATCAATTTGAAAACTCAAACAAGATTGGCCAACAGCGAGGCTATTGATCCATCTAATCCACTGTGGATCTCATTGTCATTGGAGTTGATCTACGATGCAGCGGGTAAATCCGAACATATAGAAGGCTCTTGCCTAGACATAACCGAACGCAAACTGAAGGAGCAAGCCAAAAATGAAAAGCTCCTGGTTCTCTCACAACACCAGGCGAAGTCACAATTCTTTGCCAGCATTAGTCATGAACTACGCACACCGCTGACAGCGATACTGGGTTATTCCGAGGCTGTGTTAAGTGACTTGGTGGACGCCGACTTCATGGATAATGCGATAAAGCGGATTCATCACAGTGGCAAACATTTATTGCATGTCATTAATGACATGCTCGATCTTTCGAAATTTCAATATGCGCCTATTTGAACGCCTCGGTGAGAAAGCAGGCCACTGCGCCCAATCGGATCATTTATTAATTCCCAGGCCCTAAGTTCACTGGCAGCTGATCTATGATTTCATGCTTGAGAAACAGATGTATTTGACTGCAATTTACGGAACATATTCCGTATTCTTGACATGATAAGCTCCAGACCTATACTCGGACTACAGTTGGCCAGACAAAGGATCTGTGAATGAAAACTCATATGACGAAAGTATGCCTTGCGATCTGGTGCTTTAATTGCTCATATGCAAGCGCAGAGAATGACCTAATCATTAACGGTTTCTTAAATGCCTCCGCTGGAGTTCTATCAACAGATGAGATCTCTATTCAGTCTTATGACGAAGATATTTCTTTCGATTCAAACACCCTGTTAGGCATTCAAGTCACTAAACCAATGGAGAACAATTTTTCTTTAGTCGGCCAATTGGTAGCTCGCGGATCAGAGGACTATACGCTGGATGGCAGCTGGTTATTTGGCTCCTATCAAATGACACCGGAAACCTCATTTCGCATGGGTCGCTTAAGGCTTCCCGTGTTTTACTATTCGGATTTTTTAGAAGTAGGGTACAGTTACAACTGGATTAGCCCACCTGAGGAAGTATACCGAGCTAAATTCTCGTCTATCGATGCAATTGATGTCCAACATCAGATCTATTTTAAAGGCATCGAAACGAATATTCAGTTTTACGTAGGGAGAATCGAAGAAAAATATAAGGGTTTAAATTTTACAGCAACTAATTTATCTGGCCTGGTCCTCGAGACTCATTATTCAGATTTTACCGCTCGGCTAGGCTACCATCTGGGTGATCTACATTTGGTAACTGCCGGCACGCCCCTAGAACAAGTTGTGCAAATTAATGATGCGTTTGCAGTCGATGATTTCAAGGCAAGATTTCTTGGAGCTGCGTTAATTTATGATGATGGAGATAACAAACTAGTTGTCGAGTGGACTGCAGCAGAAACAGAGTCCGCAGTAATCATTGACGATACAGCCTGGCTAATTCAGTATGCCCGCCGAGTTAACGACTTGACCTATCACGTAACCTACACGGAAGTGAATACTGCGAAAGAGTCCGGGGTGGTTGGAGATCTACAAGCAACATTTGGATTGGAGGTTGAAGAGTCCAGCATTATCACAGGTGTTAAGTATGACATTTCAAACGGGGTCGCACTAAAATTTGAAGCCCAATACAACGATGAGAAAAATATTGGTGGCGCAGTCGGCGATGATGGAATGCTTTATAGCGTTGCACTAAATATGGTTTTTTAGGAGGCTTCATGAACGGACTTAAGTTAACTTTAGCCATACCGTTGTTGTGCGTATCATCATTGTTGTTTGCTGTCCACGGATTCTCCGAGACGGCCATCATCGTTCATCCCGACAATCCCATAAGCAGCTTAAGTGCCCAAGAAATCGAAGATATATTCTTAGGTAAGAATAAAAGATTTTCCAACGGTAACGCCATAATACCCATTGAACAAAACGAAAATAATCCTATCCGTTCGCTCTTCATAAAGAGCATCATGGGAAAATCAGACAGCCAAGTCAAAGCCTATTGGGCTCGAATAATATTTACCGGCAAAGGGCAGCCGCCCAAGCAAGTTAATAGTGATTCAGACGTCATTAAAATGGTTGCGCAAGACCCCTCAACAATTGGTTACATTGATGCATCCTCTGTAAACAATTTAGTGAAAGTGGTCAACAAGTTCTAAGTCTCCCTCGCTACGAGTATGAGACTGTGCCTTTACAATGTTGTCTTACTTCACTTGATCGCCTTGTTCGTTATGGTTCCGTAGCCAATCTTGAATTCATTCGCGACATCTTAAATGCCACTTCATCTATTAGCGCATACGAAACCAATTACTCCTCTTTCTCATTCCATAGCAATCTGGTCGTAAGTTAATATCTTGCCAACTCACTAGAAGTTTTACACTTAATGAGCTATAGACAGTAGTAGCAAACAGTTCCCTCACGGAACTTATAAGCAGATTTATAACGGGACTAACACAAAGCAAGGATGCATTATGTTTGATTGTCATGCTCTCAAAGGTCGCTTTTTAGCTGTTAATATTTTTGCTCTATCTTTGTTGAACTCATCGCAGATTCAATCGGCATACGCCGAGGTCGCGGTTATTGTTCACCCATCGGCCAATATCTCCGAGACAAGCGAAGCCAACATTACCAATATTTTTCTAGGCAAATCCAATCAATTATCCGAAGGTCTAAAAGTCACTCCCATTGACCAGGAGGAAGGGGAAGAACCCCGCGACGAGTTTTACACAAAACTTGTGAAAAAAGATGCCTCGCAACTCAATGCCTACTGGTCTCGTTTAATTTTTACCGGCAAAGGACAACCGCCAAGGGCAGTCTTAGACGATGATGAAGTACTCGAGTTTGTCGGTGCGAATCCCAATGCAATTGGCTATGTCAGTGCAAGTTCGGTGGATGACTCTGTGAAAATGATTTATCTCATTAAATAGGAAGCGGAAAAATGGTCTATTCCACCCACACAAGAACTTACCAAAGCACTTACAAAAAACTGCTGCGCTATGTTTTATCAGGCAGTATCCTATCTGCTTCTGCTCCACTCTTGGCAGATCGCGTCGACGAGCTGGAAACGCAAATAAAAAAAATGGATACTGAGAATAAGCTGCTGATTAAGGAGCTCAAGCAGGATAACAAGAAATCCGCCAAGCGTATTTCCTCTCTTAAAAATCAGGTTGAGCAGTCCAATGAACGATTAAGAATTAACGGTTTTATGTCTGCTTATGCAACCAGAGCACAGAAGGATGTGGATCTACAAGGACTCGGCATTGATGACTCCTGGTCCTTTCGTCCCGACACTATGGGCGCGATTCAGATGGACTATAAGTTATCGGATCGCTCCACCGTCATTATGCAATATACCGCGCAAGGCGGAAATGATTACAACCTGAATATGGCTTGGGGCTACATTGCCTATAAGCTAACAGACGACTTCTTGTTTAGAGTTGGCAGACGCCAGTCCAGTCTCTATTATCATTCGGAAACCCTTGATGTTGGTTTTTCCTATCCTTGGGTGCGTCCGCCAGTTGCTCTCTATGTCCCTGGAATTTCCACTGTTGAAGGGGTTGGTATCAGCTATACAACGCAGTTCGGCGATTGGGTAATAGTTCCCGAAATGACTTATGGCTCGGCGGATTTCCCCAATCGATTTCGGGCCATCAGCGCACGAAATGGTGGCAGTGCTTCAGTCTCTTTTAACAACGGCCCTTTGACCTTTCGAGGCAGTTACACCACTGCACCGAAGGTCACCGTAGAAGGGGTTGCAGGTATATTTACAACTGAGTACTTTACCACGGCCTTAGTGTACGAAGATGACCGATGGTTGTTCTTTAATGAATTATCTAAAAATTCGAGTACAGGATATCAAATGGATCGTCTCGATCTGTTATCGACACTGGGCTATAAAATTGAAAAATGGACACCCTATATTGCGTACACCCATTCTTACTCCCCCAAACGCAGCGATGATCGCTTACGCAGCTTACTTCCTCCAGGGGTGACACAGATGCGATGGGATATGAAATCTTATGAACTTGGAGTCCGTTACGATTTAACTCCGCGAATTGCATTAAAAGCACAGGTGGATAAATACGATGACTTCGATGGTACCGGCGGATTATTCGAAGTCACAACCGATGCAGGTCTTTTGGATACTGCGGCACTGGAAGAGCTGGGCGATTCAAACATGATTTGGAGCATTGGAGCTGATGTGATTTTTTAGTGTAGTGAACCACTTTGTGCTATAGGAATATATAATAGGAATATATAGGACATCCCTAATCTTGATAAAGTGGATGTTATATTTATGGATCTGAATATGCCCATCATGGATGGCACCAAAGCGACGGAGTATCTACGCAATAAAGGCTTCGCTAAACCCATCTTCGCGCTGACTGCTGATGAGTCCGCAGAGGCGAATGAGCTTTGTAAACAGGCAGGGTGCAATCAACACGTCACGAAACCCATCAATGAGAAGCAGCTTGCAGAGTTGGTCGAAGGGCTGGCTGAGGGTAAAGATTTTAAAATGGATAAGAAGGCGTAATGCAAGCGGGTGACAGGTAAAAGGGGGCAGGGGAAAGGGGATGGGTAAATGAAAGGCAGCGTAGGAGTTTTCTAATGATCAAATTCTTTTATGAGCCGATGTGCAGAAAATTGGTTAGAGAAAAAAATCGCTACGATTCCTATATAACCCCTCTATACTACACGCCACAAATTAATTTTTTAAATTTAACCACATAGGCTAAAGCTAAGAACTATACTGAGTAAAAGACTACTTTCTTAAGAAAACTGATGTCCTTAATACGTTTCCTTCAGTATGCATCTCTAAGCTGGTTATTGATGGTTGCAGGTTGCGTCCTTGCTGAGCCTTCTCTCGCCATCATCAAGCAAATTGATGAGCCTATTGAGCTGTGGCCCTATGTAGAAACAATCGAGGACCCGAAGGGCGAATACCAGTTTGAAGATATTCAACATGGTCGATACGATCAGCTCTGGCAGCAACACGGTCAGCGGCCATTTGTCGGGAAAAATATTAAGAGCCGATATTGGTTTCGCGTTGCGCTTCGCTGGCAAGGCCAGCAAACTCTAAATGCTGTGGTTATTATCAATGGATTACCGAGTTCCGTGGGGCAGATGGTGTTTACTGCCACTGCATCTAATTTCCAAACGCCTATCGTGAACATCGGTCACAACCATCCGTTTACGCATCGTGTTCTACCGACATTTTTCTACGCCTTTCCCCAGACTATTCCCCCCGATACCGACTACACCCTATGGGGATGGATTGAAAATGCAAATAATGGTATTCCCGCACAGTTGTCACTGCAGTTGTTATCAATGCCGCAATTTAGCGATTACACGCAGATGTACAACGGCGTCTTAATTGGCTTTTATACATTGATTTTTGCCTTGCTACTCTACAATGGTTTTCTGTTTGCTACGCTGCGCCAAGGTGTATACGGAATTTATTTGGCCTTCTTATTGGGTGCGCTGTTTACCTGCGCAACGCTGGATGGCACGATTGAACGCTTTCTTTGTGCCGACACACCGGTGATCCGCATGCGATTAGCCCGCCTCAATGGGTTTACTTGCGTTATCTTCTACCTACTTTTTGTTGTTACCTCATTGGATGGGGTTAAGCGCTACACGTGGATAAATCGCCTGGTGAATGGATTGCTCGTTATCGGCCTTTTGGGCTTTTTATACAATTTATTCATTGCTGGCCTTGGTGGTGTAAGTGCGCTTTTGCCGCAAATCTATAGTGGTGTGGTACTGCCAACAACCCTTGTGTTAATCATTTGGGCGACCATCAACAGGCTCCCGACCGCTGGTTACCTGCTGGCGGCGGAGGTAGTGACTGTTGGCGGAGGAGTAATATTTCTGTTAAGGATACAAGGTGTGTTGCCTTCAGTACAGTGGACTATTTGGGGTCTGCATTGGGGATTTGCCGGTGAAGCGGTATTGTTATCGCTGTCGTTGGCTGCGCGAACCAGGCTCGCCCAGCAAGCTGCTATCAATAATCTGCAAAAATATGAAGCGCTGTTCAATGAGTCTGTAGAAGGGTTATTTCAATACAATTTCAAAACAAGGGAGATTAAGTGCAATACCGCCATGGCAAAACTGTTTGGCTACAACCATAGCGATGAAATTGCGATTAAAGACACGGTCTTCGATGGCTTCTCGCCGGATTTTCAGCGGGATATATGGCAAAAACTCAAGGAGAAAGGCTATATACAAAACTACGAAACGGAAATAACACCATTGCGGCTCGCAACCTCGATATGGGTATCAATAACATTGCGTTTAGTGAAAGATAAAAATGGTCAGCCGATTGGCTCAGAAGGCTCACTGGTGGATATCTCGGAGCGCAAACTCAAGGAGCAGGCGGAGCGTGAAAAGCAGATCAGTGAGATTCAGAGTAAAGCGAAAAGCCAGTTCTTTGCCAGTATGAGTCATGAGTTCCGCACACCATTGTCATCGATTTTGGGCTATGCGGAAATTGCCAGCCGCGCAGAAACATCAGATCAGGAGCGGCGCGAGCAGGTCAACATTATCAGCAGTAACGCGCAGCATCTGTTGCAGTTAATCAATGACATTTTGGATCTCTCAAAGATTGAAGCACAACAGTTGGATACAGTGGCGGTGGACGTGAATCCTTTTGAGATAAGCCAAGCGGTGGAGGATTTTGTGTCTATTCTGGCGCATCAAAAGGGAGTAAGTCTGTTAGTCGATTACCGTTATCCGCTGCCCGAGAGCATCGTGAGTGATCCGATGCGGTTAAAGCAAGCCTTAATCAATCTCTGTTCCAACTCAATCAAGTTTACCGCTAAAGGCAGTGTCACTCTGCGCATCGAGTGTGATCGCGCGGCGCAGCTGATATTTTTCAGTGTTATCGATACCGGTATTGGGCTCAAGCCGGAACAGATCCAAAAGCTTTTTAAAGCCTATTCACAAGCCGAAAGCAGTACTTCGCAAACATTCGGTGGCACGGGTCTCGGCTTATATCTTTCGAAACTGATCGCTAATAAATTGGGTGGCGATATCACCATTGAAAGTGTTTATGGTGAGGGCAGCACGTTTACCCTAAGTGTTAGCACTGGCCAGCTCGAAACGGTTCAATGGATTGAAACTCCCAGCGCCGCGCAGGCTGCCATCAAGCCTGAGAGTTGTGTTGAAACCGTGGCGGAAGAGATCAATGTAAATAAAGATCAGGTGTGTCGTGTGCTACTGGCTGATGACAACAGTGTCAATCTGCAATTGATGACATTCTACCTAAAACAGTTGGGTGTCAGTGTGGTTGCGGCCACTGACGGTTTGGAGGTGATTGCAGAAGCGCTCAAGGCGCCGTTCGATCTGGTATTAATCGATATGGATATGCCTATCATGGATGGGTTAACAACAGTGCGCTATCTGCGGGATAAAAGTTTTGACAAGCCGATTTATGCGCTAACAGGCAATGTCGCACCGGACGCGATTGACGCTTGTATCCGCGCGGGATGTAACGGCCATTTGTCAAAGCCAATAGATACCGTAAAACTGCAAGCCCTTATTGCGTCGATTTCAGGTTAGTTAAGGAACGTGCACGAAATAACTTCCGGTTTTTGCTTCCGATCCATCCCACCTGGCGTCATTGCAAAAACTCGACGTAGGCCCACTATGCCTTCGTTTTTGCGTCTAGCCAGGTGGGCGTCTCGAAACCAAAAACCGGAAGTTATTTCGCGCACGTCCCTAAATATCATTGTTCTAGGATTATATACATCCCGATAGATTCCATAATCAATCGCTTGCAACGCGACTTCGTGTAATAACCGGAGTCAAGGATGATATGAGTGCTCAACGCAGTGGAGAGCGATAAGAGTTTGTCTGCGAGCAGTGCGACATCGGCTTTGAGATCGGCGGCGCCTCGCTGCTGCTCATCTCTAATAATTGCTTGTAAAGAAGCGCGTGTAAGCGAGTTAACCTCTTGATAGTCTGTTAACAACTTCGGGTGGTGGGAGAGCATCGCCCAAAAATTGATGCGCACCTTCCACTCCACCTCCTGTTCGCGGGCAAAAGGCAGTGCGAGATAAACCAGGTTCATAAGGCTTTTGTCGCGCGCATTGAGATAGCGATTGATCGCTCGGGCGCTGACATATTGTTGCACCTTCCAAAGCAGTTCGTCCTTGCTTTCAAAGTAGTGCGACACAATATTCTGTGAAAATCCGGCAGCGTTGGCGATATCGCGCAGCCCAGTGTTCTCAAGACCGTGATCGGCAATATAGTCCGCGGCGATTGCAATAAGATGAGTGCGGCGCTCATCGTGATCAACAATTTTTGGCATCTGGTGTTATCCGGTTTCGTTCAACTGAGTCCATATATAGGTTCAATGACTTTTTTGGTTCAGTGACTCGTTTGGTTAATAGTCTCCTTGTGGTTAATACTAGCATATCGCAATTGCTTTTTATATTGTTCAACTGCACAATAAAACTTTGGCCAATTGGGAGAACATCATGGATATCGCCTATACATCGGCGCAACAAGCGCTGCAGCAGCGGGTGGCCGCCTATATGCAAAGCATCGCCACGCCAGATCTGCTCGACGAGATGAAAGACCCGGAATATTTTGAAGGCGGTGGACCCGTATTTAAAGAAAAGTTACGCCAGCTGGGCCGAGATGGCTGGCTCGGGCTGGCTTGGCCCGTTGCGCTGGGTGGACGCGGTATTGGTGCTGTCGAGCAGTATATTTTTACCGAGGAGGTCATCAAATCAGGCTTCCCTTATCCCTTTCTTACCACGGATGCTGTTGGCCCTGTGCTAGCGGAACATGGCAACGAGTTTATTCAGGAAACAGTCGTCAAGAAAATTTTACAGGGCGAAACAATTATTGCGGTTGGTTACTCAGAGCCGTCAGCTGGCACTGACCTCGCAAGTTTGACAACACGCGCTGATCGTGACGGTGAGGACTGGATTATCAACGGACAAAAAATATGGACGAGCATGGGACATTTTGCCGATTATATTTGGCTCGCCGCCCGCACCAACCAAGATCCTCAAATTAAAAAGCATAAGGGCATTACCATGTTCCTGGTGCCGACCGATTTGCCTGGTTTTGCCCACACGCCAATAAGAACCATGGGATTTCGCACCAATGCGACTTATTATGAGAACATTCGTTTAGCCGATAAATATCGCGTAGGAGAGATCGACGGCGGCTGGAAATTGATTACCGGCCAATTGAATCGCGAACGGTTTTCGCTGGCCAATCCCGGTATGTTGTCCGGTTTATTCCAGCAGGTCTGCCAATGGTGCGCGAAAACCCGCGACAGTTCCGGGCACCCTTTGATGCTCATACCCTGGGTAAAACAAAATCTCGCCCAAGTGCAAATGGGACTTGCGACTCTGCGCTTACTTTGCTGGAAACAGGCGTGGGCGATGGAGCGCGGACAGCTGAATATGGCGGATGCTTCCGTGGCAAAAGTATATGGCAGTGAGTTTTTTGTCGAAGCTTATCGTTTGCTGCTGGAGGTGATGGGGCAGAGCGGTACGCTGCGCGAGGATTCCGCCGGTGCCATCTTACAGGGGAAATTGGAACAGCGTTATCGCTTTGGCTCCGTTCTCACCTTTGGCGGTGGAACCAATGAGGTGCAGCGCGACATCATTGCCGCCGCCGGCTTATTGATGCCGCGCAATCGTTAACAGTAGCGCAAGGAGTACAACATGGATTTTTCCTTTTCTGAAACATAACGAGAATTGAAATCACTGGTGGCCGATATTCTCGCTGATTTTTCACCAGTCGAGCGCTTGAAGCAGCTAGAAAAAGAGGGTGCTTATTTTGATAAGGCGCTATGGCAACAATGGGCGGAGAGCGGGGTGCTCTCGGCGTTTGTTCCCAGTAACTTAGGCGGCATGGATCTAGATTTTATCACCCTCGCACTGGTGGCTGAACAAGTTGGACAGTCGATGGTGTCTGTCCCTTACATTCCTTGTATCGTCTCGGTAGCGTTGCCGCTGTGTTCGTTCGCGAATAACTCCGCGATAAGATCCTGTCTGAAAGCCATGATTGCAGGTGAAAGTATTGCAGTGCCCGCGATTGTTGAACCAGGCAATGACAATTACTACCAACCCCGCGTGAGAGTTGGCTTTGAGGATGGTGAGTGGAATGTCGAAGGCGTCAAACACTGTGTGCCCTATGCCGCGCAAGCGGCGGCTCTGTTGGTATCGGGTCTCTACGAGGGAGAGCTTTGGGTAGGCTTGGTTCCAACGCAACAGCCAGGCGTTAAACTTATTACCCAACAATGCACCGCCAATGAACCTCAGTATCAGGTTTCCTTTGACAAGGTGAAGGCGGACTGTGTCGCGCAGGGTGATTTGGCGCATGTGCTGCTGCAAAAGTCGATTGCGTTAACGACGGTGGCCTATTGCAGTATGGCGGTAGGCATGGCCGAGACCATGACCAAGATAGGCGCGCAATACACCAGTCAACGCCAACAGTTCGGTGTGCCTATCGCAACCTTTCAGGCAGTGGCTCATCGTCTCGCCAGTTGTTACATCGATACTGAATGTTTGCGGATGTTAACGCTAAAAGCGCAGTGTGATGTCAATAACGGTGAATTCACCAGTGACGCTATCGCGATGGCCAAGGCGAGTTGTGGCGATGTTTTGCATCGAGTCAGCCACGCTGTGCAACACGTGCATGGCGGCATCGGCATCGATCGCGATTACCCGCTGTTTCGTTACTGCCTGTGGGCGAAGCAGATTGAGCTGACACTGGGATGCACAAAAGTCCATCTTAACGCGCTAGCGGATCGACTAGCCGCAAGATATCTATCGACCTGACTCAAAAAATAATTCCCTCCAATATCATGTGCCAAGGAGTAACTGTGTGATGATAAATAATTTCGATTCATTTTCTCCCAACACCCCGGTGATTGTAGGCGTGGGCTTCAGTCAAGTGAAATCCGATAATCCACTCGATTGCCCGGAGCCCTATCAAATGATGTTAAACGCGATTCGTGATGCCGCTGCCGATGCAGGAGACTCTGAGTTGCCAACACAGATCGAATCCATCGCGGTACAGCAGGGCTCATGGAAATACAAAAACCCCGGTAAATTGCTCGCCGAGGCATTGGGCTGTGGAGAGGCGAAAAGTATTCTGGCGGATCTCGGCGTTTTGCAATTGATGCCATTGTTTGAACTCTGTCAGGCGATAAACGAGGGGCAGCAACATGTGGGTGTTGTGGTCGGTGGAGAGTCGCGGTACCGCGATTTGCGCAGCCAGATAACACAGCAACCGGTTGCCGACACGTTACAAAGCGAAGATACGCCAGCGCCGGATGTGTATTATCAAATACCGGATGCCTTCTGCAGTGAATTAGAAACCCAGCGAGGTATTTGGGCGCCGGGCGAGTTCTACGCGATTGCGGAATCTGCGTTGCGTTATTCACAGGGGATCTCCATTGAAACGCATCGCGACAAACTGGCCGCTCTGTATAGTGCCTTTAGCCGTATTGCGGCGCGTAATCCTCACGCCTGGCTGCAGCAGGCGTTGAGTGCTGAGGAGATTCGCAATCCCTCGGCTAAAAACGCTATGATTGCGTTCCCTTTTACCAAGCGGATGATCAGCCAGTGGAATGTCAATCAAGCGGTAGCAATTATTGTTTGCTCTTTGGGGCGCGCGCGCGAACTCGGGCTCAACCAGCAGCACTGGATATTTCCTTTATCCGGCGCACTTACACGGCATGTGGTACCGTTGGTGCAGAAGCGGCAGTTGCACACTCATCCAGGTGCAGTGTTGACTGGAGAGCGGGCGCTGGCCCTGGCTGGCGTGTCCATTGATGAGATTGCGGCTGCCGATGTTTATAGCTGTTTTCCCAGTGCGATACAGTCGGCGAAGCAAGACCTAAAATTACCGGATAGCTGTCCGCTATCCGTTACCGGCACCATGGCATACGCTGGTGGTCCTTACAATCATGGGGCATTGGATGCGGTGGCCAGAATGGTGGAAGTATTGCGCGCCGAGAGCGATGTTACCCAGCGCCGCATCGGTCTGGTGAGTAATATCAGTGGCATGTTTGGCAAGCACGGTGTGGGGCTGTTTTCCAATTGCCCCAATCCACAGGGTTATGCCTGCGACGACGTTACACCTGCCATCGCCGCCATTGAAATCCCTATCCCAGTCGATGGCAATTATACGGGTCCGGCGACTGTTGTCGGCTATTCCGTGATGTACAACAAGGCTGAAATCTCTCACGCCATCGCCTATTGCGATACGCCGCAGAGTACTCGCACGGTGGTGCGCACAAGTAACAAGGACTTGGCGGAACGAATGACACGCGAGGAGTTTTGTGGCAGGACCATTCAGGTCCAAGCCGATGGTGACTTTTATCTTTGAGCAAAGAGCGAATCTACAATAAAGGAGACAGCTATGGCTAGACTAGCCAATAAAATCGCGTTCATCACCGGCGCAAGTTCTGGCATTGGCGCTGCCTGTGCGCTGCGTTTTGTGGAGGAAGGAGCCGTTGTAGTGGGCTTTGATATCAGTGAGTCTGATGGTAATGACTGGGCACGCGCTCTTCAAACTCAATCGCGCTGTCGCTTGATTAAAGGCGATGTGAGAGATGATGCCGCGCTCGCCGCCGCTATCGCAGAAACCCATCGAACCTTTGGCTCGTTGGATATTCTTGTGAACTCAGCAGGTGTGGCGCCAGTGGGCCCTGTGCATCTGATGGAAGTTTCGGAGTGGGACCGCACCATGGATGTGAATCTTAAAGGCACATTTTTAGCGTGTCGCCATGTGTTGCCGATCATGATGGCGCAACGCAGCGGATCTATTTTGAATATCGCCAGCGTCGAGGGCTTGGAAGCGCAAGAATTTACTGCGGCCTATAATGCATCGAAAGGTGCGGTGGTATTGCTGTCAAAAAATATGGCGATCGATTACGGGCGTCTAGGTATACGGGTCAACGCGATCTGTCCTGGTTTTATCGCAACGCCGATGAGTGCCGCCATTCAGGATTCTGCCCTGTATGAGAAGATATGCGCGGCACATCAACTTGGCCGCATGGGTACAGCGAGAGAAGTGGCAAATGCCGCGTTATTCCTCGCGTCGGATGAAGCATCCTTTATCACAGGCAGTGCGATGGTGGTTGACGGTGGCTGGATGGCCGGTAAGCGATTTGGTGTTGCCGAGATGTATGGTGGCGCTGGGTAGAACATTTATCAGTGGCGATAAAGACTCTGGAGATTGGTGTCAGGCTTGTAATATTTGCATTAATAAATACAACTACAAACCTGAATACCATGACCCCTAATTTATGCTGCACTTCCAATACTAATTCGCGGTAAACATCGGGAACAATCATGTACCGACAAATTCTCTCAGTTGGTAAAGCGCTTGAGTACATTCATCTTCTGACAAGTAGAAATTTTTCAGCAGATCTAAAGCTTCGGGGCTCAATTTAAAACATCGCTTTTCGTTTTCGTTAACCGCTTGAAGAAAATCTTTACTCGCTGATTTTCTCCCTTCCAATTTATAGAGTATTCCAAAAATAGTCCGCATCTTTTGGTGTTGCTCGGCAAATACACTCTGCTCGGTTCGATGTTGCAAGAGATGAATATCATCCTCGAAAATCGGTCCCCTATAAAGCACCTGATAAACTAATAACATTGAAGCTTCAAAAGCTTTTAGTTGCTGTGGGCCTAATATATTAGCGTAGCGTTCCAACAGAATCTTAGCGGCGTTTACCGAAGAAGCGATGAGTTCATTCCCACGATTGGCGAGAGAGATAATTTTTCCCCGTTTGTCGCTAGGGTCGGGCGCGGTAATAACATAACCCAAGGCTTCCATCTCAGAAACAATTCGCGCTACAGCTTGTTTGCTGACATCGTTTGCTTTTGCAATGGTATTAATCCGTGTTCCGTCGTTATCAATGTACATAATGACTTGGCCATGCGAAGGACGAATTGCGGTGTGGCCGTCAGCTCTTATAATTTTGAATAGCTCTCTTGCGCTGAAATTGGCAACTGATATTAAAGCACCCACAAAGGCGCCTGGTTGTGTTGCTGTAGTAATGTTTGGGTCGAGATTCTCATGCGCTACTATTTTCAATAAGCACTCTAAAATCAGCGAAAGATTTTCGTGGCCTAGTAATTTTTCGATCGACTTATCGAGTTCGGTGGTAACCGCTAAGGCATCTTTCAGTAATCGTTGCCCGTGCTTGTTTATAATAACGAGATGAGCCCGATTATCATTTTTATCATTAACCCGCGAAACGTAACCCGCATTCTCTACTTGCTTGAGCAATGTTCCACTATTTTGCTTATGCATTCCAAGTTTGTCAGCGAGTTCGGTTGGGCGGATACCATTTTTGGGAATAGCCATGATCAATTCCTGGAAGGCTAACTTCAATTTTTTATGGCCTCGCTGTGCTTTTAACGACGCCATCATCGAAGACTGATACATTCTCGAGACTTCCAAGAGAGACCGAAATAGGCTGTTTCTAAATTGGGAATTCATATTGCTAATCACCAGAACTGTTCACCAGAAGAAGCATGTGTCACCAGAAAGTAGGTGGGTTGTTAAATTCTTGAGTTAAATCAATGCTGCTAGCAGCGTAGCACGACCCATAACCGAATCTAATACATTAATTTATATGACAAACCTAGCGTGGGGCAGTAGAGACTGATTTTAGGCATAATAGTAATATATGATTGACTAAAAAGACAATTAAGCATTACTATATTTGCTGCATCTTTTGCCAACATAGTTTTAACCATGGCCCATTTTTAACCAATAGAAGGTCGACATCATGGAATTTGAATATAATCTACTAACCAGTTTATCCAGCCTGGTCTTCTCGATCGTCATTGTGATCTTTGGTAGAAAGCTACTCTTCAAACTGCCTAAGCTGAAAGAAACCTACGTTCACAACAAACAGGAAAATCACAGAAAACTCCAAAGTAAACGTGATAAGTACTCAGGTCGACTTAGCTCTAGTAATAAAATTGCGCTTGCCACAAATGTTGTGTTTTTTATTGGTATCCTGCCGTTTTTCATAACCTTTGAAAGCCAATCAGTCGGTACCATTGCGTTACACAGTTTCCTTATTTTAATGGTCTACGATTTTTGCTATTACTTAACCCATCGATTTCTCTTTCATGGACAAGGCTATTTTCGTAAGGTACATGGAATTCATCACCAAGCAAGAACGCGGGTGTCCTCAGTGGATTCACTGTTGTTACATCCTTTGGAAGTATTTATAGGCATTGCGCTTTTCTTTACTGTCATTGCAGTACTTTCACTTCTTTTAAGTTCTCCTTTCCAAGTTGCTACTATTGTGATTACTACTCTCATTTATACGCAAATTAATCAGATTAATCACACCCGCATTGATCTTGACGGTTGTGGTTTCCCTTACAATTTGTTGAATTGGATCGCACGCAGCCATGATGCTCATCACATCACTATGCATAAAGGTAACTACGCTACTATCACACTCTTGTATGATTGGTTGTTTGGAACTTTAGAGCCCGTCGATCAACCGGAGCAGTTAGCAGCTACTGCTGCTACCCCTGCTTCTGAAGAAAACTCAAAGATTGCGCATGGTGTAACAGCAGCTTGATAGGCATCTTAGGCAATGTGTGCCTCATCGAATACGGATAAGAGAGGAGCCGGGTTCGGCAACTCTCTTACTCTTGCTCTTTCAGTTTAAGCAACGAGACATCCACTTGCATGAGCATCGCAACGCGGCGCCTGGTTGACCCAATCAAATAAAAAAGCGCCTTTTTATCTCATAAATGATGAACGAAATTGTCTGCTGCACTTGTTGCGAACCAAAATTGAATTCGTCATGAGCAGATACCATTCTATAGCTAATATTGGGAAGGCATTCGCATTAGTCAGCTAATTTGACCAACGTCACGTTCTTTACTTATGTAAATAAATTTCCTAGTATTCTCGTATAGTGAATTCTATATTATGCTTTGCCTAAGGCACTTCAATAATCTAAGCTAACATTGGATGTAAATACCACAGTGAATAAGATATTTTGGTTAGATGAACAACAAGCAGATTCCAGACGAGAACGTCGCAAGCTAGAGTTTCGCGATAAGATTTTGGAGGCGGCCATTGAACTTTTTGAGACACAAGGGTGTGATGCCACCACACTCGATGACATTTGTCGCGTCGCTGATGTGTCTCGCCCGACCTTTTATAAACATTACGCCACCAAACAGGAATTAATCCTTGAGCTGGGACAGAAACTCTGGATGCGAATCAGTAAAGAACTCAGCGCAGCGGCGTTGGATAAGCACGATTCTACACGCCGTTATGTTGAAGTATTTTTTGAAACCGTCCGCAAAGAGATTGCCAAGTATCAAAGGTTGGAGCGCGAGTTAATCCGCCAAAGCATGATGGCTGATCCGCATGAAAGTAAAAGTGCCCAGCTGCTCCAGGTGTTAACCAATATGTTTGCAGCAGTTTATACACTCGGTAAAAAACGCGGTGATATCGGCAATCGCTTTCCGGTGGATTTTTTGGCGGATATGACCATGGGCGCGATAAACGTTGTCATGATGAACTGGGCGCTCGATGAGAATTACCCCGTACAGAAACGCCTCAAACAATTGGCGGATTATATTCCGACAATGTTAGAACTCCGGAATTAACGCAACGACCGCAATAAAAAGGCGATAAAAAATGAGTCGCTGTTTCGCAATCCCGTCAAACGCTGCCAGTAAGTCGTAAGCCTTCTGATTGAAGTCGCATAAACTGCCAGGGCTGATGGGGAGGCTCGCGAGGTCGTTAAGGTACTGGGCAATGCGCTCATAAGGCAGTAGCTGGTATTGCGAAAGATACACGGCATGAGATTTCACCTCTGCCGCAAACTGCGTTTTGTTGCTGACCTCGTCAGGAAAACTCGCCAAATAGCGGTTTTCGTTGCATGATCGATTGAGATATTTGTCGGCGGAAAGGAGAAAACTGCTGCACTGCGCAGCTTGCACCGAGGCGGCTAATTCAGCCGCGGATCAAAGATTTTGTGCTAGGTTGGCGGTGTACACCTGAATAGTTACCATTTTTCTATGAAAACAATTTGGAGAGCGTAAACTCTTTTACGTAGGTCAATGAATTTCCTACTATTCAGGTTAGCATAATAGGAACAACTATAATAAGCGCTACGTAAATCGCCTAAGTACGGCTAAAGTACTTAGCCAAAAAGTGGGTGCAAAAAAAACAGTGAATAAATTATTTTGGTTAGAGGAAGCACAAGCCGATTCCAGAAGAAAGCGCAAAAAGCTGGAATTCAAAGATTAAATCTTGGAGGCCGCTATTGGGCTTTTGAAACTCAAGGATGTGATGCCACCACGCTGGACGAAATCTGCAGTATCGCGGATGTATCCCGTCCGACCTTTTATAAACATTACGCCACTAAACAAGAATTGATTATTGATTTAGGGCAAAAACTTTGGTTGAGCATCGGTAAAGAACTTAGCGCTGCCTGGTTGGATAAGCATGATTCTACGCGGCGCTATATGGAGACTTTTTTTGAAACGGTGAGAAAAGAAATTTCCAAGTACAACAATCTCGAACGGGAGCTGATCCGTCAGAGCATGAGGGCCGATCCTCATGAAAGCAAAGGCGTAGATATGTTGCACATGCTTACAGGCATGTTCGTCACAGTTTATACGCTGGGTAAAAAACGTGGCGATGTGGGTAATCGCTTTCCCATCGATTTTATGGCAGATATGACCGTGGGGGCGATCAATATTGTCATGACGAGCTGGGCGCTTGATGAGAACTATCCTGTCCAGAAGCGCCTCAAGCAATTGGCGGACTATATTCCAACTGTGTTGGAAATGAAGAATTAAAAAATCTGTTTTGCTCTTTATCTAAAATGTGCTGAATAGCTACAATCCGTTTTCCTCTGCAAGAAAAAACCACGAACTTTAATAGCGTGCATTATCTTAGATTCCGCAGTCCCCTTAACGGGCCAACTTTTGGTGAAATTTGCTTGCCAGATTCTCCTAGGTATGATTACATATAACAATATGTTTACATATGTAAGTAAAACATCCAATGTAAATATAACTTGCCTAAGTCGTATAACAATAATAAAGGTGTTGGTATGAAAAAACGTTATTGCGCTATCGTCAATATGTTGGGGTTAACACTGGCTGTTACGTCATGCTCAATTTATGCAGCGGTATCACCGCAGGAGGCGGCACAACTTAAGAGTGTCTTGACGCCGATGGGAGCGGAGCGAGCGGGTAATGTTGCCGGAACGATTCCCGCCTATACCGGAAAAATTCTCGGCGCACCGAGTGGGGTTAACTACCAGGGGACCGGGTCTTACTACCCAGACATGTATCCCGACGAAAAACCCCTGTTTGCAATCAACAAAGGCAATCTTGAGCGCTACCAAAAAAACTTAACACCGGGCTTAGTTGCCGTATTAAAAAAATTTCCTGATTCTTTCAAGTTGCCAGTTTATCAATCGCATCGCGATGTGCGGTACAGCGATTTTATCCATGAAAATACCTTTCAGAACGCGACTCGCGCCAGCATTGCAGGAGAAATCGGTGTCAATGGCGCCTGGGGTGGTATTCCGTTTCCTATTCCCAAAAATGGCGTGGAAGTAATATGGAATCATTTAGTTTATCCACGCCATCACAACTTTACCGCGACCTATGTGCAGGCCGCTGTGTATCCCACAGGTGATGTGGCCTACAGCCGATATAGCGATATATTGCGTGGCCCCTATTACGATGCGTCACTCAATTATGAAAAAGCCAAGGATAAAGATCTGATCGCTTACTTTTTACGTTACACGCTGGAGCCGGTTCGACAAAAAGGTGAGATCATTCTTGTGCATGAATACCTAAATCAAGATATTCATCCGCGCGCTGCCTGGGCATATATTCCGGGTACGCGGCGTGTGAGGAGAGCCCCGACAGTGGGTTATGACAATCCCAGCGGCGCAGGCGGTTTGCGCACTGATGACGAGCGAGTTGGATTTAATGGCGCAGTTGATCGTTACGATTGGAAATTACTTGGCAAGCAGGAGTTTTTCATTCCCTACAATAACTACAAATTTGAAAACCCCAAAAATACCTATAAATCTATACTCACGGCAAAGCATCCTGATCCCAATCTATTTCGCTTTGAATTACATCGCTGCTGGGTGGTGGAAGCGAATTTAAAGCCCTCTGCTCGCCATGTCTACGCGCGGCGTTTTTTCTATCTTGATGAAGACAGCTGGATGGTTCATCTGGCAGATAACTACGATGGGCAGGGAAATTTATGGCGCACTCAAGTCATTAATTCTCGCAACGCCTATGATTTGCCTGGTATCACCGGCGGGGTAGAAACCTTGTTTGATCTACAAGTTGGCGCCTATGTGGTAGATAAATTAGATGTCGAAGAAGAGAAGAAATTGGTGATGTTAGACAAGCCATATCCAGAGGAGCATTTCACGCCGGCGAATTTACGCAAACTTGGGAGTCGTTAAGCATAATCACTATCTGAAGGTATTACTAATACTCGCTGGTAATTAATTTAGATAGGAAATAAGAGGGAGAACTCCATGGCGAATAGTCCTGTGTTCAAACGCACTAGCCAAATTGTTCAATCTATAGTATTGCTTTCTTTATCGATCATCGGTTGTGGTGGCGGCGGTATGGGCGGTGATATTCTGGATCTGCCATTAGCGAAGGAAGCAATCATCACCATCACCACTAAGGGTTATTTCACCGATCTAATCGGCCAAGTCCAGGTTGAGGAGATCGACATAACACCGGCAGATGACGAAAGTGTTATTAGTGATTACGCGGTTTATTGGGCATTTGGGCCAGGACTGATTCATTCGCAGCATCAGAAACCGATTATAATCTTTCCGGCAACGGGCCAGACACACAATTTTCGCTTTGCCCAAGGGAGTCTGTCGCCCTTGGGGGTTTGGGGCATTGTGGTGTGCAGCCGTGAACCTGGAGGTTTAAAAGATTGCGGAACAGGGGAGGCTGGTAATAAAAACAGTTATCCGTTCATGGCAGG
>OBEQ012134930.1_pt1 | contig 25655 bp, 22 predicted proteins | sample 1670901 | NCBI WGS metagenome assembly OBEQ01 (sample SAMEA104232315, study PRJEB22302) | groundwater metagenome | biome: forest; feature: aquifer; material: groundwater | place: USA | collected 2011-08-07 | depth 5.4 m | reverse complement strand
CCAGGTCGGCACCGGTCCCACGATACGACCGCGTTACGGGAGCCTTTTCACGATCCTGCCACAACACCATTTCCAATCCCTCGACCGGCGGCGGTAGCGCATCGCCGACGATCACCAGCGTGTGTAAATCCGCGCATGCGGACAGGGTAGGGCGTAATAACTCCAGACGCTCGGGTGAGGTCACCAGCATGCGCACATTGCAGTCGATTAAAATGTGGCTGACCTGCTCGGCTTTGAGCAGCGGGTTGACCGGCACAAACACGCCGCCGGCGGCGGCTGCGCCAAATAGCGCGATCACCGTTTCGAGGCGTTTTTCAAGATAAACTCCCACCCTGTCTGCGCGCTGAAGACGGTGTGCCAGCAATAAATACGCGGTCAGCATGACTTGTGCCTGCAGCTCGGCATAGGTGAGGGATTTGCTGCCATCGCGCAATGCAATGGCCTCGGGTGCGCGGCTAGCCGAGTCGGCTATCAGATCAAAAACATGCGAGGACATATTGAGGTGCGGTGCACTGAAAAATACGGGAACAAAGATAACGGGATTGTATCCGAGCAGGCGCTGCGAAGGGCTGTCCGCTGCATTTGTGGACCTGGCATGGCCGCCACGCATAAGCCATGTTAGGCAAGTGGCAGCAATTACGCAGCGATATGGGCACGCTGAATGCATTGCTCTATGTGATGCATCGCGTGCTCTCGATGGTGTCGGGGAAGCGTGCCGGGATCGAGCGCTTCATATTTGTCGCCCAGCCGGTGCCCGACCGGCCGCATATTCCGCCCGGCAAAACCACGACTGCCGTCGTTAAAACGCTGTTGCCCGGCGATGCTTTGCTGGCGCAATGCATGCGCCCCGCCGAAATCATCGCCGCGCGGTTTGCGCAAGGCGCGAAGTGCCTCGCGCTGATCAAGGAAGATCAGCTTCAAGCGGCGATCTGGCTGATTCACGGCCATTACGACGAAGACGTTGTACGGGCACGTTTCGTGCTGCCACTTTCTGGCATCGCAGCATGGGATTTTGATGTGTATGTCGCGCCCAAATATCGGCTTGGCTTTACGTTTTTGCGGCTGTGGGATGCGGCGAATGCGTATTTGCGCGAGGCCGGCGTGATGTGGAGCTATAGTCGCATCACCGCGTTCAATCTGGGTTCGCTGGCTTCCCACAGCCGCTTGGGTGCAAGCCCATTTGGCAGCGCGACATTTTTGACGCTGGGGCCGATTCAGATCATGATTTCGACCTTGCGGCCATGGCTGCATATTTCGTTTGGCAAAACTCAACCGCAATTGATCATGCCGGAACGCAAGGCTTGAGCGGCCATTTTTAATTTATCTCAATAATATTTGACTATGTCTACACCTCAGGAAGTACGCAACATTCTGGCCCAGTCCCTGCAACTCGGTTCACGCGCCGACCGGCTCACTGCCGATTCTCCCCTGCTCGGCGCGATTCCCGAACTCGATTCGATGGCCGTCGTGATGATTTTGACCGCGATGGAGGAACACTTCGGTTTTACTGTCGACGACGATGAAATCAGCGCCGACACGTTTGCAACGCTAGGCACGCTCACGGCTTTTGTAGAACAAAAACTCGGTCTTTGACGTGACGCAGTCCGACATCCAGATTGAAGCTTTTTTTCTGGACAGTCCGCGCGGACCGCTGTTTTGCATCTATCTTTCGCCCAAAAATAGCATCATAAAAGGCTGCCTGCTGTATTTGCATCCTTTTGGCGAAGAAATGCACAAATCGCGACGCATGGCGGCGTTGCAAGCCCGGGCTTTTGCCGCGCACGGCTATGGCGTGCTGCAAGTCGACTTAACCGGCTGTGGCGACAGTGCGGGAGATTTTGCCGATGCCTCATGGTCGGCCTGGCGCGATGATGCCCGACTCGCGCACGCTTGGCTACACGCAAAAACCACGCAAGCAGTCACGCTGTGGGGCTTGCGCACCGGCGCATTGCTGGCGGCTGATCTGGCGCAAACTTTGAATCCGTCCTCCTTGCTGCTCTGGCAACCGGTCAGCGACGGCAATCTTTTCCTGACCCAATTCCTGCGCATCAAGCTTGCCAGTGAAATGCTGGCCGAGAGTCAATCCAGATCGGGCACCAAGGATTTGTTCGCACAACTCGAATCCGGACAAGGCGTAGAGGTGGGCGGCAATATGCTGTCGCCTGCAATGGCGCGCGAGCTGGGCGCGCTCAAATTGGCCGCGATGACGCCAAATTGCCCGGTAAACTGGTTGGAAGTGGGCACTGTGCCCGATGCGCAACTCAGCCCCGCCGCCCAACGCGTGGCCGATACCTGGCGCGAAGCCGGCATTCGGGTGCGCACCCAAGCCGTGTGCGGCGAGCCCTTCTGGGCGACGCAAGAGATTACCGAATGCCTGCCCCTGATTAAAGCAAGCCTCACCTGTATGGAAGCGATTCAATCATGAACTGGCACGAAGTTCCGCTCGTTTTTGATTGCGAAGGCAGCAGGCTGGCCGGCATTATTGCGCAACCCGAGCGCCCCCTGGAAACCGGCGTAGTGATCGTGGTAGGCGGGCCGCAATATCGCGCCGGCAGCCATCGCCAATTTACGCTGCTTGCCCGGCAGCTGGCGGGGCAGGGCATCGCTTCGATCCGCTTTGATTACCGTGGCATGGGCGATAGCGAGGGCGATATCCGTTATTTTGAAGCGATCAATGCGGATATCTTTGCAGCTGCCGAAAGCTTAATGGCGCAGCTGCCGCAAATCAGACAATTAAGCCTGTGGGGCCTTTGCGACGCCGCTTCGGCTGCCCTGTATTACGCGCATACCGATCCTCGTGTGCAGGGACTGATCTTGCTGAACCCGTGGGCGCATAGCGAAGCGGCTACGGCACGGGCCAAAATGAAGCATTATTATCTTGCCAAACTCACCAGTCGGGCTTTTTGGATTAAACTTTTTACTGGAAAAATGAAGCTAAGCAGCTCCATAGGGGAATTTGCCGATTCCGCCCGGCAAGCGAGTTCAACGGATGTGCAACACGAGCTTAAGCCTGCTATCGATTTGCGCTACGGTAGCCCGGGTTATATCGATCGGATGCTGCAGGGATTAAAACAATTTCGGGGCAAGGTTGAACTCATTCTGAGCGGCAATGACTTAACTGCGCAGGCATTTGAAGAATTGATACGGATCGACCGAAAGTGGCAAAAAGCATGCAGCGATCCGCGCATCATCATTAAAAAATTACCTAATGCGACACATACATTTTCGCAACGCGGCTGGCGCGATCAGGTAGGGGAGTGGTCAGCAAGCTTTTTGAAAAGTTTGAGGAGTTGAAATGAGCAAAAATTCACCGCTACCCATCCCTGCGTTTGTGCAGATGTTAAGCTATTTGTTAGGTATAGCCATTGCTTCGGGCAGTTTGGCCGAGACGATTATCGTACGCGATGAGCCATTGCAATCTTCTGAAATCCAGACCATGCCTCCTGTATGCAAGCTGATCGTCGTTGATCAGCCGGGCGTACATAATGGTGCAGGTCGGGGCCCCCTTACACAACATGCAGCGTTGTTTGAGGATCCTCGATATCAGATGGCGAAAAACAATATTCATCTCCATCATTATTGCTGGGCCTTGGTCAGCAAGCAGCGTTACTTTCGCGAACGGGACAAAAACAAGCGCAAACATTATTTATCCCAATTCAATGGTGATATTGATTACGTGCTGCAACATAGCGACAAGAGCTGGCCGTATTTCGACGTGATGCTGACCGAACAGGGCCAAATGCAAATGATCCTGGGGAATTATGGTGCAGCGCTTGCCAAGGCGGATCAAGCGTTGAAATATCAGCCCAACTCGGAAGCAGCCTATTTGCTCAAGACCGACGCGTATAAAAACATGGGCAATAAAACTGCCGCCATCGCAGCGGGCAAGCAGGGTCTGGAAAAAAATCCGGATTCCACGCGTTTGCGCAAACGCTTGATGCGCCTCGGTCAAACCGTGCCTCCACTCGCTGAGCGCAAGCCACTCGCCACAGAGAATGCCAACCCGACTGTCACCGAGAAAACACCCGGCGGCGAGCCTGCATCCGCTGCTCCTGCATCCGAGAAGGCTGCCAGCGAGACAGCACCCTCTGAACCTGAGACCATCGGCACCAAAAACAATCCCTATTGCAGGTTTTGCCCGTAATGATGATGCACTTGGGAGTGGGGGGGTTGATCGCAAGATATAACCGTGCGTGGGTTGTATCTCGATCATGATGCCCGGGCGCATTCTCCCAGTCCGCGTTCGGCACTTTCCACGCTTTATTCGGCAAATGCTCGAGCGCAGCGTGGTGCTGAAGCGGCCGCTGGCGAGTTCGCCTACTTTTCATCTGTGTTTTTTCAGTTGCCAATCCTATTTTAAATATCTGTATTGTTCGCTGCATAGCATTCAGCAACATGTGGATGTTCCTTATAAGATCCTGGTCTTTAACGACGAAGACATGCCTTTGACGTCAGCGCAAATTGACGCCATTCACGCATTAATGCCCGGCTCACGGGTTATTACTTGGCCCAAAAGTATGGGCTGGGGCGCCACCCAGATTGCCTGGATCTGGAAGGCCTATGCGCTGGCGACAGAAGGTGTGGCCGAAAACGACATCATTGCGCGAGTCGATTCCGATGTGTTTTTTTTCAACGACAGAATTTTTCGGGCCGTGGCGCGCAGCGAAGCTGATTTTGTTGGGGATGGGCACTACATAAATTTCAGATACTGCCAGGGCGGCTGTTATTTTTTTCGTGCTTCCGCTGTCCGCAAAATAGTCGCACTGATCGAATCCGAGCCGATCGAGGAGATGCTTCGCGAAATCGACCCCGTGGTCGAGGATATTGCGGCGACTTATTTTGCCAAACGGCTGGGCATGAAAATCTGGCTCACGTGGTTCATGATGTTCCCGGACGAATTACGCAATGCAGGCGGATTGACAGCCTGGCAACGCATGAAATTCAGCTGCGCGCATTTTGTGATGAAGAACAAGGCGGCGATGTTGGAGGCTTATGAAGTCGAAGTACTTGGTGGTGAAATTCCTGAAAATTATAGAAACATATTAGAAGCCATATGAAGATCGCGTCTGCCTGCTCAGCGAACGATTCAATATACAAGCAGGCAGATGCGCATTGCAGGGTGAGTTTGATCAGTTAAGCTTCTTAATATTATCTTCGTGATTAGTCGGAGAAGAGGCTGCACTATAATCTCCGGTCGGATTTAAATCGGCCTCGTTTAGATAGGGAAATGATTCCATCCATGCTGTCACCTACTCACCCTATCACTCCAAGTTATGGGTCTCGTATCGGCATCAATCAGCCAATATCAAAGCTATCCATCGTCGTCCCAGTGTATCGCTCCCAAGAAATGTTAAGGGAGTTGTACCGTCGCATCGTGGCAGCTGTTGAGCCGCTCGATCCCAACTTTGAGCTGGTCCTGGTGGAAGATTGTGGCGGAGACGATTCGTGGCGGGTCATACAGGACATTGCCAGAGAAGATAAGCGTGTCCGCGGTATACAACTCAGCCGTAATTACGGCCAGCATAACGCCCTGCTTTGTGGCATCCGCTCCGCTTGTGGTGAGATACTGGTCACACTTGACGACGATTTACAGAACCCTCCTGAGGAAATTCCAAAATTGCTGGAAATATTGGGTGAGGGATACGATGTGGTCTACGGCACTCCTGCCGCTGAGACTCATGGGTTTCTGCGCAATCAGGCTTCGCGCATTACCAAGCTGGCACTACAATCTTCCATGGGTGCGGAAACAGCCAGCAAAGTGAGTGCGTTCAGGGTTTTTCGGACTCGCCTTAGAGATGCCTTCGCCGAATACCGTAGCCCATCGGTGAACATCGACGTGCTCCTAACTTGGGGAACCACGCGTTTTTCGGCTGTCCCAGTCCGGCAAGACGAACGCGCAATTGGAACCTCAGGCTACACCTTGCGTAAGCTTATTACCCATACCATCAATATGATGACGGGGTTTTCCACTATCCCCTTGCAAATGGCCAGCGTAATAGGTTTCATTTTTGGCACTTTCGGCTTTATCTTATTAGCCTACGTACTTGGTAGATATTGGATTAGTGGCAACAGTGTGCCAGGGTTTCCTTTCCTGGCCTCTATCATCGCCATTTTTTCCGGTGTACAGCTTTTTGCCCTGGGTATCTTCGGAGAATATTTAGCACGGATGCATTTTCGCACTATGGACCGGCCACCCTATATCGTGCGCGAAAATGCCGAAGAGCAAAACACTACTCGTCAAAGCTAGTGTCGAAAATCATGCTTAATCACGCGAAACATAATTGCACAGAAGGCGTAATTGATACACCTGACCTTCATTTGGAGTGGGCGGAGGCACCATGGGATACTGCCGTGTTTGGTTCTCCCGTACTGCAAATTAGTCAGATAGAGGTGCTTGGCTCCTCAGCAGTCGGTAGCTTTCGCACATTTGAGTTAGCGCGAGATCAGCTAGGCACAGCGTTGGTGAGTTGCCGAATGCCCCATGAGCGCCTCAAAGAATCCATGCTATTAGAAGACCGCGGCTTCCGCTTCATCGAGATGGTCTATATGCCTGAATTGGATAATTTGGCTGACATCGAATTACCCGAAAAAATTGAAGTCGAGATTGATTTAGCAGAAGAGGAGGATTTGCAAGTTTTAATGGAAATAGCGGGCAGCGTATTCCGCAATGAACGTTTCCACGTAGATCCGCGGCTCGATTCCAGGCTGGGTGATGAACGTTACCGTCGGTGGGTGAATAATAGTCTCAACCATCCGCAGCAACGACTGTATATCGTGCGCGATGGCACACAGCCCGTGGCTTTTTTCCTGACGGAGATGTTGGCAGATGGAACCTGTTACTGGCACCTCAATGCTGTGGCGCCGCAAGCTCAGGGCCAAGGATACGGTCGTCGTGTATGGCAGGCCATGCTGTGTGAGGCTAAAAATGCAGGCGCGCAACGTGTGCGTACCTGTATCGTGGCACGCAATTTTCGAGTGCTCAACCTCTATGCGCGATTGGGCTTCCGCTTTCCACCTCCACTAATGACTTTCCATTGGGTGAAGGGCATACAGCAATGATTGACGCTCAAACTGGCGGGCAATTAATGCGTTATATCGTGGTGGGGGCGGCTTCCAACTCCCTCCTGTATTTGGCCTATCTGGGACTGACCGTTATTGGATTAGGTCACAAAACAGCCATGACATTTTTGTATATCACTGGAGGCCTGATTTCTTTCATTGTCAACCGTGCATGGTCTTTCAAGCATATGGGTAGCGGACAGTCAGCCTTTGCGCGCTACAGCGTTACATACATTCTCGGCTACCTGTTCAATCTCGCTTTGCTATGGCTGTTCGTCGACCGCCTCCATCAGCCGCATCAGTATGTTCAGGCTGTGGCCATCGTGTTAGTTGCAGTCAGTCTGTTTCTAATGAATAAGTTTTGGGTATTTGCTCCCTTATCCGCACGGGACAACGCAAGGTGAAGCGCTGTACTCACTGCGCCTGTGCTTACACAGGTCTGGACTGGAAATGTCCCGGCTGTGGCTATACGCCGCGCCAAGCCGAGGGCTTCACCATCTTGGCGCCTGAGCTGGCACTTGGAGGAGAGGGATTCCACCCAGAGGCCTATGCTGAATTGGCCACTTTAGAAGCAAGTAACTTTTGGTTCCGCGCCCGGAACCAACTGATCATCTGGGCTATGCGGCGCTACTTTCCCAATATGCAGCGTTATTTGGAAATTGGATGCGGCACGGGTTTTGTACTCGCTGGTGTTTCTCAGGCTTTTCCTCAGGCACAGATAACTGGCAGCGAGATTTTCGGCAGCGGCTTGCCTTACGCGTTAAAGCGTGTACCTAAGGCCGAACTACTTCAGATGGATGCACGCTATCTTCCCTATGAGAATGAGTTCGATGTGATCGGCGCATTTGATGTTTTGGAACATATTGCAGAAGATGAAATGGTACTCAGTGAGATGAAAAGGGCGCTCCATGCCGATGGTGGGATTATCCTCACAGTGCCACAACACCCACAACTATGGAGCCAACAAGACGAGTATGCGTGTCATGTTCGCCGCTACAAAATGGGCGAATTGCGCAATAAAGTAAAGCAAGTGGGTTTTCGAGTGGTATTTGAAACTTCGTTCGTCAGCCTTTTGCTCCCTGCCATGGCTGCGTCCAGGCTGCTGCAAAGCAAAAAGCAATTCGTTGGCGATGAAATGGCGGAACTACGTTTACCCAAATTACTTAATTCGACGTTTGAAACTGTTATGAAAGCGGAGCGCTTACTTGTACAGATGGGAGTAAGGTTTCCAATCGGTGGATCCGACTTGCTTGTAGCAAAAAAATGAAAGACTCTGGATGAATATTCCTTTCAACAAGCCTTACATGACGGGCAAAGAGCTTTGGTATATTTCCCAAGCGCATGCTAACGGCCACTTGGCCGGAGATGGTCAGTTCACAAAAAAATGCAGCACATGGTTGGAGGCGCGCACGGGTTCTCTCAAAGCCCTGCTTACCCATTCATGCACGGCTGCACTGGAAATGGCCGCTATCCTGGCTGACCTTCAGCCTGGCGATGAAGTAATCATGCCATCTTACACATTCGTTTCGACAGCCAATGCCTTTGTATTGCGAGGAGCGGTGCCAGTGTTCGTGGACATTCGCCAGGATACCCTGAACATTGATGAGACCCTGATTGAAGCGGCTATTACCAAGAGGACTAAGGTCATCGTGCCAGTGCACTACGCCGGTGTAGGGTGCGAGATGGATACCATTATGGCCATCGCGCACAAATACAATCTACTGGTCATCGAAGACGCTGCTCAAGGCATTATGTCTACTTACAAGGGGCGGGCTCTCGGATCGATTGGTCATATGGGTGCGTTTTCATTTCACGAAACGAAAAACATCATCTCGGGAGAAGGAGGGGCACTCTTGGTTAATGACCCCGCCTTTTCCGAAAGGGCGGAGATTATTCGGGAAAAAGGCACAAATCGTTCCCAGTTTTTTCGTGGGCAAGTAGACAAATACAGCTGGGTGGATGTGGGCTCATCTTATCTCCCCAGCGAGCTGGTATCGGCTTTTCTCTGGGCACAAATGGAAGAAGCGGATGCGATAACGCAAAAGCGTCTTGCGATATGGGACAAATATCATTACGGCTTGGCGATACTCGAAGACCAAAATTATATCCGTAGACCTTTCATCCCCCCTACGTGTAGACACAACGCACATATGTATTACATTGTCCTACCTGATTTGGCATTTCGCACTAATGCTATTGACGTACTCAAACATAAAGGAGTCCATACGGTGTTCCACTATGTGCCCTTGCATAGCGCACCTGGAGGCCAAATCCATGGCCATACACGTGGGAAATTAGATATTACGAATGGCATATCTGAACGGTTGTTGCGTTTACCGATTTGGTTAGGTATTGAAGATGAACAGTCAATGGTTATTGATGCCATTTTGGACCTATTCTAATCAAGTTTGCCTTTGTGCTGACTTAACCATTAATTTATCCATATAAGTGGCATCCCGGCCTGTGTAATAGGGAGAGAAAGTGTACATGACACAATCAAAATCACCTTCTCAAAACCTTCGCATCTGCTTAATTCTTGGCTTCCTGCTGACGCTCCTTTATTTTTTAGCCACGTGGCACATCGGCCTCAACATGGCCGACGAAGGCTACTATTGGTATGGCACCCAGCGCATTCTGTATGGTGAGGTGCCGATTCTGGATTTCATGGCATACGATCCCGGTCGATATTATCTTTCGGCTTTCGTGATGGCGATTGTCGGCAGCGAGGGTATATGGGCGGCACGCCTTGCTGCCTATCTCGTTTTGGCTTTGCTGGTCTCTCTCGCAATTTATTTAGCCCTATTGTCTTTCCATGGTAACCGCATTGCGCAGTTATTTTATTCTTCGATTGTGACGTTACTCTTGATTGTATGGACTTACCCGTACTTCAGGGCATTTGATTTTTTGGCGGTTGCGTTATTGATCTGGGGGGTATTGATTTTCTTTAAGAGGCGGACACCTCGTGGCTGGTTTTTTGCAGGCTTGATACTTGGCGCCGTGGCGGTATTGGGTCGTAACCACGGTGTATACGGTGTATTTGGATATCTTGTCGCTCTTGTAATTATTTATCTTGACCGCGCCTCTGTTAAACCAATAGTTTCTTCTTATTATTTCTGGGTGGTGGGTGTAATTGCAGGCTACCTGCCTATCATTTTGCTGAGTGTTTTGGTTTCTGGTTTTCCCCACGCCTTTTTCGAGAGCATCAAGTTCATTGTTGATAGCGAGACCACCAATATTAAATTGCCTATACCATGGCCTTGGGCCATAGATTTCAGTAAATTTGGCGTGAGCTGGTCCATTATTTACTTTACCCGGGGACTTTTTTTTGTGGCCCTGGTTATTTTTCCCATTGCAGGGCTGGGCTATCTGGCGCGCGCCTATTATTCTGGCCGACCTCTCATTACTAACGAGACGGGACATTCAGTTTTTCTGGCGTCAGTATGCCTGGGCTTGCCCTATATGCATTATGCGCTTTCGCGTGCAGACATTGAGCATCTTGCACCTTCCATGCTCCCCATGATTTTTGGAATACTCAGCATGCCCATGGTGCATGGAATAAAACCACGTCTATTAGTTGGACTCCTGTTACTCATCAGCGGGTTTATTGTAATGGTAGGTATTCAGCCCGCCTTGAGATATGTTTTTTTGCAGGAGAGGTTGGAGACTTACACAATAGGGCGCGACAAAATTCAAATCCCACCCGATCAGGCTGCATCCATGAGGCGTTTGGACGATTTGGTTCAGGGGGAGCTCTCCAGGGGGGGATCATTTCTTGCTCTACCCAACTTGCCGACGCTTCACGCAATCCATCGCAGTAAGATGCCGGTGTGGGAAATTTATCCGTTGTTTAACCGTGACAAGCTATTTGAAGAGAAAGAAATCAGACGTTTGGAGAAAATGAAACCCTCATTGGTCATTCTTTCGAACCACGCCCTGGATAAAAATGAGGCGCTCCGTTACAGCAGCATGCATCCTCTTGTTTATCAGTGGCTCAATGCTAAATACCGTAAAGAATATCTTTGGAAGGACATGGAGATATACCGATTGAATTATTAAATCCGTAACGGCAATCAGTAAGGCGTCGTGCGCGTGGATTAGACTAGGACTCAGCTCTCAATCAGCATGAATGGCAAACGGGTTAATTAGCCCGGGGAGCCAAAAATGAAAACCGATTACCGAATATTGTCTTAAATGCAGTCTGGAATTCCTTCAAAAAAATAAACCTCGTAGCCAGATAATAGCTGACAACCCCGACAGTTATTTGCACTAACAAAACAAACATATTGTTTTGATATCCGAGTAGGGCTTTGCTGCCGATTACAGACATCCCCATAATGGCGGACGAAAAGAGGGCTGGGCGGTAACAACGAAGAAGGCCGATATAGGTGACATCAAGAACTGATTTGCTCATTTGTACTGTGGCAAGCATCACCAATAGCTCCGTCTCCACCCAGGCAAGCATCAATCCAATAACGCCATATTTCATTGTGTAAATTGTCAGAGGCAGCAATAGGATGAGTTGCAGCAGATGAGACTTCAGCGATAAGTCTGCGCGCCCCATACTCGTCAGAACGGTTTTGAGCTGTAGCGCCATCATCCTGAAGGCCATGCCTAGTGACATGATAATCAAAGGCAGAATGCTGGGCGCCCACTTGTCACCAAAAACCGTTAACACCAGAGTATCCGCCACGCAGGCCATGCCTACCATCATTGGGATGAAGGCAAGCGAGGTCACGCCCAGCAGTTTTTCAAGATAATGGGTCGCCGCAACACGATCTTCCTGAAAGCGGGCAAATGCGGGGAGCATGGTCTGGTTGATGATGGGCATGAATTTGGAGAGTGGCAAAGAAGCCAGTTCGGCACTCATCCCGTATATCCCGAGTACTGCAGCCCCTAACGTAGGCCCGGCAACCAGGGTGATGAGCTGGTCACTTAACAGGGCCAGAAAGCCGCTCAAGGTAACGATGCCACCCATGTACATCATCCGTTTGGTTGTGGCAAAGTTGAATGTGAACATGATGAACCACGGCTTGAAGATCATCAGTAAAACAGCCAATAAGGTTTTATTGACGACAATGCCTATTATCAGCGCCCATACGCCTGCACCAAAATAGGCCATCAATACTGTCGTCAACGCTGCGACCAGACTTGCAGTAATTTCCAGTTGTGCTCGAAGTTTGAAATCCAGGTCGCGATCCAGCAACGCGTTAGGAATCACACGAAATGGAACGAGTAAAAAAATAAAAGCCAGTACCTTGGCCAAGGCTTCCAAACGGGGTTCGTTGAAATAGGAGGCTAATAGCGCGCCGCCTAAAAAATAGCTGACAAAGAGCACACCGTTCACGATCAACAGCCATCCGAATGTACTTTGCAATTCCTCGCGTTGAATAGTCTTGGCTTGTACAAGCGCCGACTCCAACCCAAGTGTGCTGAGCAGCATCATTAACACCAGAGGTGAGGACAGCATGGAGTTGAGCCCGTAGTCCTCGGGGCTGATGAAGCGCACGACAATAATCGTGCTTACCCAACTGAGTATCTGTGCGCCGAGCCGCAAAACCGTGGCCCACCGCGCGCCCGTCAGAATTTTGTTGACGAGCTCGGAGTGATCAGTCTGTTGAGACATGCGAAAAATGTATACGCGGTGTGAAGGCCATAATGTGAGTAACCAATAATGTCCGCGGCCGCGTTGGAACAAGATATGTCATGTGCGGAGTCGCTGAATAACCCGCAAGCTCTGGCGAGTATACATGCCGCCCGCAAAACGGAAGGTGCCAAAAAAATGAATCAAAACGGCGTGGCCAATATCGAGACCGGGTTGCCAGAAAGGGTAACGATCCACTGCCAAAACCAGTGAGTCATCCACATTGGCCACCATGAAATTGGATGCGACCTGTTCACTGCCCCACTCATGCCATTTTTGCCGACCTACCAGTTCTTGCATCTGGAGCGAAAAAGTTTCAATGGCGGAAATACTGAGTTTTGCTGGCGCAAATCCAGTAAAGCCGGCGCAACCGCGCACGTATTTAAGTTGTGTCGAATTGGGATATTCGCCTAGGGCACGTTCAGCATGATTTTGAACGTGCGGATGGGGATCCACATGGGCGTGACGGCTGGCTTCAGACAAACCGACAAAGTGCGTTCCGGAACTCGTTCCCAGCGTAAAACTGCGTCCGGCTGCGATGCTTTGCAAAACTTCAACCGGCTCGGCAAGCGTCAACGTATCGGAGTCGAGTTGTATCACATAGTGCGCCTGGTTTTCATGAGCCAAAGTCAGAAAACGCTCCCAGCACCCCCCCGTCGGGCAAACAGCTGAACCCATATCGGAACGGGGAATGAACTGCATGCACTCAAAATGCGTTTTCAGTATCCGCTTATCCTCGGAATTCAGACCATCATCCACAATGACAAAGCCGCGCGGTTTTACATACCGGGCAAAAGATTTGGCGGCCAGCATATACATCGTCAAATCGGGGTGGTGCAATTGACTAACTATCACCACATGGCTCGTGGCATCGCATTTAATCGGCGGCGTTTTATAGATGCCTGCGCAGCGAAAATTGAACCAGGCACGATCAAGTTTTCGTTTGATTCTATTTAGCATGGTCAGTGATTTTCCAATAAGGCTGAAGATTAAACGCGTTTTCAGAAAGCGTTACATGCAAACTTATATTCAGGGATTTAGGCTTCACCATCCGGGTTTCCAGCCTAAGAATGCAGCGGGTATGTACGCCAGCGTTTTTAGGTTACGGGGATAAGTGGACCAGGACTTAAGAAAGGCGGTCACGGCCAGCTTTTTATTTCCGGCGCGCAGATGTCCTAGCGCAAACGAGGAATGATAGATGGCCAGTTGCTTATTGAACGCGCGACGCGTTACGCACCTGCCATCCCGGCTGCAAAGTCCCCATTTTTTTACCGCGTTTTTCAACAAACGGGTGCGGTAATCAATCCCCCGGGCCAGACGGTTGCCTTGATGGGGATGTTGTCGATAAAGCGTGGTAGGGCGACGCAGTTTGATAAACGGATATTGTTGGGAAATACGCAGCCATAAATCCCAATCTTCACTGTACGGAAGTGTTTCATCGAACAAACCACAGGTCGTGAATACTTCAGGACGGAACATCGCTGTGCTGGTGAGCATCCAGCAATCTAATAAAAACTGGTGATATATCCATCCCGAATAATCAGGATCGATCTCGCCGGGATCGATATTCAGATTCAGGCTGGCGGGATCAGGAAATTGATTGCGCTGCTCATCGCGATACCATAATGTAAATGCACTGTATACCACGCCTATTTCCGGATGGTCTTGCATCATACGGACCTGATGCGCCAGTTTGTCGGGAAACCAATAATCGTCATGATCCATCAGACAAATAAATTGTCCTCTGGCTTCGCTTATACCCCGGTTGCGTGCGACACAAACACCAGAGTTAGACTGGATTAGCAGCCGGACAGGTGGGCCAAAAGAGTTCACAATTTGGCACGTTTCGTCGCGGGAGCCATCGTCTACGACGATGATCTCGATATCTTTTAAGCTTTGCGCAAGAACGCTGCTAATAGTCTCGGCGATATACGCGGCGCAGTTGTATGACGCGATGATGATGGAGACAATTGGTTGTGACATGACTTATCAGTTTTTTTTAAACGTGCCCGCTGCGCCAAGCACGTTTGCCCGTATAGAATTGGTTAACGGTCATGGCGCGTCGTCAGATTCATCATTTAACCTCTGACGAACTGCCGATGTACCTTATTCCTACATCTTGCGCGCAATGCGTGGTAGACCGCTTTCCACATAGGGCTATGATACTGTTTTAACGAGCAATTCACTACGAGTCTATAACCGTTTTTGGCATTATTGAGATAACATCTATCAGGTTAATTATCTGGCAGATAAGACAACGCGATTATTGCGGCCTGATTAACAGTGTCATTCCTGGAATCACTGCCTTTTCAAAAATCCTTACAGCATATACGTACACAAAATGGATGGTATTTTTGGCTGGGTCGGCAAACATGAAGCATATCAAGAATTAATCAATCACATGGCCGTGGCGGCCAACTTGCATCCCGACAGCCGTTTGTTTACGCACGCGAACAATGCTTTTGCTTTGGCTGCGAGCTCCCGATTTAACAAGGCGCACATTCACGTTGAGCCAGATTTGGCGGTCACGCTCATCGGGCGGCCCGTATTCGTCGATAAGGGATTGATTGCCATTGCTAACACTCACAATTTCGCGCGCGCTGTAGTGGAAGGTTGGCGGTTGCACGGCGAAAAACTCCCCACGCGGATGCAGGGCAGTTTTGCTTTTGCCGTGATCAAACCCCATGAGAACAAGACTACCCTGGTACTGGATCGCGTGGGTATCGAGCGCCTGAGCTACGCATTTCAAGCGGGGCAATTTGTGTTTGGTACCAGTACGCAAAGTGTGGCGACCCACCCTGCAATCGGGCGCAGTATTGATCTACAGGCCATATACGATTATCTGTATTTCCATACCATCCCCGCACCACGCAGCTTGTACCGTCATGTGCAGAAACTGCTGCCGGGCCAGATCATTACGTTTAAAAATAATCAGGTTCATAAAGATTTTTATTGGCAGGCTGATTACGCACCTGCCGAAGCGGATTATGAAGCGCATCAAATCTATTTCCGGAAGATGCTTGATCGTGCGGTGCGCGATGCCGATGGGCCGCAAACAGCTGCGTTTCTCTCCGGCGGCACAGATAGCTCGACCCTGGTTGGTGCGCTGACCGCTGCACGGGGAATGCCGGTCGATACATTTTCGATCGGTTTTGACGCCGAGGGCTACGATGAAATGGAATACGCGCGTTGCGCTGTGGAACGGTTTGGCAGTCGCGCTCACGAGTATTACCTGAAACCTGCTGATATCGTCACTGCCGTTCCTGTCATTGCCCAGGCATACGATGAACCGTTTGGAAACAATTCAGCGGTGCCGACTTATTTTTGCGCGAAAGCTGCGCATGAGGCCGGGTTTACACATATGTTCGCCGGGGATGGCGGCGATGAAATATTTGGCGGCAATGCACGCTATGCAAAACAGGGAAAATTCGAAATGTATGCGCGTTTGCCGGGCGTATTGCGGGCTTTGATCGAGCCAGTCGCGAATGCGCCGGGTCTGTCGAGTATTTCTCATTTCAGCAAACTTAATCATTATGTTGCCCAGGCAAAGGTTAAACTCCCGCTGCGTGTGGAAACGTATAATTTTCTTAAGCGCACGCCGCTCCAGCAGATTTTTGCTGAAGACTTTCTGCATGCGATATCGCCAGATTCGCCCGACGTGGCATTAACCGAGGTGTATGCGCGCACCGCTTCGGATCATTATGTGAACCGAATGATGCATCTGGACATGAAGTTTACGCTGGCGGACAACGACTTGCGCAAGGTGGGCACGATGACGGAAACTGCGGGCATCGAAGCCCGCTATCCTTTGCTTGACGATCGCATTATTGCATTCGCCAACGCACTGCCTGTCGATTACAAGGTTCGCGGCCCGCAATTGCGCTGGTTTTTCAAGAAAGCACTGGCCGATTTATTGCCTGAAAAAATCATCACCAAGCGCAAACATGGTTTTGGGCTTCCGTTTGGGATATGGAGTAACCAGTACGCGCCGCTAAATGATCTTGTAGAAGGCAGTCTTTCGGATTTCAAACGGCGCGGCTGGATAAAGCCGGCGTATCTGGATCATATGCTGGCGATGCAACGCGGCCCGCACGCCAATTATTATGGCGTAATGATCTGGGTCGTGATGATTTTCGAGCAATGGCTGCAAGCCAACGAGCACTAGCGCGTTATCTAATCATCAATTAGGGCTGCTGTGCCCCTTTTCCGTAATTGAATTGACTCGAAGGGTGAGGCATGAGACGTGTTTGCCCAATAGGCAATGCCTGCGCATTCCTGCTCAAACCTCCCGTAAATTTAGCTGCCAATACAACAATAATCAGCAGATGATAGGGCAGGTCGAAATAGGCGAGGCCCAAAAAAGCACCGCCTGTTGCATAACCAACCAGACTCACTTGCGCCATCGCGGCGAGATCCGAGGCCCATTTATGTTCGGGATGGTATTTATTGCGCTTGATGATTTGCTGCGCACGTATCCATGTCATCAGCCCCAGCGTGATGAATAGCGCCAAGCCGATAAACCCCTGCTCGCCCATCACCTCAAAATAAATACTGTGCGCGTCATGCACGGCGTAAGGGTTAGGTGCATATTGGTAGAAAGTCCGCGTATCGAACATTTCGAAGCCGCCGCCTGTCACCCGGTCCTTTGCCACATTGAATGCAGTATGCCAGGCATTGATGCGGCCCTGGGCCGAAGCGTCTTCCTGGTATTCAGTAATTGTATTCATGCGGTCATACCAGGATTGCGGCATGACCAATGCAAGAATCGTCACCGCAATCGCCAGATAGACGCCGGTCACGATTTTATTTCGACTCTTGAGCCACAGAAACAGGCCCATCGCCGACATCGCGAGCAGCGCACCGCGGGATTGACTGCCTATCGCCGCAATTCCGCTCAGGATCATCGCCGCGGCAAGGCCCAGGCGTACCCATCGCCGTTCGGCCTGGAGGTGTAGATAACGGATGAGGGGAATGACCATTACCAGCGCCAGCGCAATTTCATTATTGCCGCCGATAAAGGTGCCTTCGGGTCCCCAAACCTGATAACTGCCGCCCGTTGCAATCGTGAAAATGCCGCCTTTGACGCCATAATAGCCCAAGGACAACGCGATCAGCCAAACCATCCAATGCAATTGATCGCGGTTTTGAATAATCATCGCGATCACAAAAATCATCAGCTGAATTTTCCACACCTTGTTCCATTGCACCCAGGCTTCTTCTTGATAGAACGCAAAAATCGTGGTGATAAACATCCACACCAGAAATATAAGCAACGTGACGGTTTCTCGAGTCCATAGAAACTCTTTTTTGGAATTGGAAAGCATAAAGGCGCCAATTGTGACCAAACCGACGACCATGGAAAACGGAAAAGAATAGGCAAATCCCCACGTCTGCCGGTGCGGATTCATGTAGGCAAGCCAAGTCCATAACAAAATCCCTATCCACGGGCGTTTGAACACGAAGGGCAAGGCGCCAAAAATAATGGCGGTAACCAGAATATCTCTCATGCGGGCAGTCTCGCTTTTATATCGGACGGCGGTATACAGATTCCGACCATATCCATCATCAATGCATCGGCAAAATATTTGGCGCTGATAGCCGTGAAGTGGAATGCATTCACGCCCTGCCAAATAGGGACAGCGCCGGGCAAGGCGTCGCGTAGCGCCAGATGATGCGTATTGCTGCGTTGATTGCGCTTAATCCACGCTAACGCGGTCCATGCGGATTCACGCCAGCAGGATTGAGGTTCAGTACTGGCTAAACGTAACCAGCTTATCGCGAGCTGCGCCATCGTGGCTACACAGGCCTGATGGCCACCCGGTGTCCAGCCGTCGTCAAAGCGGGCGGCAAGCTCGCCTGTATCGGATAGCCGACTGGACAATTCCCAAGCCACGTGATGTGCGGCGTCATGGGCTCGTGAGTCGGATAATAATTCTGCGGTATTTAGCACGTTCCGAATGATGCCCGCCAAATCCAGCGTGGAAACGGGCGTGGCATCCTCGGCAAACCAGCCGCACGGCGTCTGTGCGGCAAGCGTTGCTTCCAGGTGCTGACGGCCAGCCTCAATCAAATCCTGATTTTGCGCGAGTATGCCTAGCCGGATCAGCGTTTGGGCCAGCTGCGCATGCTGGAGCGTGGAGGAGGCGAGACATTCCAATAACATATAAGCACTTTGCACGGCACGGGACAGACAAAGGGTGTCGCCCATTTGCAGATAGCCCGTCATCAGGCCGTGTATACGTCCCATGGATGCGCTGTCCGGCTGGTCGAGCAATGCATCCAGCATGGCACGCGCGCGATTGTTGAGTAGAGGCCAGTCAAGATACTTGGCCGCGGGCAAAAATGATTCGATCAGCCACCCTGTGTCATCGATATTGCCCGGCAACCACCCCAGTTCAAACGCCCATCCTGTTGCCACGCAACCGGGTCGCGCGGTGCCACGGCTCGCGTCTTGAGCGCGACAGAGCCACTCCAACGTGCCGCGTAAATGGGTGCGATGATCGTGTTCGGGTTGCCTGGCGGTGCCGATCGCATCCTGCATGATCCAGCGCAATTGCCGGAAACGCCACAATTTATGGCGCCAGGTGAGCGCGAACCAGCGCGCAGGTTTGGGTAGCGCGATATCAGACAAGCGCTTGCTCCAGCCCGCCATGCAGTGGCACATGACTCACCACATAACGATGTTTTCCCGAAGCTTCTGGCGCGATCGCGGTCATCAGCTTGAATTCCACCTGCAGCGTGCTGCCCAGACGTGCGCGCAATCCGCCGATCACCGCCGCTTGGGCATCGGCGTGCCAGTGCGCGTCGGGTACGACTTGAACTTCCAGTCTATCGATCGCATGCTGAATCAATTTGAATTGCCCCACCCCTGGGATTGCGCGCAACACATAAATCAGCGACAAGGCGTGCATGATGCGGCCATCGGCCGCGACGATGAAATCCGTTTGTCGACCCACCACGGCGTCCAGCACCGTGAGCCCGCGTCCTCCAGGATCGCGTTGCGTGGAGCGCCGCACCTGATCGCCGGTGCGATAGCGAATAAAAGGCTGGGCTTCCGAGACCAGGCTGGTAATCACGGCTTCGCCTTCGTCTACCGCATTGCCTGCCTCGTCGAGCACTTCGATCACATGCGTTTCGTTCATTTGCAGCAAGACCCCATCGGGCGATTGCAAAGCCATCAGTCCCGCGTCGCGCGCGCCGTATTCGCTGGCGGTCGGCGCACCATACACGCGTTCGATCAATTCGCGTTGATGCGGAAACAGTGGTTCCCCGGTTGCGTTCACCACGCGCAATCCCGGCAAATGCAGTTTGGTGCCGCGCGCCTCCACGTGCGCCGCCAATAAGGCCAGGCTGCTGGCATAGCCATAGATCGCTTTGGGGTTCCATGACTGCATCGCGGCGATGTAATCGTCCATGCGCGCAGGCGACATTTCGAAAGCGTTCAATAGCAATTGATTGACCAATCGATCGCGCAATGTTTTGATGCGGTCGGTTTTGGAAAGCTCGACTGGTGCACCCCACAAATACACTTCCCGTTCGCCCGGTTGCAATCCCCACCATCGCCGTGCCCGCAATCGACCCGCCGCATCGGCAGCCTGCCGGGCGCGCCCGTAATAAAAAATCAAGGGCTCGCCGCTTGATCCTCCAGTGGTGTACGAGAACACGCCGCCGGGCACGCCGCGCCATACAAGCTGCTCGACATGCTCGCGTGCGTCGCGTTTGTTCATCGTTGGCAAACGCGTTAAGTCCTTGAGTGTGACTTCGCCGGCGTGCACGCTGTCGACAAGGCCTGCGCTTTCCAGGCGAGCAGCATGCCAGGGGCTATGCGCCAGCGCTTTTTGCAGCAATTGGTTAAGACCACGCGTCTGATAAGCCTGCATTCCTTCAGCGGATAACCACTGACTTTTCTCGAGATCATTCAGCAACGCAAAGGTAGGGCGCCGCATCGCCGCTTCTTGCGCACGAAACACGGTACGTGCAAACCAGGCTGGCACGCTCACCGCACCGGCTCCAAATGATGCGTGGGCGTATCGAGTATCGCATCGAAGGCGCGCAGCAGTTGCGCCACGCGTTTATCCCACTGATTGGCATGCGCGTATTCAATAATGGCGGCGCGATCCCAGGTTTTGTTCAATGCCGCATCCAGGGCTTGTTGCAAAGCCTGCGCATCGCCAAAGGGCACGATGCTGCCGAGTTCGGGCCGGCATACCACTTCCGCATTGCCACCCACATCGGTGCTGACGACCGGCAAGCCGCAGGCCATCGCTTCGAGAAACACATTCGCCCAGCCTTCGTTGCGCGTCGCCAGCACAAACACGTCGGCTGCCGACAGCGGCCATTTGAGTTCATCAGGCGCAAGCGAACCCAGAAAATGGACGCGCTCATTCAAGCCGAGCGCAGCGACCTGCGCGTCGAGTTCGGCGCGCATATCGCCTTCGGCACTGCCACCGCCAACGATGAGGTAATGCAGGTCGGGATGATGTTCGATTAATGCAGGCAGGCAGGCGATCACACGGTGCATGCCCTTGCGCTCGACCAGACCGCCTACGGAGATCAATACTTTTGCATCGAGTGGAATCCCAAAACGCCGGCGTGCGGCATCGCGTGCAATGGGATGGAAACAGGTGATATCGACCCCATTACCGACGACTTCGGTCTTCACTTCGGGTGTGCCTAATTCGATCGCGAGCCGACGTAAAGAGTGCGATACCGAAAATACCCGTGTGGCCGCTTGCAGCGCGCGTGTGAGGCGCGGCCGCAATGCCGGATTTTTGCTGTGCGGCACTTCGGTGCCGCGTAGGGTAATCGTCGTCGGCAGATTCAGCCAGCGTCCGAGCCGGGTCGCCGCTTCGCCATCGGGATAGGCGAAATGCGCATCGATCAGTCGCGCTCCTTCGCGTTGCAGGCGACGCATGACAAAATAACTGCCAAGCGCCATCGACCAGCCATCCCAACGACGCAGCAGTCCGGGCACCGACAAAAACCGGGGACGATAAACGTGGATGTTCTGCTGTATTTCAAATGCGGGTGCGGGCGAACGATAGCCAGGCCGCCATTTGCGTATCAAAGCCTGGCCGGGAAACCACGGTTGCGGCGATAACACGACCAGTGTGCGATGCCGCGCGACGCGGAACATGCGTTCGCGGATGAAAATACCTGCGCCGGGACGCGCAGCGGAAGGAAACAACGAGCTGAAAACTACCAGCTCAGCCAACGATGGCCTCCCGTAAAGGCTGCGTCAGCCCGCCGTACACGTCTTGATAGCGTTGCACGCTGGCGAACCAGTTGCGCTCGTTTTCGACGAACTGACGACCGTTGCGTTTCATCGTGTCCCAGCCCTGATTATATTTGAGCAGTCCGACCACTTTACTCGCCAGATCGCCAGGGTGGCCGGCACGAAACAACACACCGGTCTTGCCATCCTGAATCAATTCTTTGTGACCGCCTACGTCGGAGGCCACCATCAAGCGCCCTTGCGCCATTGCTTCCAGCGGTTTCAAAGGCGTGACAAGTTCGGTCAGCCGCATCGGATGTCGCGCATACACCAGCACATCGATCAGGTCGTAATAACGATTCACTTCATCGTGCGGCACGCGACCGACAAAGACCACGCGTTCCTTCAAATCCAACGCCATGACTTGGCGCCGCAAGGCCGCATCCTGTGGCCCCCCCCCGACGAGCAGAATTTTGACGTCGGGAACTAGCTTCAAAATACTGGGCAAGGCGGCGATCAGCAGATCAAGGCCCTCATAGGCATAGAACGAACCGATAAATCCGAGCACACGGCTGTTGCCCAAGCCCAATTTCATTTTGAGCGAGGGATCGGGATGGCCGCCCATCGAAAATTTGTCGACGTTGACGGCATTGGGGATCACCGTAATTTTGTTTGCAGAGATGCCGCGTGCAATTAAATCATTGCGCAATCCTTCGCAAATCACCGTGACTGCATCGGCGCGTTTGACCGCCCAGGTTTCGAGCGCGCGCGTGAGCCGGTAGCGCAGGCTACCTTCGCGGGTGCTGCCATGATCGACTGCGGCGTCTTCCCAGAACGCGCGAATTTCGTACACCACCGGAATACCGAGCAAACGGCCCACGCGAATTGCTGGCACGGCATTTAATACCGGTGAATGCGCATGAATAACGTCCGGCTGGATATCGCGCGCGAGTTGTAACAAGCGCTGGCCGATAGCACGCATCACCGTAAACGGACCCATGCCCGGTAAGCGCGATAACCAGTCCGTAAGCGGCGGCGTGCGATAGAAATGCAGACCATCGGCGTCTTCCTCAGCCACGCTGCAATTCATTTGCTTGGGTCCGGAGAGATGATAGGTTTGCCAACCGAGTTTTTTCTGGTTGTGCAGGATCGCGGCGCTACGGAACGTATAACCTGAATGCAACGGGAGTGTATGGTCGAAAACGTGGAGGATGCGCATAGCAGACAATCCGTTATTCACGGGGATAAAGTTCGCTTAAATGGGTTTTGCCGATCACCGCATAAATGCGGTCGATATCAGAAGCCGAAAGTTCTTTCTTCCACTTGGTGGCGGCCTTCATGGGGTCTTTGACTACGCTGTAATATCGCCCCACGTCTTTGGCAGTACTCTGACTCACAAATAGTTCGGTCTGGCTGTTCCAGCTCAGCTTCGTAAACTCGAAGAGCTTTTTTGCGACACCGACGGGATCACGACACAAATCCTCGTAACGCAGACTCATGCAATTGGATCTTCCAGCAATGTCTTCCAAGGCCTTGGCATTGAATAAAACCCAGCGCCAAGCAAGTCGCTCTACGGGATGGAGGGTGCGCAGCATTTCCACGCTTAATCCATATTGACGGGCTGTCGCGGTGCCCATGCACATTGCCAGCAGTTCCAGATCGTCACTCGCAGAAACGTTGCTGGTAAAACGTCGTTGCAACTCCCCACGTAACACAGATGCCACGTAGCCGCATGGATGCCGTGTGATATGGATCCCATAGCATGGCTGGAGGGCGCGCTCAATGACGCCCAACCTGCCGAGGGATTCAATCGATTTCCATACCATGCGAAGGCGGGGGATATCCTGGTTACGAACCCAGGAGTGTGTAGACCACTCCCCTGATACTTTTGCCAAGGCTTTGGCTGCGAATACGCTAAACCGAAAAAGTTGATATCGAAGCGGAGAATAATATTCTTTGGGAAATATAGGTGTCGACGCCACTACCTTGGTCAAATTCATATAAGGCAAGCGGCCAAAAAAATCGCGTATCCCCGATGCGTACGTCCTTTCTTGGTCGAGTGGTGCCATAAGAGGAAGAAAATTCAGTCGTCCCCAGCTATCTGGTTCATGCCGATACAGCGTGTCGGGATGGCTATCGAAAATTTTGCCTATCCAGGTTGTGCCCGATCGCGGCATGCCAAAAAGCAGAATGGGTGGGACGTCATTCAAGTCTTTTCCCCCAGACTCGGCGTGTGTGATGGATGACATCATCAAGCTGCCTCCGCCACGCGACTACCACTCATCCCCAGAACCTCGGTTAAAAATGCTTCAAACATCAGTACCGTCCATAAAATCACCGAATAATCTCGCCGTCCGGATTGGTGCGCATCGACGACCGTGCGTAAATACGCCTGATTGAACAGGCCTGTGGCAGCCAGTTTTTCGCCCAGCACGACGTGGCGTATCGTTGTCGCTAAAGGGCCGCGAAACCAGGCCGCTAGCGGCACCGAAAAGCCCATTTTTTTGCGGTACAGCACATCGTGCGGTAGGTAGGGCTCCATGGCTTTTTTCAACAGATATTTTCCTTCGGTGCCGCGTAGTTTCAGATCGGTAGGCAAGCCCGATACCCAGCCCATCAACTCGTGATCAAGAAGCGGTTCGCGCACTTCCAGTGCGTGCGCCATGCTAGCGCGATCCACCTTGGTCAGAATGTCGCCGACCAGATAGGTTTTCATGTCCAGATACTGCACTAGCGATAAAGGATTGTCGGTCGGTGCGGCAGCTGCGTGACGGCGCATGACTTCCACCGCTTGATAGCCTTGCAGCTCGCGTTTCATCGCGGGCGAAAATAACTGCGCACGTTGCGCATCGGATAACAGCGACACGCCGTGAAAGTAGCCTTCGATCGTGTCGCGGGCCAACGCTTCGAACGTGGTTTTGGCGCGCATCACTTTAGGTGCCCAGTCGGCTTTGGGGTATAGCTTGCCGAGCGTGCCAAACAAGGGACGGCGCAGCATCAAAGGCAGGGTGCTGCGCAGCCGCTCTTCGTAGCGGAACCAGCGATAGCGCCGATAGCCGGCAAAGTGCTCATCGCCACCATCGCCCGACAGTGCGACCTTGACGTGCCTGCGCGCGAGCTCGCATACCCGGTAAGTCGGCAACGCCGAAGAATCGGCATAGGGCTCGTCATACACTTTGGCCAGTTTGGCAACCAGATCGAAATCGTCGCTCTCGACGGTTTCGACGGTGTGGTGGGTGTGATAACGATCGGCTACTTGCTGCGCGAATTCTGACTCGTTGAATTCAGGATCGGAAAATGCTATTGAGCACGTGTTGACCGGCTGTGTCGATTGCGTCGCCATCATCGCGACCACCGCGCTGGAATCCACGCCGCCGGATAAAAAAGCGCCCAGCGGCACGTCGGCAATCATCCGCAGGCGTATGGATTCTTGAAGACGCGTGACAAGTTCTTCGGAAGCTTCGGCCTCGGATCTCACTTGGACCGGTTTGAATGGCATGTCCCAATATTGACGGGGCAGGCCGCGTGCGCCGTTGCGTTTCAGCGTCAAGGTATAGCCGGGGGGAAGCTTGTTTGCGCCGCGAAAAATCGTGCGCGGCTCGGGCACATAGCCATACGCGAAATATTCTTCAACCGCGAGCGGATCGATTTCGCGTCCCATCCCGGGATGGGCCATCAGCGATTTGAGTTCCGAACCGAAAATAAATTGGCCGTCGTCGAGAAATGCGTAATACAACGGTT
>OBEQ011162380.1_pt1 | contig 25659 bp, 16 predicted proteins | sample 1670901 | NCBI WGS metagenome assembly OBEQ01 (sample SAMEA104232315, study PRJEB22302) | groundwater metagenome | biome: forest; feature: aquifer; material: groundwater | place: USA | collected 2011-08-07 | depth 5.4 m | reverse complement strand
TCGTCAGGTAGGGGCGCTTGAAGTCTTATACAGTACCTATGTAGATCTTTTCTAGCGCCACCAATTTTTTGTCCAAAATCCTCAATAGGAAGGTCTGGTTTCTGTACGGTAACGCTATTTAATTCATCCGCAAGCGAGAAAACACCGCCTTTATTCCCAATACCACCTCGCAACAGTTCAGGTTCGACAATCCCCTTGCTAGTTGAGCCGGATAATTCTTCAGACTCCTGCGGTGATGCGAGGCGAGATAAATAATCCTCAACATCGATTGCTTTGCTTTTTAGCACTTCAATCTGTTGAATACTTGGAAAATTCTCGCCCTTTTGTATCGCATTCTCCATATCTACAAGCTGTTTACATACATCTCGGTATAGAGCAATTTCTTCAAGACCCCTTTGCTCCATTTCCTGCTTGCGTGATTCATAAAGCGCAATGAGTTCTCTTACTTGCTCCATATTGCTAAGCATTTCTTTTGCTGTTCTTAATAACTCTTCTTGATCCTGCAATTTGGTAAAGCGAGAATACCGTTCCGCTATCAGAGGCGCATTCCTTTTTAATATTGTTAGCTTCTCCTCCCCAGGAAATCCTTCACCTGTGCGGAGCGCTTCCCCCATTTCTTCACAAAGTTTACGAATATCTTGATAGATTTTGCTCTCCTCTAAACCCCTCTCCGCTAACATTTGTTGGAGTGGCTCGTACAGGAAGATGATTTTCCGCATTTCCTCTTTTACTTGTTCCACTGCATCGTCATTTTCACCTGGCGGGATGTCGAATATCTCACGCTGATCAAACGCAAACTGCTCGTTGATTTTCGCAAGGCATTCAACTTCCCATGAGCTACCTAGCTCAGACAATGCAGGAATTGTCCAACTGTTTCTCGCAGCAATGAACTCATCAATATTAACGTGTTTATCTTCGGCATTTTTTTTAAAATTGTCATAGAACTCAAGAGCGTCTAAAACGATGGGCTCGATGTCGCGCTTCCAGCCTTCATATTCATGCTGCCCTCGGCCATTTTGTTGCGCATCCAAATCTTGCAGACCAATCAACGTATCATTGGCAGTTTTGAGGTGTTGTCGATAGAAGTCAAAGCGATCAAGAACCTGCAGTGGAAGAGTTGTCGCCTTAATGCCTTCTTTTTCTCTCCACTCAGTTGCCAATTTATCAGCGCGTTGTACGTAGAGCGGACCACCATTCTCCTGGATAAACACTAACTGCGCTAAAAATTGTTTTGCTTTCTCGCTTTCCAAGGAAAGTAAATATTGGCGATTATCTATTGGAAACTCATTCTTGTTAAAGGCCCAATCAACCGCAAACGCAGCTTGTTTAAGAAAGCTAGCACTACAACTGTTTTCGAGCACAACCAATGGATCCGCGAGACGTTTAACGATCTCGTTCAATGGGACAGCATCTGGCACCACCCCATCAATATGAGCTCTAACCTTAACTACTGTTACTGCGCCCAACTCCGCAACAATCGCTAAATGTTTTCCTCCTTCCTCTTTTGGGTAGGGAGTCGCGTTGTACCCTCTTACCGCCTCGTCAACCGCATCGCTTATGGTGTTAAATGTGCTGTCACCCAATGGGCCGCGCTCATCGTAAATCGTAACCTGGAAACTTTCAGCGACTTTCGCTGAAGGTGCAATAACGATGAGTCGCCCGTTGTTTTGATGTAGCACAACAATTCCATCCTCAATAAATTGTTGTTCGACCGTTTTCCGCATTTCCGTTCGCACTGAGCGATCATGGTATTCCACCGCCCTGGGTTCAACCTGCTTATCAGTCCAACTTCGTGCCATCAATCGGCTTTCGATCTTGTCCATCAGGTCTATACGCTCTAGCATCAACCATTCTGCGAAATCGTAACGCTGAGTTGGTGTCAAAGGGTTAAGCAATTTTGCCACATCAACCTCTTCTACAGCATCGATAGAGCTTGCAAGAGATAGCAAATGCGTATGAGGATTGAAAGGCAGTTCTGGGGCCACAACTGTGTTGCCGCCTTGTTGTGGCGATTCATCCAAAAAGAGGTCACGGTTAATGGTTATTTCTACTGGATTATCAACACCAGGCGGATAATATGGACCAATGTGCTTCAGAGCTTTTGATTTCTGGCTGATAGCAAGCGCGATCCAAGAAAATTCTTTTTGCCCACGAAGCGGTATTAGTTTGTTTTCACCGCCTCGTATCACAAACCAACGACCGTCTTTTTTTACCAACAAAGCAGTTTTATTTGGTAAGGGTTGTAGTTGATATAATTCTCCGTACTTTTTGGCTACTAGATTTGCCATTTCTACTCGTTCTTGAGCAGCCGGCTCACCAAGATGAGCTTTAATCTCATCCCATTTTCCCAACATCTCTTCCGACATAAATTGAGGAACCGACGGAACATCACCTCGAATATAGGCATCTAAGTAATATTTGGATGTTGATATTTGTGAATTAACACTACTCGCTTTTTCCGTTACGGGTACATTGGCATAATCTCGCAGGCGATTAATACTTGCTACTACCATGTCTGCAGTAACAGAACCTTTTTTCAATCCACGGCGAACCAATTCATAGTCAGTTGTATTAGCATAATCAACAAGCTTTGCAATCGATGGCGGCTCCACAACAGACTCCGCCTCTTTCTCCATAAGCGGTATATCAAAAAGCACTCCAGGTTTAGTTCGCAGCAGGACATTCCCAGGCAAAAATGGGCCAGCCATAATAATGCTTGCATCAAGTGGAATCTCTTTCCCGCGATATTCTAGCAGGTTAGCGATCTCATCCTTTGAGACAACGGTCTTTTTGCCATCCGGCCATACCAACATGACGTCTGTGACAATACCGCTGAAATCAGCAAAACTCGCAACATTCTGGCCTTCATACGGTAAAAAATACAGTTTGTAATTTGTATCGTGTGTCTTATTGGAGATGAGCGCGCGCTTGGATGCGTCCCGCAACGCGTTAATATGGGCGATCGAATTGCCGAGAGGAGCAACTGGCATATGAAATTATCCCTGGAATGTGAGCATTAATTAACGCTATCAAACAGCCCAAAAGGAAACAACATAAATGTGAACATATCGATAAATATATTCTATGACACCATACTATGGTGTCATAGAAATACAGCGGCACTTCCGATAAAGGCGAGGGAATAGATTTCTGTGCTGTTTGACTACTATAGGCATGATAATTATTTCAATTTGAATGTTTAGATCAGTCGAGACGAGAGGGGTGAGATTTTTCAGAATGCCTAAAAAAACAAGCTAGGTTCATAACCACCATAAAATATATCGAATAGTCTGCGCTCGACACATACTAAAGTTTAAAATATTTTGGAGATAAAAACTCTAAACATTACGTGTCCTGAAGTCAAAATCTAACGACTTTAGTTGTGTAACGTTGGCATCCGTAAGTCTGCGTGGGTGCTTATTTCTTCTAATGGATTGAACAAATTTGCCTAACTTCATTTCATTTCTAATACAAGTACTAGGGACATTCGAATGACCATTTTCTTTATGGAATCGGCACAATTCGTCAAACCATTGTTCCCAGGTATATTTTTGGATGGAAACAACGACTCTGTTGAACCCGATACCGCAGGATTCAAGCTGTGCTACCTGTTTACTGCTTAGTTCAGGTTTTCCATCATTTTTTGTGATTCGCGAGATCCACAAATTGATATTTATACCATCAACTTTTGTTCCACGACGAAAACTAACACTTCCATGTTCAGCAAACTGCTTTACTATAAAATTTACACGCTCTTGTACCCTATTGTTGAACACTGCGACGGGATTGAACTCAAACTTAATAGCGATAAGAGCAGCTTTCTCAAACTCCGCTAAATTTTTATCTCGATATCGTTTTCGATAGACCTTTGCCATATCGCTAATTTTCAAGCCTTTGAATACCGTAAATTCATGAACAGCGTCGATACCGAAATCAGTAATGAAGGACAGAAAAATCGCGAGCCGTTTTCGCCGGTCCTCCTCTCTTTTGTCGAAAGAATATCCTAGTTCTTTTAACTCCTGTAAAAACCAATCGTCTAACTTTCTTTTTCGATATCTATCCCTCATTCTGTGGACCTTTCCTCCCAAGATCGTTTTCACTCCTTTTTCTTTTAGAGGAACTTGACAGTGCCCGTGGATGGTCTTGTAATCGCGTAATTCTTCTAACAAGTTCTTATAGTGTGTCACATGCGGCGTCAAGTCGAAACCCAGAGAACCTAACCTATTTAGCTGCTCTTCATCGAGCGGCAATCCCCCATTTTCCAAGCTCTGCTTTAGAGTTCGATCCCTTAGACCGCGAAGATAATTGTAAAGGTTAATCCCGTTGACAGTGAAGCCACATGGAACAACGATATTCCCATGCTGATCAAAATACTCTTGAAGCAAAACAAAGCGTTCCTCGAAAATATCTTGGCGCTTGTCAAAAACAAAGCCTAATATGGCAAGGTCATGCATTTGGCTATCAGTCAATTCGCCTTGATTGGCACGGACTCTTCTTCCAACACTCCAGTTTCCAAGCTTTAGCCCATCAATTTCATAATTGTAGGGCACGTTGCAATGCCCATGGAAAGCTACAAATTTCTCTAACGCCGACAAATAACTGTTATATTGTGTTGCTAATGGGTCCAGGTCTAACCCTCCATCAAGCAGCTGCTGAATTTGAATTTCGGTTAAACCATTATCGCGATGGAGTTTTCTTAATCTTGTAACCCATTCACCAATAGGAACACCTCGGTAGTATTCATCGCATAGAATATTCATATGCCCATGCTCTTTGGAATAGAGCTGCAGTAATCTAAGCTTTACGTCAAATGGGGCATGCTTGTAATGAATACGTGTTTCAATCGCTGCTAGCCGCTCTCTGAAGTTTTCCGACTCATCAAATATTTCAACGCCGTAGATGATTTCCGACAATCCATGCTTTCTCCGACGTTTATTCTCAATTTCGATTTCGCAACCAATCCCATCCCTAAGTGTTTTCGCCATGATGCTATCGATATTACCAACAAGATCAAAAATAACAGGATTGTTTCCAGATTGAGCACTAAAAGATCGACCAATCTGTTGAAAATATAGAATGGGAGAAGTTGTTTTACGCAGCAGCACCACACCATTTACACCATGGACGTGCAATCCCTCATTCAGCATGTTAATCGCAAAAAGCAAGCTGATACCCTTGTTGGGTCGATCAGCAAAGCGTTTTATTTCACGCGCATTTTTCGATTTACTTCGCTTACTGTACACCGCGAAACGTCGTACTTGAGCCTCTACTCCTTTCTTTTTTAAAGATTCTTTAAACCAAGCCGAAGTCGTTTTCATGATTTGAAACAGATGCTCGGCACTTTCGCAAAAAACGATATATTTTCCATCAGACGATGGAAGATGTTTATAGAGGATTTCTGAAACGCCAAAGGCGGTCCTCCAATCAATCACTGCAGATTTTAGATCATTAGTTATTTCTTGTTTCTCTTCTTGCGAGTTGTAAGATCTATTGATTCTATCTTGAAAAGCCGTATAGTCTTGATCAACGCTATATAGCGCTGAGACGTAATGTGGCGATGGTAATATTTGCCTAGCAATTGCTTCGTTTAACGTTAATAGCCTTACGGGCTCGATACCAAACAACTCTTCAGCCATATTTCTTTCATCATCAAGATGTCTAATATGGGTAGCTGTCGTTCCCAGCTTTTTTGCATTGGGACATGCGTGAAGGAGTTTCTGAACACCACAGCCCCACATATCCGCGCCTGCGCGATGAAATTCATCAAAAATGATTAACCCAGGCTTATGTTGTTGCCAATACTTAGGCGGCAACAGTGCGCATTTTGCGTAAGTCATATAAGTAACATTGTCAGAGCTAACCAATACTTTATTCACCTCACTCAACACAATAAAGTTCGGCGCCAAGATCAATATGGTTTCGGTAGGACGACTGAGTACGCATCTTGCTATTAGATAACTTTTTCCAGTACCTGTGGCTTGAACGACGCAGGCCTTCCCCGTTGTACTCAGCATGGTTTCTATTTGCTTCAGTGCAAGCGCATTGTGAGACATTAGCTCGGGATAGGGTATGGAGGTCCCTCTCGAAGCATATTTAGCGAGCCCAATAATCTCTGGGATACCATAGAAGCTTGTATTAAAATCTTCTAGTTCTTTAGTCTCACTCTCATAACCATGTACAGAAAATATAATTTGATTTCCATTACATGCGCCGCCTGAGGTCAATTGGTCCAAGACTTCATCATAGCCCAACAAACTTTCTGTTTTGACAACAATCTTGAATGAGACCGGCCCACTACTGATAAAACAAGAGGAATTATTGAGCTGACTAACTTTCCAATGACATAGTGAGTATAGATCTTGGATAATCGATAGAACGGCATATTCATCTAGTTGTGACAGAAACTGCTTTATGTCGTTTTCGGATGGATTAAGGTTTCGAACCATATCCATCATAGTATAGGTTTTGGATTGAGTTTCCTCATCTCTTAATACGTTAGCCGACTGCATGGCGCATTCCCCTCAATTTTAAAGCTAACCCAATAAGTAAGACATACCATTGGCGATCTTCTTGTTTAAATGATTTGTAGCTCACCCCAGAAAACCCATCCTCCTGGATAAAACATTGATTCCAATTCTCATACAAACCTGGTTGTCTGTCTTTGGCAACAGCGTAAATTTGCCACCTTCTGCTCCTCTTTTATCGCAGACATGGAGCCGATGAAGGGCATCACTGTTCATATGATTATCCGGGGAGCTTTCAAATATTAAATATGATCGGCGTTTTACAAACAAGAAGAATATGCTGGTAAGTGGAAAAAAATAAATACTTCTACCGTGTACCTGCGAATATTCTGCAGGTAATAAAATTTATTTAAAAGAGGGCTGTTATTTCTTGCAATCTGTTTGTCGCTCCCGTCTAATAATTGGGAATATTACAGATAACATACATGCAATTATTTCGCTGGTAACGACTATGTTTGAAATCCTATATATCTTACACATCAACTATATTGTGACGCTAATCTCTAGTTGTGCGTTTATTTTGTTCGGACTACTGTCATACAGACAAAATAAAATCTGCAAGATGAATAGCCTTATTACTACGATCGACACTTTTACACCCTCAGAAAAGAATCTCTTAACGAAAGTTGAAGGATGTCTAGGTTTTTTGGATGTCACCAGCGACCCGAAGGCCGTTAGGAGTTTATGCAAGAAAAACCTAATTGACCTACTTCCCCCTAGCATGTACGTACTGTCTATCGAAGCCATGGCAATCAAAAAGATGCTTGTCGATTAACTCGGACATTCAAAGAATTCATTTTATACATACAAAGTTTATGCACATCGCTAACAATGCAATGGTAGAAGCACCGTAGATTGACATGCACAGGTCATCATGAAATGTCAGCGAGGAAAATCGTTGAAATTAGGATGGGCTTTCGGCGGGTAGTGTTGCGCTGGTCCAAATTATACCTATCATTTTACTACGGTTTACAGCATCTATAAGCCTTAGACGGGTACCAATGTTGGGGCCGGAAACAAAAAGTGGTCAATGACTATCTTTCCTATCATTATAAATTTTCACAATCAATTTCCAATCGATATAGTATTTCTCTCTAAAGTTGGCCACTAGACAAAACGCTAGTTCAGATAACTTGAAAGCCTGATATATAGCGGCTGCCGAGACCATTAACTCGTTATGAGGTACTCTTTATGAAAATCCCACATACTTTTCCTTGTAATTAGTTCTGTCGACTTGGTCCTAAATTTGCGCTGAGTAGATGGATTACACTAAAAACGAACTATTCTTGGAACACCCCCTATTTTCAATGCTCTATTATTTCTTGGCTTTCTACTCCACCTACAACAAACGCAACATATCATTAATTCGAGATGTTGAAAGAGACCTATTATCGGCAGTGACTACATACCCATTCCACTTCCAGGACTTGAATTTGGCGTTTGCCTTACTGGTTCTTCGCCAGATGGCAGTTCCTTAAAAACGATAGGTGATTTCGACTTTACCGATTCCGCTCCAGTCGGAAGTTCTTTAAAGACGATTTTCGTCGCATGTTGTTTTTCCATTCGAGTCCTTGATGTCGGCGTTGGTTTTTCAGGTTCTTCTCTAGATGGCAGCTCCCTAAAAACGATAGGTGATTTCGGTATTACCGATTTATCTTTAATCGGTAATTCATTAAAGACTATTTTCGACGCACGTTGTTTTTCTACTTTTTCCGTGCCCAATGCCCATTCGGAGTTTAGTATTTTGGTAAGACGATCTACTTCTTTCTCTCCATTAGCCAAATTGCTGGTTAAACGACTTTTTAGCTGATCGCCAGTCACTCCGAGATCAATAGCTCTCTTAGACAGCGCTTCAGCGGAGGTCAGAATAGTGCGCCTTGTTTCATTCTCTAGAGTAATTCTTTCGAATATTACTCTTATTTCACGAATACTTGTAAAGCGGCCCCTATCAGGGAAATTAACATTACGCAGCGGGAATTCACTCATCATCAATTACCTCAAATGGCTATTAAATTGTTGCGGTTCACCCCTTTCAGATTTATCAAACTAGCGTGCAAATTGTGCCAGAGCGAGCTAACGCAACTCATGCGGTTTGGTGTTTGAATAATTGTGCCTATTTTTAATACCATGAACAAAATGAATTTCATTAGAATGTTGTCGCCTCAAGCATTTGGAAAGAATTCAATAGGCCTCTGGCATAATAAGTCCAGCAATCGGATCCCGCTAATAATGTCTAGACTATCGCTTCTATACTCTTTACAGCCTTCACCTGTACGACCAGAATGAATGAACAAGCCCTTTGAATTGTGTTTGTGACAAAGAGCCTCAAAGTTCTTAATGTCCTTCAAATTAATATGTGATCTCCAACGTTTCATCTGGCACAGGACCAACTTCCCATTAAGAAAGATTCTTCCATCTACACCCCCATCTCCAGTGTAGCGGCGTTCTTTTCTCGTTCGAATATCTCGATTAGCGAACGCCGCCATAATCATTTCTTCAAAGACAAATGGATCTACTTTGTATCTGATAAAATAAAATTGTTTCTTTGCACCATCATGCTCCGTAGCAAGATGATTGATATAGTTCAACTGAACCTTAGCCTGCCCGATATTTTTCTTATGCAACAGTACTGACTTATCTTTTGATCGGTAGTACTTACCAGATGGAGCCAAAACCAGAAATACAAGAAGCAAAAAACTAAATAGACCTAAATAGCCATAGGGTTGCGAATCAATGTAGAAATAGAGATCCTGCGCACCACTAAAAATATCACCGATCGACTCGCGTATCCTATTTTCAACTACTGTAAGATTTTCAAAACCAACCAGCGCCATATTTTCTTTTTAACCTCAAGAGCAATGTTCCTTTAAACCATCTCTACTGGACAATGTATTTCATAACGTTCCGATAATAAATCGTATATCATCTGTCTAAAATTATTTGTTTCCACCCCAACACTAAGTAATATTTCAGTGAGATGGTGGTTGTCGGAATGAATTCCCCATTTCTCACGGTAGTCACCTTGGTTGAATCCATTTACTTGCCGAAGCGTGTTTAATGCATTCTTGCCAACATACCGTGAATAAAGATCCTCAACTGATATATCGAGCGATCTGAGAATGTCGCAAAACAAAGGGATAGAAAATGATTCCGTGGAACAGGTATGGATCAATGCCTCTATAATGGCAGCGACAGGCGATCTTATTGGTTTGTTTTTTGCGTGAAGGGAATCGATAATTTTATCCACAATTTGTGTGGGTGGCATTTTTTCTTGTAGCAGCGCACTCATTCCGAAATGCCAAATATCAACAACGCCAAAAAGTATTTTTTCTTGGTCACTCTCTCTTTTAACCCACCACTTCCAGGGAAGTTCAGCTAGTACTTTCCCTAATTCCGCTGCAATTCCAATATGCCAGGGATAGCTTTTTTCTCTCCAGTTATAGTTTTTTTCTTTATTCACTTCACCCTGCAGGTAGAGCATCTCCAACAACAATCTATTCATCTTCATACCAATAGTTAGTTTAAAAAAGGAGGGCTTTCGCCCTCCAAGGTTGGCCACATAAGGGGGTGGCCTTCAGGGGGTGTTCTATTTACATTTCCTCACCTGCAGATATTTCGCAGATAAGAAAAGTGCTTAGCGCTATCTTCAGTGCCGCCTAAAGTAGAGCCTATCTAAACAAATAAAACGGCGCTCCACCAGAAAGAAATATCGAAAAGTGACGATTTTTTTGAATTTTGTTTTTATAGGTTTAACACACATATTGCTGCTTTGATGAAGGCGCAGTGCTATTGGATTTACGCATGGGTTGTTCTACACAATCTCTTAAGAATTATTGTGTCACCTTAACAAGGGTAGCATTCTAAATGCGCTCTATGTTTTGCAGAGGAGATGATAGGTCGACTGAACATGAACAAGACTCTAAATGACGCGTAACGTCAGGGATAGAACCGCGAAGTTTACATTTGTATCACCAGCAAAACCGCTTTCTGCATACACCTTCAGCGGCTCTAACATTTATTTAATGGCGCCAACTTTCTTTGTGTTAAAAAACAGAACTTTTTACCGTGCCGTTCAGTTTTATTTTTGTGTTACATTGAAGATAGGAGTATTGACCAGGTGCGGGCTAAATAGGTTTTTACAAGCGGACTACGCAGCACATCCGCAGATTGCAGTGCCAGCCGACAAGACAATAAGGCGATAAACGCCTGTTCAACTAACCTATTTGTGTCGCACCCACTCGTTTGGGCTAATCCAATAGGTCCATGACGGCTTTATTAAACCTAAACACACTATGAATGGGTCGAAAAAATGGGTATCACTAAAGATAAAACCAGGAAGGAGAGATAAATGCAGGCTACTCGGTTCTTCATTCTCATTACGGTCATGGCTTTTTCTCTACTAACAGTAGCAGAGGACTATCATGGCAAAGTGGTTTCTATTGCAGACGGAGACACCATTACCCTACTTACACCACAGAACAAACAGATCAAAGTACGCTTTCATCAGATCGACACACCTGAAAAAGCGCAGCCCTATGGTCAGAAAGCTCGCCAAGCTCTCGCTGATAAAATCTTCAATAGAGAGATAGTCGTTAAGGTAGCTGACACAGATCGCTATGGCCGGATTGTAGGTTTAGTGATGCTGGGCCAACGAAATATCAACTATGAAATGGTGGTTGAAGGACACGCATGGGCGTATCGTCAATACGTGACAGACGCCAGCTTTATCAGTGCCGAGAATACTGCAAAATCCAGCAAGCGAGGCCTTTGGGCGCTGCAAATCGATCAGATAACGCCGCCATGGGAATGGCGTAGATTACAGAAAAGTAAGGGCAGAGTCGCCACTACTATAGGCGCACCTGGGGTCAATCAAACTTTGAGGAAAGGACAATTTGTCTGCGGAGCGAAAAGCTACTGCAAAGACATGTCATCTTGTGATGAGGCGACATTTCATTTAAAACAGTGCGGGTTGTCGAGGCTTGACCGTAACAAAGACGGAGTACCTTGCGAAGCGTTATGTAATTAGGAAAATTGTATCTTCGACGTATAGACAAAAGCTGGGCGTCCCATCACTAAGACAGTACAGGATATTTACAAGTACTGGGCTATAATCTTAGAGTTAAACAGATATAAACGGACTTAGGTACGTTAGCGCTACCTCTTTGAAAGACAAACGTTATACAAAGCCAGTATAGAAGTGTATAGAAAACTTGAAAAAGAGAGAAAAAGCATTATCTGGTTGATCGACCCACTTCCTCAATTGCCAAGCTGTAAGAAGAACCAGGCAGTAGAGAATGTTTTATCAATTTGCGGTGAGTGGCAATGAGGCAATATAAAGATTAGATTACTTTCAAACAGTAATGTGGCATTTTTTAGATTGAAGCAGCAAGAATGGCGGGGGAGGGGTGCCACACACTTCTTATCCAAGATCGACTAGAAACAAATTGTAGAGCCAACACGCTATAGAGCCATAGAGATATAATTTAATTGTTAAACAAGGAGGCTATACACTGGTGGACAATTGCTGAAGCTAGGAATTGTGCATGTGTCTTATAAAATGAAAGAGTTGCCTTCACTGAAGAACCTTAAAATGAGGCATGGGCGAAGATTACCAGTGTCAATCAGCGGCTTACGATTTACCTGGTCGCTTCACCTCTTTATTGCAATAATTCACGCCGCCTGTGTTTTTTATATTTTGACAACAATCAAGTTTCAAGATATGTCCGTTTTATTAAGCGTGTTGCTTTTTTTGCTTTTGATGGTTATTGGTTTTTTGCCCTTATCATGTATTTTATCAGGCGGACCTCCAACCCCAACAAAGATAGTGATTCGGATTAAGAATTCCTTCTCCCGCAAAAAATAGATAGAAGATTTATTTCGCTTAATGGAGCAAGAAAGTTTATTAAGGAACACTACCGTCATGCTATTGACGTGTTTCACCAAAGAGGTCTATTGGCACCAAATGCCGGTTAAAATGTTTGCTGCTTGTTGCACCACTCCCTTTGACTATGAGTGCGATGGATTCGCCCCATAGCAAACTTTGCGACAACAAACACAGTTTAAAGCGACATCGATGTTTCAACTTACACAAAGATGGCGCTGCGAAAAACAACCACCAAACCGCTACAGAACAGCATTTTCTTCATGGTCGCATCGGGGGAAGCTATTGCGCATCGTACTTTCTCGCGAATAAAAAACTCGTTCAGAGATAATGGACGCCATGAGCCCACTCCCAAAGGACCAAAACAGCAGAGCTGCAGAGACGTAAGCAGTAGCCTGTATGGCGTTTAGCTCAACGGTTACAAAAAGTATTGGATACATTAACGGGTACAACATAATTGCGCTGCTTCCAGTCATTAAGAGCTGGCTAAGCGGCCTAATTTTTGTGACAACTTCACTTAATACAGAGAACATCATTAGAATCGCTGCTGCGCACACTGCCTTTGATTTGACTGAAACCGCCAAGTTGGTGAATTCATCCCAACCCAACATTCCTTGCGTGATAATTATTTTGTATGAAACAGGATCCGGCAGTACTGTTGATAAAGCCAGAAACGCCACTGACGCAAGAGTGCAATGCATGCATAGAGAGCGATTTAAGGACGTTTGATAAAAATTGCTAAGTAAACCCATGATACATCTCCTCTGATGTCCATACCCGGAAACCCCAGGTACTTTGCTTTCATGTCGTTAGTTCGCAGATAAGCCGCGTCTGTAGACGAACGAAGTTGTTCGTTCAATTAGAAACAAAGCGCCTAAGCTTCACAAGCACTAAATATGGAAAAGTGACACTTTTTATTGAAGCGCTTATTCAACCTGCGCAGTGATTGCCGGTTAATAAGGCCCACTTCTTTCACCAAACTAACGTTGTGTGTTGATCTGCACTTCAAGCACTTCTGTCGAGTATTTTTATATGCACAATAACTGCAGATAATAATTGTCCCTCAATATCGATAACGCTTTATTCTCGCCGATGCGGGTAAATAAAATGGAAAAATAGCATTACTCCTTCGACAAGACCGCTTGACAAACCTTCGGCCGGCAAACACCACCATAAAGCCTAAACAGTAACATTTTTGAGTTTTGTAAAACGCATTTAAGCGCGCGGCATATCAAAATATCCTTTGTTTGGGCGTCAAAAATTCCTCAATTTTTCTCATATTTTCTAAGGATCGAACGCCAATCACAGTGGAAGCGAGTTGCTTCGATTCCAATTTCCTATAAATCTGCAGCGGTTTTTTAGAGCTGTTAACGTAGTTCTACAGGTCAATCAAAGCGACTTACGCACTCTCAAGGCATTGGGAGGCAATACCACATACCAGCAAGACCAAGGAACCATTCTTTGCAAACTACAATACTACGAGACAATTGAGGGCAATTATGATTGAAATGACGCGAAATAATTACAACGCTATTTCGAATGAGATAGAAAGATTCTGTCACCATCAATGCCGATCGCATTACAAAGATATCGAATCCGCTTTATGCGCCTTAAAAGAAGCATGGCAGGCGTTAGTCTTTAAAGAAGGATGCACTGCCGGCGAGTTTCAGCGACTGTCTATCGAAGCGATTGAGCACTCAATTCAACATGACCTTAAATACTACCGCGCTCAAGAGACATTGCGGGGGTGTTGCGGAATGCTAAATCAATGGTTGCAGGACGCGACGAACCTTATCGAATAGATCAATTTGACTCACATTCACTCTCTTTCCGAATCTTTATCATGACATTAAAATTTTCTAATTTTTGAGCGAAGGATAATCCCAATGACTGGCAAATATGAAGATGAATTGGCGCAACAAAGACAATACATTTATAGAAAGGTACGGGTTGTACTGCTGGCCCAGACAGTTTCGGAAAACGAAAAACATATCGTAGTCGCACCCGAAGAAAATCAAACGTTTTCGCTAGGCACCTTTGAAAACGAAGAACTTGCACGCCGCTTTTGTAAGCATTTTTATTTACCTGTAGTGGAAAGTAAATGAAAACCACTTGGAATTTGGGTGATACTACCAGGCTTGCCGAACGCTATCTCTAATATTTCCTCATTCTAATTGGGTAATGAGGTTCCGCTTGCAGGCCATTCTAGCTACCAATGCAGCTCGTTAAAACTACCATTATTGTGCATGACTCATTTTCCTGGGCGAGCGTATTACTGAAATAACGCGAGCGACAGCAGAGATCTAGTATTCAGATCTTGGCACCTCGAACTTGCATTAAGTAAATTCAAAATTAATCCTAAAGACACAGTGCAAAATGCGCAATAGAAATCGTCACTTATCAAAAGGAATTCGGCGCGTTCCTCTCTTATCTGCAGAATAACTGCCGATTAATTGCGTTAGCACGTGATAGTGCCGAGCAAATTCGGCAAGACTAAAATCAAATACACCAGGTGACTTTCTTGCAACTCTCAATTTAAGATATTGTTTTTCAAAGAATAGAATTATTTCCAATTGCCTTCATGCACTGCTCTAATTCATAGTCATCCGAACATTTTCAACGGTGTTTTATGAGAATTGTCGGAACACATACAACGTCACACGCCACTAACTCCGAATGGTCGCTACCGCACCCATCCTATAACTGAGCCTAATGCCGAAGGAATAGAATAAATGGGGATAGAAAGAGTTGGTTTACTTAACCCAACCGTTTGAACCTCGAATCGAATAAGTAAAGGACCAATTCGATGAAATGGGAAATAAATTTATCAACAAACACCTCTTTTTAATCCGATGAAACATTGTTTTGCTCCTAAAAAATGGCATTTGAGGAAAGGATGCCAACGGTTCCGCTGACTTCATTACTCGAAAGACAGTCCTTAACGAATAAAATATTGGCGTAATCTAGAAAAGTTTCATTATTCTGCGATATGTTTCCATTTAAGTTGCAGCTTGTTTCTAAAATTGTTAAATATGAACTATCGAAGATATACTTATACATGCAAATAAACAGCAGGTAACTGATATGACCATCACAATCCAAAGAGAAGTATTTACCTCAATCCTCCAATTGGCAGCCGGTGCTGTCGAAAAGAAAAGCCATATGCCAATCATGTCAAACATCTTGCTTAATTTTGAAGGTGATTTCTTAAAGATCACCGGAAGCGATTTAGAAACAGAAATAACGGCACAAGAAAAACTATCAACACTCACTCATCCACTAAGAATAACAGTACCCTGTGATAAACTTATCAACATCTGCAAATCACTGCCGGAAAAAACTGATATTAAATTCTCACTAGAAGATAACAACCTCTATGTGAGAAACGGTCGCAGCAAATTCAAACTCAACACACTACCAGCCGATGATTATCCCAACATCGAGGAATATGATGAAGCTCAGGAAGTTCTTTTAACGCAGAGCCAACTAAAGCGGTTGTTGGACCGAACCCAGTTTGCCATGGCTCACCAGGATGTTCGTTTTTATCTTAATGGCATGCTTTGGGCATTTGATAAGAATCGATTTACAACGGTTTGCACTGATGGACATCGCCTTGCAAAATGCGATCTCTTGCTTGATAAACGCGTGGAGAAACCGATCAAGATCATTGTCCCAGGAAAAGCCATACATGAGCTTTCAAAACTTATTAGCTATAGCAGCGAACCAATAACCCTGTTACTTAGCGAGCATGACGTTAAGGTAAAGACGAGCAAATTTACTTTTATTTCCAAACTGGTTGATGGAAAGTACCCTGACTATGAAAGAGTTATACCGAAGGATTGCGTAAGGGAGATTGTGAGCAGTCGCGAAGAATTGCGTTATGCACTCAATAGAGCGGCCATCTTGTCTAATGATAAAGTACGAAGTGTACTATTATCAGTAAACGGAAATGCGATGAAAATTGTCGCCAACAATCTTGAGCAAGAACAAGCTGAAGAAGATATAGCGGTTAGTTACGAAGGAGGTTTATTTGAGATCGGCTTTAACTACGAGTATATCGTCGACGTGCTTTCCGTGCTTCAAAGCAAAAACGTCATGCTGCGGTTTAACGAGCTTAACATCGTGTTAATTGAGGAGGTCATCAACAGCGAAGACAACAGCCATTGTATTGATGACTCTACTTATGTTATCAGCCCAATGCGAATATAAGCTGCCAAGGAGCGCGAGAAATGGAGCAACTATCCTTGCTTGATGTAGAGATTGCTTACGCTAATGATCAGCGCGGTATTAGCAATAAGACGCTTTACAACCGACTTGCCGAATTATTGGATATACCCATAGAGTCGTTTGCGAAACAATCTCCGGTTGGCAGAAGCAATGTACCGGTAAGTTTGATTAAACGTAAAGTGAGGTGGTATCAGCAAACCCTAAAGCAGATGGGGGTGCTTGAACATGTTGAAGGCGAGCGAGGCGTTTGGCGCATGACGGGTAGCGCGAAAACCCAATTGCGGGAGAATATTGGCGCGGTTTCGCTAGTAAGCTTCTCCACGAAACTAGGTGTCGCTATCTGGGGGCGTTGCCGAGACACGTTTAACGGCCTGGAAGCCCCCATAACACTGTGCCTCACATCGCCCCCATATCCTTTACGGTCCCCACGCGCCTACGGTAACCCACAAGATGACAACGATTACGTTGATTTTATTTGCGCATCTTTGGAGCCCATCATTGAAAACCTCAAGGACGGCGGTTCTCTTTGTCTCAATATCAGCAATGATATATTTTGTCGGAATTCTCCAGCTCGGTCGTTCTATCGTGAAAAATTGGTCTTGGCACTGCACGAACGTCTTGGGCTATACAAAATGGATGAACTGGTCTGGCGGAACCCCTGCAAAGCCCCAGGTCCCACGCAGTGGGCGAGCATCACCAGACAGCAATTGAACGTCGAGTGGGAGCCTATTTATTGGTTTACAAACAATCCACAGACCTGCTGTAGTGACAATCGACGCGTGTTACAACCCCACACTGAAGCTCACACCCGTTTCATGCAATCGGACAACCGGCCAAGAGCTATTTTTAGCGATGGCGCTTATAACAAACGTCCCAACTCTTTTTCTAATCAAACTCCCGGTAAGATACCCCGCAATATTTTAGAATATTCACACAACTGCAAAGACCAAAGGAATTACAAAAAGATGGCGTCAACTCTGGGACTCCCAGCTCACGGGGCTCCCTATCCACTAGCTCTCGCAAAATTCCTTATCGAATACATGACAACTATCAACGATCTTGTTGTGGACCCTTTCGCTGGGAGTTTTACCACTGCAGTGGCGGCCGAACGGTTAGGACGCCGATGGTTGTGCACGGATAACATTGGAGAATATGTCGCTGGTTCGACGTGTCGTTTTAAATCGGCAAACGGTCTCTCCATCAACCCCAACTTCGTTAATAGCCTTCAGCGTTAGAATACAGATCGGTGACAAGTGGCTTTGAGATCGCATGCTGTTTAATTCCTTTTGACGCACTAATCCTCTCTTCAAAATTCCTTACCTGCAGCTTTATCGTTGGTTAAAGCTTTTACCGACAGACGCCTTTCATGTTAGGCCTGCGTTGGAGAAGCTAATTGTAATTTAGTAACACTTTTTAAATGAAACAGGTTGTATTTTTAACGTCGCCCTGCGTATTATTTGTTGAATATTGAATTCGCCGTGACGCACGGCTCCGCACGATAGCGAAGTACGGGTGGAGATTGACAATGAAGATATTATTAACAAGAGGCAAAACCAAGCGCTCATTTAAAATCAACCAAAATGGTTTCACATTAGTTCAAATCATGGTGTCGTTGACTATCAGTAGCATTCTGATTGCGGGCGTCCTCCAAATCGTCTATAGCAGTGCAACAACCAATGCGACGACAAGCGAACTTGCCACCATGCAAGAAACTGCACGCTTTGTTATTGACCGCCTTACCAGCGAAATACGCATGGCAGGATACCTAGGCTGTGCTGATTCGAGTGATAGCGGACTCGGCGTAAAAGGTTCACCAGGCGCACTATCGAGTCTTGATTACAATCAGTTCCTGATTAAACCACCCGAGAGCAATGCTAACGCGACTCCCTTGATATTCAGTAAAACCAAAATGGCTGACGTCTACGTCACCGGCGTGGACGGTAATAATAATGCAGCACGCATTACATTAGCCAATTGGACCAACCAAACACCCATTACAACAGCGCCAGTTGTTGGTGAATCGCTTGCTGCTGGCTCAGATGTCCTCATCATTCAGCGGGCAACTCGGACTGGCTCCGCAATTAATGACATCACCGGCGCCGTTATCACATCGCCCAACAATCAACTTAGCGCGAATGATATTGGCATTGTCACTGATTGCTTTGGCGTGGCAATGTTTTATGCCAGTGAAAGAACCGAGAACACAATTACTCTCAAAGCTACCAATAACACGAGTACAAAACTGCAACCCTTTTCTAACACACGCCCTCCCGAATTACATCGCTTTAACGGCTACGCCTATTATATTGGCTACCTTAATGATGACCCTTCTTCCATGCCAGTGCTGTATCGTGCAGACCTTTATGATCCAAACGGGTCGAAAATAGAAGTCGCAAGAGGAGTTGAAAATATTCAGATTGAATACGGCATAACAAGCAATAATGGAAATTCAATTAATTATCTGAGTGCAGATGCAGTTGACGGTTTAGACAATCCGGTGATTTCCACAGTGCGGTTTTCGCTGGTAATGCGCAGTGCAGCAGCCCTCAATCCCACAATGACAGAAAAAACCTACACCATGCTTCAAGAAAACATCACCACAAATGATAGGTACATGCGAAGTGTATTTACTGGCTCCGCAAAAGTACGCAACAAAAGACTGATTTAGAAGGGCATCACTATGGCAGACATTCAAAACAAGCACAGCAATCAAAGCGGATTCGCGCTCTTTACATGCATTGTTGCACTCTTAATTCTTAGCATGGCTGTACTGTCCAACTCCAATGCGGCTGTTATGGAACAAAAAATGGCAGCAAACATGCATCTGGCTTCTCAATGTCTTCATTCAGGAGAGAGCGCTGCGCGTGTTGCGGCAAGCGATACCGAGGCCATTCAGAATTCGTTCAATGGCGATCAAACTCGCGAATACGCACTGATAGCGCCGTCAGCGAACAGCGATCCAAGCAGCGTTGTGGTGAGCTATTACGCCAGCACGCACCCCACAGGTTTTAGTGCCAATGCTGATATTGTTGAACATCATTTTAAAATGCACGCTACAGCAGACAATACGGGCGGCACCGTTTGCAACCTCAATATTGGTTTTCAGCGTGTATCGCCCTCAGGTATTTATACAATGAATATGTAGTGTTCTAAGCAGAATTGAAATAAGCAAAATGAAATTTCACACACAGAAAGAGTGATCAACATGAAGAGCCCTTACTCATACGCAAGATTTTTAGCGCTGCTACTGATCACACTCACACCAAGCGGGGGTTTCGCCGATGACACTGACCTGTTCGTTAAAAATAACGGCGATCAAGCCAATATCCTCATCCTGGTTGATACGTCTGGCGAGCTTGCAGAAGACCCCAAGGTTTACGACCCTGCAAATTCGGATGCTCCACCCATGACTCAGCAAGCAGCACTCAAACAGGTGTTGAGCGATGTGATAATGACCGCTAGCAGCAATTTAAATATAGGTGTAATGCATTTTGATGACAAAAATTATAATCTCGGCAGAATCAGCCACCCAATAAAAAATTTAAATAACCCGGGAAAAACATCTCCCAATCTCGTACGTGACGACCTAATTACGCTGGTCAATTCATTATCGTTCACTGGCGCCAGCCCCTTTACACGATCACTCTATGATGCGGCAAAGTATTTTAACGGCGATTACGCTTCTAAGCATACCATTCTCAAAACCGTGTCTCCTGCCACCACTGCGGCTGCTGGGACATACTTGTGTGATGCAACCAACATTGCCAACGGCGTCTGTAGAGCAATCGCCGGCGACGGACGCTACAAGAATCCTCTCGATAACGGCTGCACCAATAATTACATTATCGTTATTTCACGCAGTGCTGCCAAGTACACACCACCCAGCCCAGCATTCCCTTATGACATTAACGCTCGGGACGATATTGCTAAATACATTGGATTGGCGCCAACCGCGTCTTGCCCTTACTCATTTTCTGCAGGAACGACTGCTAATCGCTATGAAGATTGCGGCCCCGATCTAGCCGCTTATTTGCGTAATAGCGGCAAAGAAATACAGACCAACACAGTATCTTTCATGCTGTCTGGCGCAGCGGGCGCAACAAACTTCAATCAGGCGGTTGCTGCTTCTGGCGGCGGTACACATTACATTGCCAACGATCTATCTTCGCTTAAAAATGCACTGAATACGCTTATTGGTCAGATCAAGACCGGGCATTTAACACAACAATCCTACGCCGCACCGGCGACCTTGCTTACTCAAGCGCAGTCTATCGAACATTCCAACCACACCTATATTCCCTTTCTTGAAGCGAGCAACAATTTCACATGGCGAGGCAACATTAAAAATTTCAGTTTATCAGAAGGTATTTTAAAAGATAAAAATAACGACCCTGTCTACAATCAGACACTGGTTGGAGGCAAAGCGACCTATACGCTTAATGAAGCGGCAGTAGACTATTGGGAGCAGAATACGCATGACGGAACCTTTGTAAACAAAGGGGGTGCGGAATCTCATATTAGTGCAGCTAACCGAATTGTGTATTGGGACAACACGAATAGCTCAATGATAGTATTGAGTGACAACACAGATTTTAGAAACTATCTGACAACATCCGGTCTAGCAACGAAACTGACCACCATGGGCATTGACTCTGCGGGTGCTACGCGCTGGATTAATGGCTACGCGTATAAAAAGGCCCTTGGCGCGGTACCAGCACATGTTAGTACAACCGTAGAGAGACATGTCATCGGCGATATCCTTCACTCCAAACCCGTGACAGTCACCTTCAATGGCGCCTCCTATTTGTTCGTAGGCACCAATCAGGGCTTTTTGCACATGTTTAGAATCAACGAGCCCGGGGGTGGCGAGGAAGTATTTAGTTTCATACCAAGAAACAAATTGAAAGAACTCGATAAGCTGATAAAGAACGATGTGGCGTGGCAACACAGCTACGGCTTTGACGGCAATATTACGGTCGTGCAGAACGCAACCAAAGATAAACTCTACGTGTATTTTGGCATGCGTCGGGGCGGTCAGACTTACTATGCTCTCGAAATAAACACTTCTAATGTTCCCAAATTATTGTGGCAAGTCAGTAGCGGAGATAGTGGCTTTACTCAGATGGGCCAAACCTGGGCAAAACCCATACCTACCCATATTAACAACGAGCCTGTGTTGATTTTTGGGGGTGGCTATGACGTCAATATGGATTCTAGCTATACCGGTGCTACCGGCAGTGGAGCAGCCAACAAAGGCAGCGCGGTTTATATTGTAAATGCGTTAACAGGCAATCACAGATGGTCCACTGAAGCCGACTCACCTGCAAATCCTAACTGGCTGCTGTCTTTTAAAAGCAAAATGAAATACAGCTTTGCCAACGATATTGCTGTGCTAGATCTCAACGCTGATGGCAATGTCGATCAATTTTATGGACTAGATGTTGCCGGCCAATTGTGGCGCTTTGATGTTGATGGCTGGTCTATTACTACAGGGATTGCCGCGGACTTAAAACCACCCTCAACACCCATCAAGTTTTACACCACCCCCGATGTTTCTATTATATCGAACGGTGCAAAACGGGAACTCGCCGTTTCAATGGGATCAGGATGGAGGGAAAATCCGTTCGATTGGCGCATAACAGATTATTTGTTTTCGCTTCGACAACCCCTTTCCTCGCAAACGGAATACAGCACTACACCAATTTTATTCGCAAACTTAGCGGATGCACCCGCAGTCGGCGACCCTGCTTACGATGCCGAACTGGTTACTGTGGCGGGCGATCAACAAGGCTGGAAATATGCCTTGCCTGCTTCGCTGGAGAAGACCTTCAGCGACACGATCACCTTGGACAATAAAATTTTATTTACGACTGTAGTGCCCGTTTTAGCTGACGGTATTGCCTGTACACCTGGTGAGCTTGCGACATTCAAGGTATACGCTATGAGCGTACTTAACTCAGCGCCTTTTTCTGATTTAGATGACAGCGGCGATACAGGCGACAATGGCTGTGACGGCGAACGATGCACATTGATCAATATGGCGGTGGCTCCTACGCCGTATTTCAATGACAACAAACTGACAGCACTCATCACTCCAGGAGATCCAATATCCATTTTCGATATTAGCGCTGTTATCACATACTGGAACGATGAAGTGCCTGGCGACTAATTTGAACGCTGCACAAGTTATGTTGAGATATCCAGATTTTTAGAAAACAGCAGTACGGTATTCGCCCCTTTTCCATTATCGCCGATAGCATCAGCGGATACTTTAGGTATTTTGTGCGTAAATAATTTGAGGTTATAGACACTGGTTTAAGGTATCTCGGTTAAGTATTTGTCGATGACGAAATTCATGAGACTGGGTTATGAACACACCTACGATCTTTATATCAATCGATTGAATCGAGTTGCACAAAACATTCCCACGCTCCACTCTAACGCATCCGTGTGCTAATTGAATCACCCCCAAAGCAGCAAGCATTAATGCAGGCGATCAACTCACCCTCTTATAATTCACAAAGGAAATCCCCGTCTTCCTGCTTTTTACCCCACATTATCGGCACCAGACCGCGCTATCGCGCGCCCTAGCATTATCTCCTATCCATTCTGAAAAAATGGGAACCAAATAAAAGAAGGGGTTAATGTTAGCGTTCACCATTAAACCTCCTAACATCCATCAGCGTTGCTAGTGATTTCCGTTAAATCTGCACGGATTTCTCACCGTGCTAAAGTGAATTTCACTTAGATATTGACAGCACCAACCATCACATTTACTCAAGGAATGTTATGAATAAAAAGAAGAGCCATTTCTATCATGAACGAGAAATCACCGCTGAACTTTTAACGGCCTCAGACTGGAGTCTCGGAAAGTTCTTTCGTGCATCACAGGAAGACGTCGCGGTTTACTTTTACGAACCTCTCTTTAGTGGTTTAACGAGACTTGGCACAGTAAAAAGAGCATCCCTTGCAAGCCTAAAGAGAAAAACAAAAAAAAGAAGATTACCCGACCTAAATACTATCTGTAGTGACATCAACACTATCGTCAATAATCGCATTTCAACCCAGGGAAATAAAAGATATACGCACGTCAATTACGCGTTTAGCGACGAGCAATTGATGATAGCGTCGACCTACTATCTAGTACACACCAAAACCTATTTGTTGCTGCGATCATTAATGGCCAAACACCCGCAAAGCCGCCCCCATTGCATCATACTGTGTTACTTTGATCATCTTACCAAGGAAAGCTATTTAAGGCCTTTTTGTTTTTTAAGTGACAAGCCGTTTATAAGCCCAGCCGAATTGCACAGCCAGGCTATGAAAGTAATTTCTGTAGATCACTACCATTATCCCGAGTGGTTTCCCTCAACAATGGTAAACGCTCCATCAACCACAGGTTAGATTTCCCGCGCACGTTGTTTTACAGTCTCGCCATCCAAATTCCAGGGTAGAAGCGCTTCGTAGTGCTCAACCGTTCCTGCCGAGGGAAGCTCTTTAAAAATATATTTAAGATAGGCATACGGCTCGTGGCCATGAAGCTTGCATGTTTCAATAAGGCTGTAAAATCGAGCATTGGTATGCGCACCTTTTGGTGTATCCGCGAATAGCCAGTTACGACGACCGATCGCCAGTGGCCTGATAGCTCGCTCATCTTGATTGTTATCAATCTCGAGCCGTCCATCATGACAGTAGCGAATCAGTTTATGCCATTGGTTACACGTATAATTGATGGCCTTACCCAACGGTGATTTGGGTAATACCACTTGGCTATCAAGCCAGTCCTTAAATTCTGCCAGAATGGGGATGGATCTTTCTTGACGCACGTCGTGTCGATAATCTGCTGGTTGTCCTTTTAGCTCGGTTTCGATGGCATAAAGACGCTTGATAAATTTTATCGCTGTGGCGGCTTTGGATTTTTGCGCAGATTCTTTGCTGGTCAGCGATTTGAGTGCATCGCTATATTTTCGCCTTGCATGCGCCATGCATCCAATTAAGGTAATCCCTTGCTTTTCAAGTACGTTATACGCGGCATAGCCGTCACACTGAACAAAACCGTGATAGTCTTCAAACAAGCTCAACACCACCTGAGACGAACGACTGGGAAAATAGTTGTAGAGAACAACCTCTTGCCCAGCCATTCCACCACGCCGCACCCAAATATAGGATTGCGTTGTGGCTTTGCGCCCAACTTCTTTTAACACCTGCAAAGGTGTTTCATCACATTGGATATACGGCCCTGCACGAATAGCGTCTTCCATCAAGTTGATCAACACTAATACCAAATCCGATAACTGAATTAACCAGCGCGCCATGGTATTTCTCGGCAGTTCGATACCACCGCGTTGGTGCTGAATTTCTTGTCGGTGTAATGGCACGCCATCGACAAATTTGGTTGTTGCAATATGAGCGAGCAAGCCAGCAGCGGCATTTGTCTTGGGTAAGGGCTGAATAGCCTTGGGAGCAACTTTGATCGTCGATTTGCAGCAAGGGCAGGCATATTTGTGTTGTACGTGCTGAATGACAATATATCGCGTAGGAATAATATCGAATTGCTCGCTGCTGACCTCACCGATTTTTTGCAACTCACTGCCGCAAGAACAATGACGCTCTTCTGTTGACAATTCATAGTCGACGCGATGACGTTCCAAGTCTTTATCACAGCTTTTTCGCTTACCGCGCGGCTTACGTTCGACAGTGGCGCTAATTGTTTCAGCGTCTTGTTCAGTCTCGTCTTGACGATCAACTTGGGCTATTAATTCTGGAGCAAAAAGTGCTAGCTGATCAGAAGATATTTTCTCGGATGTTGAACCATACGTTTTGGACAGCAATAAGCGAAGCTGCTGTTCCAGCATAGCGATTCGTTCACTTTGTTGAACGATCAGGTCAACGAGTTCATTTTTTTCTAATTGCGCTACATTCATAGCGAACTATTATAGCGGAAGTAATTCCTCGCGGTAATGATTAAGTCACACTATTGACCCGCAATGTTTGATGCGGTTTAAATTTAAAAATATCGTAGCCATC
>OBEQ011127617.1_pt1 | contig 25665 bp, 26 predicted proteins | sample 1670901 | NCBI WGS metagenome assembly OBEQ01 (sample SAMEA104232315, study PRJEB22302) | groundwater metagenome | biome: forest; feature: aquifer; material: groundwater | place: USA | collected 2011-08-07 | depth 5.4 m | reverse complement strand
TGACACACACGCGTATCAATAAGCAGACTTATGCGAGCATTGCAAAATGGCTTCCGCTCGGGTTTGCGATCACTGTGGTCTTTGCATTTGTGTACCTCGCTCTACAGCAAAATTTACGCACCGATGCGAATGATCCTCAGGTGGCAATCGCAGGGGGTATTGCCGATGCGCTCCAGTCCGGGATTCCTTACGAGGCATTCACGACCCCTGCTTCGATTGATATCGCGCAAAGCCTCGCGAGCTACGCACTTTTGTTTGATCTCGATCACCTACCTGTCGCTAGAAATGCCTCACTTCATGGGAGTATGCTGACACCCCCGGCAGGAGTCTTTGCATACCTGAAGTCTCACGGAGAAGACCGCTTCACCTGGCAACCAGAACCCGGAGTGCGTCAGGCGGTTGTTGGGCTCTACCACACTGGGGTGAACCCCGGCTATATTTTTGTTGGCAGATCGCTTCGTGAAGTTGAATACCGCGAGGTACGCTTGCTTGGCATGACCGCTACCGCCTGGGCGATCACAATGCTTGGCTCACTCGCGCTATCGCTTTTAGTTGCGTAAGGCGTCAGACAATCATTTCTTCATTGTTGTTGTTGCTTTTGTTGACGAGGCCGTCATGAGGGAGAGCTCGGGCATGAGCGCCTCGAGCTCTTGGCGCGTCTTAAAGCCGTAGTACGGCTTTCTGTTGATCACGAGTATCGGGAGGTTATTGTCGAGCTTGTAGATCGATTTGAGCGTATCAATAACAGGAAGTCCGATATTATAATCGAATGCATAGACATGGAGTGCGTCATAGTCTTCACGCATCGATGTGAGAACGTAGCCCATTTTTTTACAGTCCGCACAGTCTCCTTTGTTGGAATAAAAGTAAAAGATCGATGAAGGCTTTTGTCCGCACTGCTTCGCGCGTTCGCGTAAGAGGAGATAGTCCTTTACCTGAAGTAGTGAGTAGTATTTCTTCAGCGAGATGACCTCTGCGTCATCGGTTCCGCGCTGGTCTTCCATCAAGGAGAGGCGGCGTGAGAGATTGTTGATCTCATCGATCATGACGGGGTTGTTGTCGGTCTCCGCATCGCAGGAAGCATCCGCCAAGAGGGCGTATTGGATCTCGGACTCGAGAATATTGCGGTTGATGTTGTCCTCGATGTTCTTTACCTGCGTGATGCGCTCCGTGTAGAGATAGTTCGCAAGCAAAAAGACCACAGCAAAAACTCCAAGGGTGATGAAAAAGACAACGATATATTTTTTTGCGCTCACTTCGTGTGGCATAGAATGTATTGAGTTTTACCGCAAATGAGGGATTTACGCTAGTTTTTTGTGATGAGTGACTGGGAATTATCTCCAGCCCGCATCCTTGGCGGTGATCAGGTTAAAGAGCGAACGGGCGAGCCAGAAGGGAGCAATGAATCCGTAGAAAAGGAGAAAATAGAGGATACCGAGCGAGACTCGTTTATTTGCCATGCGCACACCCATCAATACAAAGAAGACCATGGTGAAGAAAAGTACATAGATCACGAGGTCGCGAAACCCGAGATTGAGCGAAAACCAGTCGAAGTTCCATGTGAAGAAATGTGGATGAAAACCAAGTGCAAGGTACTGCACATAACGCTCATGTATGAGCTGAAAAACGGTCTTTATATAAAGTGTAGTGAAAAAAAGTGCGATAAAGATCGAAATGAATGCGAAGGGTAGTACGAGAAATCCGAGGTTGCCGTACTTCTTGCTCAGAAACATATAGCGATATTTGAAAAAAGCATTTTGAAGGAATCCTGAAACCCAGCGCACGCGTTGTCTATAGAGTGCCATGGGGTTTGCGGGAGAAACAGTGTAGACGAATGCGGTGTGTGCGTTCTCTATCTTCATGCGATGCGACTGGAGGCGCATCGCCATTTCCATGTCTTCGGTGTTGTAGCCGTGCACGAAGTTGCCGATGCGATCGAATATTTCTCTGCGGTAGATCGAAAAAGGCCCGGGCGTCACATAGAGGCCGTTAATACGACTGAATACCTTTCGAGTGAATTCTCCGATCATATACTCTGTCTCCTGCATTTTGCGCAGTATATTGTCCGGCGCGTGGATCTGCACCGAGGGGGTGACCGCCATAACCTCTTTGTTGTCGAAATAGGGGATGATCTCTTTGAGCGCATTGGCGTCAACAAAAGAGTCCGCGTCCAAGCAACCGATCAGATCGCTCGTGCAATGGGCGAGTCCGAGATTGAGCGCAGTAAACTTCCCCCCGTTCTCTTTGCTAAAGATCCGTACTTGGGGGTTCCCCTCAAAGCGCTTCACGATCTCAAGTGTGTTGTCGGTTGAGCCGTCATCGACGATAAACAGGGTAAGTCGGTCCTTTGGGTAGCTGAGGGCCAAGAGTGAGCTGACCGTGCCGATGATCGTCTCACCCTCGTTCCATGCGGGGACAACAATGGTTACCGTCGGGTATTTACCGGGCATGCGCAGGGGTGCTTTTGCCGATGCAAACTCTTCTTTTTCCTCAAAATAGGTGACAAGGAGAAAAACCTCAAAATACATTGTGAGGAAAAGGAGCCCATATACGAAAAAATTTGAGAGATATTCCATGTTCAAACGCCCACCCGGACTCATTTATAGGGGATTTTAGTACTAAAATAGCTATAAGTAAAGGCCTTTTTTGCTGTTTTTTGGGTTTTCCCCAAACTGAACTTTCCTGAGAAAATTGTCGGAAAGGCGAATGACCCTTTAGATACAACAGATAAATGAATAATTACCACATAAATTAATCTATGTCAAATTTTTTTAGACAGAAAACAGGGGAGTGGAAGAAAATACTTCTTGTAAGAAGTTAAAAAAAATCCATATATTGCAATGTTATTTTAGGGAGTGGAGAACAGGCATTGCTTCCAAAAGGATGCTCAGTACAATTGTTTGGTACTTAAGAAACCCACCCCTATCCATTGACTAAATAGATAAATTATGTTATCATTATGAGGTCAGCAAGATAAGGATCTTGAGGGAGTTTATCCCACATAACATAACCCATACCCATGAACTCATCTACAAACGTGAATCCTGATATTGGTAAACAGACGGGGTCGTTGCGACCCCTCCACAAAGTGCACGCGCTCGTAGGAACCCTCTCTGTCCTCGCGCTTCTTTTTCCTGTCACTGGGTTTGCGGCGAACATGAATTACCTGGAGCAAAATGCTCCTGCTTTCATCGACAAGACGCAGGCGCAATACGGAGAAATGGTCAATATTGCCGCATTGCTTCATGACTATGACGAAAAATTGATCCTCGCGGTCATTATTGTCGAATCTGAGGGTAACGAGGTTGCAACCTCGCACCGTGGAGCCCAGGGGCTTATGCAGCTTATGCCGGGTACGGCAAAGGCGATGGGTGCCAAAGACCCCAAAGAGCCATTCCAGAACATTCTTGCCGGTACCAAGTACCTTCGCGCCCTTGAAGATGATTATGGTTTCGATTCACCCCAGGAAGCGCTCGTCGCGTACAACATGGGCCCTTCTCGGGCAAAACGCTGGCTCTCGCAGTACTCAGCGCTCGACTATGGTTATGTACAGAAGGTTATGTATGTCTATGGTGTGGTGGACCAGGAAGCAAAAGCAAAAAAAGACCTCGCCGCCTCGATCGAAGCAAAGATGAGCGAACAAGCAAAGCTCTCACAACAGGCGAGCCCTATGCTTACAAAACCCCGCACCCTTTCTCTCGCCGCATTTCCCATGACGTTGCCGAGTGGTCGCAAGAGTCAAATACAGCAGGAGAACTAAAACTAAAATTTGAATAAACAAAAACATCCGCCAATTCAGACGGATGTTTTTGTTTTAGGGTAATACTGGGTGGTAGAATGAGTCTGTGATAACCGTTAACTTTATTTCGGCCTTTGTCGGTGGATTGGTAACTTTTCTGGCGCCATGTACGCTCCCGCTCATCCCGGCGTATATTGGTTTTTTGGGTGGTATGGGGAGGGAATACGGAGAAGCAAAAGATCCTCGCGAGCTAAAGAGACGCATCATGATCAATGCGCTCCTGTTCACGATTGGATTTTCGCTCGTTTTCATATTCATCGGAATGGTCTCAGGGACGCTGGGAAAATTTTACATTCGCCACAACGCAGTATTTTCAGAGATCGGCGGTGTTCTTATCATCATCTTTGGACTGGCAATGCTGGGGGCACTTCCCTTGCCGCGTTTTCTTAATTTTATTGGCAAATTGTTTCAAGGCAGAAAGTTGCCGCAATCACTCTCGCCTGGGCATCCTTTTTCCGCTTTTGTATTGGGACTTCTTTTTGCGCTTGGGCTGGGGCCGACATGTCTCGGGCCGATTCTCGGTTACATATCGCTTCTCGCAGTTTCGTCTGGTACCGTGCTTTATGGTGCTTCATTGCTCTTCGTCTACTCACTTGGAATTGCCGTCCCATTTCTCGTTGTCGCATTTTTGTACGGCACGGCATTCACGTATGTAACTAAACTCGCCCGGTATCTGCCGATCATTGCGAAGTGCGCGGGTATCTTGTTGATCGTCATAGGTGTACTGCTTATCATCGGTCAATTTGGGATCATCAATATGTGGGCCGAGTCACTCTTTGGGAGCGAATGGTACAATGCACTTATGCAATACATGTGATGGTAGATTAAAAAAAGAGCAAAGATCAAAATTTAAGAAAATGCACACAAGAAAACAAGAACTAGTACGACGCATCCATTCCGGTTATAGGATTGCATTTTTTTCTTTGATTTTTTTTCTTTCATTTTTTATCTCAGGCGCAATTGCGGCAACAGTGCCTGCGGGCGTGCTCAAAGATCAGATGTGGTTCTCGAAAGATCCCTTCTTTGTTGATGACACGATTACCATCTTTACGTTTGTGTACAATTCGACCGATTATCGCTTAAGCGGCACGATGTTACTCAAAGACGGAACCACAACGCTCGATAAAAAAACTTTTACTGTTTTGCCGTCGGGTGGTTCGCAGGTGATCAGTTTTCCATGGAAAGTAACGGGGGGTAATCATAGCTTTAATGCCACTATTTCCGAAGATGAGTTGGTGAAAGTTGCGGGAGGCGTTGTCGACACGCCCATTGCTACTATGCAGACTGTTACACTGAAGCGATTTGCCGATCTAGATACCGATCATGACGGCATCGGGAATACGACGGACTCTGATATCGACAATGACGGCCTCGCCAATGTCGAGGAGAAAAAAATTGGAACCGACCCGCTTAATGCTGATACTGATGGTGATGGTATCCCCGACGGGAGCGACACACATCCGCTTAGCAAAGATGCCCCACCAAAAGCGTCGTCGACACCTCCGGCACCCAACCCGATCGATATGCTTGAGCAGTCTATCACTGCGAATGCACCGCTGCCGATCGCATCGAAAGCGATTCCGGTCTTGGGAAGTGTTGAGGATTTTCGCATTAGTCAGGCAAAGCATGCCACAACATATGTTGCGAATGCCGCAAAGCAAATAGTAGCAAAAGAGAATGCCACATCGAGTCCGGTGTTGTCGGCAAAACATCCCGCATGGGCAATATTCCAAAGCGGGCTCTCAAGTGGAAGTGCGATGAAGAGTCCTTTTGGATATGCGAAACTCTTTTTTTCGCTCGTATGGCAATTTCTTATGACAAATGTCTATGCCTTTTATGTCCTTATTTTGCTTGTTGCTTACAAAACCGTGCGTTTCCTTTACCACCTTTTCTTCTAAATGAAGAAAATGAAGGTATAATTCTAGGATGGATAAAAGAAGTACATATCTCATCGCAGGAATTATCGTGGTCGCCGTCATTGTTTTTGCGGTGATCTCTTTTCAGAAAACAACCATTGATACACAGTCGCCTGACTCGAGCAATGCTGCGGAGGTTGCGAGTACGTCGCAATGGGCGAATACACCGGCTGTGCCCGTGGTGGATCCCAAGATGGTCATTACCGCAAAGCATGCATACAGGAGCGGAGAACATATTGTTGCAGGAGAAGTGCCACTTCCGACACCGTGTGATATTTTGGATGCGAACGCGACGGTGAGCACAGATAAAAAATCAGTACTCATTCAGCTTGTTTCGAGTGTGAAGACGGGGGACAAATGTCCGAGTGATATCACTCCCGCGCGCTTCAAGGTCAATGCCAAGGCGGATAAAGCGGCAAAGTTGAGCGCAACCTTCAACAGCCAGCCGGTCACACTGAATCTGATTGAGGCGGGACCGGGGGAGGATTTGAATAATTTTGAGCTCTATATTAAAGGCTGAGGTGGAGCAAAGGGAACCCGGCTTTGCGGGAGCTTCACCTCAGGACCTTTTGAGATATTTTCTGAAATATCCAAAAGGTGTACTGATCCTGTAAGGATAAAAGACGCTCGGGTTTCTCCTTTTGAAAGGCCCACGGTCGGCGCCTTCCGGCGGGCGCCGCCGTCACTCTCGATCAATTGCCCTCATCAGAATGAGGGACCAAGCCAATTGATCTTGCGAGAGACCTTTCAAAAGGAAAACCCTCGCTTTGAGGAAAATGCGCGACATTGGGGTTGGGGTAAAAAAATATTGGCATGTGGGTAATTAAGTCTAATAATTTATATGAAATTCGTTTTACTCAATGGGGCGTCGTGTTCGGGGAAGAGCACGGTCGTGAAAAGGGTCCTCAAAGATAAGGCGGGGTACTATCAGGTATCTTATGATGCCTTGAAGTGGGGGTTTTCTCAGTACAAACCTGATAAGCATTTTGAAGAGGTGAGGAAGTTGATGCGCGCACTAACCGAAGCTGTTTGTGTGATGGAGTACAATATTATTTGTGATTCAGGATTGTTCAAAGAAACGAGAGATAAACTTTTTGAGATTGCGCAAAAATATAACTACGAGATCATCGAGATCAATCTGGAGGCACCGTATGAGGTCCTGGTGGAACGTTTTGATAAGCGTGTCGCCGAGGCCGCGGCGGGTGGGGGCAGGGTAACAAATACGTCAAAAGAAAGACACAAAGAACTTTTTGATATCTACGAGTCCGAGAAAAATCTCCACGCCATAACATATCACACTGACAAGCAAAGCATCGATGAGGTCGCGGAGGCTGTTTTAAAATTGCTTTAAGATCGGGTGCGCTCACCAAAAAGTCAGAGCTTGCAATATTTTGAAAATATGTTTTTATGCAGGCAGATGAAGTTTGCCACACAAGGAGACGATGATGTCAGGTTATACTGAAATGATGCGTGAAGTACTCGAAGAGCGGGAATACGTGCTCCAAAAAATATGGGAAGAGGTTTGCAGGCGACTCGAAGGCGCAGAGGGTGGTCACGACAAGTGGCACATTGCTCGCGTTCGTGCGAATGCGAAGACAATTGCCACAAAAGAAGGCGCGGATGTCTATCTCTGCGAGATGACAGCACTCGTTCATGACATTGGTGACTACAAATTCACTGGCGGAGATGAGGAGATTGGTCCTCGTATGATCCGCGAGCTATTGAAGACGTGCGGAGTTCTCGATGAAGATGCCAATATTGTCATCAGAATCGTCGAAACGATGTCATTCAAAGGTGCGGGAGTATCCGACGAAATGGAGACGCTTGAGGGCCAAGTGGTCCAAGATGCCGATCGACTCGACGCACTTGGTGCGATCGGGGTTGGTCGCGCATTCTCATATGGCGGATTCAAGGTGCGCGTCATGCATGACCCGAATGAGCAGCCGCTCCTTCATGGCACAAAAGAGGAGTACAAAGCTCGCCAAAGTACAACGATCAATCACTTTTATGAGAAATTGCTTCTCCTGAAAGACCGGATGAAAACTGCAACCGGTCATGCAATGGCCGAAGAGCGCCACAAATACATGGAAGACTTTCTTGCTCGCTTCAATCTCGAGTGGGAAGGAAAGTTGTGATCGACCGGCTGCTGGTTTTTTTGGCGACGCTGTGCGTTGCCGGTTCGTATGTGCCGCAGATCGTGAAAGCGTATCAAACCAAAAGTACAGGTGACCTCTCGTGGGGAACATTCGTTGTTGGCGCGATCGGTCTTGTCCTTTGGATCGTGTACGGACTTCGACGCAAAGATCATAACTTTGTTGTTGCGAATATCGCGATCTTCCTTCTGTTGGCGACACTTTCTTTCTTAAAGTTCTTATACGGATGAACGAGCTGCTCTTCGGAGCAGCTTTTTGGTTCATTTGCGCTTCGCATGTTCTCGTTTGGACTGCTCTTGCCCTCTCATTTTGCATTTGCTACGCTTCTTCCTAATATGCCTAAACAAACACAACAACTCGTGCTCATGCTCATTATCGGAGTGCTTATCGGTACGACTGCAGTCATGGCGTGGAAGAATCGCCAGGTGGGGGTTGGCACGGAGGTGGTCAATTCGACCCCGACCGGAGCGTCAACTTCGCCCGAAAACGTGATCGATAAAACAACGATCGGACAGGCGCCGGGACTTCCTGCTGCACCACAGATCCCCAAGAATACACGCATCGGACTTTCGGTAAATGATCAGCCGGCGGGGAATATTGTTCATATTTCAGGACTTTCATTGACAGAAAATCATTGGATTGCTGTTTACGACGATAAAGACGGTCATCCGGGCTGGATCATGGGTGCCGCACGAGCGCACGTGGGCGATACTACGGCTGAAATTGAGCTTATGAGGGGGAATGTATCTGGAGGTACATATTACGCAGCAATTTTAAACGACGATGGAGACGATGTGTTTAACCGCTTGACGGACCTTCCACCACTCTCTCCCGACAAAGTCGTCGTAGTCTCTTTTGTCGCAGAATAGTCTTTATTGTATGGAATATTGCCACCCCACTTTCCTTGTGGTGGGGTGGTTCCCTTTTGGTTAGCTGTGCATATCTTGTTTCTTGAAAATCATGTTATAATTTCGAGGAGGTAAGGAAGAGCGCTCCGTTGAGTCATTTGGGGCATGTCTCTTTTTTTACATTTTTTACATGAAAAATATTCGTGTCCTTATGTTTGGATGGGAGTTTCCTCCGCATAATAGTGGCGGTCTTGGTACTGCATGCTACGGTCTCTCCAAGGCGCTTTCACGACGCAATTTACAGCTTACTTTTGTACTTCCGAAAAAGTTGAACGGTCTCGAGCACAATTTTCTTAAAATAGTTTTTGCGAATATCCGCAATATCAAAGTGCGCACCGTTGGTACGTTATTGCATCCCTATATCAATTCTGAACTCTACGATGAATACCTCCGGACTGCACCAGAAAATGAAATTTACGGGCTCAATCTTTTTGATGAAGTACGTCGGTACGGACTGCAGGCACGCCTCATCGCCGCACAAGAACCTCATGACGTAATTCATGCACATGACTGGCTTGCGTTTCGTGCAGGAATGGAAGCAAAGCGTGTTTCAGGAAAACCTCTGATTGTGCATGTGCATGCAACAGAGTTTGATCGCACTGCTGGGCATCCTAATCAATACATTTATGAGGAAGAGCGGAGGGGATTGCATGCAGCTGATTGCATCATTGCAGTATCGCAGCACACAAAAAATATCATTGTTGAACATTACGGCATTCCGGCAGATAAGGTTTGTGTCGTGCACAACGGTATTGATCACGCCGATCACCGTAAGGACCTTCCGCCCGCACTGTCGCATATTCGCGCGCAAGGGAAAAAGATAGTACTTTTTGTCGGACGCATCACGATACAGAAAGGTCCCGACTATTTCATCAAAGTTGCGAAGCGCGTTCTCGAATATGACCCAAACGTTCTGTTTGTCATATCGGGAGCGGGAGATATGGAACATCAGATTATGAGGCTTGCAGCAGACATGGGGCTTGGCGACAAGGTAGTCTTTGCCGGGTTTGTGCGCGGAGACGATCTCATCAAGCTCTATCGTGCCGCCGATCTGTACGTCATGCCTTCAGTATCGGAGCCGTTCGGGCTCACCGCCCTTGAGGCGCTCGCTAACGGTACGCCAATCCTCGTGTCCAAGCAGTCCGGTGTGTCCGAAGTGCTCACGCATGCGCTCAAGTCGGATTTTTGGGATATCGATGATATGGCCGACAAGATACTCAATGTCGTTGAAAGTGCCGGGCTCCATGACACCCTGGGTGACCTCGGCAGTGTCGACGTAGAACACGTGACATGGGAAAGCGCAGCGGGGAAGTGCCATGATATTTATTCGGGAATAGTCGCGAATGCTCACTAGCATGAATTTTTCTACCTACTATCTACTAATCACTACCTACTAATCATATGCCCTCAGTCTGCTTCTATTTTCAGGTCCACCAACCATATCGTACAAAAAAGTACCGTATTTTTGATGTGGGTAATGATCATGAATATTTCAATGATAAAAGCGATCGCGATATCAACAATGAAAAGATACTCCACAAGGTGGCAAAGAAATGCTACTTGCCGATGAATGCTGTCCTACTCGACCTTCTCAAAAAACATCCGGAATTTAAAGTTTCTTTTTCGTTCTCTGGTGTATTCCTCGATCAGCTTCAAGAGTTTTCACCCGAGACGCTCAAGTCGTTCCAAAAACTTGTCGGAACGGGCCGCGTTGAGGTTCTCGACGAGACATACTACCACTCGCTTGCGTATCTTTATTCAAAAGATGAATTCAAACGGCAGGTCTTGCTTCACCGCGACAAAGTACAAAAACTTTTTGGTGTTGTCCCTACCGCTTTTCGTAATACTGAGCTGATCTACAGTAACGAGCTTGCAAAGACTGTCGAAGATATGGGATACAAGGCGATACTCGCGGAAGGCGCGGACCACATTCTTGGCTGGAGAAGTCCTAATTTTCTCTATCGTTCCCCGAATACGACAAAGATCAAGACATTGCTCAAGAACTACAAGCTTTCCGATGATATCGCATTTCGTTTCTCATCACGCGACTGGGCAGAGTGGCCGCTCAAAGCGGAAACGTTTGCTCATTGGATAAACAATGTCAACGGAAACGGTAATCTTGTAAATCTCTTTATGGACTACGAGACATTTGGAGAGCACCAATGGGAAGACACCGGCATCTTTGAATTTATGAAAGCGCTTCCGGGAGAGATACTGAAACATCCTGACAACGATTTCGTCACAGTTACTGAAGCCGCAAAGCGGTATCCGGTTGTCGGAGAATTCGATGCGCACAACTTCGTTTCATGGGCGGATGTTGAGCGCGACCTCTCGGCATGGCTTTCCAATAGCATGCAACATGAGGCGATCGGCCACATTTATGCACTCGAAAAAGACATACTCGCATCAGGCGACGCGAAACTCATCGAAGACTGGCGTAAACTCCAGACATCGGATCACTTCTATTATATGTGTACAAAGTGGTTCGCTGACGGTGATGTACATAAATATTTCAACCCATACGACACTCCTTATGAAGCTTTTATTGCATACAACAACGTGCTTCATGATCTTCGTTCACGGCTGCATTCTGTAAAGAAAGGAGAAAAGCAGACAAAAAGTGTCGCGCCCGCTGATATCAAAGCCAGCATGCCCATACGTGCCAAAAAAGCTACTACGGTTGGCAATAAAACTCCTGCAAAAAAAATCACGAAAAAAGTGGTTGCTAAAAAGGTCGTTACGGCGAAAAAACCCTCAGCAAAGAAGGTTCCTAAGAAAAAATAGTTGAGAAAATTTTTTTGCCCCCAGCCTCTAATGTTGTTATAATACTGGTATGGCTAAGTCCCTTGCATTTGGTAACGGATCGCTCTTGATCTGCCTGGATCGCTACGCCCGCGTGCGCGATCTCTACTTTCCCTACGTCGGCCTCGAGAATCATATTGGTGGACATTATGCACACAAGATAGGAGTTTGGGTTGAGGGGCAATTCTCCTGGACCGACGACAATACATGGAATATCGACATCCACTCCGATACCGCAAATACGGGGATCACCACGGCATATTCAGCAAGGCTTGGCGTGGAGCTGCATTTTACTGATGTACTCTACAACGAAAAAAATGTTTTTTTACGAAAGGTAAAAATCCACAACAAAATCGACCGCGAACGGGAGATCCGCATCTTCTTCAACCATCAGTTTGAGATCTATCATTCGGAAAATCTCGATACCGCTTTTTACGATCCTGCCGCAAACACCGTCATGCATTATGAAGGACAGCGTGCATTTCTTATGAATGCATCACATGGTGACCGAGGGATCGACGACTATACGGTGGGTATCTTTCAGATTGAAGGCAAGGAGGGGACATATAAAGATGCAGAAGACGGCGTGTTGGCAAAAAACACTATTGAGCATGGTCGTGTCGATTCAACGATAGGTTTGCATTTTACCGTCGGTGCACAGAGCGTTAAAACTTTTCATTATTGGCTTACCGTTGCGGAGTCACTTGAGGAAGCCAAAGAGTTGAACAAATTTATTCTCAACAATACTCCCGACGAAATCATCAAGTCATCGCGAGATTATTGGCATGCATGGGTGGATCGCAATGAATGGAATTTTTACGGACTCGGTGATTCTACGATTGATTTGTTTAAAAAGTCGCAATTTTTTCTTCGTTCACACGTCGATCAGCACGGAGGGATCATTGCATCCGGCGACTCCGACATGCTTCAGGGCGGAAGAGACACCTATGCATACGTGTGGCCTCGCGATGCTGCTTATGTAGCAACAGCACTTGATTGGACGGGGGATCGGCACAGCGCACGCCAGTTCTTTGATTTTTGTAACAAACGCATTACCAATGACGGCTATCTTATGCACAAATACCGGTCTGACGGCTCTCTGGGTTCTTCGTGGCATGGCTGGCTTGTTGATGGACATCCCGAGCTTCCTATTCAGGAGGACGAGACCGCGCTCATACTGTGGGCACTTTGGGAGCACTGGCTGGTTTCAAAAGACCTCGACTTTATTGAATCAATCTATAATTCCTTCATCAAAAAGGCGGGGATGTTCCTGGCCGCATATCGCGATCCATATACCGGGCTCCCCAAGTCGTCATACAATCTGTGGGAAGAAAAGTTTGGAGTACATACGTATACCGCAGCAACCGTCTATGCAGGACTTAAGGTGGCGGCAGACTTCGCGGAAATCCTCGGAAAAGAGCGAAGTGAGCACAATTTTGAACGCATAGCAGAAGATATGCGTCAGGCGATCTTAAAGCACCTCTACAATCCCGAGGATGGAAGTTTTTACCGCTCGCTTATCATTGATCCGCGGGGGATTACTATCTATGACCGCACTATCGATTCCTCAAGCGCGTACGGTATATTTATGTTTGGCGTCCTACCTCTTGACGATGAGCGACTGGTGAGAGCAATGGACCTCACAAAGACACGGTTGACGATACGCACTCCTGTCGGAGGTATCGCACGTTATGAGGGTGATCAGTATTACCGGACCGGAATGGATGTTCCTGGTAATCCGTGGTTCATTACTACTCTTTGGTACACGCAATATGCGATCGCCAAAGCCGCCAATGATCAAGATCTCGACTCGGTGCGCGCTGATCTTAACTGGGTTGAGCAAAACGCGCTTCGCTCCGGAATTTTATCCGAACAACTAAACCCGTATACGCGTGAACAGGTTGGTGCGGCACCGCTGACATGGAGCCATGCGGAGTATATTCGCACTATCGTGATGTACATGCGCAAGCTCAAGGAACTCAAGATAACAGAGATTCCGAATGTATAGGAATATATCGATTATGCCAAAGCAACACCTCAACTTTACACACAGCAACATTCCTTCCTCTGTGGTTCCGAGCAGGATCACTTTGTATACGGAGCATCTCAAAGAGGTCCTTGGGGAACATGACACAAATTATAAAACACACGAGCATGCCCTCCGGCTGCCACTCGATAAACACATGTTGTCGGATGTGACGCATATGGTGCAACGTTACTGGAACACTCAACTCCGCTATATCATTGTTGTTGGGATAGGAGGTTCGAATCTTGGTGCAAAGGCGGTGTATGACGCAATACGAGGAACACAAGATGGTATGTCGGACGGCTACCCTAAACTGATCTTTCTTGATACGGTCTCCTCGCGTCTGTTAACCGACATCGAACGCATGCTTGAAGTTGAAGTGTCGTATCCCGACGAGATTCTAGTGAATTTGATTAGCAAGTCTGGAAACACGACAGAAAGCATTGCAAATTTTGAGATCCTCTATGAATATCTCGCGCATCGTTTTCCCTCCATCGCTTCGCGTATCGTGGTTACGACGGATCACAATTCAAAACTTTGGCAGCTTGCCGAAAAAAATAAGATCAGCCTCCTTGCGATACCCAAAGAAGTAGGAGGAAGATTTTCCGTCTTTTCTCCTGTTGGATTATTTCCTCTCGCGCTTACGGGGATCGACATCGAGGCTTTCATTGAGGGCGGGAAGGATTGTCTCTCGCTGTGTTTCGAGAAAGAGAATCATGCCCTACGATTTGCCGAAGCGGTCTATCGCGCTGGAAGGCACGGTGCGACGATTATCAATTTCTTTTTCTTTGATCCGGAGTTTGAATCTCTTGGGAAATGGATGCGACAACTGTATGGTGAAAGCTTGGGAAAAGAAAAAGACAAAAGCGGTAAGGTTGTGCGGACGGGCATCACCCCTATTGTTTCTATCGGTTCAATTGATCTGCATTCAATGGCGCAGCTTTATTTGGGTGGGCCGAAGGACAAGTTCACGCTTTTTGTGCATGCGGCACACTCATCACATTTTAAGGTTTCATCAAGCGGACTCTTTGCCGAGTTGGTGCCGGGCATTGCCGAGAAATCCCCGGAGTCGATCATGAAAGCCATCTATGAGGGGACAAAGGCCGCGTATCATTCGCACAAACTCCCTTATGGGGAGGTGATACTACCCTCCATCTCCCCGTACACATTAGGAATGCTGTTGCAGTGGCAAATGCTTGCGATGGTGTATCTTGGTGAGCTCATGCATGTGAATATTTTTGACCAGCCGAATGTGGAGGATTACAAAAAAGTAACGAGGGAAATACTAGGGAGTAGTAAGTAGTACGTAGTAGGTAGTAAATACATTTACATATGAAAAACTTTATTAAAATAATGCGCAATGACATGATTAAAAGATATATATCTGGGATGGTGGAACATTCTACTTACTACCTACTACTTACTACCTACTGATTATGTATTTACTTTTCGACATAGGCGGAACAAACATGCGCATTGCGCTCTCGAAGGACGGTGAAACTTTTGGAGAGCCGAAAATCATTCCTACCCCGAAAGATTTTGACGCCGGAATTCTTGCCATCAAGAACATTGCGACGGAGCTTTCTGGTGGAGAGAAGATTACCGCGGCGGGCGGGGGAATAGCCGGAACACTTTCACGCGATCGCTCACTCTTTTTGAATGGCCCGCACTTGCCAGGCTGGAACTCAAAACCGATCAAGCAAGCGCTCGAAACAGCCCTCGGAGCACCTGTATATGTCGAAAATGACACTGCAATAGTGGGACTGGGTGAAGCAGTCGCGGGTGCAGGGAAGGGTCACTCCATTGTGGTCTATATGACCGTCTCGACCGGAGTTGGTGGTGTGCGTATTGTTGAGCAGAAGATCGATGTTTCTGCAATGGGATTTGAACCAGGTCATCAAATCATCGATGCTGATGGGACCCTCTGCAAGGATACGGTGTGCGGTACAGGTTTTGATCTTGAGGGTGCGATCTCGGGTACAGCCGTTAGTGAGCGCTATGGAAGGAAGCCCTATGAAATAACCGATGAAGCGTTTTGGGATGAAATGGCCCGCGTGCTCGCATATGGCCTTAACAACATTATTGTTCATTGGTCTCCGGACATTGTTGTGATCGGAGGATCCATGATGAATAAGATCGGAATTCCTGTCGATCGTGTACGAGCTCACCTTAAAGGGATTTTGCACATTTACCCCGAACTCCCCATCATTGAGCATTCGGCGTTGGGGGATATCGGTGGACTGCATGGTGCGCTCGCTTTTGTGAAGCAGAAAGTCAACTCATAACGCTTCATTTCAAAAAATTTATTTAGGACATACCACATCCTACTATAAGCAAATGTTCTTTGGTTAAAAATTGAAAGATAAAAAATGATCCGCGTTGAGGCGGATCATTTGGCTATTTGCGCACAAAGGTTTGGAATATGTATGGGAACAAGTTTTTCTCATCGGACTCGTGTGGCTCGACGGTAATGTTCCATTCTGAGGGATCAAAAGAGGGGAAGAACGTGTCTCCATCGGATGCTGTATCAATCAGTGTGAGTTCCAGGCGATCTGCCAGGGGGAGGAACTCACGGTAGATTTCCGCGCCGCCAATGATCCAGATTTTATCGTTCGTACCCGTCAGCATTGATTGCGCGTCATGTACTACCAGGGCACCCTCTGTGCTCCAGTTTGCGTCTCGCGTCAAAACAATATTTGTACGACCGGGAAGCGGTCGGTACTTTGCAGGAATCGATTCCCACGTTTTGCGACCCATGACGACCGTACCACCCATGGTAAGTTTTTGAAAATGAGCCATGTCGGCGGGAAGTTTTCCTCGCCAGGGTATATCGTTGCCTTTCCCAATGACATGATCGCGGTCCATCGCTGCAATGAGAATCACTTCTGCTTTCATGATGTTCTCCATAACAAGTGTGCCCAGCGTAGTTTAAGTCAAAAAAACTTAAACGGCAATCGGGGCTTTTATCGAAGGATCAGGGTCATAGCCCTCGAGTGTGAAGTCGTCGATCGTAAATGAAAAAATATCTTTTACATCAGGGTTAAGGATAAGTTTCGGAAGCTTTTTTGGGTTACGAACAAGCTGCGTATCGACCTGCTCAAAGTGGTTAAGGTAGATGTGGCAGTCGCCTCCCGTCCAGATAAATTCTCCGGGGCGCAGTCCTGTAACATGTGCGATCATGGTTGTGAGGAGTGCGTATGAGGCGATATTGAAAGGAACTCCGAGAAATGAATCACAGCTGCGCTGGTAGAGTTGGCAAGAAAGCTTGCCGTCTGCGACATAGAACTGGAAGAGGCAATGACAAGGAGGGAGTCCGGCTTTGGCCATTTCTTCGATATCGGCGACATTCCATGCGGAAACGATCATGCGCCGTGAATCGGGGCTTTTTTTTATTTGTTCAACGACTTGGGTGATCTGATCAACATGACGACCGTCCGGTGTCGGCCAGTTGCGCCATTGATACCCATAGATGGGCCCCAGCTCTCCATAATCTTTTGCGAAGGCGTCATCGGTTTTTATTTTTTCTATGAACTCTGCAATGCCCGTATTCCACTCCTCGGAGCCTGTTTTGGGCACCGACTTTCCGGAGCGGATAAGAAATGCTTTGTATGGCCATTCGTCCCAGATGTGTACATTGTTTTCTGCAAGGTAACGGAGGTTCGAGTCACCCTTAAGGAACCACAGCAGCTCGTGGGTGATCGTTTTAAAGGGGAGTTTCTTTGTTGTTGCAAGAGGAAAGCCATCCTCAAGGTCGAAGCGCATCTGATAGCCAAAAACACTTTTTGTTCCGGTGCCCGTACGGTCTGTTTTTGTCGCCCCGGTTTCTTTTATGTGTCGCAAGTAGTCGAGATACTGTTTCATTCTAGAACTATATCACGGACCTTCTTTTTGAAGAGTACCCACAAAAAAGAAAGTGTGTGGTATAGTCTGCGAATGGCCGATTTTGGTTTTAAAATAGAGAAAAAACTCCCCAACTCTCTCGGTCGTGCGGGCGTTATTCATACTCCGCATGGGGACGTCGAGACCCCGGCGTTTATTGTGGTGGGGACAAAAGCGACCATAAAATCACTTTCACCTGAGCAAGTGAGCTCGCTAGGGGCGCAAGCGGTGCTCGCCAATACCTACCATCTTTATCTTGAACCTGGGCCTGAGATTGTTGCAAAACATGGAGGCTTTGCGAAGATGATGAATTGGCAAAAAGATGGCAAAGAGATGCCGACGTTCACTGACTCCGGTGGTTTTCAGGTATTTTCGCTTGGTGCGGCGATGGGACACGGAGTATCAAAGATCGCAACGAGCGAAGCAATCTCGGCATACGAAGCAAAAGAAAAGAAAAATGAGTCCACGCACGAAAAGCTTGCACATGTTGACGACGACGGGGTCACATTCAAGTCAGTGATCGACGGCTCCGAGCATCGTTTTACTCCCGAAAAAAGTATGCAGATCCAGCATGATCTGGGTGCAGATATATTTTTTGCATTTGATGAATGCACCAGCCCGCTTGCGCCGATAGCATATCTCCGCACTGCACTTGATCGTACGCATGCCTGGGGCAGAAGGAGTCTCGCCGAGCATAAAAGACTCGGAGTATCTGGTGCTACGGGAATGGCCCAGGCACTTTTCGCAGTTGTACAAGGTGGGTCACACGAAGACTTGCGTCGCGAAAGCGCACGTACGCTCGCAGGCATGGATTTTGACGGATACGGCATCGGAGGAAGTTTTACAAAAGATGATATCAGCACGGCGGTACGTTGGGTGAACGAAGAGCTTCCGGAAGAGAAGCCTCGGCATTTGCTTGGCATCGGAGAGCCGATCGATCTTTTTCTTGGCATTGAGAATGGTGTTGATACGTTTGATTGTGTCGCCCCGACACGCATTGCACGCAATGGTGCACTTTACACCAACGACGGACGCATTAATATTTTTAATGCAACATATCGCACTGACATGAGTCCGGTTTGTGATGATATAACATGCTATGCACATCAATTTACAAAAAGTTACCTTGCGCATCTCTTCCGTGCAGATGAAATGTTTGCTGCGACTATCGCATCAATACACAATCTACATTTTATTGTGAATTTGGTGAAAAAAATCCGCCAATCGATATTGGACGGAAGTTTCGCATCATTCAAGACAGAAACGTTAGCAAGATATTATCACTCGTGAAGATACTCGTGATGAATGACTGGGAAGGGGAGCTCGTCATCAAACGGCCGAATGGGTTGCGTGTTGTTTGGGTCGAACATCATGTCGAGGTTGATGTCGATGGTACCTCCATCCGCTGAACATTTTCCGGGGAAGTCAGGATGACCTTCGCATCGCGCGCAATGTCCGAGTAAGCTATTGCGACGGCCAAACAAAGGTCTTCCACATCTTTTTTCCATGATTCACTCCTTTGGGGGACTACTGTACTCAGTATACCGAACCTTTGCGCAAGTGAAAGTGCGAATAAAAATCCGCTCGTCAGACGTGACGAACGGAAGTACATTTACCCATAAAGGCCATGGATGGTCATGCTCGCATAAACACAGATCGCACCCCATGCGATCATGGCCGTGTCGTAAATCCTCATTCTCAGAGCGACGCTAAATTTCGCCGCGCTGATCGAGAGGAGCGCAGCAGCGACAGGTACTTTTCGGACCCCGACCGAGAGCAATTTTTTGATGTAGAAGCAGTGCGTCATTGCCACAAGAAGAACGAATCCTAAGGCAATAAAACTTGCATGTCCTGCAACGAATAAGGTGGCACCCCATGACATCAGCACAATGTCATAGATATTTTTTTGAAGAATGGGGGAAATTCCCGATGCTCGGATGCCAAACCGATGAGTGAGAAACATGTTGTGTAAACCCAGCGCCAGGGTAAACAGGAATACTATTACCCAAAAGGACAATGATGACATGACGGCTCCCATTTGTGAGGAATGGATTTCTTTGCTCAAAATACAACTTCATGCTATCTTGTCAAGGTGAATTTCAAACTCAAAAGCGACTGGAAGCCGGCAGGAGATCAGCCGGAGGCGATAAAGAAGCTCTATGCTGGGATAGAGGCCGGTATGCGCTACCAGACGCTTCTTGGTGTGACTGGCTCGGGAAAAACTTTCACTGCGGCGAATATTATCGCCAAGGTAGATAAGCCGACACTGGTTATGGCGCATAATAAAACACTCGCAGCACAACTCGCCCAAGAGTATCGCATGTTCTTTCCTGACAATGCGGTGCACTACTTTGTCTCCTACTATGACTACTACCAGCCGGAGGCGTATCTTCCGACGACGGATACTTATATAGAGAAAGATGCACAGATCAATGAGGAGATTGATCGTTTACGCCATGCTTCGACGCAGGCTCTGCTCTCACGCAAAGATGTAATCATCGTGGCGTCGGTGTCATGTATCTACGGTCTCGGTTCACCTGAAGAGTATTTGAAGGTCAACCTGAAGCTTGTGGTAGGTGAGCGCATCTCCCGTAATGACGTGATACGCAAGCTTGTGAATATTTATTTTGATCGTACCAATGCGGATCTGCGACCCGGAACATTTCGAGGTATCGGAAATACACTCGAGATCATGCCGACAGGGGAGATCATGATCTACCAGCTTGCATTCAGCGGGAGCGAGCTCGTGGAGATCAGAAAGGTTGACCCGATTACCCGAGCGATTGTTTCGGAAGAAAGTTCAGTATTTTTCTTTCCCGCAAAACACTTTGTGACGAATACTGATGAACGAAAACGCGCCCTCGCTGATATGAAGATCGAGCTTGCGACACGACTCAAAGAGTTTGAGAAAGAGGGGAAGGTGCTCGAAGCAGAACGACTTAAGCGCAGGACCAAGTACGACATGGCAATGATCGAGGAGGTCGGTTATTGCAGTGGTATTGAAAATTACTCCCGCCATTTCTCAGGAAAGGCTCCGGGAGAGCCTCCTGAAACGCTACTTTCGTACTTCCCTCACAACGCCGACGGCAGTGCAGATTTTCTTACGATCATTGACGAGTCACATGTGACCGTACCTCAGATACGTGGAATGTATGCGGGGGATCAGGCGCGCAAAGACAATTTGATCGAGTACGGCTTTCGCCTCCCATCCGCGCGTGACAACCGACCCCTCAAATTTCCGGAATGGGAAGCACGAGTCGGACAAATTGTTTTTACCTCGGCAACACCGGGCGAGTACGAACGCGTGCACAGCGAGCAGGTTGTCGAGCAGGTTATCCGCCCGACTGGACTTGTTGATCCCGAAATCGTCGTGCGTCCTGTGGTGGAGAAAGGTGTGTTCCCTGGGCAGGTTGCTGACTTCATCAACGAAGCGATTGCGGTGGTAAAAAAAGACGAGCGCATACTTGTTACCACGCTCACAAAAAAAATGGCGGAGGACCTCTCCGTCTATCTCAAGGAGAAAGGAGTAAAAGCGGAATATCTCCATAGTGATGTCAAAACAATGGACCGCATCAAAATCCTCACCGAATTTCGTAAGGGAACATTTGACTGTTTGGTGGGAGTGAACCTGTTACGTGAAGGACTTGATCTCCCCGAGGTTTCGCTGGTCGCTATTTTTGATGCGGACAAAGAGGGCTTTCTCCGTTCTGAAACCTCACTGATACAGACTATCGGGCGCGCCGCACGAAATGTATCGGGCCGAGTTTTACTGTATGCGGATGTAGGAACCCGCTCCCTGGATGCGGCAATTAAAGAGACAAACCGACGTCGTGCAATACAGGTTGCATACAATACTGAGCACGGAATCACTCCGATCACCATCAAAAAGAAGATCCACGATATAACCGAAGAGTTGCAGACCGTACACCAAAAGACACTGAAGGAACTTTTCCTGCTCGACAAAAAAGCGTTCGACAAAGATCCTGCGAAGCTTATCAAACAAAAGGAAAAGCAAATGCAAGATGCAGTCAAAAAGTTGGACTTTGAGACCGCAGCCTTGTTGCGCGACGAGATACTTATGCTCAAAGGGGAGCCGGTGAAAGCAAAGTCTCCGGGGAGAACGCGCAAGTAAGTTTAAGTGCCACTTGCACAACTTTCGCGCAGAGATAACATGAAAGGAGATCATTATTGGAGGTTCTTGCTATGTCCCAAAATAGGCGCATTGAAGTTGCTCCGGCTGATATTTTTTATGCACGCGAAATCTTGCACCTGATTGTTCAAGAGCTCAACGAGGAATTTGACAACATTGAGTGGGCAAATGCGAAAAGGCGACTTTCAGCAGAAAAGTTTTTATGTCACATGGACGAAGTGCTGATCCTTCTCATGCAGTACCTCTCAGTCTCCGAGTACGATGAATTCGGGGCCTATGTTCTACGAACCTACGCATTTAGTATCGATGAGGTCAGCACGGTTGATGCAGGTGAGGGCGGTGCACGTAGGCAGAATTCCAAAGAGCATTTTGTTTTTGTTTCTAAACCGAAATTTTTTAATGCCCTCGGGCGATTGATGGCATTCATGGAAGGGCGTGAATTTCCTGAAGATAGCCAGGATCTATTGGTTGAAATAGACAAAGCAAGAGATTATTTTAACCCCCTTATGCTCGAACATGTCGTTTCCGATCTCACCAACTTGTTTACCACAACGCAGGTGAAAATGTTCGATGTGCCCGAACTTTGCAAAGATGTGGAAATTGATCTTTGGAATTATTGAAGCTCGTGTGGAAATGCGAGCTTTTTGTTACCTAAACGCGTGATATACTGAACTTCACTATGATCACTGCAAGTGTTGGCGTGGGGACGGGGCCCGATGCCTACAAAGCCGGAGCGGAGGCCTGCATCGGGGCCCTATCAGGACTTCCTGACAAAAAGGCGAACATCCTTTTTGTATTCGGCTCTGTTGCCTTCGATCAAGATAAGCTGATCGAGGGTATATGCGAAACCTCCCCGGAAAGTCTTCTTGTTGGTTGCTCCACCTCGGGTGAGATCTCAAGTGAAGGATTCTCAACAGAAGGAAGTGTGGTAGTCCTTGGTATTGCATCTGATCAGATCAAATTTTGGGGAGGGGTTGGAAACCATATTTTATGGAATGCGAAACAAGCGGGGGAGGAGTGTGCGAATGTCCTTGAATATGATTCACATGGTTACATTACGTCAGCACTCCTGTTTCTCGACATTATTTCAGGTAACGGAGACTTGACCCTTTCTGGGGCACTTGATCGGCTGGGCCATGATTTTCCGGTTTTCGGAGGCGCTGCAGGCGACGACCTTCTTTTTTTTCAAACGTTCCAATATTTGCAAAACAAGGTGTACAGCGGTTCGGTGGTGGGAGTCGGTATTTCGGGCGAATATAAAGCCGCCGGGGTTGCGATGCACGGATTTCTCCCAATCGGTATTGCGCGCACAGTTACAAAGGCAGAGGGGACGACACTCTTTGAGCTCGATGGTAAACCCGCTTCATCAATCTATGAAGAATATTTTGGCGAGGAACATTTGTCTGAACTTCACGAAGGGCTCTTGCCGACCCTCGCCGTTTCATATCCGCTCGGTGTATTTTTACCCGAGAGCACCGAAGTCGTATTGCGCAATCCTGTTTTCGTGGATCAGCGTGGCGCAATGACCTTTACTGCGGCGATCCCCATGGGTGCAGAGATCCGCTTGATGATTTCGGATGTCGAGCGCGGCCTCGAAGTTGCGGCTATTGCGGCACGCCAAATACTCGAAAAACTTGAGGGGAGAAAATTAAAGGCGGTCATCATCGTCAATTCGGTCGCGCGTAAAAAAATGCTCGGGCTTCATGTCGACGAAGAGATCCAGGTCATTCAGCGCATTCTTGGACGCGATGTTCCGATCGCGGGATTTTACAGCTACGCGCAGATCGGTGGAAAGCTCGGAGATCAAATTCCTTTCCACAATGGATCATTACTCATATGGGGGCTTGCCGAGTAGTCGTGTTATTGCGTAATATGAATGAGACTTACAAAGAATGCGGAAGTACATATGTCATTTGAACACGAACATCACTCAAGCACACGGCTGCAGTCGACTGGCTGGATAATTGATGCACGCTGGTACTACGCATTCCTCGCTTTTTTTCTTGGCTTGATCGCCCGTGATGAGAATGGTTTTACTAACGCAGTACTCATCTTGAATGTTTCACTTTTTGTCGTGCTGGCTTCAAATTTTTATTATTACTTCTATCTTAAAAAGATAAACCACTCGGAGCATCTCGCGTCGGATATTGACACACTCAATGTCAGTCAGATCACGATTGATCTTGCATTCTTTTTTATCATTATGTTATTTACCGGAGGAGGTGTCGGAAGTACGGCAAACTCCTTTTTCTTTGTTCCGATAATTGTCTCGATGATATTGTTCGGCTTCCGAGGTGCGATCACCGTTGCTGTTATCTCGGGTTTTCTGGTGCTCTTGGCGGTTTTGGTCCACGAAGGGGTATTAAGTATATTTTTCATACCTCAAGCGTCGATACATCTCACCAAAGAACTTTCACTTGCGCTGATTAAGGCAGGGATCATATTCATGGTGTATTTGCTTATGGGATTTTTTGGCGGATACATTGCACGATTGATCAATGCGAGAGATATTCTTCTGCTTGAGCAAATCGAAAAAGAAGAAGAGCATGTCGGGCGCCTCGAGATTTTGACCGGAGAATTTGACCAAAGTGCAAAGTTGCTTGTACGCCGCGATCTTGAGCTTTCTAGTGCAAACGAAAAGCTTACACAGCTCGATAAAATGAAATCAGAGATTATCTCCATCGTGGCACATCAACTGCGCACACCGCTCTCCGCGATCAAGTGGACACTTAAGATTCTTCTCGACGGCGATGCCGGTGGGGTGACCTCTGCGCAGAAAGAACTGCTTTCAAAGGGTTTTGAGTCAAATGAGCGCATGATCGGACTCATTAACGACATGCTTGCCGTTGATCGCCTTGAATCGGGGAAGATTAAATACAATTTCGTTCCCGTACAATTCGAAGACCTTGTTCAGGATATGATCAGGAGTCTTTTGCCCTTGGCCACCGAAAAGAACATACGTATCGAATTGAGCATTCCCGAAGTACAGCTTCCGAAGATAAAGATCGATCCCGATAAAATGAAAGATGTGCTACAGAATCTCATTGATAATGCGATCAAATATACGAAGCAGAGCGGACTTATCTCTATTGGAGTCATGAAAGAAGGGGAGGACCTTCATTTTTTGGTCAAAGATAATGGTATCGGTATTCCTAATCCGGAAAAAGATAAAATCTTTTCAAGATTCTTTCGTGCCGAGAATGCTGTCCATAGTCAAACGAACGGTTCGGGCTTGGGGCTTTTTATCGCTCAAAGTGTTGTGAAAAGGCATGGTGGAAAAATATGGTTCGATAGCCTCGAGAATGAAGGTACGACATTCCACGTCCTTTTGCCATTTTCAGCATAGTATCCGCCCATGATATACTCTAATTTACCCCAGTAAACATATGCCAGGAATTTACACCAAAAAGATCCTCATTCTTGAGACTGATGAAAGTATCTCGCGCCCGCTTGTCGCGCAGCTTGCACTTGTTGGTTATGAACCACGACTTACATCAGACATAGCGCTATTTTTAAGCGAGGCATTGCGCCTGCACCCGGACATGGTGATCATAGACGTGGGTATGGAAGGTTTAGATGGATTTGCGGCGATTGAAGCCTTGAAAGCGCAGGGAGACCCTGCTGTTGCACAAATTCCTGTGGTGATCGGATCCGCCCTCGGCGACCTTGTAGAGATCAGTCGAGGTTTACGTTTGGGGATTAAAGATTACTTTGTAAAATCAACATTTGATCCGGCGCAGCTTGTCGAAAAGATAAAGAAACATTTGGGTGACGTGCAACCCTTACCTATCTCCCCGGTCTCAGGGGCAGAATTGGCGATGACGAAGCTTTTGATCGTCGAGGATGACAAATTTCTTCGTGATCTTCCCGCTCAAAAATTGAGCAAGGAACATAGCCGACGAGGCTCAGCGCGCCGGTCTGCTGGTCGGCCGCCATGATGACGACGCTGTCGTGGCCACGGTTGGAGCCATAGACGAAACGGCCGTCGGGCGAGATCTGGATGTCGGCACAATGATTGCTGTCGCGCGCCTC
>OBEQ010261510.1_pt1 | contig 25683 bp, 22 predicted proteins | sample 1670901 | NCBI WGS metagenome assembly OBEQ01 (sample SAMEA104232315, study PRJEB22302) | groundwater metagenome | biome: forest; feature: aquifer; material: groundwater | place: USA | collected 2011-08-07 | depth 5.4 m | reverse complement strand
GTTCCATTTTCTCGCGCACGTGGGGAAGCTTTGCGGTCTGGGCCTGGCCTTGATAAAGCGCCTGGGCGCAGATCTCGCCGGCGTGGTTGATGCGCATCAGGCGGCCGGCGAATTCGCGGCTGGTGGCGCTCATGCCTTCATCGCCGTGACCCGTCGCCGGGTTGGCGCGCGCGCTTGGCGCCGCCGCCGCGAAGACGGTGCGCAGGGCGTCGTCGAGATGGCCGAGCAGGTTATCCAGCGGGGTGAAGTTACGTTCACTCATACGAACAACATATCACAATTATTTGAGCTGGCGCGCGAGCAATGTCACCGGGTGCACGACGTCAATTTTTTGCCCGGTGGCGCGGGCACCGGCGGCGAGGTGCATGGCACAGCCGATGTTGGACGTGGCCAGAATGTCGGGGGCGATCCACCGCAAACTTTCGGTTTTGTCATCGCGCAGGCGCTGCGCCATGTCCGGATGTTCAAGATGGTAGGCGCCCGCAGCACCGCAGCACTGATTGTTGCCGGGCAGCGACACAATCTCGGCCTGCGGGATTTTCTTCAATAAGGCGTAAGGTGCCTGGCGTGCGCGCAGGACGTTTACCAGCGTGCACGGGTCGTGCACCGCGATGCGTTTCAGTAACGGCGCCAGCGTGACGTCGGACGGCCATTCGATCTTGGCCAGAAAGGCGCTAATGTCCATGACTTTGGCGGCGAGCGTTTCGTGCGCCAGCAGTTCGGCGGCGCAACCGCTGGCGGTGGTGATGACGGCTTCGTAGTCGGGGTTGGCGAAGGCCTGCAGGTTTTGCTGCATCAGCTCATCGGCGGCGACGGCCTCGCCGCCGTGACGATGAAGCGCGCCGCAACAGGTTTGCGCTGGCGGGATATGGACGTCGAAGCCGAAACGGGTGAGCACATGAACCGTGCTCTGCAGCGTGAGCGCATCCGTAAGGCGTGCCACGCAGCCGGTGAACAGCGCGACCGCGCCGCGGCGCGCGGTTTGGGCCGGATAGTAAGGCGCGAGCGCAGCGTAAGGCGCAAGCGTCGGCAGCTCGGCATCCGCATGCGCCAGCCCGGCGACGCGCAGTACGCCGCTGCCGCGCAGTAGCCATTGCAAACCGCTCTTCTGATAAAGGCGCAGCAGCGCGACTGTGATCGTCGCGGTGCGTGGTTGGGTCACGAGCAAAATCATGCGCAGGCCGATGCGCCGCCAAACCGATGGCGCGTGCCCGGCGCGAAGCTGCGCGCGCGTGGCGTCCAGGGTGGCCGCGAACGGCACGCCCGCCGGACACACGGCCTCGCACGCACGGCACAGCAGGCACAGCGAGAGATGCGATTCGAGTTTTGCGCTCGGTTCGAGTTCGCCTTTGGCCACGGCCAGCATGAGCGAGAGCCGCCCGCGCGGGGATTCGAGTTCGGATTTCGTTTTACGGAACGTGGGGCAGTGCGGCAGACACAGGCCGCAGGCAACGCAGCGTCCGGCACCGGTACGAATTGCTTCTGCCGGGTCGGGAGTTGAGGCGTGTGCTGCAGCCGTAGTCATCGGCGCACACTACCGCGCGCGCCCGTCCTCTACAACTGTGCAAAAAGCCGCACAGCTAACTTCTTTGCGAGCGCTACATCATGCCAAGCGTTCGTGGCAGCCACAGCGATAACGTTGGCCAGTAGGTGACGAGGAACATGAAGCCGAGCATCGTGAACAACCACGGCAGTACCGCAATGGTGAGTTCAGTAATGCCCATGCGCGTAATTCCGCTCGCCACGTACAGATTGAGACCGACCGGCGGATGGCACAAGCCGACTTCCATATTCACCGTGATCAGAATGCCGAAGTGAATCGGATCGATGCCGAGTTTCGTCGCCACCGGGAACAGAATCGGCGCCAGGATCAGGATGATCGACGACGGCTCCATCACGTTGCCCGCGAGCAGCAGCAGAATGTTTACGACCAGCAGGAACATCACCACGCCGAGGTGATGGCCGATGATCCAGTCGGTCATGATCTGCGGAATCTGCTCGTGCGTCATCAGGAACGAGAACAGCACCGCGTTCGTAATGATGTAGAGCAGCATCGCCGACATGTTGGCCGAGTCGAGCAGCACCTTGGGGATGCGCTTCAAGGGCATGTCTTTGTACACGAACACCGCGATGACGAACGCGTACACGGCACTCACCGCCGCCGCTTCCGTTGGCGTGAACATGCCGCTGTAGATACCGCCGAGCACGATGATGATCAACATCAGGCCCCAGATGCTTTCGCGCAATGCCTTGAGGCGCTGCGGCCAGGTGGCCTTCGGCAGGCGCGGATAGTCGTTCTTCCACGCGCGATACCACGTCACCGCGCCGAGCAGCGTGGCGAGCAGGATGCCGGGAATGACCCCGGCCATGAAAAGCGCGCCGACCGAGGTGTTGGTGGCGACGGCGTAGATCACCATCGGAATCGACGGCGGAATCAGGATGCCGAGCGAGCCGGACGTCGTAATGACGCCGGCGCCGAAGCGCTTGGGGAATCCGGCCTTCACCATCGCCGGCAGGATGATCGAGCCGATGGCCACCACCGTGGCCGGGCTTGACCCCGACACCGCCGCAAACAGCGCGCAGGCGATAACGCCGGCCAGTGCCAGACCGCCGTGCCAGTGGCCGATCATGCTGGTGGCGAAGTTGATCATGCGCCGCGCCACACCCCCGTGCGTGAGGAAGTTGCCGGCAAGAATAAAGAACGGGATCGCCATGATCTCGAACTTCTCGATGCCGGTGAACAACTTGAGCGCTACCGATTCCGTCGGCACCTTGGTGAAGAAGAACAGAAAGGTAAGCACCGTCAGGCCGAGCGCGATGGAGATCGGCATGCCGGTCAGCATGAGCGCGAGCAGCAGCGCAAACACGAAGCCGGTGTTGCCCAGTGCGGCGATCGCCACCAGCGCGGCGCCGATGCCAAGCAACCACTTGGCCGCGCGTGCCGGAACCATCGGCGTCATATAACTTGCGGTGGACTCGCTCATCGCGCGCCCCCGTTAATCGTTGTGTCCGCCTGGGCTTCAAGTCCCTCGACGTGTGCGTGGTCGTGGTGCGGCAGCTCGCCGCCTTTGACGAATGTCCGGGTGACCTGCAGAAAGCGGAAACACATCAGATAGGAACCGAACGGAACCGCGCAGTAGACGATCCAGGTCGGCCATTCGAGATCCGGGGTGGTGGGTCCTTGCGGCACGTCGCCGGTCGCGATACCGAGCGCCGTAAACACGGCGTAGTGCATGCCGTTATCCCACACGAAGTGCGCGCCCAGTGTGCCGACGATTCCGGTGAACAGCGCGCCGCCGGCCAGGCCGACGAGTACCGAGCCGCGACGCCATTTTTCCGGCAGCCGATTAATCAACACGTCGACGCCAACGTGAATGCCGGTGCGCACGCCGTAGGCGGCGCCGAACTTCGCCATCCACACGAACATGATGATGCAAAGCTCCTGCGCCCAGCCAAAGTGCAGCGACAGCAGCCAGTCTTGCACGCCGGGAATGCTGAGACCCGAGGCGTAGCGGTGAATCACGGCGGCAAAGATGATCAACGTAGCGGCGGCGATGAGAAAGGTGATGATCCATTCTTCTAAATGATCGAGTACTCGCGTCATGGATATTCCTTTGCTGGAGCGCTAGGCGATTCACATGGCCGCCGCGGTTTGTCGCAGTGGCCATGTGAATACTTTAGTACCTACTTGTCCGTGAAACCCGTCGCTTTATAGATGTCCTGAACGACTTCTTTGCCAACGCGCGCTTCCATTTCCTTATGCACCGGCAGCAGCACTTTTTTCCACGCCTTCTTTTCCTCGGCATTCAGCACGTAAATGGCGGTCTTGCCGGTTTTGCGCACGCTCTCGAGGTCTTCGTCGTTCTTCTGCTTGGCGATGTCGTTGCCGTACTTCGTTGCCTCTTTTACTGCGCTTTCGAGCTGGGCGCGGACGTCGGATGGCAGTGCCTCCCAGAGCCGCTTGTTCACCACCATCGCGTAGCCGAGATAGCCGTGATCGGAGACGGTGACGTGCTTTTGCACTTCGTGCATCTTCTGGGTGTAAAGGTTGGATGGCGGGTTTTCGGTGCCGTCGACAACGCCGGTCTGGAGCGCCTGGTAGACTTCGGTGAAACCGATGACCTGCGGAATCGCACCGAGTGCGCGCATCTGCGCGTCCAGCACCTTGGACGACTGAATCCGCATCTTCAGGCCCTTGAAGTCGGCCGGGTTTTTGAGCGGCTTGTTGGCGCTCATCACCTTGAAGCCGTTGTCGAGAAACGCCAGGCCGAGCACGCCCTTGTCGCCGAGCTTCTTGAGCAGGTTCTGTCCCACCGGCCCGTCGGTGACCTTACGCAGCGATGCATAGCTGTCGAAAATGTACGGCAGATCGAAGGCCTCGAACTCCTTCACGCCCAGCGGCCCGAACTTGGACAGCGACGGCGCCAGCATCAGAATTTGTCCGCCGCCCAACTGCAGCGCTTCCATTTCTTCCTTGTCCTTATAGAGCGAACCGTTCGGGAAGATTTCGACTTTTACTCTGCCGTTGGTGCGCGTCTCGGCCAGTTCCTTGAACTTGATCGCGGTCTGGCCTTTCGGCGTGTCGTTGGCGACGACGTGGCTGAATTTTATGACGATCGGCTCATCGGCCGCCTGCGCCGAGAGTGTCGATAACGCGGAGATAAAAATCGCCGCAAGAGTGATAACGCAGTTTCTGTTCTTCATGGCTCTCCTCACTGGTGGGTGAACGGACGTAATAAAAATAATAGCGCTTGCTGCAACGCCTTGAACACCTCGGAAAACGCCATCGGCACCGGTGTTGACCCGAGCGCGCAATTTCGGTCTCGGCGACTTCCGACGCTTGCACGCGCATCGTTAGGCCTTTGAAATCGCCAGGCTTCTTAAGCGGTTCGTTGGCACCCGTGATCTTGAAGGCACTTTTCCCCGCAGACCAGCCCGACAACCTCCCTTTGGCTCCCGTATAGACGTGCCGTTTGGATAGACCTCAATGATCACATAGCGTGGATTGTGGGCGCGCCGACATGTTTCGCAATTTGTGGGTTTTCATAATGACTACCTAGTGGATTCCCGCATGTAGACAGGGGACGGGCGAGTTCACATCTATGCTGTTTTTAAGGGTTTCGAATCGCTGCGCTGCGCGAGCGGCGACGTGAAGGCGCAATAAAAACGGCGTATTGTGGGAATCCACAATCTGCGGCAAGCCACAATAGTTCCAGTTTTGTCGGTGGCGACAATAACGTCCCAAGGCAGTTTGAGCATCGTTTCGAGTTCACGGTTTCGGGCGTTATAGAATTGGCATTACGAGATCACTCTCTCACTAAGTAATTCAGGAGGCATTTATGAAGCGGTCCCTAGTTCGCATTGCCACAGTGCTGGCCGGAGCGATGCTGATCGGTTCCGTCGCCGCGGCTGACGTGAAGTTCATCAACGTGCTTACCGGCGGTACCAGCGGCATCTACTATCCCCTCGGTGTGGCGTTGAGTCAGGTCTACGGCAAGGCGTTGCCGGACGTGAAGTCGTCGGTGCAGGCGACCAAGGCCTCGGCGGAAAATCTCAACCTGTTGCAGGCCGGCCGCGGTGAAGTCGCCTTCACGTTGGGCGATGCGCTGTCCGATGCGTGGAAGGGCGAAGAGGAAGCAGGTTTTAAAGTGCCGCTGAAGAAGCTGCGTACCATCGCCGGTATTTATTCAAACTACATCCAGATCGTCGCGAGCGCGGATTCGGGCATCAAGACTCTGGCCGACCTCAAAGGCAAGCGTATCGCGGTCGGCGCGCCAAAGTCGGGCACCGAACTGAATGCACGCGCGATCCTGAAGGCCGCCGGGTTGACCTATAAGGATTTCGCCCGCGTTGAATACCTGCCGTTCGGTGAATCGGTGGAATTGATGAAGAGCCGTCAGCTCGACGTCACGCTGCAATCCGCCGGACTCGGCGTGGCCGCGCTGCGCGATCTCTCGACCGCGGTGGACATCGTGGTGGTGCCGATTCCAGCCGACGTGGTGAAGAAAGTGGGTGACGCGGCGTATCAGCCGGGCGTCATTCCGGCCAAGACCTACGAGGGCCAGGACAAAGATATTCCGACGGCGGCCATCAAGAACTTCCTGGTGACGCATGAAGACGTCCCGTCCGACGTCGTCTACAAGATGACCAAGTCGATGTTCGAGAACCTCGACGCCATGACGGCGGCGCACGCGGCGGCGAAGAAGATCGATCCGAAATCCGCGGCCAAGGATAGCCCGGTGCCGCTGCATCCGGGCGCCGAGAAGTACTACCGCGAAGTCGGTTTGATCAAGTAGGTCGCGGTTTCAGGACAATACGAATAAACAGGAACCCCGTTTAACCGCGCTTCGGTCCCACTCCAGGCGCGGTTTTTTCCAGGCTTCAAAAGCTGTCTATCAGTTTTCGTTAAGCATGTACTGAGGAGTCACAAATTATGAAAGACCTTCATGGGCATCCCGGCGAGGCTGCACCGTTGGACCCGCTTGATCCGGAGCTGGAAAAAGTCCACGGCGCGCAGCGCCATCTGGTCGGTTGGGCGGCCACGGTGGTGATGATGCTGGCCCTGGCTTTCTCGACCTACCAGCTCATGGTGGCGGCGTTTCACCCGTTCTCCAGTCTGGTGATCCGCTCGATCCACGTCGGCTTCCTGTTGTCGCTCGCGTTCCTTTTCTATCCGGCGGCGGCGAGCAGCAATCGCAAGAGCGTGGCCTGGTACGACTGGCTCATCTCCGGTGTCGGTTTTGCCATGGGCCTGTACCACTTTTTCTTCGAGGCCGAAATCATTCAACATGCCGGCGAACCGACGACCCTCGAGCTTATCATCGGGTCGTTGACCGTCGTGATGGTATTCGAGGCCGCGCGCCGCATTATGGGCCTGGCGCTGCCGGTCGTGTGCGCCGTGTTCCTGGCTTACGGCGTCTTCGGCCAGTATCTGCCGGGGGACATCGCGCATCGCGGTTACGCGTTTGAGCAGCTGATCAGCCAGCTCTATCTCGGTACCGACGGCATCTACGGTATCCCGACGCTGGTGTCGGCGACCTACATCTTCCTGTTCGTGTTGTTCGGCGCGTTCCTCGAACACGCCGGCATGATTCGCCTGTTCAACAACATCGCACTCGGCATGGTCGGTCATCGGCGCGGCGGCCCGGCGAAGGTGGCGGTGGTGGCGAGCGGTTTCATGGGCACGATCTCGGGCTCGGGCGTGGCGAACGTATTGACCGTGGGCCAGTTCACCATTCCGCTGATGAAGCGCTTTGGCTATTCGGGGGTGTTCGCGGGCGCCGTTGAGGCGACCTCCAGCATGGGCGGGCAGATCATGCCGCCGGTGATGGGCGCCGTGGCCTTCATCATGGCCGAGACGCTCAACCTGCCTTATGTCGAGATCGTGAAGGCGGCGGTCATTCCGGCGATTCTCTATTACGTCACGGCCTACTGGACGGTGCACCTTGAGGCCGGCCGCAGAAATCTGCATGGCCTGGCGAAGAAAGACTGTCCGAGCGCGACCAAGGCGTTGAAGGAAAACTGGTATCTGATTCTTCCGCTCGCCGTGCTGGTGTTCATGTTGTTCCACGGCTTCCCGCCGATGTTCTCGGGCCTCACGGGCCTGCTGCTTACGGCCATCCTGATTCTCGGCTCGAGCATTGCCGCGCGCATCGGGCCGATGCCGTTCCGCTACTTCTTCTGGATATCGGTCGGCCTGGCTGCGGCCGTCTTCATCCGCGATCTGGTCGGATCGCAAACGCCGGGCGTATTCCATTTCGGCGTGTGGGCGATCATGGCGTTGATCGCGTTGCTGGTCTCGATCAATCTGGTGGTGAAGGGCGGTCATGCAACGATCAAGAACCTGCGCGATGCGTTGTACGACGGCGCGCGTCAGGCCCTGCCGGTCGGCATGGCCTGCGCGATCGTCGGCGTCATCATCGGTGTGTTGACGCTGACGGGTTCAGCGAGCAGCTTTGCCGGTTTCGTGCTCAGCGTGGGTGAGAAGAGTATGTTTCTGTCGCTGGTGCTGACCATGATCGCCTGTTTGATTCTGGGCATGGGCATCCCGACGATTCCGAACTACATCATCACCAGCTCGATTGCGGCGCCAGCGCTGCTCAAGCTCGGCGTGCCGTTGCTGATCTCGCACATGTTCGTGTTTTACTTCGGCATCATGGCGGACCTGACACCGCCGGTGGCGCTCGCGGCCTTTGCCGCCGCGTCCATTGCCAAGGAATCGCCGATGAAGATCGGCTTCAAGGCCACGCAGATCGCGATCGGCGGTTTCGTCATTCCGTATATCGCGGTGTACGACAACGCGTTGATGATGCAAGGCGACCCGAGCTTCTGGGCGGTGGCGTATGTGGTCACCAAGTGCGTGCTCGCGATCGGCCTGTGGGGCACCATGGTGGTCGGTTATCTGTTCGCACCGCTGAAGGTCTGGGAGCGTGTGTGGGCGTTTGCCGCTGCCGCGTTCCTGATCTCGGCCTTGCCGATGACGGATGAAATCGGCTTTGTCCTGAGTGCGGCCTTTATCGCCTGGCATATGTACCGGCTCCGCGGTGCCCGCGCTACGGGCGCAGTCACACCGGCACCGGTGGATTGATGCATTAACTTGATGCGCCGGGACAGCGGTTAGCGGCGGTACTCCCGGCCTCTGCGTGGCGCATGAGAAGCCGATCCCTGTCTGCCGGTAAATTCCGTATTACCTGCCACGGCTCGCTGCGGCGTAAAATCGAGGCGTCTGGTTAGTTTGAGGGGAATCATCGGTGGATGTAACAGATGCCGCGTTTTGGATCGCATTGGCGCAGATTATCGGCGTCAACATTGTTCTCTCGGGCGACAATGCGGTGGTGATCGCGTTGGCCGCGCGCTCCTTGCCGCCAAAGCAACAGAAGCAGGCCATCGTCTGGGGCAGCGTGGCGGCGATCGTCATGCGCGTGATCCTTACGATCGTCGCCGTCGAAATGTTGAAGTTTCCATACCTCAAGATTGTTGGTGCTCTGCTGCTGATATGGATCGCCGTGCAGCTGCTGTTGGATGAAGAAGACAGCGGCGCGGAGATGAAAGGCAGCGCCGGCATGATGGCGGCGGTTCGTACCATTCTTATTGCCGATCTGGTCATGAGTCTCGACAACGTGCTCGGCGTCGCGGCGGCTGCAAAAGGCGATGTAATGCTCCTGGTGCTAGGCTTGGCTATCGGCATTCCGCTGATTGTGTTTGGGAGTACGTTGATACTGAAGATAATGGAGCGGTTTCCAGTCATCATTACTATCGGCGCCGCGTTGCTGGGCTGGGTCGCCGGCGAGATGGCAGTGGGCGATCCGGTGATTCAAGATTGGGTCAACACCAACGCGCATTTTCTGCACACGCTGGCCCCGATTGTCAGCACGGTGCTGGTTGTGGCGGTAGGAAAGTGGCTGGCACATCGACATACCGCCGGAGCGACGAAGCGGGCGGCAGCGGACCGGTAGCCCCGACCGCGGCAATCCTGTCCTAGTCCATGTAATCTGAATTTCTGCAGGTGACTACGAATGGATGAGCGTTTAAAGCAGGCGGCCCTCGAGTATCACCGAAAGCCCCGACCCGGCAAGATCGCGGTCGTTCCTACTAAAGAGCTGACGAATCAGCAGGATCTGGCCATGGCGTACTCGCCAGGTGTTGCCGCCGCGTGCGAAGCCATCATGGCCGATCCGAATGAAGCCTCTAACCTTACTGCGCGTGGCAACCTGGTCGGCGTCATTACCAACGGTACGGCGGTGCTCGGGTTGGGCAATATCGGGCCGCTCGCCGGCAAGCCGGTAATGGAAGGCAAGGCCGTACTGTTCAAGAAATTTGCCGGTATCGACGTGTTCGATATCGAAATCAACGAAACCGACCCCGACAAGCTGGTCGACATTATCGCTGCGCTCGAACCGACCTTCGGTGGCATCAACCTCGAGGACATCAAGGCGCCGGAGTGCTTCTACATCGAGAAGCAGCTGCGCAGCCGCATGAAGATCCCGGTGTTTCATGATGATCAGCATGGCACTGCTATCGTCTGCGCGGCGGCGGTGCTGAACGGCCTCAAAGTCGCGGGCAAGCGCATTGAAGAAGTGAAACTCGTTTGTTCCGGCGCTGGTGCGGCGGCACTGGCCTGCCTCGACTTGCTCGTGCATCTTGGACTCAAGAAGGAAAATGTCCTCATCACCGACAGCAAGGGCGTGGTGTACAAGGGCCGTAAGACCGACATGGATGACAACAAGGCGCGTTATGCGCGCGACACCGAGGCACGCACGTTGGGCGACATCGTGCCCGGTGCCGATGTGTTCCTCGGCCTCTCCGCCGCGGGCGTGCTCAAGCCGGAGATGGTCAAGCAGATGGCGCCGCGCCCGATGATCCTCGCGCTCGCCAATCCGACGCCGGAGATCATGCCGGAGCTTGCCAGGGAGGCGCGCCCGGATTGCGTGATTGCCACCGGCCGTTCGGACTACCCGAACCAGGTCAATAACACGCTTTGCTTCCCGTTCATTTTCCGTGGCGCCCTGGACGTGGGCGCGACCTCGATTACGCCGGAGATGGAACTGGCCGCGGTGCGTGAAATCGCCGCCTTGGCACATGTTGAACAATCGGATGTTGTCACGGCCGCGTACGGCGAGGGCAACCTGCTGAGTTTCGGGCCGGAGTATTTGATTCCGAAGCCGTTCGATCCGCGCCTGATCGTCAAGATCGCGCCCGCGGTAGCGAAGGCGGCGATGGATTCGGGCGTGGCGACGCGTCCGATCACCGACTTCGAGGGCTATCGCCAGCAGTTGCAACAGTTCGTGTACCACTCCGGCATGCTCATGCGCCCGGTGTTTGCGGCGGCCAAGCAGGCGCCGACGAAGAAGATCGTTTACGCCGAGGGTGAAGACGAGCGCGTGTTGCGCGCGGTGCGCGTGGTCGTGGATGAAGGGCTGGCACGGCCGATCCTGATTGGACGTCCGGAGGTCATCGATCAGCGCATCGAACGTTTCGGGTTGCGTCTTCGCGCCGGTACCGATTTCGAAGTCGTCAATCCGAATCACGACTCGCGCTTCAAGGACTACTGGCAAACCTATCATCGGCTTACCGAGCGCAAGGGGGTATCGCCCGATTACGCCAAGATCGAAATGCGCCGGCGCCTGACGTTGATCGGCGCCATGCTGATGTACAAGGGCGATGCCGATGCCATGTTGTGCGGCACGTTCGGTACGCATGCGCTGCACCTGCAGTACATCGAAAGCGTCATCGGGCGCCAGCCCGGTGTGTCGACGTTTGCCGCGTTGAACGGCTTGATGCTGCCGCGCCAAACGGTGTTCATTTGCGATACCTACGTTAATTACGATCCGACCGCCGAGCAGATCGCTGAGATGACGATTCTGGCGGCCGAGGCGATCCGTCGTTTTGGTATTACGCCCAAAGTCGCGCTGCTGTCGCATTCAAGCTTCGGTGCGTACAGCACGCCGAGCGCGCACAAAATGCAACACGCCGCTGAGCTGTTATGGAAGCTGGCCCCTGATCTCGAAGTCGAGGGCGAGATGCACGGCGATGCGGCGCTCTCGGAAGAACTGCGCAGCATTGTGTTCCCAAATTCGAAGCTCAAGGGCTCGGCCAATTTGCTGGTGATGCCGACCGTCGATGCCGCCAACATCTCCTTCAACCTGCTCAAACAGGCCGCGGGCGATGGCGTGACCATCGGTCCGATCCTGCTCGGCGCCGCCAAACCCGTTCATATCCTGACGCCCACGGTCACCGTGCGCCGGCTGGTAAATATGACGGCGCTGACGGTGGTCGAAGCGAACGTTCCGCGCTAGGCAGGGGAGCGCGGCGCGGCTGAGCGACCGGGTAACCTATTTTGATATCCATGAAGCGTGGTCCGGCAGCGGTTCCAGGCGCCTCGATCAGCGAGGCGCTCAAAGCGCCTCAGCGTGCGCCGCGCTGGATGTGGTCGTTGCCGTGGGTGGCGGCGATCCTCATTCCGATCGCCATCGGAACGTTGCTGTGGCTGCTGTATCGCAATGATCTCGAAGAACAGCGTGCCACGCTTATCAGTGACGTGCTGTGGATCGAGCAGTACATGCGGTTTCAGATGGACCGAAATACCGAACAGCTGCGCCTGCTCGGCAATGACGTTTTTGAAAGCGGCGCCGACAAGCGCACCTCGACGCTGCGCGCGAAGACCCTCATTCAGCACGGTGAAAGTCTGGTTCAGATCGTCTGGCTGGACGACAAGAGCCGCGTCATCAGCGCCGTTCCGCCCTCGGTTCCTGCCCATCATACCCGCACCGGTATCAGGTCCGAATTTCAAGAGGCATTCCGCTTCGCCGAGCGCATCGGCAAACCGACTTATGGGGCGCCCTATGAGGTGGGTCAGGACGACGCGCGCTTCGATGTATACGTACCGCACTATCGCGACGGCCGGCTGACCGGCATGACAGTCGGCGTGTATTCGACCTACACGCTGTTGAATCAGATGGTGCCTTGGTGGTTCACCGAGCGATACCGCATTTCGCTGGTGGACGAGAATGGTGTCGCGCTATCGTCTAACTCCTCGGTGCGCGGTGGCGAATCGCAGTTGTCCTACCAACTCGAGTTCGAGCCGCTAGGGCGCGGCGTGAAGATCGAGGTGTCGGCCCATCGGCAGGGCACGCGCGTCGTGCCGGCGCTGTTTATGGCCACGATCGTCCTGCTGGCGCTGGCGATCCTGTTCAGTCTGCGCGCGGCCAAGCGCCACATGCATCATCGCCTGGCCGCCGAACAGGCGCTGCGCGAAGAGTATGCCTTCCGCAAGGCGATGGAGGATTCGCTCGTCACCGGTCTGCGTGCACGCGATCTCGAGGGGCGCATCATTTACGTCAACCCAGCGTTTTGTAATATGGTCGGATGGAGCGCCGTGGAGATGATCGGGTGCGGGCCGCCGATGCCGTATTGGGCGCCGGAGCACATTGATCACACGGTCGCGGTGCACGATCAGATCCTTGCCAGCACCGGGCCGCACGAGCCGGTGGAAGTGCGCTTCCGGCGCAAGAACGGCGAGCGTTTCGATGCGTTGATTTACGAAGCGCCGCTCATTGATGCCGACGGCCGACACACCGGTTGGATGGGTTCGTTGCTCGATATCACCGCGCGCAAACGCGCGGAAGAGATGTATCACCAGCAGCAGGAAAAATTCCAGTTCACCGCGCGTTTGGTGACGATGGGCGAAATGGCGTCAATGCTCGCGCATGAGTTGAATCAGCCGCTCTCGGCGATCTCGAGTTATGCCACCGGTTGTCTCAATCTGCTCGAAGCGCCCAACAGCCCGCGCGGCGATGTGATCGAAACCTTGCGCAAAGTCGTGGCACAGGCGCAGCGCGCCGGCCAGGTGATTCGGCGCGTACACGAGTTCGTGCGCCGCCGCGAATCGCAACAGGAGCCGTGCCAGCTCAACAGTGTGGTGGAAGACGCGGTCGGGCTTATCGAGGCGGCGGCGCACCAACACGGTGTGCGCCTGCAACTGAACCTTGCGCCCAATCTGGCGACGGTGCAGGCGGACAAGGTTATGGTGGAACAGACGCTCCTGAACCTCATGCGCAACGGCATGGATGCGATGGCCAATTCTGTTTCAGATCAACGTGTGCTGATCATCTCCACCCTGGCCCACGAGAACGGTGTCCGTGTTACCGTGGCCGATCGCGGCGGCGGAATTCCCCTGGAAGTGGCGGCGCGTCTATATGAGCCGTTTTTCTCCACCAAACAGGAAGGTATGGGGATGGGGCTGAGCATTTGCCGTTCGATTGCCGAGTTGCACCACGGTCGTCTATGGTTTGAACCGGGTGTTGACGGCGGCACGCTCTTCCATCTTTGGTTACCGCAAACGGTGTGAGCACCTTGATCATGAGCACGACTTATATTGTTGATGATGACACCGCAATTCGCGACGCGCTGCTGTGGCTGTTTAAGTCGCGTTCGGTGCCCGCGCAGGCATGGTCATCGGCAGAGGCTTTCCTGAGCGACTATAGCGGCAGCATGTCGGGTTGCCTGTTGCTCGATATCCGCATGACGGGCATGACGGGCCTGGAGCTCATGGATCAATTGCGCACGCGCAAATGCGTGCTACCGGTCATCTTTTTAACCGGTCACGGTGATGTCGCAATGGCGGTCTCCGCGCTGAAGCAAGGCGCCTATGATTTCGTCGAGAAGCCGTTTAACGACAATGATCTCGTGGATCGTGTATTGGCGGCGTTGGAATTGGACGCAAGGCAACGAACCGAGCAAGCCAGCCTGGTTTCTGTCGAGGCTCATATGCAGCGACTCACCAAGCGTGAGCGCGAGGTAATGGAACGCATCCTGGCGGGCAAGTTAAACAAGGTGATTGCGGACGAGCTCGGGATTGCCACGCGCACGGTAGAGGTTCATCGCGCGCGGTTATTCGAGAAGATGGGTGTGAAATCGGCGGTAGAACTGGCGCAATTACTCGCACGTCGGCGTTGAGGTGGACGCCACGCGCACCCGATTCTTATTGCCGAGTCGCGGTGGTAGTGTATGTAATTCAGCCCTGAGGACGTTCAATCGCGTTTTTCTTTCCGTATGAGCCAGCCCTATTACTGCCACCATGTATTCTTTTGTATAAATCGCCGCGACGACGGTCGGGCCTGCTGCGCCGAGCGCGGGTCGCAGGAAGTGCGTGACTATGCCAAGCAGCGGCTCAAGGCGCTGGGGATGAGCGGGAAGGGGAAGGTACGTATCAACAACGCCGGTTGTCTCGATCGGTGCGAAGAAGGGCCCGTGATAGTGATTTATCCACAGGGCATCTGGTATACCTACGTTGATAAGCGGGATGTCGACGAGATAATTGAACGCCATCTGATGAACGGTGAAATCGTGGAACGCTTAAAGATATAAGTTCAGAGCCTATTTTTGGCCTGTTCCACGGAAAGTTGTGTTTTTTTACCGCCCCAAGCTTCGCTTTTGTTCCGTTTACCGAGGGTTAGCAGAAGTTTTTGGCACGATCTTGTCGCTGCAGAAAGCGGAAATACTGGTTACTTTATAAAGCCTTATAAGACCTTAGTTTGGAATCGGCCGACCGTAGGATGGCAAAAGTCGCCTTTCTTGACATTCGGGTCAATATATTAGATAATGATTATGTACGTTAGCTGGTGGTGGCCTAGTCTTTGAGAAGTAGCTGAAACACGAATTCTGGCTCGGTGGCGTGAGAATTACCGGCCGAAACGGCTCCTCCATCCTCCTAGGGGTGGTTCGGGGCGGGCTTAACAGCTGCCCCCTTTTTTTTGCCCGCAGTGGCCGTTTCTCCTCTTTAGCGTCGTATGAGTCACTTAATGCTTGCCACCAGACAGCGGTTTTTGTAGCATCCGCGTTCTTTTTTCCGGGGGCGAAACCCCCGTCATGATGGAAGCACGATGAAAACTTATTCTGCAAAACCGGAAACCGTTAAGCGCGATTGGTACGTCTTGGACGCGAGCGGCAAGGTGCTCGGACGGATAGCGGCCGAGATCGCACACCGTCTGCGCGGCAAACATAAACCCGAGTTCACGCCCCACGTGGACACCGGTGACTACATCATTGTCATCAATGCCGACAAGGTTCAGGTGACGGGTAAGAAGGAAAGCGACAAGTTTTATCATCGCTACTCCGGGTACCAGAGCGGTTTGAAGAGCGCGAGCGTGCGCGAGATGCGCGTGAAGCATCCCGAGCAGCTGATCGAAATCGCGGTGAAGGGCATGTTGCCGAAGAACCCGCTCGGTCGTCAGATGTTCCGCAAGCTCAAGGTGTATCGTGGCGCGGTGCATGAGCATGCTGCTCAGCAACCGAAGACGCTCGAGATTTAATTCAGGAACAATTCGCGATGGCAACCACCCAAAACGTTTATTACGGTACCGGCCGACGCAAGTCCTCGACGGCGCGCGTGTACATCAAGCCCGGCAAGGGCAACATCCTTATCAACGATCGCAAGCTCGACGAATATTTCGGTCGCGAAACCTCGCGCATGATCGTGCGCCAGCCGTTTGCCGCGGTCGATATGCTCGAGAAGTTTGACGTCAAGGTGAATGTCGCCGGCGGCGGTCCCAACGGACAAGCCGGCGCCATCCGTCACGGCATTACACGCGCGCTGCTGGCGTACGATGAAGCGCTGCGCCGGGTACTGCGTAAGGCCGGTTACGTGACGCGTGACGCGCGTACGGTTGAGCGTAAGAAATACGGTTTGCACAAAGCTCGTCGCCGTCCGCAATACTCGAAGCGTTAATAACCGGTTCGACAGTCAGCGCAAAGGGCCGCTTGTTTCAGGCGGCCTTTTGTTTTTGGTTAAGGACTCATGTCGACCTGCTGCGCCGAATTTTTGGAGCCTTTGCCGGAGTAATTTTCTCCGGCTAGAATCGAACTCGAAGTGAAAGTTCTTCGAGCAATAGTTTTTGAGTAGTCGTTGCTCTCGTCAGTGCACATGAAATGCGGCCTAGGCGAAGTGTGCATCGCTTCCATTGGGGGATCGTCTAACGGCAGGACGAGTGACTCTGACTCACTTAATCTAGGTTCGAATCCTAGTCCCCCAGCCAAATAAAAAAGCTCGCCGTAAGGCGAGCTTTTTTATTTGGTGTCTACGAAGAACCGCCGCCGCATTATTCGATTGGCTTCGCCAGCGTTGCCCGCATTCCCTCAACGTACCGCACAAGTATTCCTCAGTTCTTGCGGCACCGACCGACGTCACGCTATTGCAACAATTGCCAATTAGGATCGCCGGCGGATTGCTGGTCTCTATGGTCTCTACCGGAGTGTGCTCGTCGGTGAGATGCGGCGCAACCCGTTTTGTTCTGGAAAATATAAGACAGGTCGAGTACCTCGAATTCGCTGATCGGTTTCGAATTGCTGCTCCGCGCGAGCAGTAACGTGAAGGCGAAGGGAAGCGGCGTATTGTGGTAATCCACAATATGCGGCAAGCCACAATAGTTTCCGTATTGTCGGCGGCGACAATATTGCCCCAAGGCAGTTCGAGCATGCGTTTCGAGGTCCACCCCTCAGGAGGCATTTATGAAGAAGTCTCGAGTTCGTATAGCCACGGTGCCGGGTGGATTGCCGGCCTACCGGAGTGCGTTTGATCATCGGCGAACAATCGGTCGCGACCATGCGATTCATTGTTGGCGTCCACTTAGTGCAGCATGATCGGTAACGCACTGTTACGGCGCAGCGCGATACGAGCTTCGCCCCGTTTTCCCTGTAATTTAGGGCAATTGCTGGTGTCCGTGCACTGGTATGAAGTTTGCTATTCTTGTTCGCGGATCAGTATTCTGAAGAACGAACCTGACTAACAATCGTTGCGGCCAACGTCGGCCGAGCGAAACCTGACAACGGTGTCCATTGTTTAAACGGTATGTAAGCACTCAATAACTACTACACAACTCAACGAGGAGAAGTTAATGAATAAGAAGTTTATTTCAGTACTCATCGGCGGCATGCTTGCCGTTCCGACAGCGTTCGCCGAAACCGCCAACATCACGGTGTATGCCCTTGCCGACGCTTCTTTGGACCACGTGAAAGTATCTGGCTCCACCACTGCGACGAATGATATTGGCGCCTTTAACCGCGTTTCCACGAACTCCTCGTATCTTGGTTTCAAGGGCGCGGCGGATCTCGGCGATGGATTGAAGGCGCTGTATCAATACGAAAGCTCGATCGGCTTTGACGTGGGTGGCGCGGCTTCGACCACTTTGGCTGGTCGTGATAGCTATGCCGGTTTGAACGGCGGTTTCGGTCAGGTTATTTTCGGAAACATTTCCGGCCCGAGCCGTGTGCTGGGCGTTATCCTTGACGGCAATGCTGGCGCGACGGGTATCGGCTATGAAGGGGCCGTGTTGGGCAAGCTGGGTAACCGGTTGCTTGGCGCCAACGGTGCGAACTCCGATGTGACCAACACCGCGTGCACCACCCGTTCAGCAACCTGCACTTCCACCAGCGATTCTCGCCTCAAGAATGCGTTGCAGTATTCGACCCCGAATCTGGGTGGGGTCACCGGCACCGTTCTCTACGTCGCTGACGAGAACAAGACGAATAACGCAGCCAGTGGCACCGCCGCGCAGCGCGATACCAAGCTCTATGACGCTGGCGTCAAGTGGGATATGGGACCGGCGATGGTCGACGTGACCCGTAACTCCTGGAAGGTGGGCGACACGAAGGGCGGTAAGGTCGATGTCACGCGTCTTGCCGGCTGGTTCAAGGCTGACTTCGGCCGAGTCGCTGCGCTGTATGAAACCGTTAAGGCTTCAAATTACACCGCCGCGGGCGACGATGCCGCTCAGAAGACCTACGGCGTCCTTACCTACTTTAATCTGGGCTCGAACGACAAGCTCATCGCCCAGCATTTGAAGGCGAAAGACGTGACCGGCAGTCTCGGCGCCTCCGGCACCGGTGCCACCCTCACGGAAGTCGGTCTGGAACACAGCCTGTCGAAGACCACGATGGTGAAGGCCGTATACGCGCAGCTGAAGAACGGTACCGCTGCCAGTTACGACTTTGGTGTCAATGATATCGGTACCGCGCCCGCGGGCTCTAAGCTAAGTGGTATCCAGCTCGGCGTGCGCGCGGCGTTTTAATTCAGTTTAGTCAAAGTATGTTTAGTAAATTGGACGGGCGCCTCTGGCGCCCGTCTTTTTTGTGATGGACAACCGATTCCGGGTGGGGGCCGCGCACCGCTGCGACACCGAGGATAAAAGCCGATTTCTGCTAGACTCAAGCCTCTCTTTCAGCAAGTTGAATCATGATTACGGTTGGCATCATCGGCGGCACGGGGTACACGGGCGTGGAACTGCTGCGTCTGCTTGCCGTGCATCCTGGGATAGAACTCAAGGTAATCACCTCGCGCGGTGAAGCCGGCAAGAAAGTCGCTGATTTGTTTCCGAACCTGCGCGGGTACGTGGATCTAGCCTTTACCGAGCCGGATGCCGGCCAACTCGGCAAATGCCACGTTGTGTTCTCGGCGACGCCGAACGGTGTCGCCATGACGCACGCACGCGAGCTCGTTGCCGCCGGCGCGCGGCTGATCGACCTCGCCGCTGATTTTCGTCTGAAGGACCGTGCCGTCTGGGAACAGTGGTACAAAATGCCACACGCCTGCCCGGAGCTATTAAGCGAAGCCGTGTACGGCCTGCCGGAAGTGAATCGCGAAAAGATCCGCACGGCGCGGGTCATTGCCAACCCCGGATGCTATCCGACGGCGGTGCAGCTCGGATTTCTGCCGTTGCTCGAGAGCAAGCTTATCGATGCCGACCACCTTATCGCCGACGCCAAGTCCGGCGTGAGCGGTGCCGGGCGTAAGGCCGAGACGCATATTCTTTTTTCGGAAGCCGCCGACACGATGAAGGCCTATGGCGTTCCGGGTCATCGTCATTGGGCCGAGATCGGGCAGGGCCTTGGAGAGGTCGTTGGCAAAAATGTTGGGCTGACGTTTGTGCCGCATCTGACGCCGATGATCCGCGGCATTCATGCAACGCTTTACGGTTGCCTGATGCGTACCGACGTCGACCTGCAGGCGGTGTTCGAAAAGCGCTATGCGAGCGAACCGTTCGTGGATGTCATGCCGGCGGGAAGTCATCCCGAGACGCGTTCGGTAAGAGGCGCAAACGTCTGTCGTATCGCTGTACACCGCCCACACGGCGGCGACACCGTTGTGGTGTTATCGGTAATCGACAATCTCGTTAAAGGCGCGGCCGGCCAGGCAGTGCAGAACATGAATATCATGTTCGGTCTGGACGAGAAGCTCGGCCTCAACGCGCCCGCCATGCTGCCCTGACGACGGATCGCGCACCCCCCGCCGCTGGACGGCGCTGGTGAGCGCGGTTTGCTCCGCTATAATTCGCGCACACCAACACAGACTATAAAATGCTGGATTTCTTCCGCGATACGTTGCGGCGCAACAAAACAACGGGTGCAGTGGTGATCAAGCGACAGCTCGCGCCACGCACCAAGTTGCTGATTGTCGGTGGCGCCGGGGTGCTTGCTGTAGGTGCGGCCATCTTTGTCTATGAGCACGGTCTCAGCATGGCCGGATTCGAGCGCACGCTGGCGGTGCAGCAGCAGAGCGAGCTCCAAGGCGAAAATGGCAACCTGAAGGACGAGAACCAGCAGCTGCGCGAGGCGCTGGCGCGCGCGGAACGTACGATTCAAATGGACCAAGCGGCGTATCTGGATCTCGATAAGTCGCTGCAAGGATCGGCGCAGGAAATCGTCAAACTGCGCGAGGAGCTTAACTTCTACCGCAATATCATTTCCCCGGCCGACAAGCAGGGTGGCCTGCGGATCCAGAGTCTCGATATCCAGCCAACCGGTTCGGGTGGGTTGTTCCGTTACAAGCTGGTTTTGATCCAGGCACTGAAACACGAGCGCAGCATTTACGGCACCGTGAATCTTGAAGTCATTGGCTCGCAAAGCGGCCAGAACGCGACAATCAAGATCCCGGGTGCCAACGAACGCCCGATCCAGGTAAACCTCAAGTATTTTCAGGACATCGAGGGGAAGTTCGACCTGCCGCGTGGCTTCCACGCCCGTTCGGTTAAGATCAGCGTCACCACCGCGGGTGGCGGGCCGACCGTTGAAGCGGTGTACGACTGGCCCCAGGTCTAGAACGGCTCCGGAAACGGCTGCCACAAAAGCGTCTAGAATTCGTAAAACAGTCCCATACCAAATTCCGAGGGCAGGCAAATGTTGAGTTCTCTGAGCAAATCGACGCAGGTTGAGAAGCCGTGCAACACCATCGACACCTTGATCGGCGTCAAAACCGAGATAAAGGGCGACATCACGTTTTCCGGCGGTCTTCGTATCGACGGAAAAATTCGTGGCAACATCACGGCAAAGGGCGATGCCAACAGCACGCTCGTGCTGAGTGAGAACGCGCAAGTCGTCGGCAACGTCACCGTGCCGCACATCATTTCGAACGGTTCCATCAAGGGCAATGTGCGGGCCGCCGAGCGTATCGAGTTGCAGGCCAAGGCCGAGATTGCCGGCGACGTGTTCTACAAAGTCATCGAGATGGCGCTGGGTGCCGTTGTAAACGGCAACATGGTGCGTGAGCTGAACGATGCTGCCCGCGCCCCCGTTACGCGCCTTAAACCGGTCGGTGCGCCGGAAGAAGAGGGGTAAAAACCGCTTTAGTTGACCTAAACGCTCGGGAATTGGATAATCCCGGGTAGGCCGTACCGCTCTGGAGACTGTAATGACTGCCGCAATGCCCGCTATGCCCATTGACATGCCGCCACCGCTCGCGTTTACCGACGCGGCGGCGACCAAGGTGAAAGATCTGATCGAGGAGGAGAAGAATCCTGCTCCGATGCTGCGCGTGTTTGTTTCCGGCGGCGGCTGTTCCGGATTTCAGTACGGCTTCACGTTTGAAGAGAGCGCCAACGAAGACGACACCCGCGTCGAAAAAAACGGCGTGACGCTGTTGATCGACCCGCTCAGCTTTCAGTACCTGAGTGGTGCCGAGATTGATTACCAGGAAGGTCTAGAAGGCGCGCAGTTCGTCATCAAGAATCCGCAGGCCAAGACCACGTGCGGTTGCGGATCGTCCTTCAGCACCTAGTTCTCCACAAAGTTTGCAAATAAAAAAGGCGGCCCAGGGCCGCCTTTTTTATTGTCACCGCTATCGTCAAGCGTGATACAGACCGCCGAGCACGACGGCCTGCGACGCGCCGGTGACATTTGGCACGTTGCCCGGCAGGCCTTCCAGCCGGCGGTGCGCCAGCCAGGCAAACGCGCAGGCCTCTACCCAGTCCGGATGCAAACCCAGCGCCTCGGTAGTCTGGATCGGCAGGTCGGAGATATGGCGTTCGAGGCTGCGCATCAGCGCCGAGTTGTGACTGCCGCCGCCGCAGATGTAGAGCTCGTCGGTTCGCTGTGTCAGACGCGCAACCGAATCCGCAATCGTGCGCGCGGTGAGTTCCACCAGCGTTGCCTGGACGCTTTGAGGCGTGATGCTCGGCAGGCCCGCGAGTGCCGCGTCGAGCCATTGCATATTGAAATGTTCGCGTCCGGTGCTCTTCGGCGCCGGCGCAGAAAAATAAGTGTCAGCGAGTAATCGCTGCAGTAACGCGCTCGAGACGTTGCCACCGAGCGACCACTTTCCGTCTTCGTCGTGGTGCTTGCCTGTGTGCCGCTGTGCCCACGAATCGAGCAGCGTATTTCCCGGGCCGGTGTCGAAGCCAACGGTCGGTCCGCTCACCGGAAGGTGGGTGATGTTGGCGATGCCGCCGATGTTCACGATGGCACGCCCATGCGAGGGCGAGTGAAACAGCCAGCGGTGGAACGCCGGCACGAGCGGCGCGCCTTGGCCGCCTGCAGCGACATCGCGCGCGCGAAAATCGGCAACGGTGGCGATGCCGGTACGCTGTGCAATCAGCGACGGGTTGCCGATTTGCAACGTGAACGGCAGTTTGCCGCCGGGCCGGTGTCGCACCGTTTGGCCGTGACTGCCGATGGCGCGGACATCTTGCGGTCGCAGCTTCGCCTTTTTTGCCACGGCGAGCGCGGTCTGCGCGAATAACTGGCCGAGCTCCATGTCGATCGCACCGAAGGCATCCAGCGTATCGGCGCCCGGGCTCATCATGGATCGGATGCGTTGGGAAACGTCGCTTGGAAACGGCTGGATCAGAGAGGCGAGAAGGAGGAATTTCCGATCAGGACCGATGGAGACCGCAACCGCGTCGATGCCATCCACGCTGGTGCCGGACATCAGGCCGATGTAGTGCATAGAAAGACGGGCGCTCAAAGATCGATCGCACGAATTCTACCCGCGGGTCGCAGCGGTAGATAGAGTCGTTAAGGTAAGGCGAGCGTTGCTAGCGGGTCGTCGCCAGATGCCGGTCGGTGATGGCCTGGAGTTGCGCAATCAGCGGCTCAGCCTGCGCGAAGTACGCCTGGCGTTCTTCGTTCGGAATAGGGGTTCCGTAAAATTTAAATAAGAGTGGATCGCGGTGGACGCTACGCACGTGAAATTCGTAGTGCAGATGCGGGCCGGTCGCGAGACCGGTTTTGCCGACGTAACCGATGATCTGGCCCTGCTCCACAAAGCTACCGACGCGGATGTTGGGCGCGAAGCGGGACATGTGTGCATAGAGCGTGCTGTAGGCGGCATCGTGTTTAATCATGATCGCGTTGCCGTAGCCGCCGTTCGATTGCAGCGACTTGATGTCGTCAGTAGTGGTGATGCGGCCATCGGCGGTGGCCCGAATAGGCGTCCCGGCGGGTGCGGCGTAATCGATGCCCCGATGCGCCGTCCAGATTTTCAGAATCGGATGAAAGCGCGTTGCCCGATCGGTGTAGTGCGAACTGATACGAGAGAATTCGATCGGCGTTCGCAGGAAGCGCTTCTGTTTCGTGACGCCATCGAGTTCGTAGTACTTCGTGATGCCATTCTTGTCCTTATAACCAATGGCGCGATAGGGGTGGCCGCGGTTAACAAACTCTGCCAGCAGAATCGAGCCGTCGCCAACCTTTTGCCCCATCCAGTATTTCTCTTCATAGATCACCGCAAACGTATCTCCGCGTGTGATGTCACGCGCAAAGTCGATGTCCCATCCGAAAATCTCAACCAGTTTCAAAATCAACGAGTCTGAAAGCTCCGCCTGCCGGGCGTCTTCGAAGAGTGAGGTATCGATGCGCCCGCTGACGTACGCGCGACGTACTTCAAGCTGGGATGGATCGGGTACGGAAATCTCCGTTGCGGGAGACGTCGTTGCCACGGATCGGAGAGTTCTTGTCTGGACGTGATCCACGGCGACAGCAGTCCGGGTGGTGCCGATCGCATCGTGCCGGGCGAAGGAGACAAATGTCGCTGTCGCAGCCAGGATAACGGCCGAGATGCGCCACGCGCGCGAACGCACGTGGCGCAAACACGCTACGCTGGAAAACCACCGAACCATTTGCATAGATTTTTGAAAGAGTCTGTTCATAACTGATGGATGGCCCACCTAAAAGGGCTTCTGAAAGTTTAGCTCATAGCAGGTCAGCACAACGGGAGGCGGGTGTTCCACTCATACTGATTTCCAGCACGCACGTCCGGCTGGCACGCTTGCGCACCTGTGATAACCTGTACGCCCGGTGAAAACCCCGAAATTTACAGCCTTCCTATGACAGTTGCCAACGACGCCCTACGACTCATTCGCCGCGGAACCGATGAAATCCTGCTTGAGACTGAGCTGGCCGAACGGCTCGCCGCCGGTCGACGCTTGCGCGTCAAAGCCGGCTTTGACCCGACCGCACCGGATCTGCATCTGGGGCACACGGTACTGATCAACAAGCTGCGTCAGTTCCAGGAATTGGGCCATGAGGTGCTGTTTCTGATCGGTGATTTCACCGGCATGATCGGCGATCCCACCGGCAAGAACACCACACGCCCTCCGCTTACGCGTGAGCAAGTAATAGAGAACGCCCGCACATACGAGCATCAGATTTACAAGATCCTCGATCCTGAAAAGACCACGCTCATGTTCAACTCGAGCTGGCTCGGAGAGATGAAGGCATCGGATCTGGTGATGCTCGCCGCCAAGCACACGGTGGCGCGCATGCTCGAACGCGATGATTTCCAGAAGCGCTATGCCGCCAATCAGCCAATCGCCATCCACGAATTTTTGTACCCGCTATTACAAGGTTACGACTCGGTCGCGATGAAGGCCGATGTCGAGGTCGGCGGCACCGACCAGAAGTTTAATCTGCTCGTGGGACGTGAATTACAGAAGGCTTATGGTCAGGCCACGCAGACCATTATTACGATGCCGCTGCTTGAAGGCACCGACGGCGTCAACAAAATGTCGAAGTCGCTCGGCAATTACATCGGTATTAATGAGTCCGCGGACGACATGTTCGGAAAGATCATGTCTATCTCCGATACGTTGATGTGGCGCTACTTTGACCTGCTGTCGTTCGAGTCTTCCGACAAGATTGCGTCGATGAAACGCAGCGTGGAAGAAGGTGCAAATCCGCGTGATATCAAGTTTGAATTGGCGCAGGAAATTGTGGGCCGTTTTCATGGCGGCTCAAAGGCCGGTAACGATGCCATGCAGAATTTCGTCGCGCGGTTTCAGAAAGGTGAAACGCCGGAAGACATGCCGGAGCTTGAACTTACAGCCGTTGACGGAGCCCTTCCATTACCGCGTCTATTGAAAGAAGCCGGTCTTGCGGCCAGCACATCCGAGGCGATGCGCCTCATGCAACAAGGGGGTGTGCGCATGGATGGCGAACGTGTTTCTGATGCCGGCCAAAGCATCCCTTGCGGGGAAATCCACGTGTTTCAGGTTGGCAAACGTAAATTTGCCCGCGTGCGGGTGCGTTAAAAATTATCGTCGGTGCGTCCCCAGAGCGCTCGAAATAGTGCATAATAAAGGCGTAGTTCGAGATTCCGCCCGCGGTTCCGTGGTCTGAAATCCTCAGTTAAATATTTTTGAAAAAGCCGTTGACGACCTGAGGTGTACGCGTATAATGCGCGTCCCTTGACCGGGGTACGTCTTCCCGGTTCGCTCTTTAAAAATTTGGATCAAGTAATTTGTGTGGGCGCTCATGTCGAGCTTGGTCACAACTAAAAGGCGACATTGGCCCGCGTAAGCGGACCATGTCACTAGAAGTTTGCAGTTTGTCCCTCAACGTTTCATCCGAGGGACACCAAGATTTTTCTTGGAGAGTTTGATCCTGGCTCAGATTGAACGCTGGCGGCGTGCCTAACACATG
>OBEQ010025879.1_pt1 | contig 25685 bp, 28 predicted proteins | sample 1670901 | NCBI WGS metagenome assembly OBEQ01 (sample SAMEA104232315, study PRJEB22302) | groundwater metagenome | biome: forest; feature: aquifer; material: groundwater | place: USA | collected 2011-08-07 | depth 5.4 m | reverse complement strand
CGGCTCGTTCGAGTCCGGTGTGGGTGTGGGCATGCGCGTCAACACGCCCATCGGCCCGGTCCGGCTCGACGTCGGGTTTCCGCTGACGACATTGGGCGGCACCGAGCGCAAGCGGCCACGGCTGCACTTCAACATCAGCCGCAGCTTCTAGCGCGGCGGGCGTATTTCCCTCGGTGGTTGCGGACGGAGAGGGACGAGTGTGATCGATCGAATGAGGGATGAGCGAACGATGCGAACGGCGAATCGGTATGTTGCGGCGCTGCTGGTAATCGGTCTCGCGGCTGGGCGGGCCATGGTCGGCTGCCCGGCGGCGGCAGCGGCGCCGGAGTTGAAGCTCGGCTACGTCAACCTCGGCAAAGTCTTCGACCAATATCAGCGGACGAAAGATTCCGAATCGGGCCTCGAGCAGCGCGGGAAGCAGAAGGAAGCGCAGCTTCAGGGACAGCTCGACGAGCTCAAGAAGCTGCGCGACGGGCTCGAGCTGCTCAACGACCAGTCCCGCGAGGCGAAGACGCGCGAGCTCGAAGAGAAGTCGGACCGCTTCAAACGGACGAAGGAGCAGAGCGAGCGTGAGCTGGTCGCCCAGCGCAATCAAACGGCCAAGCAGATCCTCGATGAGATCGGCCAGTCCGTAGCCGAGTACGGCAAGGCCAACGGGTTCTCGCTGATTCTTGACCAACGCTCGCTGCTCTACGGGCAAGACGGCTACGACGTGACCGACAAGATCATCCAGATTCTGAACGATCGCTACGCCGCGAAGGCGAAGAAACCCGCCGCCAAGCCGGCGCAGTGACGACCGACCAGAGCGGGACGCGACGACCGCGCGGCGCGCGGGAGTGCGTCCGGCTCGCAGTGATGGAGAATGACGATGGGTGAGCAACAACGGACGCTCGCGAAAGAGATCACATTCAGCGGGGCCGGCCTGCATACGGGGACGTCCGCGACGGTCCGCGTGCTGCCCGCCCCGGCGTCGTCGGGCATCGTGTTCGTGCGCACGGATCTGCCGAATCGGCCGAGTGTGCCGGTGTGCCCGGCGCACGCCGCCGACAGCGGGGTGGGCATGCGGCGCACCATGCTCGCGAAGGATGGCGTGGAAGTCCACACCGTCGAGCACTTCCTCGCGGCGCTGTGGGGCCTGGGCATCGACAACGCGATCGTCGAGATCAGCGGCCCCGAGCTGCCGGGCATGGACGGCTCGGCGGCACCGGTGGTGCAACTGATCAAGGCCGCGGGTGTGGTCAGCCAAGACGCGCCGCGACGCGAGATCACGTTGCGCGAGCCGATCATGGTCGAGGACCAGGGTTGCGCGATCGCGGCGTACCCGAGCCCGATGATGAGCGTGTCGTACACGCTCAGCTACCCCAACCACCCGGTGCTGAAGACGCAGTTCGTCACGTTCACCCCGTCGGAGCAATCGTTCGAAGAGCTCATAGCACCCGCGCGCACCTACTGCCTCGTCGAGGAGGCCGAGACGCTGCGCGCCAAAGGTTTCGGCCAGGGTGCCAACTACACCAACACGCTGGTGATCGGGCGAGAGGGTGTCATCAACAATACGCTCCGATTCACCGATGAGTTCGTGCGGCACAAGGTGCTCGACTTGCTCGGCGACCTGTCGCTCGTCGGCGGATCGCTGCGCGCGCACATCGTCGCCCTCAAGAGCGGCCACCGGCTCAACATGCGGCTGGTGCAGAAGCTCACGCAAGCGGTCGCCGCCGCGGCCAACGGGACGCCGAAGGCCGCTGCCGCGCCATCCAACGGCGCCGCACAGCCGCTCGACGTCCGGCAGATCCAACAAATCCTGCCGCACCGGTTTCCATTCTTGCTCGTCGACCGCGTGCTCGAGCTGACCGAGACCAAGGCGACCGCGATCAAGAACGTGACGATGAACGAGCATTTCTTCCAGGGGCATTTCCCGAATCGGCCCGTGATGCCGGGGGTGTTGATGATTGAGGCTATGGCGCAGGTCGGCGGGTTGCTGATCCTCAACAAGCCGGAGCACCGAGGCAAGATCGCCTATTTCATGTCCGTGGACAAGGTGAAGTTCCGCAAACCGGTGGTGCCGGGCGATCAGCTGATCCTCGAGGTCGAGGTCGGCAAGATCCGTTCCCGGACCGGCCAGATGTTCGGCAAGGCGTACGTCGAGGGCAAAGTGGTATGCGAGGGCGAGCTGATGTTCGCGCTGGCCGATGAGTAACCCAACGGGTGTCGAGTCATCCGCGAGCAGCAGGACACTGACCACCATGATTCATGCGACCGCGATCGTGGATCCGCAGGCCCAGCTCGACGAGGGTGTGGAGATCGGGCCGTACAGCGTGATCGGCGCGAACGTGCGCATCGGCCGCGGCACGAAGGTCGGCGCGCACTGCGTGTTCGAAGGGTTCACGACGATCGGCGAGGAGTGTCAGTTTTTCACCGGGGCCGTGATCGGCAGCATCCCGCAGGACTTGAAGTATCAGGGTGAGAAGAGCGAGCTGATCATCGGCGACCGCAACCGCATCCGCGAGTACGTGACGATCAACCCGGGCACGAAGGGCGGCGTGGGCAAGACGGTCATCGGCTCCGATTGTTTGCTGATGGCCTACGCGCACGTGGCCCACGATTGCCAGGTCGGCAGCCGTGTGGTGATCGCCAACAGCGCGGCACTCGCCGGCCACATCGAGGTGGAAGACGGGGCGGTCGTCGGCGGACTGGTCGGCATCCACCAGTTCGTGCGCGTGGGGACGCTGGCCATCATCGGCGGCTGCTCGCGCGTGAACCAAGACGTGCCGCCGTACTCGACGTGCGTGGGCTATCCCGCCGCGGTGTTCGGCTTGAACAGCGAAGGTCTTCGGCGCGCGGGCGTCTCGACCGAAACGAAGGACGCGCTGCACAAGGCGTTCCGGCTGCTGTTCAACTCGGGCCTGTCGATGAGCCATGCCATCGAGCGCGTCGCGCAGGAAGTGCCGCCGGGACCCGAAGTCCAGCACCTTCTGGACTTCATCCGCCAATCCAAGCGCGGCGTGTGCCGGGCGTGAGCCTGGGCAGTGCCGCGTTGAGCATGCGGCGCACGTCGTCGCCCGAGTTGGCCTGCCACGCCGCACGACGTCCGCAAGACGCCGTGCGTCAACCGCGTATCCAATGACGACAGAGACCAACAACCATACCATCGGCATCATCGCTGGCGCGGGGTCGTTTCCGATCGACGTCGCGAAGGAGGCGCATCGCCTGGGCTTGCGCGTCGTGGCCATCGGGCTTGAGGGCTGGGTCGACGCCCGGCTCAGCGAGCACGCGGACACGTTCGAGCAAGTGCCGATCGGCCAGCTCGGCCGATTGTTCGATCGCTTCGCCGCGCACCACGTGCGGCAGGCGGTCATGGCGGGCAAGGTGACGAAGGAAGTGCTCTTCGATCCGCGAGTCGAGTTCGACGCGGAAGCGCTGCAGGTGTTGGAGCAGGTCAAAGAATTTTCCGTCAACGGCCTGCTGGGCGCGATCGCGGACCGCCTCGCTGGCCGCGGCGTGACGCTGCTCGATTCATCGACGTTCCTGCGCCACCAGCTGTGTCCGACCGGTGTCCTCACGGTCAGGCAGCCATCTCCGGAGGAGCGCGTCGATGTCGACATGGGCACCGACGCCGCTCGGCAAATGGCGACGCTGGACGTCGGACAAACCGTCGTGGTCCGCCGCAAAGTCATCGTCGCGGTCGAGGCTCTGGAAGGCACCGATGCGGCCATCCAGCGCGCGGGTCAGCTGGCCGGCGCCGGATGCGTCGTCGTGAAAATGGCCTCGCGCACGCAAGACCGGCGCTTCGACTTGCCGGTCCTCGGACTTCGGACGATCGACGTCGCGTCCGCTGCGGGCGTGTCGTGCCTGGCGGTGCAGGCCGGGTCGACGTTGTTGCTGGATAAGACGGCGTTGATTGAACAAGCCAACCGCCATCAGCTATGTCTCGTCGGGATCGAGCCGGCCGATCCGTCCGCCGCGCGGTAGCGCCGTCGCGGCCGCGCGCCCGCCGGCAAGTGTCGGCAGGCGGCGTCATTGTGCGTGAGTCGTCGTCGGGCTGGGACGTGTGCCTGATCGCGCGCGCGACCGACCGCGGACTGGTGTGGGGTTTGCCCAAGGGCCACGTCGAGCCCGGCGAGCAGCTCGAGCAGACCGCGCTGCGCGAGGTGCGCGAAGAAACCGGGCTGACCGGCGAGATCGTGCGCAAGCTCGGGGCCATTACATATGTGTTCTCGGCCCGCCCATACTCCGACACCTCGAAGACTTCTGCGCCCGTTCGCTTCGTCAAGACCGTGCACTTTTATCTCCTACGCTACCGCGACGGCCGCACCAGCGACCACGATGACGAGGTCGAGCAAGCCGAATGGTTCAACACCGACGAGGCGACGCGCAAGCTGGCGTACGACAACGAGCGGCGCATCTTGCGTAAAGCGTTGGCCGTGTTGAACGAGCAAGCCCGCGCGTCGTAGCCGGCCACCGCGCGACACCGGATGCCCACCTGCCGTCGATGGTGCCGCGCGCATGACCGCTCGAGTCCGTCGCTGCTGATCCGACCACCCCAATGATCCCGCTGCGCGACACGATCCCGTCGCGGAACGCGCCCTGGACCGTCCGGCTGCTGATGGCGGCGAACATCGCGGCGTTCGCGTATCAGCTCGCGCATTGGCGCCACGTCGATCTGATCATCTATCGGTTCGGCGTCGTGCCCTCGTCGTGGGCGCTGGACAGCGTCCGCGATATCCTCGACCTGCCGCGCCTGCTGCTGACCCTCGTGACCTCGCAATTCCTGCACGGCGACCTGCTGCATCTGGGCTCGAACATGCTGTACCTCTGGATCTTCGGCGACAACGTCGAAGACCGCTTCGGATCGCTGCGGTTTCTCCTGTTGTACCTCGGCAGCGGGGTGGCCGCGGCACTCGTGCAGCTGTTGATGGGGCCGCAGTCGTGGCTGCCGATGATCGGCGCCAGCGGTGCCATCTCCGGCGTCCTCGGCGCGTACGTGGTCTGCTTTCCGACGGGCCGCGTCGTCACGCTGATGCCGTGGTTCGTGTGGACGACGGTGGAGATTCCCGCGTTCGCGTTTCTCGGCGTGTGGTTCTTGCTGCAGTGGACGCAGGGGATGGCGACGCTTGGCCAGGTCGCGAACGCCGGTGGTGTCGCGTGGTGGGCGCACATCGGCGGCTTCGTGGTCGGCATGATCGCGGCCTTGCGCATGCGCCCTCGCCGGCGGACCTTTTGATGACATCGCTGGATCCGCCCGTTTACGATCGCGAGAGTTTGCCGAAGATTCAGCCGCTGTGCCCGTACGTCGGCCAGTGCGGCGGCTGCAGCTTGCAAGATCTCGCGTACGAGCATCAGGTCGCGCTGAAGCTCGGGCGATTGCGCCATGTCGTCGCGGCCATGGAGCCGTTGCTCAGCGTCGAGGTTGTGCCCGCGCCGGACCCGTGGCGCTATCGCAACAAGGCCGAGCTGAGCTTCAGCTCCTCGCAATCGGCCGCCGAGACGCGGCTAACACTCGGCTACCACGCCGCGCGCTCGTTCACGAAGATCGTCGACCTCGACGACTGCTTGCTGCTGCCCGAGCCGCTGATGCGCGTCGCGCGCACCGTGCGCGAGCTCGCCGAGCGGACCGGGCTGCCGCCGTACTACCAGCGGCGGCACGAGGGCGTGCTACGACACCTAGCGCTGCGCGCAAGCCGGCTCACCGGGCAAGTCGCCGTGTGCCTCGTACCCACACGCTGCGAGCGGGCGATCATCGAGCGGCTCGCGGACGAGTTGGCAAGCCGACACCCGGAGCTGGCGGGCGTGTACTGGGGTATCAACGAGAAGCTCGCCGACGTCGCGAACCCCGACGAGGTCCACCTCATCCGCGGCGAGCCGCTGCTGGCGGACCGCGTCGGCCGCTTCACCGTCTCGCTGCACCCGCTCAACTTTCTGCAGCCGAACCTCGCGCAAGCGGAGCGGCTCTACGACCACGTGCAAGCCCTTGCCGGGGCCGCGCCGGTGCGCGTCGCGTGGGATGTTTACTGCGGCATCGGGCTCATCGCGTTCCATATCGCCGCGACGGCCGAGACGGTCTACGGCGTCGACATCGACCCCGCGAACCTCGAGCTGGCACGGCGCAACGCGGTCGCGAACGGCGTCGCCAACGTCGACTTCCGCCTCGGGCCGGCTGAAGACGCGTTCGCCGACAAGCGCTTTTGGCTCACACAGGCGCGTCCGGATTTGATCGTCGTCGACCCGCCGCGCTCAGGCCTGCACGGGCGCGTGATCGGCACGCTGCTAAGCGCGCGGCCCAAGCGGATCATCTACGTCTCGTGCAACATGCACGCGCTCGCGCGCGACGTGCGCGAGCTCGGCTCAGGATTCCCGCGCTATCGATTGCGAGACGTGAAAGCCTTCGATCTATTCCCGCAGACCGAGCACCTCGAGGTCGTCGCGCTGTTGGAGCGATAAGTCCCTGCATTGAAGAATACAGGCGAATATAATATACTTCACATGCACAAGGAGGCTCCCATGGCACGTGTGGTCACGGTTCGGCTCTCCGATGAAGACTACCGGAAAATCGCTTCTATTGCCAAGCGTGAGCGGCGCCCAATCTCGAATTTCATCACCTTGATGGTCATCAAGGGCATTGAAGAGGGCGACTATGTGGACGCCGTGGAAATGGCTCAGATCACGTCGGACAAGCGCCTGATGACCCGGCTCCAGGCCGGGCACCGCGACGCCAAGAAGCGGAAGGGCAAGTTCGTTGAGTGAGTTCCGCATTTTCGAAACAGCGCAGTTTCAGGACGACCTCCAGCAGGACTTCCAAGGGCAACAAGCCCGCATCCAGCAGAAACTGGCCGCGTACGTCTATCCACAGCTTCGCCACCAGCCGTATTTCGGGAAGAACATCAAGAAGCTTCGCGACGCCGTGCCGGAAACCTGGCGGTATCGCATCGGGGATTACCGCTTCTTCTACCGGGTGGATGAGCGGCGGCGAGTGGTCTTTATGCTGACGGCAGATCATCGTGGGCGGGCCTATTGATTGAGACGGCTTCTTCCTATTCGCACTCGATTGGCTTGATTTCCTTCTCGCACGCCGGGTGAGCGCGTGCTGGCCCCGCGATCTGCGCGATGGGCGAGGGGTTTCCGCGCTACCGGTTGCGGGACGTCAAAGGCTTCGACCAAATCCCACAGACGGAGCATTCGGAAGTCGTGGCGCTGCTGGAGCGATAGCGAGGTGCAGTCGGCATGGCAGTAGGGGAGCACGTATTCGACGAGGAGTATTCTCATGGCCACACGGAAGTCGGTGAAACGGTCGGAATTCGACATGTTGGATTTCCACATCGGCTTCCCAACCACGGCAAATGGAGCAGATGAATACGTGCTTCTGTGCTTTTCGATTCGAACAGAGTTCCGCATCGTCGCCAAGATTTCGCTGACGCGGAAACAATGGCCGCGGTTCCTGGCATTTCTTGAATCGATCAAGCCGTGTTCCGACAAAGATCGGACCGGACGGATCGTGCTGGGCTATGATTTTGATGCGGATCGATCGATCTTCGACAAGCAGGCGTCGATGACGGTCCGCGATTGGCGCACCATGCTGACGGAAACGGTCAGGCTGCTTCGTTCTATTCCTGTTCCCGGTCCGGCATTCGAGCCAAGCCCGCGTGCATCCGCTTCCTTCTTGCGGCACAAAAGCCGCGAACGCAGGCGGCAAAAGACGACGGGACTGTTTGAGCGCATCCATCTGAAGAGCGGACGAACGACGGTGAGTATCCCGCGCCGCCTGATGCTCCGGATTCGCCGGGAATGTTTGCGGGATCGAGTATCGATCGCGCGGCAGGCGAGCAACGCTATGGCGACGCGTGCGCGTTGACCGTGGGACGGCCTTACTGTGGTGGGCGAGGCGGGGGAGCGGGGGCGACGCGGACGGTCGCGAGGATCTCGCGGTGGATGTGGCTGTTCGATGCGATCAGCTGGCCGCCGTCGAGCCGCGTGAGCGGTTTGCCGCGGAAATCCGTGATGCGGCCGCCGGCTTCCTCGACGAGGACGATGCCGGCGGCGATGTCCCACGGCCACAAGTCGATCTCATAGAAGCCGTCCTGCCGGCCGCACGCGACATACGCGAGGCTGATGGCGGTGCTGCCCATGCGGCGGACCGCGTGGCAGCGCGACTGAAATTGCTCGAACCAGCGGAGATACGTGCGCGGATGTTCGCGGAACGCGTTGGAGAATCCCGTTGACAGTAAGCTGCCCGACATGGTAAGAGTCCGGGAGACATGAATCCGTCGGCCGTTGAGCCAGGCGCCCGATCCACGGATCGCGGCGAAGGTCTCCTGCCGCGTCGCGTCGTAGATCATGCCCGCGACGCATTGTCCTTCATATACCAGCCCCATCGACACGGCGAAGATCGGCATCCCGTGGACGAAGTTCGTGGTCCCGTCGAGCGGATCGACGATCCACTGATACGGCGCGTCGGGGTTCGTGCGGGTGCGCTCCTCGCCTTGGAACCCGTGGTCGGGGAAGTGGCGGCGGATCGCTTCGTGCAAGATGCGCTCGGACGCTTTGTCCACCTCGGTGACGAGGTCGACCGCGTGGCGTTTTGTTTGGATGGTCCGTGGCCGGCCCATCCGCTGCACCTGCAGGCGCCCGGCGCGCTTCGCCGCCTCGGCGGCGACGCTGACGCAACGTTTCAGTAGTGTCGACATGAGGGCATTATATCGAATGCACGAGGAATGTCGCGTAGCTGCCGGCTGGGAGTCTAGATCTTGTTGGCGAGGGGCGGGTCCTGGTCGCAGCCGTCTACCCGGCTGCGACACTTCTTCGCGCTCGCGCGCTCAGTCGTCACCTGCGCCACTCGCCCAAGCATGCGACTGCCGTGAGCGCATGCATTCGCATCGCGGATTAATGCTCATTGAGCTGCTCGTGGTGTTGGCCGTGATCGCGCTGGTCGCGATGTTCGGCATCCGCCAGGTGACGCGGGCGCGGATGGCGGTCCGCGAGGAGCTTGCGCTCAACCATCTCCGCACGATCGCCGCCGCGTGCGCGCTCTACCAGCGCGCGACGCAGCATGTTCCCGTCGATTTGACCGCGCTCGGCCCCTCGGGCGGCGAGCCGCCGTATCTTGACGAGCAGCTTGCCCAGCCCTCGCTGACTCTCCAAGGCTATCGGATCAGCTACGCGCGCACCGACGCGACGTCGTTCACGCTGCACGCCGACCCCGTGCGCCACGGCGTCACGGGCCGGCGCCACTTCGTCACCGACGAGCGCCGCGAGGGCCACACCACCGAGCTCAACCGGCCCGCGGAGCTGAACGATCCCGTCGCCGCGGTCTTCGAATGGGTCACGCGGAGGGGTCCGGCATGAGCACGCCCGCGTTGCTGCGCCGCCAGCAATGGATCGTCGAGCCGGCATACCAATGGACCGTCACGCGCATGCTGCTCATCGCACTGCTCGGCATCGTGGTCGCGACGCTGGGATTGGTCGCGTTCGCGTTGTCCTCCACCATCGGCGAGCTCGAGCTGTGGCCGAGTGCCGTGTTCCTCGCCGTCTTCCACGCGGTCGCGTGGATGGTGGTCGTCGAGCTGGTCGTCATCATCCCGGTCGTCATCGGGGCGGGGATCTACATGACGCATCGCGTCGTGGGTCCGGTCGGCCGCATGAAATCGGCACTCGAGCAAATCGGCGAGGGCCGCTGCGATGTGCGCCTCAAGCTGCGCGACGGCGATGTGCTCGTGGAGCTCGCCGACGCGATCAACCAGCTGGCCGTCACCATGCGGGACCGGCAGTCGAAGCCATAGATTCGCGACCGGTCATCATCGTCATTCACCGTCCACCGTTCCGGGCTGATCGATGATCCTGTCAATTGACTCAGGCACGACCGGCACGACGGTGCTGGTCCTCGATGCCCGCGGCCGCGTCGCGGGGCAGGCGTACGAAGAGCTGCCGCAGCATTTTCCCAAGCCGGGGTGGGTCGAGCATGACCCGCGCGAGATCCTGCGCGTGGCGCTTCGCGTCATCGGCCGCGCGTTGCAACGCGCGCGCGTGCCGGCCGCGAAGCTCGCGGCGATCGGCATCACCAACCAGCGCGAGACCGTGGTCGTCTGGGACCGCGCCTCGGGCCGGCCCGTCGCGAACGCGATCGTGTGGCAGTGTCGACGGTCAGCACCCATCTGCGACGCGCTCAAGCGTCGCGGCCTCGAGCCGCAGTTCCGCCGCAAGACCGGCCTCTTGCTCGATCCCTACTTCTCCGGCACGAAGCTTCGCTGGTACTTCGACCACATGCCCGGGCTCACGGCGCGCGCGCGGCAGGGGAAGCTGGCGTTCGGCACCGTCGACAGCTGGCTGTTGTGGCAGCTGACCGGCGGTGCTGTGCACGCGACCGACACGACCAACGCGTCGCGGACGTTGTTGTTCAACATTGGCACCGGCCGCTGGGATCCGTCGCTGTTGAAGCTGCTCGGCATCCCGTCGTCCATGCTGCCCGAGGTTCGACCGCCGAGCGGCGTGTTCGGTCGCACGGCGCGCGTCGGGCCGTTGCCGGCGGGGATTCCAATCGCGGGCATCGCGGGCGACCAGCAAGCGTCGATGGTCGGGCACGCGTGCCTGAAGCCGGGCGAAGGGAAGAACACCTACGGGACCGGCTGCTTCTTGCTCGTGCACACCGGCACGAAACCCGTCCCCAGTCGACATGGGCTGCTGACGACGATCGCGTACGGAACAAGCCCGGGGCTCAGCTACGCGCTCGAGGGCAGCGTGTTCATCGCGGGTGCGGCGATCCAGTGGCTGCGTGACGCGCTGCGCGTTGTCGAGCGCGCGGCGGACACGGAAGCCATCGCGCGAAAGTTGCGTGACACCGGCGGCGTCTACGTCGTGCCGGCGTTCGTCGGGCTCGGCGCGCCGTACTGGGACAGCGGCGCGCGCGGTGCGATCGTCGGCCTGACGCGCGGCTCGACGCGCGAGGCGATCATCCGCGCGACGCTGGAATCGCTCGCGTATCAGACGCGTGACGTCGTCGAAGCGATGGAGCGCGACAGCGGCATCCGCTTGCGCCGATTGCAAGTCGACGGCGGCGCCGCGCAAAACGATTGGCTGATGCAGTTCCAGGCGGACATCCTCGGCATCGACGTCGTCCGGCCGGCCTCGGTCGCGAATACCGCGCGCGGTGCCGCGTTCCTCGCGGGGATGGGTGTTGGCCTGTGGTCCCCGTCGCAGCTGCGCGCGCTCGCCGGATCGTCGGTGCGCACGTTTCGGCCGTCGATGGGGACTGCGCAGCGTCGCCAACTCTACGACGGTTGGCTCGAGGCGGTGGGTCGTGTGAGCAGTCGAGATCGCCATTCGTAATCCGTGGATCGTGTATCGTAGTGTGTGGGTCGCATTGTGACGATCCACAACGCACGAATGACGGCGACCAGAGCGGGTGACGAATGATCCACCGCACGGAGCTGCTCGCGCGGTTGCACCACCAATCCTTCGATGTGCTGATCATCGGCGGCGGCATCGTGGGTGCCGGCATCGCGCGTGACGCGGCGATGCGCGGGTGGCGAGTGGCCCTCGTCGAGCAAGGCGATTTCGCCAGCGGCACCAGCTCGAAGTCGTCGAAGCTCATCCACGGCGGGTTGCGCTATCTCGAGCACGGGCAACTGCGCCTCGTGGCCGACTGTTTGCGCGAGCGGCACGTGCTGCGAACGATCGCTTCCGATCTCGTCCGTCCGCTGCCGCTCATGCTGCCGGTCTATCGCGGCGACGCGCGAGCGCTGTGGAAGATCGCCGTCGGTCTTTGGCTCTACGACCGCCTCGCGGGCAGCGACCGCATCCGCCCGCATCGCATCCTCTCAGAGCAAGCGGCGAAACGCCTGGAGCCGCGCATCGCGACCACGGACCTGCGCGGTGCCGGCGTCTATCTCGACTGTGTGATGGACGACGCGCGCTTGTGCCTCGCGAACCATTTGCAGGCGATCGCCTTCGGCGCGGTCTGTTGCAACTACGCCCGCGTGCTCGCGCTGGAGAAGCGATCGGGGCAACTGGCCGGCGCGGTCGTCGAGGACGCGCTCACCGGCGCGCGCATGGCCGTGCGGGCGTCGGTCGTCGTGAATGCGACGGGCCCGTGGGCCGATCGCGTCCGCCGGCTCAGCGACAAGGACGCGTCCACGCGCGTCGCGCCGACGAAGGGTTCGCACGTGCTCGTGCCGCGCATCGCGGACCACGCGCTCTTCATCCAAGCGCGTCGCGACCGTCGCATGATCTTCCTGCTGCCGTGGGGCGAGTGCACGCTGATCGGCACAACCGAATCGCCCGACGTCGCCGACCCGGCGGCACTCTACGCCACGCGCGACGAAGTCGGCTACTTGCTCGCCGAAACCAACCGCCTGCTGCCGGACGCCAACCTGCGCGACACCGACGTCGTCGGCTCGTTTTCCGGCGCCCGGCCGCTGCTCGCGTTTTCCGGCCCGTCGACGGCCGCCTCGCGCGAGCACTGCATCGAGACCGACCGCTTCGGGCTGGTCAGCGTCATGGGCGGCAAGTACACCACGTACCGGGCCATGGCCGCGCAGGCCGTCGACGCGATCCATGCGCGCTGGAAGCTACGCGTGAGCCGCTGCTTGACCGACCAAGTCAACCTCATCGAGCCGAACCATCGTGTGGCGCTGGATCGATGGGACGCGCTGACCAAACGTCTCGAACCCGCGTTGCTGGCGCGCTGGCTGGCCCGCTACGGCGTCGGGACGTTTCATATCCTCCGCGCGGTCGAATTCGAGCCGAATCTGCTCGAGCCGGTGTGCGCGCACCACGACATCACGCGCGCGGAGCTGGTCTACGCGATCCAAGAGGAGATGGCCTGCACCGTCAGCGATCTGCTGGTTCGGCGCACGCGGATCGCCTACAGCCGGTGCCACGGCCTCGAAGTCATGCCGGTCGTCCGCGATTTGCTGCAACGCTATGGCCGGCACAGTCGAGAGGTCGTTGACGCGCAAGTTGCCGACTACCACCGCACGCTGGAGCGCAGCCTCGCGTTCCGGTCCTGGGGCGGCTCCGAGCGCACCGCGCCCGGTCTGGCGCCCGTTTTGCTGTCTTAATCCGCGGACAGGGATTGACACCGTCCATGGGTGCAGTCAAGATGGAAGAAGTGCGAACCGGCGGTACTTGGAATTCAAAAACACGACGATGCCGCCGGCTGTCGCGAGCTTACTATGTCTGACTCAAAACGTTACGCGCAAATCCGTTATCGGTTGATGCTAGCGAACTTGATCGGTTCGCTGGCGTGGCTCGCCTCCTGCCAGACATTCGGCTGGTCTGCGGCGTGGGCGCGATGGGCGGAATCCGCGTCAGCGCATGACGCGGCGCGCGTCGCCGACTATATGGTGATCTTTGGAAGCTGCTCGCTGGCGGTGTTCCTGCCGCTAAAATTCTACGGCGGCTTTGTGGTCGAGCGGCGCTTCGGCCTGTCGCGACAGAGCGTGCGCGACTGGATCGTGCGTGAAGCCAAGCAAGTGGCGATCGGCGGCTTGCTCAGCCTTGCGCTCGTCGAAGGACTCTATGGCATTCTGCGCCGGTGGCCAGAGCACTGGGTGACGCTGGCGACCGTTGGGTGGGTCGCGGTCAGCGCGGTGCTCGCGCGGGTGTTTCCAACGCTCGTGCTGCCGATGTTTTACAAAACCGCGCCACTGGCGGATCGCGCGCTGACCTCGCGCCTGCTCGAGCTGTGCGATCGCGCGCGGCTCTCGGTGGTGGGAATCTTTCGCGTGCAGCTCGGTGCCGAAACGCGCAAAGCGAATGCGGCACTCGCCGGTCTGGGTGCCACGCGGCGCGTGCTCGTCTCGGATACACTGCTCGAGCACTTTACGCCTGATGAGATCGAAACGGTGCTGGCCCATGAGCTTGGTCACCAGCGGTTCCGGCACATCGGCAAATTTTTGGTGATCAGCGCCGTCGGGTCATGGATCGCGTTTCAGCTGATCGCGATTACGTCGTCGTCGTGGCTGCGGGCGCTGGGATTGCGCGACCTGACGGATCTCGCCGGCTTTCCGATGCTCATGATCGCACTCTCCGTCCTCGGGCTGATCGGGCTACCCCTGCAGAATGCGATCTCGCGGCACTTCGAGTGGCAGGCGGACCGTTTCGCGGTGTCGCTGACGCGCCTGCCGCGGTCGTTCGCGTCCGCGCTACGGAAGCTCGGCGACCTGAATCTCGCGGATCCCAATCCGCCTCGATGGATCGAGTGGCTGTTCTACGATCACCCGCCGATCGCGAAGCGCATCGCGGTCGCCGAGGCCGCGAAATGACGCCGATCTCCGTCGGTGGGGTGAGAGTTTCGAGGTCGACAGTGGGCGCCATGCGTGCGTCGGATCGCGTTCGTCCACTACGCGGATAGACATGTCACGATCGTCACGGCGCAACTCATCGACGAAGACGAAGCGGCACGATGGCCAGCAGGCCAAGCCATCGGCTCGGCGCGACGCACCGGCGAAGCATCGGGAGGCTGCGCAGCCCGGTCGGAACCCGGCGACGATGCTGGCGGCGATCGTCGGTCGGCTGGGCGGCTTCGCCGCTGGTGGTGTGCGGACGTCGACCGCTCGACTGCGCGGCGCCTTTGCGCAGGACCGCGCGGCAGCGACGATCGCGACGGTTGTGTTGCTCTTTGCCATCGGCGTGCCGGTCGCGATCCGTTACTCGGATCGACGTCGAGCGGATGCGCTGCACGCGGGGCGCCGGCCCCCAACCCCCTCTCGCGGCGGGCACGCGATCGACGATGGTCCGCCGACCGCGCAACTGACTTCCGCGCGTCCCGACGTGACGCCCACACTCATCAAATCCCCGATCGTAAACGCGCCCGAGCCATCGGGGAGCCCTGGCACGCCGCCGGCCACCCAGGCGCCGATCGCGGCGGCGGTGAGTGCGCCCGCTGCCGAGTCGGCTCAGTCCGTCGCCCGTGCTCCGTCACAGCCGACGGCGACGCCATCTATCGCAGATTCGCCGACCGCGGTGCCGATCAATGAGGCTGTCAGCGCCATGGCGAACTCAATGGCGGTTGCAGCGGCGCCTGCGCCGATCGCTTCTGCACCCGCCGCTCCGATTGGCGACCCCGCGCCGGCGATAGCGCCCGCTCAGCCGCCGGCCGGGCGACAGGCGGTCGCCGCTCCGGTCGATGCACCCAGCGACGAGCAATCCGACTCCACGCCGGCCAGTCGCGGGCGCGCAAGCCGGCAGGACGGCCTCGATGATTTGGCCAACGGCTCAGACTGGGAAGACGACCCCAACGCGCAGGAGGCTTTGAGCGTGGAAGAGCCGCCGATCCGCGTTCGCTGGCTGGTACACGATCGGGTCATCGCGACGGCTCGTTTGAACGAATGGTTGGCGCACACGCGCGGCTCGACAATTTCCGTCGAGCGTAATCGCTGGGTTGTCCAGCTGCCCGCGTCGAGCTATCCGGACTTGATCGCGCTGCTCGAGCAATTAGGGAAGACCACGCTCGACCAACAACTGCCGCCGCTTGCGCACAATCCGGCGACGCGCCGGCGCCGATACATTATTCGACCGGCATCCGACAACGATCCCACGCCGAAATCGACGGTGCCCTTCACGACGGTCCAGGTGACCGTCGAGTTGCAGCGTCCGTAGGAGCGACGATGCTAGCGGAGCTGGAGATCGTGCCGATCGGGACGGGCAGTGCCAGCGTGAGCTCGTTGCTGGCGGACGTGGCCAGATTGATCGATGCGAGCGGTCTGGACTACCGCGTCGGGCCGATGGGGACCGTCGTCGAGGGCGAGTGGGATCGCGTGCTCGAGCTGGCCAAGCGTTGCCATGACGCGATGCTCGGCAAGGCCAGCCGCGTCATGACAACGATCCGCATCGACGACCGGCGCGACAAACCCGGGTCAGGCCGGCTCGTGGAAAAGGTGCGATCGCTCGAGGCGAAGACCGGCAAGCCGCTCAAGAAGTAGGCTGCCGCTCCGGGAATTCGTTCGGTAACCTACGCCACGCTTGTGTCGCGTGGCGTCATTGTCTGCGGTCGCGGTCGGCTGGTGATCGAATGGACAACGAGACGGACGCGCGCGGAAGGTCTCGTCGGTCGAACGAGGAACGAGCGTGAAACGCTTACGACGACCGCGCCGACGGCATGATGCTCTCGAGCATCCGCCGGAACTTCGGCAGCTGGCGCAGGGGAGCGAGGTCGGGATCTCGGCTGAGGTAGTCGAAATCATCGTAGCCGAGCACGATGCCTTGGCGGAGTGCGTCAATGGCTTCGTCGAAGCGCTTTAATAATGAAAGGCTACACGCGTAGTTATACCAGACGACGGGTTCGTGAGGGCGCAGCTGGGTCAATTGCTGGTCGACCTGCAAGCCTTTTTCGTACCAACCACGACGCGTGTAACTTTCGCCGAGTGCGACGAGGGCGTCTACGAAGGTCGGGTGTTGTTTGAGCAGGCGCTCATAGAAGCTGATCTCGAACTCGAGCAGGTCGCGCGATCGTGATGGCTTCGGCATACATCCTCCTCCGGCTGCGGTTGCGCTCTATTGTGCCTAAGCGCCTTGGCTTGTCAATGGATTTCAGGTTCTTGACGCGCGCAGCGTCGAGGAAAATTCATGTGACGATCACGCATACAGGCAGTGCTCACGCCGCACATCGCGGTTGCGCAGGCACGCCGGTATGTATAATGGATTGACCGCAAGACACACCAGCCATGACATCGACTCGTCGACCCCCAACCGTCAGCGCGTTGCATCGGGACGTGCTCTGCCGCCTCCACGCGGTCGCGCGCGAATCCGGCGGTGAATTGTTTCTCGTCGGCGGGTTCGTGCGCGACTACTTCCTCGGGCGTCCGCACTCGCGCAACGTCGACCTCGCCGTCGCCGGCGGGGCGCTGAGTTTCGCGCAGCGAGCGGCTCGCGAGCTGGGTGGCACGTACATTTGCCTCGACGAGCAAACCGGCTGCGGCCGCGTGGTCGTGCCCGCGCATGGCGATCGGCTGGAGCTCGACATCGCGGACTTCCGCGGGCCGACGCTCGACGCGGACCTGGGCTTGCGCGACTTCACGATCAACGCGCTGGCCGCACCGCTCGCCGCGTGGTGCGAAGGTGATGCGTGGACCGCGCGCGTCGTCGACCCGCTCGGCGGCCGCGCGGACATCGACGAGCGGCGCGTGCGCGCGTGTTTCCCACGGACGTTCGAGGAAGACCCCGTGCGCATCCTGCGCGCGTTTCGCTTCGCGGCGTCGCTGCACTGCAGCTTCGAACCGTCGCTGCCGTCGCTCATGAGCTCATCCGTGCCGCAGCTCGCACGCGTCGCCGGCGAGCGCGTGCGCGACGAACTCTTCGCGATCCTCGAGACGGACCAAGCCGGCTGGGCCTGCGACCAGCTCGCCGCACTCGGCGCGCTCGACGTGATGATCCCCGAGCTGAAGGCGGGCCGCGGCCTCGAGCAGGGCGGCTACCACCACCTCGATGTGCTCGGCCACCAGCTCGAGACCGTCCACCAGTGCGACCGGTTGCTCGCGGACTTCGCCGAGTTTTCACCGTCGCTGCGCGAGCACATGGTCGGCTACTTCAGTCAGATGCCCGTCGAGGGCCGCTCGCGCAAGGCGCTGCTGAAACTCTCGGGCCTCTTGCACGATGTCGGCAAGCCCGCGACGAAGCGCGTCACCGAAACCGGCGACATCTGGTTCATCGGCCACGAGCAATTCGGCGCCGCGCTCGTTGAGACGGTCACCGAGCGTTTGCGATTAGCGAACCGCGAAGCCGATTTGGTGCACCACCTGGTCCTCTATCATCTGCGACCGGGCCACTTGAGCCGCGAGCCGCAGCTGACCGCGCGCGCTATTTTCCGATTCTTCCGCGACCTCGGCGAGGACGGGCCGGCGTGTCTGATGGTGTGGTGGGCGGACCGGCTCTCGACGCGTGGGCCGTCGTCGCGGCTCGACCAAATCGCGCAGCAACGCGCGCGCCTCGAAGAGCTCTTCGCCGCGTATTTCTTGCGGCCGGAGGAAGCGGTCAAGCCGCCGAAGCTCGTCGACGGCGTGCAGCTGATGGAAGGGTTGGGGCTGCCGTCGGGGCCGCGGATCGGCGAGCTGCTGCGCGCGATCGAGGAGGCGCAAGCGGAGGGGCGCGTGCGCACGCGCGACGACGCGCTCGCATTGGCGCGGAGGTTGCTGCAAGGGAATGGCCCGGGCTAAGCGGGCCGCCGCGCTCATCGCGGCGATCGTCTGCGGCGCGTTGTTCGCGCACGGCAGCGACGCGCGGGCCGAGCTGCTCGCCGGCACGGCGATGCGGGAGCTCATCCCGCCCGTGAAGGTGCCGCTGGCCGGCTACAGCAAACGCAAGGGCAAGTTGGCGACAGGCGTGCACGACGCGCCGGCGGTCCGCGCGCTGGTCGTGCGCGAGGGCGATCGCTGGGTCGCGATGGCCAGCTGCGACCTGTTGATCATCGACGAGCAGCTCTTCGACGCCGTTCGCAAGAAGGTCGCCGCCTCATCGGCGCACGAGCCGATCGCGCTGCTCGTCGCCGCCACGCACACGCACTCCGGCCCCGGCGCGTACGGCCACAAATTCTTCGAGAAACTCTCGATGGGCCATTTCGATCGGCGCGCGTTCGATTTCCTCGTCGAGCAAATCGCGGGCGCGATCGTCGACGCCACGAGCTCGCTCCAGCCGGTCACCGTGCGCGCGGCGACCGCGGCGGTCGAGGGCGTGTCGATCAACCGCGTGATCGACGGCGGGCCGGTCGATCGCGACCTGACGGTCGTGAGCTTCGACGGCGCAGCCGGCAAGCCCGTCGCCGTCATCGTCAACTTCGCCGCGCACCCCACATCGCTTGGCGCGTGGAACATGCAGTTCAGCGCGGACTATCCGGGCTTGCTCGTGCGCGCGATCGAGCAGCGCCACCCGAACAGCCGCTGCCTGTTTTTTGCCGGTGCCGTCGGCGACCAAGCGCCGATCAAGCGGGGCGACCGGTACGACCGGCCGCACGCGATCGCGGACCCGCTGATCGCGAAGGCGATGGAGCTGGTCGACGACTCTCACGCATCGGCGTCGAGCGGCCTGCGAGCGGTCACAACCGTCATGCGCCTACCGCCGCCGCACTTGCACCTGCCGCGCTTCAGTCTGCCATCGTGGCTGAGCCGGCCGTTTGTCGACGACGATGCCACGCTCACGCTCGTCGCCATCGGCTCGGTCGTCTTCATCGGCGTGCCGTGCGACCTGAGTGCTGAGCTCGGCTTCGCGATCAAGCGGCACGCGGCTTCGCTCGGCTACACGCCGCTCATCGTCGGCTTCGCGGACGACTACGTCGGCTACTGCATGCCCGAGCACATCTACCGCTCGGGCGGCTACGAAGCGTCGATGGCGTTCAATGGGCCGAAGACCGGCGAGCTGCTCGTCGAGCGAGTGTCGCAACTGCTCGATGAACTGGGACCCGCGCGATGACACGGTGGTGCGCGCTGATCGCGAGCGTCATGCTGCTCCTCGCCGCGGCAACCGCCGACGCCGCCGACGTGCAGCGCGTCGACGGCCTCACGATCGTCTACCTCGAGGGCAAGCCCTACAACATCGGCCGTCGCCACGGCCAGCTGTTGCGCCCGGAAATCGAGCAATCGGTCCACACCGTGCTCACCTATTTCCGCGACTATCTGAAGATCCCGCTCATCGGACCGCTCGCGGCCGATTGGTGGCTCGATTGGTCGTGGGCCAGAGCGTGGAAATATATTCCGACCGACTACGTCGAGGAGCTGCTGGGGATTTCGGATGGCTCCGGCGTGCCGCTGCGCGATGTGTGGCGGCTCCACGCGATCCCGGACCGGACGTACTCGTGCACGAATCTCGCCGTGTGGGGCAAGGCGACCGCCGACGGCCGCCTGTTCCACGTGCGCAACCTTGACTGGAACATCAACGCCGGCATCCAGCGGTTTCCCGTCGTCTACGTCGTGCATCCGAACGGTAAGCAAGCGTTCGTCAACGTCAGCTGGGCCGGCTTCGTCGGCGTGCTCACCGGCGTCAACGAGCGCGCGATGTCGATCGGACAGGTGGGTGCTGAGACGAGCGACACGACGTTCCGCGGAATCCCGATGGCGTTCTTGATGCGCCGCGTGCTGGAGCACGCGCGCAGCCTCGACGAGGCGGAGCATGTGATCGTGCGCTCGCCGCGGACGGTCGGCACCAACTACGTGATCGCGGACGGGTTGGCGAAACGCGCGATCGCGATCGAGACCACGCAGCACTTCGCCACGGTCTTCGAAGCGAACGATCCGAAGGAACAGAAGGTCTCGTACGCGCGACCGATGCAAGACGCGGTCTTTCGGGCCGACACGGCGATGGACCTGACGATCCGCAACGAACAGTACGCCTCGGGCGGCAACCCCAACGTCGACGGCCTCGAGCCGCCGACGGGATCGGCGTACGAGACGCGCTACCTCGGCACGGCCGCGGACATCAAGACGTATTACGGCGAGCTCGATGTGGAGCGAGCCAAGCGCATCGCGCGGCGTGTGGCGCCGACCTCGAATGTGCAGAGCGTGATCTTCTCATGGCCGGACGTGTGGATCGCGAACGCGCAGGGCACCACACCGGCGGCGGACAGCCCGTACGTGCACCTGAATCTCTCGGAGCTGCTGGCGGTGAAGCCGCCTCGCGACCCGAACGACAACAAGGACGAAGCCCCTGCAACTCTATCTCATCCGACACGGAGCCGCCGAATCAGTTTCTGAAGCGGGTGTGGCACGCGACGCCGAGCGCCCGCTTTCCGCCGAGGGCGCGACGCTGGTGCGGGCCGCGGGCGAGGCACTGCGCGCGGGCGGGGTCGTGCCGGACATCCTGCTCGCCAGTCCGCTGCGCCGCGCCCAGCAAACCGCTGAGCTGCTGAGCCGCGCGCTCCGCTGGAGCGGTCCGATTGAGACGTGCGACGCGCTCAAGCCCGAGGCCTCCGAGGAGCAGTTCGTGGAGCTGCTCCGACGCCGGCCCGCGGACTCGTGCGTGGTCGCGGTTGGGCATCAGCCGCTACTTGGGTCGCTGACCGCGATGCTGCTTGGCCGATCGGGCGATGTCGTCGGCGTGAAACCGTCGACGATCATTTGGCTGGATTTCGCGCAGTGGCCGCGCGTCGAGCAGGGAATCTTGCGGGGGCTGTGGGGCCCGGAGCTGTGGGAGAAGCTCAAGCTCTGACCGGTTGCATGCATTGAGAAAAACAAAAGCCGACTCGCGGCGTCGCGGATCGGCTTATTTGTCGATCGGCGTCGTTCGAGCGGTTAGTCGCCGAGGATTTTCACCACCACGCGTTTTTTCCGTCGCCCATCGAACTCCGCGTAGAAGACTTGCTCCCACGGGCCGAGGTCGAGCGAACCCTTGGTGATCGGCAGCATCGCTTGATGATGTCAAGTGCGCGTCGCCGTTGTCCTCGCCGGTGAGGTGGTGCTTGTAGTCCTCGCGCACCGGTGCCAGGCGGTCGAGCATCTCCCACAAATCTTGCCAAAGGCCTGCCTCGTCGTCATTCACCCAGATCGCCGCGGTAACGTGCATCGCGGACAGGAAGCAGACATAACGGCAACACTGAGAGCACCACGTTCAACTACCAGACTGGCGAGCTGCTGACGGTGGGTTGATGAGACGAGTTCCCGGGCGATTCAAGAGAAAGAATGTTTCGGCTGAGGGGACGAATCGTTTATCTGAGAGCTATAGGTGGGCACAATACACGCGCTTTGCCATCTCTCCTATGTTGGCTGCTGCGCCAGAATCGGCATGCTGCGCATGAGACCACGAGTCTGTCGATGTCGCTGAACATGTCCGCAGACCGTTCCTTATGGTTGCGTCGCCGATGACAACCGCAACTGCGCGGCAATCTGCTGCGCCAGCAGCGCATTGCCGCGGTCTGTCAGATGGATATGATCGTGCAGCAGCCCCTCAAGGAGCCGCCCGTTGGAAAAGAACACCGGCCGTGGATCAATCACCTGCACTCCAGCCGCGTCCGCTTCCCGCCGCGCCACCTCGATCAAGACCGCCGCGTTGTACACCGAACGGAAATCCTCCTGAATCGGCACGTCTTGCCCGCCCGCATGCTGATCCACCAACCGATTCACCAGCGCATCGACCGCCTGCGGATCGTGAAGGTTCGCCTGCCGTATTTCCGCGGGATCCGGGTACGGCAACACCTGGAGCACCAACACGGGCTTCGCGCCATGCGCTTGAATGTCGTGGAAAAGCTCTTGCACCTCGGCTCGATAATACGTAACGGCACTTGAGAGCGGGTACTGTTTGCGGATCCACGTAAAAAACCATTTTTCCACCAGGTAGGTGTACAGCATCGAACGGTAGTAGAGCCACCTCGACCACTGCCCGAGCCACATGGCGGTGTGAAATCGCGCGATGGCCCAATCCACGCGTCGCAGGTACGGCCGCGGCGAGTTGTTGTAGCCCTCATAATACAGCACCACGTCCGGGCGCATCTGGAACCAGCTGTTGGATCCCTGCAAGCTTTTGAGCAAGTCCTGGCTGTCGAGCGCGTCTGCACCGCCTGGCTGCGATCCGAGCATGCCGCCAGGCCTGCCTCCGTTAAGCACCTCAACATCCGTGCCGGAGGCGCTCTTCAGCTCGCGCTTGAGCAGCACCGGCCACGTGGCCTCCTCAGGATTATTGATGCCGAAGGTGGACGATCCACCGATCGCGAGAATGCGTGTCGTGCCTGGCGCCTTCGCCTGTACCCATTCGCCGCCGCGGCCGCCCTGACTGTTGACTCGAAACACCAGCTCGCGCTGCGACAGCTGGTCGAAGAGAGTCTTCGTTTTATGAACCGATGGATAGACGGTGAGGTTCTTGAGCCCGTAGGGCGACTTGTCCTTCCAACCAAAAGGAATCGTTAAGTATCGCCAGTCATGACCATGCTGACGCCAGTAGATGATCCGCGCCGCGCCCTCTCCAGCACCGCACAGCAGCAGAACCGGAATCAGCGAAAAGATGACGCGCTTGATGCCTCGTACGGGTGGATGCTGAGCGCTCACCCTTCTCGTCTCAGGATGTTCCAGAGCCGTCTCGGCTTCCATCACACCTCCAGCCTCCGCATCACCACCGGCGATACCTCACCTGCCGGCACACCGAAGAGCGTATGCGTCGTCAGCACCCCGAGCACCTCTTCCGAGTCGCGCTCGTTCATTTGGCAGTCGTAGGTTTGGAGGAAAATCGATTTGGACATGCTGGCAGCAGTATAGCGCAGATCGCGACGCGAGGGAGGACGAACTCTCAGCTTACGAGTGGCTTCAGGTTTCTGGATGCCTGACACCAGGCAAAAGCCGTCTCGCACGCCGCTGCGCTTCACCAATTCCTCGAGACGGTCAGTGATGTTAACGAGGTCGCGCCGCTTGGGCGTTTCGAACCACAGGTAGTCGGTGAGGTGCTTCATCTGGAGGTCCTGGAAGATGATGTCGACGGCAGACTACGGACGGCTGACCGATCCGCTCGTCGTCAGCTCGACGACGCCGGACTCGACGGCTGCAACCGGACCAGCTCCGGCGGTAGGCCGAAGTTGACGTCCTCGCGCGTGAGCTCAACCTCTTCAACCTTGCCGGGGCCGAGCCGTTGCAGCCACGTGACGACGTCCTGCACGAGGTGCTCGGGCGCCGACGCCCCGGAGGTCACGCCGACGCAGCGCACGCCGTCGAACCATTCCGGGCGAATTTCGCTCGCGTCGTTGATCAGATGCGCGCGGCGGCCGGCCTGTTGCGCGACTTCGGTCAAGCGGATGGAGTTGGAGCTGTTCTTCGAGCCGATCACGAGGATCGCCTCGGCTTCGCGGCAGATGACCTTCACGGCGTTCTGGCGGTTTTGCGTCGCGTAGCAGATGTCGTCCTTCGAGGGTGCCACGATGTTCGGAAACCGACGGCGCAGGACGTCGATGATGCCGCGCGTGTCGTCGACGCTGAGGGTCGTCTGCGTCACGACAGCCACGCGCTCGGGGTCGGGCACTTGGATGCGCTCGGCATCTTCCGCGGTCTGCACGAGCTGGATCGCCCACGGCGCTTCGCCCATCGTGCCGACGACCTCGTCGTGGCCTTCGTGGCCGACGAGTAGGATCGTGTAGCCCTCGCGCGCGTAGCGGACGGCCTCGCTGTGCACCTTCGTGACGAGCGGGCAGGTCGCATCGATCGCGCGCAACCGGCGCTCCTCCGCAAGCTGCCGCACCGCGGGCGCGATGCCGTGCGCGCTGAAGATCGCGGTCGCACCGGCGGGCACCTCACCGAGTTCGTCGACGAAGATGGCACCCTTCGCGCGCAGGTCGCCCACGACGTGCGAGTTGTGCACGATCTCTTTGCGGACGTAGACCGGCCCGTCGACGAGCTTCAGCGTTTGCTCGACGACTTCGATCGCGCGGTCGACGCCCGCGCAAAATCCGCGCGGCTTGGCGAGGACGATTTTCTCGATGGGCATGGCAGGTTTTGTCCGCTTACAAAATTACGCTGAGCGGCCCGGTCGGCTCGTCGTCATCGCCCTTCTTCTTCGGCGCGCGCGATTCCTTGTCGGGGAATACGGCCGGGCCGTCGCCGCTGACCGTGATCCACTGGCCGCTCATGTAGACCTCGCGGACGCGACGGCGACCGTGGGGACGGCGGCGTTGTTGGCCGCCGCTGCGCCCGCGTGGTGGCGCTGCGCCGCGCGGAGGTCGGCCGCCGGCGGGACGCGCCTGTGGCGTCGCGGCTGTCGGTGGCGTGGTCGTCGGAGCGGGTTGCTCAGTGGCAGCGGGGGTGGCAGCAGGCGTTGCGCTCGACGGGGCACGACCCGAGCGCCGGCCGCGCCGATGACCACGGCGGCGTCCTCGCTGAGGGCCGGACGCATCCTGTGGGGTGCGTGACCGTGTGCCTGGCGCGCCGCTCGGCGCGGTCGCCGTGGATTCGATCGACGGCATACTCATCGGCTCATCGGCCTCGTCGCTGTCGCCGCCGGCGGGAATCGCTTCGGGCGGAGCGGAGGGGGCGGGGGATCGGCCGTGCGGCTCGTGCCGATGTTCGCGTCCGCCGCGACGCCGCCGTCGACGATGAACGACCGCTGCTGCCGGCTCATCGTTGCCGCTATCAACGCGAAACTCGATGCCGAAGCGCTGGCCCAACGCGTGCAGCGCGGCCACGTCCGCCGGAGCGGTCTGTTGCGCCAGCTCGCGGAAGAACACTTCGATGCCGGCCGGCGCGCACGTCCACGCGACTTCGAGGATGCCCGTCCCCGTGTTGCGCAGCGCGAACCACGTCTCGCGCGGCACGGAGATCGTCGTGCCGGGTACCACGGTCATCGACTGGCCGTGCACGGTCACGCGAGCTTGGCCGCGATGGACGAACAGCACGCGGTCGAACGAGAGATAGCGATGGGACGGCCACGAGGCCCCCGGCGAAAACGTCTGGCAGGCGCTCGTAAAGAGGCTGCCGGCCCGCTGGGGATCAACGGTGATCCTTACGTCGCCGGCCATCGGGGCGCCGAGTTTCAGCGACTCACCGTCGCCGGTCCGAAGAATATGCTGGAGTGGTTGGTCGTTCATGAATCTCCTCTATTGTACACGCAAGACGGCCCGCTGCCTACCGCGTCGTCGACGCTGCGAGACCGCGTCCCGGCGATGGCGCTAGCGCGCGGCGACGTCCAGCGCGCTCAAGCCGGCGGCAACGATAGTGACGAAGACGGCGGACGGGACCAGCACGAGCCAGCCGACCGGCCGGCGGAGCGCTCGTTCGATGCCCGCCGCCAGCGGGGCGAGGATCGCG
>OBEQ012018761.1_pt1 | contig 25700 bp, 26 predicted proteins | sample 1670901 | NCBI WGS metagenome assembly OBEQ01 (sample SAMEA104232315, study PRJEB22302) | groundwater metagenome | biome: forest; feature: aquifer; material: groundwater | place: USA | collected 2011-08-07 | depth 5.4 m | reverse complement strand
CGCAATATTTCTACTGGCATAGTCGCCACAAAGACGGCACCTTGATCGATGTGGATGTGTCTTTAAAAGCAATTAAACTCGCCAATCGAACCATTTTATTGGCCACCATGTTAGATATTACCGATAGACGCCGCGCTGAACTCGAACTGCGTCAGTACGAAAAGTATATCAGCGAACAACGCGAACAATTGGCCCACGTCTCACGCCTCAGCACCATGGGAGAAATGGCCGCCGGTTTTGCCCATGAAATTAATCAACCACTGACGGCCATTAATACCTATGCCCAAGGGCTTATACGCATGATGGCCCGCCCAGATGCTGATTTGAATGAGCTGAAAGTGATTTTGGAAAAAGTCAGCAAGCAGGCGTTAAGAGCGGGTGAAATCATTCGTCACCTGCGAGATTTTGTCAATAAAAGTGATAGCGGTCAGGAAATTGTGCGCTGCAATCAATTGGTGGTCGACGTAGTAACTTTGGCAGAAGTGGAAGCCCGCAAACATCTGCGACCCATCAATGTCAAGTTAGCGGATAATTTGCCGGATTTACTGGTTGACCCTATCCAGATTCAACAGGTCGTGCTCAATCTAATAAAAAACGGCCTCGAAGCGATGGAGCAGGCGCCCGCTGCAGAAGGCGTTACGGTGACAACCGCAAAGGGCGATTTTGGCGATGTTAAAATAATCGTGGAAGATCGCGGTACCGGTTTGTCGCAAACCAATATTTCCGAAATTTTTAACCCGTTTTATACCACTAAAGCCACGGGTATGGGTGTAGGGCTGAACATTAGTCAATCGATTATTATCTCCCATGGTGGTGAATTAACCGCGGAAAATCGAGATGATGTGGGTGCCAGATTTACCATTACCCTGCCAGCGGCAGAAACAGATTGCGAAGATGAGATAGACGAGCCAAAATTACTAACTATTTAAACTTTTTATAAAAACCTTTTCATAACCTTTTTACAAAGTGCCGAGGGAAACATAATGAGTGAGAACATGACCACAGCCACTGAGCCGACGGTGTTTATCGTTGACGACGATGAAGCCGTGAGAGAGTCGCTGGTATTCTTGTTAAAATCAGTCAGCCGTAAAGCGGAGTCATTCGCTTCAGCCCAACAGTTTCTCGATCAATACAGTCCCACGCGCCCCGGCTGCCTGCTACTGGATATCCGTATGCCTGGCATGTCAGGGCTCGATCTCCAAGAAAAACTCAATGAGATGCACTGCATCCTGCCGATAATTTTTATCACCGGCCACGGCGATGTGCCGGTTGCTGTCAAAGCGATTCAAGCCGGCGCTGCGGATTTTATTCAGAAACCTTTCGAGGACAGTGAATTACTCAGTCGCATCGAAGAGGTTCTTAAAGAAGAAGCCGATAATCGCGATGTGTTAATTGAGCGCACGGTAATCCTGAAAAATATTGAATCCCTCACCGGCCGCGAGACTCAGGTGATGGAACAAGTTGTCGAGGGTAAGGCGAATAAAATGATCGCTTACAATCTTAACGTCAGCCAGCGCACCGTCGAGATTCATAGAGCTAATGTTATGGATAAGATGCAGGCCAAATCTCTCGCGCAATTGGTGCGGTTGGTGATGAAGGCGAATGGCGAAGTTTCGTAGGTCGGTTCAGTCTCGCGTAGCCTGGATTTCGCTTCGCTGCATCCAGGCTACGAGCTGCTAATCATCTCTTCGCACATCTCTTTACGCCTTCTCCTCAATCTTAAACGCTTCTTGCTTACGATAAAAATTAATATACTTAACGGTCTCATGAGCAAAAATATCCAATCCACCCAATTCAATCGCCAATTTAAATTCACGATAGGCATGTTGACGTTGATTCAATTCATAAAAACATTGCCCCAAACGCAGATGCACAAAAGGATTACGCAAGCTATTTGGACAGTGGATGGCAGAACGCAGTGCTTCGCGCCCGCTCTGATAGTTGCGCATGCGGAAGTAACAATCGCCGAGAGCTGTCAATATCCAGCCGGCCATTTCATAGCGCGTTTGCGGTTTGGGCACTAAGATCCACGCACGATAAAAATTACGGAGCGCTTCTTTAAATCGATAATGGTCATAGTGTTCATAACCAAGACCGTAATACTGGCGGATTTTTTCTTCGATTTCTTGGGGAAGTTCTGGCATTGTGTAATCTTCGTACCTTGTACGTTCTCGTACACTCTCGTTCGTCTATACAGCACTGCGCCTTTTTATAATTTTCGCGTAGCTCGTTGCCAATTAATCATATCGAACCAAACCACGTTATACTACAGGGCAGGCTGTATCTAAGTACTAAAATAGAAAGTAAATAGAGAGTAAATGGAGAATAACATGGAAGTTCAATCGCTGTTGGTCGGCTTGATTGTGGGCTTATCGAGTGGAATAGGCCTGACAGCCGTAGTTTGTTTTTTTATAGCCAGTCGCAAAATAACCAGTGTCCAACAATCCGTTCAACAAACTGTCCAGAAAGAAACCGCAGACAAGTGCCGACTTGAATTTGAAGCCAATATCGCCGATCTAAAAGCAAATTTTGAACACGTTAAACAAAAGTTGGCAGAGCTTGAGCTGCTCAATAGTCAGCAGCTCGAAACCAACAGTGAATTGAGTAAATTATTACAAGCAGAGCAGTTGAGCAACGCCGGCTTAAAGGAAAAAGGTTTGCATCTCGACACGAATAATCGTCAACAAGCAGAGCAATTGATCCAGATAACTCAGCTGCTCTCACAACTACAGGTTGAGTTGAATCAGGCGAAAGTTGATAAAGCCCAAGGCGAAACCCAAATCAATGAAGAGCGCAAGAATCACCAAGAGAAATTGGCTTTATTAAAAGATGCCAAAGAACAACTCACCAAGGATTTTGAAAATCTGGCCAACCGCATATTTAATGAAAAACAGGAAGTGTTTCGCCGCCAAAGTCAGTCCACCATGGAGACCACCCTCAGTCCGTTGCGCGAACAACTAGGCCAGTTCCGCAAAAAAGTGGAAGACGTCTACGAAAAAGAAAATCTGCAACGGCAATCACTGCTGCACGAAATAACCCATCTTAAAGATTTGAATAAAAAAATGAGTGAAGAGGCGATAAACCTCACGCGTGCCTTAAAAGGCGATAAAAAAGCGCAAGGCAATTGGGGAGAAGTTATTTTAGAGCGTGTGCTGGAAGATTCCGGTCTGCGCAAAGGCCGTGAATATGAAACCCAGGTGAAACTGGCGGACGAAGACGGTAAACGCCGTTATCCCGACGTCATAGTGCGACTGCCGGACAATCGCGATATTATCATCGATGCCAAGGTGTCATTGGTGGATTATGAGCGCTATTGTTCGGCCGACAATGACCTTGAGCGCGAGACTGCATTGCAAGCGCACGTGCAGGCCATGCGCAATCACATTCGCAGTTTAAGCACCAAAGACTACGCCCATCTCGAAACCATTCGTTCATTGGATTTTGTTTTCATCTTTGTGCCGATCGAAGCGGCTTTTCTCACGGCTATTGAATTCGACCAGGGGATGTTCCGCGAAGCGTATGATAAAAACATTATTATCGTCAGTCCCACTACCTTATTGGCAACCTTGCGCACTGTTGAAAGTATCTGGCGCTACGAGAAGCAAAGCAAAAATGCGGAAGAGATCGCTCGCCAGGCGGGTGCCTTGCACGATCAGGTCGTACTGGTGGTTGAAACACTCGATGAATTAGGCAAGCATTTGGAGCGCGCGCAAGGTGCCTATGACCAAACAGTTAATCGACTGTCGAAAGGGCGGGGCAATCTGATCAGCCGCACCGTTAATTTAGAAAAGCTCGGTGCAAAAGCCAAAAAAGTTTTACCGAAAACGATTGTTGAGTCGGCCGAGCTAGATGCTGTTGATTTGGAAGCAGATGGCATAGAGATTAATGAGCCGCTGCTTGACGAGCCGAACGGCGTGGCGCTTGAAGAATCTGGCGACACCATGATAGCCGCCATAATTGATGAAACAGAAAACGCAGAAAATTTTGCTACTGCGCAACTAAAAGAACAAATAAAAGAACAACTTCCAGGATAAACTATGAGGCTTTGGTGGATCATCGGATTACTCGCGGTGCTCGCCATCCTCTTGCAGCCCATCCTAAATCTTTATGAACGAAGCTATACCATTGCGATCAATAATAAGAGTGGTGAAGCATTGGAAAGTTTGGTGATCGGCGGCAATGCCATCGACGAAAAATTAATTTTTAATGCCATACCCGATGGCGGCAAGGCGCGGCTCGATACCATATTAAATCACGATGGCAATTTACGTTTTTGGGCAACGCAAGGTCGAAATAAAGTTGACGGCATCATTCGTTCAGAGTTAAAGAAAGGGCAATCAGGCGGTGTGCAAATTAATATTCTGCCCTTTAATCACTATATTATGGGCGTGGTCGATGAATCGATTCTTCCGGTGAAAGCGCTTTATTCGGATGAAAAATAGATGAGATCTTTGGATAGTTACAACTTTCCTAACCCATGAATTTCTACTTAGGCATTGAAAGAGATTACTACCCTTATTACCAGTTGGTCGGTTGGTTTTGTCTGGGCATTTTTCTCTCCATCTTTTTAAAAATGGAGCCATTCATTAATCAATTTGTGCCTGACTCGCGTTATGATTTAAATTGCATTGCCTATTCTACCCTGAGTGGTTTTCTCGTCTCCCATCTTTTGCGTCATATCTTCAAAATAATTCGACGGCAGAAAATTGCTCTGATAGGTAAGTTGATTATTGGGCTAACTATTACTGTTGTGTTGTCTCAGCTATGGTTTCAGTCTGGGCTTTTCATCTACCTTACGATCTGGCATAAAATTGATGTCGATATTTATAGGACCGTTTTATTGCAGCAACCTTTCGGCATTTATATCATGCTTAACTGGTCGTCTTGTTATCTGTTTATTCAACTGATGCGTTATCGAAGAGCGCTGACGTTGAAAGAGCTGGAGCTAATGGCAAATCTAAAAAAAGCCGAAGCCGAGCAGGTCCAAATTAATTTAGGTCCGGAGTTTGTCTGCCCTTTGCTAGATATTATTAGCGACCTGATTGATAGCAATGTCGAGTTAGCGGAAACGCTCATTGGCCAATTATCGCGTTTAATGCGTTATTCCCTGTATCACGACAATACGAATTCGCTTGAAGAAGAGCTCAACCATCTAAAAGAGTTTGTACAATTAAGATCAATTCAGATGTCTAATCCTGCTATCTGCCACATTGAGCATGAAAAAATTTCCGAGAACTACACGATTAAACCATTATCGATAATACGAGCCGTGATGGAAGCAACGGAAGATCACGCGGAGTATTCGGTGGCATCCTATAGCTGCTTGCAAATAAAGATGCTGACAGACCATGTGCGACTCATTTTTCATTGGCGTGAGAGCCAAGCAAAGATAGTTGATATAGCGGCAACTCAGATGAATTCAGTGGTGGAAGACCATCAGCCCAGGCTCAATCAGGGTGCTCTAAATCAAGGTGCTCTGAATCAAAGGCTCGGCTCATGAAAACGCTAAGCTTCAGTAATCATGAAACACGTTACGTTATCGGACAATTAATTGCTTGGGGGTGCCACAATGTACTTTATACCTTCACCAAATTTGGTACCTATGATGTGACATTGCTGGTGCGTTGTCGAACCACCTACGTAACCTTGATGGGGCTAATGGTATCGCATCTATTGCGCAATGCTTACAAAAATCAGCTGCAAACAAATTTGTCGATGCAGACAAAATTTTTGTTTGTCGTTGCAGCGTTATTTTTTGCATCTATACTATGGTCGTTTGTGAATTTATCAGCGAGCATCTATGTATGGCATGAGGCCAACTGGACTGGCAACAGTTTGACGTTTCATCTTTCTTATTTTTTACGCTCTTTTAGTTTTCTCTTCCTTTGGTCAATGTTCTATTCTGCAGCCTCCACCGTTTTTATCTCCGTCGATAGCGAAATGCGCAACGCAAAACTGCAAATCTTGGTGCGTGATTCGCAGCTTAATCAATTGCATGCTCAATTGAATCCACACTTTTTATTTAATACCTTGAATTCCATTCAGCAGGCCATGTTCGAAGCGCCAGGCATGGCGAAGGAAATGCTCGAAGGTTTAAAAAATTTACTCAATACCACGGCGAAATACGAAGGGGTGCATGAGATAACACTGGCTGAAGAGTTGGAGGTTGTAATGAACTATATCTCCATTCAGAAAATTCGTTATGAGCACCGGCTCAGGGTTAATCTAAATGTATCAGCAGAACTTAAGCACTATAAAATTCTCCCCATGGTGATTCAAACCTTGGTGGAAAATGCCATTAAGCACAACATTAATCGCACCCATAAGGGTATGGTGGTTGATATAGTGGTGACGACACAGGATGAGCAGCTGGTCATTTCAATCGTCAATGATGGTGAGTTAAAAACCACAAAGAAAACGCAGGGGCAGGGTGCTGTTAACAATATTCGCCGTCGTCTGGCGCTGCTTTATGGTAACAATGGCACATTGACGTTGGAGAATCTCAACTGTGAGCCCGAACGTGTTGAGGCTCGTCTTACCATGCCACTAATTGCGTAATGCGAGATCATGAATAGTTGCTCTTTTTATTTCTCGAGTGTCCCCAACACAATCAGGCACTACCCTAGTGCATTGACTAATTGCAGAGCTTTTTTCCAAAGTATTTTGCACAAATTCGCTAAAAAATAGGGATGACAGCTACAATAAAAAAATCAACTTTTGTAAAATCGCTGGGTTTTTTAATTTGCGGGATCTTGGAGCAACTATGAAGGTTCTTATCGTCGATGATGAGAGGCTAGCGCGAGCTGGCATACAGCGCTTGTTAAAGGATGTCGCGCAAATTGAGATTGTCGGTGAGGCCGAAAATATTGAAGAGGCCGAAAAATTTATCAGTGACAACAGTGTCGATCTTATCCTGCTCGATATATCCATGCCTGGTGGTGACGGTTTTGAGCTGTTAGAAAAACTTACCATGGTGCCACAGGTCATATTTACCACCGCCTTCGATAAGTTTGCTATTAAAGCCTTTGAAGTGAACGCACTGGATTATTTAGTCAAACCCATCGAGAAGGAACGTTTGTTGGCGGCAATTCAAAAAGGCCTCGAACGGCACGAAGTCAGCATTAAAAACAATACCGCGTTAGACATGACTTCAAAGGTCTTTGTCAAAGAAGGCGATCAATGCTGGTTTATTCCGGTGAAAGATATAGTCGCGCTGGAATCTATCGGCAATCACACCCGCTTATTTATCGGTAAAAATAATCCGATCATTCACCGCAATCTAAGCTACATGGAAGAGCGCTTGCCTACTGCGCATTTTATGCGAGCCAATCGGCAGGAGATATTTAATCTCACTGCGGTTTCCGAAGTGGACATCGCCATCAATGGCAATATCGAGTTGAAACTCTCTAACGGCCGCCAGGTTGAACTATCGCGCCGACAATCGCAGATCTTTCGTGATCAGATGAGTTTGTAATTTTTTATTTTCCTCATCTCCTCTCCCTTGTAAGAATTTACCCTTAGATTCCCTCCAAAAACCGTTCGACATCTTTTTGTTAACGATCATCTTCTTTGCAGTAGCATGCGCTCGCATTGGAAAGCATTGATATTGCCAACTGATTTTTTGAGTTTAATACCGATTACCAGATGAAATTTATCTACCCTCACTGTTAACCCATTATTGGAGATTAAAATTAATGAACACAAAACAAATGCTAGGAGTCGCCGCTTTACTTGGTGTGGCCGGAATCGCGAGCGCGAATCCAATCGATATTGCCAATTCATCAATGACACATTTTTCTTCTTTCACTAATGATACAACCGGCGGCCTAATCCACATTTCTGATGCTACAGCAGGTGAATTTGGTTGGCATCAGCATATTGATAATACTTTTCCTGATTATGCAGGGGTCATCATCGGCGCTAACAATTATGTTGCAACTAGTTTGCGATTTGAGGTGCACACTAATCCGTTTAGCGATTTTATTTTTCAGGGTTCCAATAACACTTCCACCGGTTTAGACGGCAATTGGACTGATCTGGTATCCGCTACTATTACTGAAAGAAACGAACATGCATGGCAGGAGTTCGCCCTTAATAACACACAAACCTATGAATCATTTCGCGTGAAAATATTGGGCGATTATACGCCTGAGATGGGCTGGGCGATGTGGCGCTGGGACATTATGGCGGATGACGGTATTGTAACTCCCGCTCAAGGTCCGACTCAGGTTCCGGCGCCAGCAAGTTTGGCGTTATTAGGCGCTGGTCTGTTGGGTCTGGGACTTTCCAGAAAAAAGGTGTAGAGATTTATTGGGCCGAGTTATTGGGGCGGCGCAAGCAGGGGAAAAAGTATCAAAAAAGCAGATTAAAAATTCACTTTCTTGTGGTTCTCGCTTTTTCCTGCCGCTTTCCTATTTCGTTCACCGTTAGATCCCCCCAAAAAACCGTTCGACATCTTTTTTTTAAAAATCGTTTGCTGTGAATTAATATGCCAGCCATCAGTAAGCGATCACCTTAATCAAATCAATAACGGAACCGAGATTGAATTGGAAGGCCCGGCTTCGCCACTGCGAAGGCCTTGGATAACTCAGTTCTCAAAACTAATTATGACCGCTAGGTAGTAAATATTAAGGAACCTAAAATGAACATCGCATTTAAAGCCATAGCCTCAAAAACAACTGCCTCTAAAATTATAGGACTATCCGCGCTGACACTGGCTCTAATGGCTGGTGCTGGCCAAGCCTCAGCAAAGGACTGCTTTATATTAGTACATGGACATGGTATCGACGGCACGAATAAACTCAATGCCGTTAATTACTGGCAGTCGGTCAATTCCAATATCGAAGCGATTACGGGTCGTGTCACTGGCGATTTTTACAAAGATTTAACAGGTCAATCCTTTGCCGAAGCTGGCAATGGCGCCCATTTCGGCATTACCGGTTATTACGGTAAAGACAATGTACAAGACGCAGCTGGTAATATTATTAGCCCCGGTTATCCCTATTGGCATCCAGCCACAGCAGGTTCAGTCGCCAATCAAATCATTGCCATCAGCAATGGGCAAGGTGATGGCGTAGATCATCCTAGGCAGTGCGAGGCAGCAGATACATTTTGGGTTGTGTCGCACAGCCAGGGCGCGCAAGTAATGACATATATTTCCGGTAACGCCTCTACAGATTCATTGTTTGCCAATACCACCTTCGATGCGTCCAACACACAAGCGATCTCCAACAAAAATGGTGTTAAAACTTGCGATGGTTGGTTAAGCGGATTTATTACTTGTTATTACAATGAAGATACCGCTGGTAATGTTAATAATGCGTTCGACCAGACTTCACAGCAGTCGTTCCAATTCGGTTTGGCAATGACAAAAATTGCCGGAACCTTCACGCTCTCTGGAGCGATCAATGGCACCGAAGGAGCCGATCGCACTTGTGATGGTTCCCTTGGTGACACGGTGCTGAATTATATGTTTTTTGGTAACCGCCGTTGTGAGGACGTCGTTTCACTACAAACCCACATTCAATACAATCCCAGAACCTACACCGGCGAATATTTAGCGGGTGGTATGTATAATATTGGTGGCTATAAAGGTTATCCCCATCCCATGAGTGCGACTTCATCGAAATTAAATGGTGAAGATGATGGCTATATTAACCTGGCGTCACAAATGAATTGCTCTGGTTCAGGTAAGCGTAAGTTATACGACACCTTAAAGTATGGTTCTTATACTTGTGACAATACTCACAAGCGCCACACAGGTTCATTCAATCTAGCGCTCCTCTATGGCGACCATGATTCGATGCGAAACTCTGCGTTTGCCACAGTCACGCATAAAGCTACAACGGCTGGAACCCTGAGTTGCAGTGGAGATGTGAGTGCCGCTCGCACGATTAGTGATTGTCTTGGTGTTAATCATTAATATTTAGTGGATTCAAATCGCGGCTGTTGCACGACGTCTTCAGCCGCGATATTCGCACTATCTAAAATGAATATTACTGTAGGAAAACCATGAACCCAAAAGCGTCAGTACTCGTTTTCTCGATCATTCTGGCCACTGCAGCGGCTTTCGTTTTCCATTGGCAATCTACAGAGGCATCTTCAATAGCAGTTACTTCAAATAACAGTACGCCTACTAAGGCATCAACGACCATAAACTCAAACACACAAGGTGTTGTACAATTATATAAACAACAACCTGCACAAACACCTCAAACGCCCGAAGAATTAGAAGAAGCCAGAAAAGCCTACCAAGTCGAACTCTATGAGCGCCTGGCAACTAAAGAAAGCCGCACCGAACTCGAAGAACACCTGTTGGCAAATATGCTCGAAGCCAATCGCTACCCGCCAAGCACGCGCAGTTTTGCTGAACCAGATGCTGATCCAGTATCTCGCATGTACCAACAGGAAACACGTTCAATGGCAAGCGATGATGGAAAACTCAGCCTCACCGTATGGAGTGAAAAAAATAATTTTCAGTTAGGCGATGAGATAACAATACATGCGTTTGTCCTTGATGAAACCCAATCAGCTTCAGGCAATGAGGTTAAAATTCCCAGCGCTATCCGAGGCGTTTTATTCTTTGATGACAGCTATCAATTAACCGAGGTCACCTTCTCTGATGAAGATGGCGATTTGATTTACGATACACATATCAGCGGTTCAGAGCATCTCGATCCAGGGCTATACAAATTGGCAGTCTATTCTGATTATGCTATTCAAGAGTCGGTTGTCTTTGCGCTCAACGACAAATTTGGCGAATTCACCGGAAATTTTCGCGATTCCTTAGTCGGTGGCAATTTGCAAATTGACATTGAAGTTGATGTCAAAACCGAGGGATTCTTTCAAATTCAAGCATCACTCTACAGCAGTCCCGAAGTTCCCGTCGGCAATGTTGAAGTCGCCAGACAATTATCGCCAGGTAAGCAATGGGTGCCTGTCACGTTCTACGGCAAAATGATCCGCGATCAGGGCGTTGATGGCCCTTATCTGTTAAAAAATCTCTCCTTGGCACAACGGGCATTTCCGGTAAAGCGCAGTGGGCTGTTTGAAGCCTATTACTCTACCGATAAATATACCGCAGAACAGTTTAGTAATGCGGACTACAACCCGCTCGCCCGTCTATAAAGTTCAGGTCTGGGACTCACCGTTCAATAGTAGGAATAAACCATTCGACATTTTTTTAATCAAAAGGATAATTCGTGAGTTAATATTCATCAAAAGCAAATCGCCCACCAGAGGGGATGAGGTAAAAATGATGAATGTATTTATTGTCGATGACGAACGCTTAGCAAGAGCTGGAATCAGACGTCTTTTAAAAGACGTTACAGAACTTGAGATAATCGGTGAAGCCGAAAATATTGAAGACGCCGAAAAGTTCATCCTCAATAATAGTGTTGATCTCATGTTGCTGGATGTCTGTATGCCGGGTGGCGATGGTTTTGAATTGCTGGAAAAACTTACACGGTTACCTCAATTAACAATCCCTCAAGTCATTTTTACCACCGCGTTTGACATGTATAACAGCCATGCGTCAGCGGCCAATGCGTTGGCTTATCTGGTTAAACCTATTCAACGAGAAAAATTGCTTGCGGCGATTCAATGCGGGCTTGAGAGAAACAAAGTTGTTAGCAAGAAACATTGCTCCATTGAAATTAGTTAATCTAGCAAGAATTTCAATTTAGAACTGTGAATTCTTGCCAACATTCTCAACCGTTGAACGACGAGAAAATACCGTTCGACATTTTTCTGACTGTATCTATTTTTTGTGATTTAGAATCCTTCCATGTAGCTAGTTTCCGTTTGTTGTGTGTTATCGACCATTAAACCTAGAAAACGCAGTTGAATTCTATACGGTTAAAGTTTCAAAAATTGCTACCACTCTACACCCTATTCAAAATTAAATTACAATTGGAACAATGTATGATTAACTTATTTTCAAACCTCCTGCTATCGGGTAGTTCTCTTGAAAAAAAACATAGCCGAGTAGCGCTTGGCTTTTTGCTCACTTATTTATTGTGGTTTGGTATCGGTTGTAGTGTACCTGCTCCAGTGCCAAGCTTAACTATATCTCCCCCTAGCGGTACTTACGCCACCTATTCGCTTGATATAACGCTAAGTTACTCTAGTGCCACTGCTTTGTATTACACAACAGACGGCAGCATACCGACGACATCAAGTTCACAATACTTGGGGTCGATTGCGCTGACGAGCGAGTCGGCGATTCAATACTTTACTTTACACATCTTGCCTATTGTTAATGGTGTAGAAGGCCCTATTGTTACTTCTCTCTACGAACTAAATGTATCCGCACTAGATAGCGATAATGATTCGATTCTTGATACCGGCGACAGCGACCCTTTCAATAACGTAATTTGCAAGGATAGCGATAATGATACCTGTGACGATTGTTCAAGTGGTTCTTTTGACCCTGCTAACGATGGACTGGATACAAATAGCGATGGCAAGTGTGACGCAGCTAACTACATCACTGTTGCATTCTCTGGTGCGCTAACTCAAGTTACTGACTCTAACGGGTTAGGACAAGGCCAGGCTTTTGTAGGTCAAACCTTTAGCGGCACCTATTCATTTGATAAAACCAAACAAGTCGTTATTGTGAGTCCGTCAGATGCACGATATTACTATGATAATGTCGCAATGGAATTTTCCATGACAGCTAATATCGGGACTCTTGTGTTTCAAACTGCGGAAATTGATCCACTTAATTATAGTACGGAATTTAACATCTACGATAACTATGACGGAATAACCCTTTTCGATATGTATCGTGTGTTTACCCGTGAACTTGTCGCGTCGGTGAATAACGTTGCAATTCCTTTGCAATCTGGCGTTATGGACATGGCGCTGAAAACGGCAAACAATCTCAATACTATCGTCGGTAGCGATTTACCGTTAATCATGCCTGATTTAGCCAGCTTCGAAAGCTACAAAACTATATCGTTTACGTTATCAACCCCCATGTCTCCCGGTAACATGGCTAAAGATTTTTACGCACGCGGTGACATACAGACGCTAATGGTGGTACAGCCTTAGGTTATCGAATCCGCAGAAAGATGGCCTCTGGTAGTAAAAAATCTTATGTGCAATTTTAAATTCAAAAAGATGTTTGGTTTTTTGTCTATATGTTTGGTAACTACTTGCCTTCGCGGGAATGACGGGCGAGTAGTTACTATGTTTGTTTAATTTTTTTTGGATTAATTCCCTGCAGTTTGCTGCGGAGATTTTTATTTACTTTCAGATTTTTGGAGTAGTATTAATGAAACGTTTTATTTTTGGCTTGGTTTTTACAGCAACTTCGTTCGCGACACAGGCCACCCCGATCACCTATGAATTTACCAGTACCATTAATTGTATATCTGGCTTCGAATCTACTCCACTCATTGTGGGGGATACTATTCATGGTTCATTTACAGTTGATCCCATTAGTGGTATTGCTCACAGCGGGTACCGTTATGCCACGCTCATCGGCGCTGACGTCGCTATTGATCGTATTGGATTTGCAACCGTTTGGAAAGACGATAGCGGGAGTATGACCATCGCCAATAACTACCATGGCTATGACCGATTTTATATGGGTTCGGAATTAGACTATGTTGGCTACGGTGCCATGTCTATTGAGGGGCTAGATAGTGACTTAACGGCTTTTGACAACGTGGAGCTTCCAACAACGGATTTTAATCTCACAGATTTTGATTTTGTGCGATTTAGAATGCTTATCGAAGGAATTGGAAGTTGGGGTCATTGCAATCCATACCAGAGTAGTTGTGTTTTTCAAGCAGATGTAGATTCACTTACTATCGGTCAGCCGCAAGTGCACACACCGACAGGCGTCCCAGAACCTATAAACTTAGGCCTGATGGGACTTGGGTTGCTTGGTTTGGGCACTTTGCGGCAGAGAAATCGACGTGCATGATGCTTTCAATGTTTAATCAGCAACTGCACATTTCCCCCAATGGCAGAGGTATTGTCCGTCAATACCTTTTCCACCACAAATCTTTGCAGATAGTTAGGTCCACCGGCTTTCGGGCCGGTGCCTGATAAACCCATCCCACCAAAAGGCTGCACTCCAACAACGGCGCCAATCATATTGCGGTTCACATAGATATTGCCTGCGCGTATCTTGTGTTGAATAATTTCGATGGTGTCTTGATTGCGGCTGTGTATGCCAAACGTTAAGCCATAACCGGAGGCATTAATTTGCTGGATGATATCGTCCAATTGTTCGGGTTTGTAGCGGATGATATGCAATATGGGGCCGAAGTTTTCTTCTTTGATTTGATCAAGGCGTTCAATTTCATAAACGCAGGGCGCGACATAAAAAGCCTCACCGCGCAAAATCTGTTGTTGAGTTTCTGCATCGAGGTCAGCCGAGACAATATATTTTGCGTTCTGCACCAACCAATTAATGTGTTGATTTAATTTTTCCGCCGCGTTGTTATCGATTACCGGCCCAATATCCGTTTCAAGTAACCCGGGTGGACCAACCTTGAGTTCTTTAACCGCGCCTGCCAGTAAACGAATAATTTTATCCGCCAAACTTTCTTGCAGATAGAGCACTCGCAGTGCTGAACAGCGTTGACCGGCGCTGCCGAAGGCGGATTGCAATACGTCCTGCACCACTTGTTCGGGCAATGCAGAGCTATCAACGATCATTACATTCTGTCCACCCGTTTCTGCAATCAATGGCACCATGGGTCCTGGTCGTTCTGCCAAACGGCGATTGATTAATTGTGCTGTTGCAAATGATCCTGTAAAGACAACGCCGGCGATCAACGGATGTTTAATAATGGCGTCGCCGATCGATTCACCTAAGCCGGGTAACAGTTGAATCACGTCTGTGGGAAAATCGAGTTCATACATCATCTCGACTACCCGATAGGCGATAAGTGAGGTTTGTTCCGCTGGTTTGGCTATGACGCAGTTGCCGGTCGCCAAGGCTGCACTGATCTGGCCAATAAATATGGCTAAGGGAAAATTCCACGGACTGATACAGGCAATAACACCGCGCGGTTGATAATACAATTTATTATCCTCACCGGTTGGACCTGGCAGTTTAACGGTTTGGAAGAGCGGCAACGCTTGCGCGCTATAATAACGACAGAAATCGACTGCTTCGCGGATCTCCGCCAAGGAGTCATCGATGTTTTTCCCCGCTTCCCTGACCAAGAGAGACAATAGTTCGTCGCTTTGTTTTTCAAGCGCATCGGCCAGTTGTGACAATAATCCACAACGTATTTCAACAGGCGTATTTTGCCAGCTCTCACGAGCATCTGCCGCAGCTTTGACGGCGATATCTACGGTGTGACTATCAGCGAAATAGAGTGTGCCAATCGTTGCGTTGCTGTTAAATGGCGACTTGGCTGTGGTTTTACTGGCTTGTCGAAATGTATCACTATCACTCTCGTCCGGCTCTTGGTTTGACTCTTGATTTGAAATCAGATGTTCAGAGTGAACCAACGGCTGGCAATGCCATTTGATTTGTTGCCAGATCTCCAAGGTATTGAGCACATTGTTACGGTGCAGTTGGGTGTGAGTACAAATCCCGAAAGAATTCCTTCTGTTACTGCCGTAGATTTCGGCCGGCAGTGGAATAGCTTGTGTTTGTTTTTCTCGGAGCCACAATGTTTGAGCTGGCATCGCTAACTCTTCAACGGAAACTTCTTTTTGTGCCACTTGATTGATAAACGAATTGTTCGAGCCGTTTTCCAAGAGTCGGCGAATAAGATAGGGCAGGAGTTCGTTGTGCGCGCCGATAGGGGCATAGATTCGGCAATTCAGTCCTGGATCACGCGCCAGTAAAAAATCGTAGAGCGCTTTGCCCATGCCATGCAAGCGCTGAAACTCGAAATCGAGTTTTTTGTTTGTTGTCCAGCCCAGAATAGTGGCAACAGTTACGGCATTGTGGGTGGCGAACTGCGGATAAAAGTAGTCTGCACGTTCTATAAGATAATGGGCACAGGCCAGGTAACAGATGTCGGTGGCGGATTTATGGGTGAATACCGGATAATTAGCCAGCCCCATCACTTGCGCAAATTTAATTTCACGATCCCAATAGGCGCCTTTAACTAAACGCACTGGGATCTTTTTATGATAAACGGCCGACAGTTGTTTTAACCAACGCAAAACAAAGTAGGCGCGTTTGGAATAGGCTTGCAGTGCTAAGCCAAAGTAACCCCAATCTTTGAGTTCTTCTGCGGCGAACACCTGTTCAAATACTTTGAGGGATAACTCGAGTCGTTCAGATTCTTCTGCATCAATGGTGATATTGACATTACTATTTTTCGCCAGCACGACCAATTCTTTTAAGCGTGGTCCCAACTCGCGCAATACGCGTTTTTCTTGGTGCCCTTCATAACGCGGATGCAAGGCAGAGAGTTTGATTGAGATGCTAGGCGAATCGCGCCAGCTCATGGGTTTATCATTGGCAAAAAATTCAATGGCATTTTTGTAGGCATTAAAATAGCGATCTGCTTCGTCGCGTGAGAGGGCCGCCTCGCCCAACATGTCGAAAGAAAAAGTGTACTCGTTATGTTTTCCCAATACCTGACTTTGTTTGGCGGCATGAGAAAGCGCGTCTTTTAGATTCTCACCGAGAACAAATTGTTTGCCAAATAATTTCATGCCGGTGATTAACGCTTCGCGGATCACCGGTTCACCGAGTTTTTTGCTCAGCTTGTGCAACCAACCGCTATTCTCACTACTGTTTAATATGTAGTTGCTAAAGAGAAGGGCACGAGTCGTAACATTCACCAGTGGTGAAAGACTTTTATCTAGGTGATGGATCCAATCAGCGCCGCGCAGTTTGGATTCAATGAGTGCTTCTGCGGTTTTAGCATCGGGGATTCTCACCAATGCCTCGGCGAGGGACATAAGTTGTAACCCTTCGCGGGTATCCAAACTGTATTCTGTTAAAAAATTTTCCAGACTGGCGCCTTCATCGGATTGGGAAAGCAGTTCGTCAATCAGGCTAATCGCCATTGAGGTAATGGCTTTTTTTTCCAACGATGACTCATTTTCATAAGAGGGTAGCAAAAGTTCAATAACTGTTTTTTCGTCGCTCAAATAGTTTTCTGTGATTGCGTCAAAGCGCTCATCAAGTTCTATTTCACTGTTTTTAAGATGAGAGTTTTTAGGATGAGCTAAACCAGCGTTTGAACTCTGGATTTCACCGGAAGAACTTTGCTTTGAGGAATCCTGATTAGAAGAGCCATGATTCGAAGTCATTTTGTGTTCGCCTCGTCAACCCTCAACTTATGTAAAAACCCTTTTCATTAGTTTAGGCTATTTGTTCTGGCTTGCGTAACACTGTATTGCTCATTTGTGTTTGATTGACTGCAATGCATGTCATTAGGGATAGGGGAAAAGGTACTGCAGGCTAGGAGTTTTCTGCTTTCTTTTTAAGAAAACACCAGATTCGATATGATGGGTATAAGGGAACTGATCAAATAGGGCAAAGCGTTCTATGCGGTGAGTTTGCGCGAGAGCTGTTAAGTTGTTGAGCAATGTGTCTGGATTACAGGAAACATAAATAATATTGTCAAAGCGCTGTAGCAAACTGATGGTGTTGTCATCTAAACCAGAGCGCGGTGGATCAACCAGCACCGTGGAGAGTGCAAATTGATCCAAGTTAATATCCTTAAGTCGGCGAAATTCACGCTTCTTTTGCAGCGCTTCGCTGACCTCTTCACTGGACATTCGCAGCAGCGTGACATTCTGAATATTATTTTTGTCTAAATTATAGAGCGCCGATTTAACCGAGCTTTTCGCAATTTCGGTGGCGAGCACACGAACAAATTGACCTGCTAAGGGAATGGTAAAGTTGCCATTGCCACAATAGAGTTCTAGTAAATCACCAGCTAATGGCTTGGCAACGTCCACAGCCCAGTCGAGCATCTTTTCACTGACGGCGGCATTGGGTTGGGTGAAACTGCTGTCCACCTGTTGGTAGGTATAAATTTTATTATCGACGCACAGCTTTTCAATGACGAATTCTCTGCCAAGGACAATTTTTTGGTTTTTGCTGCGGCCAACAATATCCACATTGAGGTTGGTTTTGAGTAGAGTTGCTGCTTCGCGCCATGCTTCATCAAGTTTGCGATGATAGATCATGGAGATTAAGGCTTCACCACTGCGTGTGGTGAGAAAATCACACTGGAACAGTTTCCGTTTAAGCAGTTCGTCCTGATTAATTTCGGCCAATAAACGCGGCATTAATTCGTTAATCAGTTGCGAGCCGATCGCAAAATTTTCTATTTTATAGGGTTTTTTGGTTTCACCCTGTTTGAACATGGCGAAGTAACTTGCGTCTGGCTCATGCCAAACCTTGAATTCTGCCCGCATACGGTAGTGTGCAGCTGGCGAGGAAAATACTTCCAGCGTCGGAGGTTCTAAATGACGAAATAGCTCGGTGATGCGCTGACTTTTTTCAGTCAGTTGTTCATCATAACGCTCTGGATCAAACTCACCCACGGCAAATTCCAACTCTATATTACTGGCTATTTATAAGAGACATTCACTTTTCTAATCGCGAGATAAATTTCACGCTGAAAGGAGAGTAGTCCAAGAATCAGGCTGAGCATCGCCGTGGTAAATAAGGCTGCAACCAACAACGACCCATTGATAGAAAGAAAATCGGCGATAAAAAGTGTCGCAATGACCAGGCAAATTAATAGCGCACAAAAGGTGCATAAGCCAATTGAGCGATTAATCCATTTTGCTCGACGGGCAAGTACCTTTAGTTCGAGGGTTTCTTTTTCCGGAGTGGTGGAGGCTTTAGCGTGACGCTCTTCCAGCGCGCGAATTCTATCAATAATTCTGCCCAGTCTGTTGGTGAGTACTGTTAATAATCCGCTCACACCAGTGAGTAAAAATACCGGTGCCACCGAAAGCTGTATGACTTGCGCAATGGATGTGGAAGTAACGAGAGCCGCTTGCATTTATCCAACCTTTTTATGATGACCTAAGCAAATGCTGGGGGATCATACAGGACGCCAGCTTTGAAGCAAAGATTTTCTGTTCGCTGTATTGATGAGGCCCCTAGTGTAGTGTCCTAAATACAATGTGTTGGTTTGGGCAGTCCGGCTATCTTCGTCGCCACTTTCAACGGTGTACCGGAAAAAAGTCGCATAAAATGAGAGCTAGTGCCCTTATCTTTGCCGTGCTGTTTGGCAAATTCTTTGATGACGACACGCATGATTGGCGTTAAGCCAAATTGCTGATAGAAGTCTCGCAACCAATAAATGATTTCCCAATGTTCTGCGGTGAGTACGATATTTTCCGTCTGTGCGATAAAAGTGGCGATCTCTACATTCCACGCCGTTAGATCAAGCAGATAGCCTTCAGCATCGATTTCGAGACTTTGTCCATTGAGCTGCCCTTTTATCTCAATCTCCATTGTTTAAAACCAACTATGAACTTTGCTGTGTTCCACGGTTAGATCGACAAAACCGGCGTAATCGACAATTTGAATCCCGGCGATTAACGGTGTATCTAAACCTCGTGCCTTGAGGTCTTCTTGCAGCACATAAATAGAATGAACCTTGATGGCCGCTGCCATAAACGGCTCGACCAAAGTGCCTGTGAGCGCACCGTAGACGCCGTCCTCTAGCAACAGAATGCTGTCATGCTCCGCAGCGCAGCGCACACAGCTGGTAAACGTGGTGTCGGTCAAGGGAGATTTGTTGACGGTGTGCAGTATCATGATTTAAAAACCTAATAGAACATCATTATGTTGGAGCAGGTCTTGAACTTGAGTGAGCGAGAGCAATTTGGGGTTGATGATCAAATCCGCTGCTTGCAAGCCCCGCTCACTCAATGAGTATTCATCGACAAACACATTTTTAATGTCATACATCTCGAGCGCGGGCAACGCAGCATAGATACCTTTTAGATTGACCTGGCTACTGTCTTGTCCGCTTTTAAGTTGGAAGACACCGTCATCCATAAACAGCAGTGAAACCTCTTGATCGAACGCTGAAGCGGCCAGACTTATATCCAGGGCATCACGCGCATAGGATGTGCCGATGGGTGCTTTGCGGTGAATGATTAAAATCTTTTTTGTATTGTTGGGCATGGTCTTTGTGTCAGGTATCGTATTTGAGTCAGGCATAGTATTTGAGTCAGGCATAGTATTTGAGTCAGGCATAGTACTTGTGTCAGGCATAGTATTTGAGTCATGAGCCAAAGGTAATTAATCTGTCTGAATGTATCGTCGCATCAATTAATTGTCCGAGTCCCGATAGGTCATATCCATCAAGCAAATTGTGCCCGGCTTTTCCGTAGCGTTTCGCTTCAGTCGCATTCAATATTCCACGTCGAATACCGGCGGCCACACAGACGACGAGATCGATCTGGTTATCGTTGGCGAAGGTCTGCCATTTTTTACCGATATTTATTTCATCCTGCGGCGGTGACGCATAATCCGAAGCAACATGCACCGCATCGCTATAGAAAAATATTCGATAGATGGAATGCCCCTGCTGAACCACTGCTTCAGCAAACTGATAGGCACTGTGGGCTGATTGCCGTGAATAAGGTGCGCCGAGGATGTTAATGGAAAAAATCATAAATGTTTTTGCATTCGCTAAATGAAAAAGCCCCAGAATTTTGTTCTGGGGCTTTTTGCTAAAGGGTTAACCTGCTAGCTGTTAATCGTCACCGCCACTCAGTAATGCCAATAGAATGGTGAAGATATTGTAGAGCATGACATACAGCGTCACAGTCGCAGAAATGTAGTTGCGTTCACCGCCGTGAATAATTGCGCTGGTCTGCCACATAATGCCAGCGGAGGAGAGCAGTAAAAACATGCACGACAGCGCTAAATACAGACCTTGAATTTGTAAGAAGATATTGGCGATCATCGCGACAAAAGCTACCAGAAAGCCGGTCATGATAAAGCCGGTTAGGAAACTCATGTCTTTACGCGTCACTAACACGTAGCCGGATAAACCGAAAAATATTACTGCTGTGCCACCAAATGCCATGAGTACTGGCTCAATGCCGCTCATGCCGATAGACATCCGCAACAATGGACCGATGGTGAAGCCCAGCCAACCGGTGAGTGCAAAAACCCAGAATATACCTGCAGTTTTATTTTTGTTTTTTTCTACCATCCAGAGGCAGATGAAGTAGGGGATGAGAGAGAGCAAGCCCATAGGAGGCGCTTGTACGAACATTGAGATCATTGCAGTGATAGCGCTAAAACCAATGGTCATGGCTAATAATGCGTAGGTATTGCGCAGAACTTTGCTGACCTCCAGCGTTGAAACTGCTGATTGACCTGGTAAAGCTTGATTGTATTGCATGGAGCATTCTCCTGAATCATTTAATATCAAACAAATAGAACTAGATTAATAATACCCGCATAGAGGGGAAAATCAAGCAATCAAATAGATCGGTAAGTATCCATTGTTGCAGCTAGGTATTTGAAAAAGCGATAATAATCACCACTCTTGTGACATATCTTCGTGCTAAATCAAAGGCGTGGGCAGATCGCATGAAGCGATAGTTCCGCCTCGCCGCAAACATTGTTCTGATTCTACAATAATGGGGTAGTTGTTGAGCTTTTCAATGGAGAGGGGTAAGAATTCAACCTATTCGCAATTTAAACTCAATTGAATTCTGTGGGTTTAGGTAAAATAATTGATGAGCTAACTCGCCGTTTTTTTATATGAGTTATATGAAGTATATGAATTACATGAACGATGATCTTTGGATTTTTGCCTACGGCTCGTTGATCTGGAACCCCGGATTCGATTATCTGGAGCGACGTGTTGGGTATGTGGAGGGCTGGGTGAGAAAATTTTATCAGGCTTCTGACGACCATCGCGGACAACCCGGTTTCCCCGGTAGAGTTGTAACATTAGAGTCCAGTAATCAAGAAGTATGTTGGGGAATCTGTTATCGTGTTGCGCTCGCTCATAAGGCTTTGGTCATTGATTATCTCGATCAACGCGAAACCGGTGGTTTTACCCAACATGAGTTGCCGTTTATTGAGGTATCGCCCGTTGATCATCCGGTCACATCAATCAAGACGTTGGTTTATATCGCACAACCCGGCAATCCAAATTATTTGGGCCATGCACCCGCCAATAAAATCGCCGAACAAATTGTACAGGCTGCAGGATTGAGCGGTACTAATCTTGAGTATCTATTTCGTTTGGCTGAAAGTTTGCGTTTGATTGGCGCGCAAGATTCACACGTCTTTACACTTGAAGCATTGGTTAAGCAACTTCTCCAAGGAATTCAGAATTAGCTGTATCTGGATTCAACCGAAGAATTTCTAGCGTACAAAAATACCTATCGAGTTACATTAAATTATTTAAAAACGGAATCTTAAAAAGATGTCATTTCAACAAGTCATAATTTCTGCATTTGGTGGTCCCGAGGTTTTAAAAGTTATTGAGCAAGCTGATTTACCGGAACCATCTGCTGGTCAGGTACGGGTGAAAGTATTAGCGGCTGGAACTGGTTTTACCGACACGATTATTCGTCAGGGACAATATTACGACGTTAAAGTTAAACCCCCTTTTGTACTTGGCTACGATTGGTTTGGTGTTGTCGATAAGCTGGGTCCTGGGGTAACAAATTTAACAGAAGGACAATTTGTTGCTGATATGTCGATAATTGGTGGGTACACACAGTATCTCTGTGCTGATGCAAACCGAGTGGTACCCGCCCCTGAAGGGTTAGATCCCGCCGAAGCGGTCGCCATGATTTTATCTTACACCACGGCTTATCAGATGCTCACGCGCATTCGTCATTTACCTGCAGGCACAACCTGCTTGGTTCATGCAGCTGGCGGCGCAGTAGGTACGGCACTAATTGAATTGGGTAAAATGATGGGCTTTGTGATGTACGGCACCGCTTCACAGAGTAAACATATTTTAGTGAAACAACTGGGCGGCATTCCGATAGATTATAAAGCTGGTAATTTTGCCGATGCTATACATAGCCTCACCTATGGCGTGGGTGTAGACGTAGTATTTGATACGATCGGTGGTGAGAATTGGTCGCGTTCTTATCGTTGCCTCAAAAACTACGGATTATTGGTAGGTTTTGGCGCGCTTAAATTGACCACAGGCGAAGAAAAATTGCCGACGCTGTTACTGGGCTTTTTTAAACTGCTCTTTGGTTGGAAACTTGTTCCCGACGGCAAACAAACCCGATTTTATAATATTCAACGCCGGCGCGAGAAGTTTCCCGATCAGTTTAAGCAGGATGTTCAAACGTTGTTTGGACTTTTACAAGAAGGAAAACTGCGTCCTGCCATCGCGGCGCGCGAGTCACTCGAACAAGCAGCGGAAGTACATAAAAAAATTGATAATGCGGATATTGCGGGCAAGATCGTATTGATTTGCTGAAAAATAATTATCCGTTAAATCTGTCAAAGTTCAAACAAATGTATGGATGACAAAAAAAGGGCGATTACTCGCCCTATGAAGAGGAATGGTTTCCACTACTGCGTTGAAACCAAACCCGAGGGTGCTTACATAAATAACTTGTTAGGCCACAAATAAATTTCGATTTAATTCTTTCCTGTCTATCTTTTCTGCTTTTACTAACTTGATTCATCGCCTTTAAGTTAATACTCATTAATTAGTGAGTATGCAATAAATACATTTGATTAGCAATGTAGAATTAATTTATAATCCACTTACTTTGGATTTGTACTTAATAAGTAGCTGCTATTTTCTTTGAAATCGCAAAGATTTATGCTGAAAGTCTTGATATAGATTTCTAATGAAATGTTAATTGTCTTTGATCATTGCATTGAAATTATTAGGGAAGCTAAAAAACAACTATAACAGTTAACTAACTCGATAAAATTTTGGAGGTAACTCATGTCAGGCTATCCACGAGAAGAACTGGAAGAGATGATGAGACGATGGATTGAAGGCAATCGAAAAGCGGAAGAATCTGGCGGCAAATGGTCCGATCATTTAGGACCATTTTACCGAGATGACGCAGTCTATCGCTGGGGTTTAGGGCCCAATGAAAATTTTGTTGCGCGTGGTCGCAAGCAGATAGAGGATTGGGCGCTGGGTTATCAGATGGAAGGTTTTGAAGAATGGGTTTATCCCTATGCCGATGTCATCATCGACGATAAACAGGGCATGGTGATTGCGATGTGGAAGCAGGTCGCGCCCTACAAACGCGATGATGGCGGTGAATACATCATAAACGGTATCGGCGGCTCCTGGTTCAAATACGCAGGAGATTTTAAGTGGGAATCGCAAGAAGACTTTTTTGATTTCGGCAACGCCATGGCACTTTTTATGGAATTGGCGGCGGACAATAAACTCTCGCCTAAAGTTAAACGAAAAATTCAGATGCTGGCGAAAGGAAAACTACTTTTGGGTCACGAAAAAGTTCGACCTGAGCGCTCTCTGTTTGAAAAATTGCGAGGCTATACGGCGATGGCAAAAATTGCTTTAGTGGGGCGTTAAGATAAAGAGTTTTAGAAGAGATATCTCTGCGTAAGAACGGAATTTGTGGGAGCGGCATTGTTCCGCTCTTGTTCCCATGATCCTGAGATTGTGAAAGTATTCGTTTTTCTTTGTAGGATGGGTGCCAACCCATCACAATAGAGTTCATGTAAAGAACTAAACTCAAATTTGTTGTGCAGATTGAGGGTTTGTTTTGATGGGTTGGCACCCATCCTACAAAAATCGCTCGCTCGAAAAAATACTTCACGATCTCCCCTGCATGGGAACGAGAATTGAAGAGAGAAATATATTTGAGACAATCTCTTTAGCCACGATTCTTGCACGATTTTTATTGAAAAAAAATTTATCAAAAACCCTCTAACACATTATAAACAGTATTTTTGATTCGCTTCAGATGCCAGTTGTAGTCCTGTCGCTCGCCGATAAAAGCAGTTTGTAACGCGAGGCCGATTAAAAGACCATGTGAATAACTTAAAACATGCAGAATATCTTCGTCACTGGCAGGCGATTCAATAAATATCTCTTTCATATTTTTTAAACAGTTGACAGCGATCTCGGTAGTCACTTTATTGACTTCATCGGCAGTTTCAGGATTACTTCTCATCGCCAGCATAATCTCAATCGCAGCCCAACTGATATCGGATTGATAATGTAGCCAGAGACAATCAACAAACTTATCCGTTCGTTCAGCGAGATGCCCCTGGCGCATGTCTTGTTGTTTAAGGTGCTCTATCAAGTGCTCAAGTGATAATTGCAGAACATTGTAGAGAATCTCTTCTTTACTGCCGAAATGATGCTGGACAGCACCCCAGGTAACACCAGCACGCTTGGCGATATTGCCGGATGTAGCAGCGCTGTAGCCGCCTTCTCTTAGCAGTGAGATTACGGCGTTGAGGATGCTTTCGCGAGTTTTCTTGGTGCGGAAGGCGTGGCTTCTTTCGTTGACGTCTTGTGTTTCTTCTTCCAAGGTTGGGGTCCGGTTTGTTTGTTTGTTCTAGTCTAATCGTATTGGGGGGTGAGTCAATCTTTGGTGTTTTTTTCTTTTTGGTTTTGGTTGGTTTATTCACTCACCTTTTCGCCTTGTGGGCGAGTCACTTCTTTTTGAGTGGCCAAAAAGAAGTAACCAAGAAAAATGCCACCCTCCACATTTTAACGAGCTTCTGTGTTTTTAGTAGATTGCGCAACGAAATTTGCTAACGTGAATCTGCAAGTCCGCACCTCACTCCAGCTTTG